>Ga0187785_10000365_pt1 | contig 16992 bp, 13 predicted proteins | sample 0815_BV2_4_20_MG_FD_132466 | JGI IMG/M metagenome (GOLD analysis project Ga0187785, IMG submission 132466) | Tropical peat soil microbial communities from peatlands in Department of Meta, Colombia - 0815_BV2_4_20_MG | ecosystem: Environmental > Terrestrial > Soil > Wetlands > Peat | place...
ATGAAGAACGGAAGAAAGCGTAAGAAAAATGGGAGCCTGTGTATGGAGGACTTGGAATTCCTGATGAAGACTCAACTCCTCCGCGCCACTCCAGATACACTCAAGAAGCGCCTCCTTTCCGTCATGACACCTGTGCGCATCGTCGCGGGCCATCGACTTATCAGGCAAGGAGAACAGGGCGACAGGCTGTATGTGATTCAGCAAGGATCCTGCGTGGTCAGCCTGCAAAGAGACGGGCGGGCATACCCGATATCCCGCCTCAGACGGGGCGATATTGTCGGCGAGGTGGCGCTCGTTACCGGTGAGTGCCGACGTGCCGATGTGGACGCGGAAACGGATATGAACCTGTGGGCGATTGATCGGGGTGCTTTTGACGCCCTGTGTCGCGAATGCCCGGACCTCTTCGAGTTCATGACCGAACTGGCCACAGAGCGCCTTTGCGACCAGAAAATCACTGCAGAGAGAAGCATAGGCAAGTACACGATCAATGACGTCATTGCAGAGGGGGGATGGAGCCTCGTATATAAGGGTTTTCACTCGCTCCTCAAACTGCCTGTGGCCATCAAGATGCTCAAGCACAACATTGCCATAGATCCGGATATGTCGCGCAAATTCCAAAACGAGGCGGAAGTTATCGCCGGTCTCAACCATGACAATATTGTGCGGGTTTATGATATCGAACACATGTACAGGACCATCTTCATCGTGATGGAATACCTCGATGGGGTCACGCTGAAGCACATTCTGGAAAACCGCCTTCGCCTGCCAGTTCCCAAGATGTTCGAGGTTCTTGTGCAGATCTGCGCTGGATTGGACTATGCTCATGGGAAAGGGATCATCCACCAGGATGTCAAGCCGGGCAATGTCTTCGTTCAGGCGGGGGAGAGGGTGAAAATAGTGGATTTCGGCCTTGCCTCGCCCGTAGGAGGGTGTTCCGACGACCTGCCCGGAACAGCCTTCTACATGGCCCCGGAACAAATCGAGGGAGACCCCGTCGACGCCCGGACCGACATTTACTCGCTCGGTATCACCGCCTACGAAATGGCCACGGGACAACGCCCGTTTCCGGACGATATCTGTGAGGTTTTACGGGCGCACATCACAGCACCGACCCCCGATCCGCGAACGCTCAATCCGGATTTGCCCAAGGAATTCAGTGCATTCATTAGACGCGCCACAAACAAGGATCCTGCGGAGCGATACCAGAGCATTGAGCATGCTATGCGCGATCTCATGCCTATGGTGGAACAGACGTGCGTGGTGACGCGTCCGGAACCGAGAAAACGGCGGAGAATGATGAGCCTGTTTCTCTTCTACGAGAACGACCGACAAGTTGAGTTGACTAATGTGTTGAAGGAGTTAAGCGAAAAGCTTAAACCTATGGGCGCCGAAGTGCGTGTGGCCGAATTCGATGACGTGTGAGAGTGAAAGGCCGCGGGAGGGCCTATTGGAAACTGCATACCTGAGTCATCCCGGCATGGTGCGGGAGTCCAACGAGGACAGTCTGTTCGTTGATACGCGGCTGGGCTTGTTCATCGTGGCAGACGGCATGGGCGGTCACAACGGCGGAGGTGTGGCCAGCGCAATAGCCGTGCAAGAGGTCTCACGACTCGTGCGGGCCGGTATCGGAGGCAGGCGGGATGACGAGACGCTGCTCCGTGATGCCTTTCACGCAGCTCACCAAGCTGTCCTGGCTCTCGCCCGAAAAGACGATTCCTTGCGTGACATGGGAACGACCGTCGTGGCCGCGCTTCTGACGAAAAATGGCCTCACGGTAGGTCATGTCGGGGACAGCCGTGCATACGCGATCCACGAAGGACGGATAACCCAACTCACCCAGGACCACTCGTTTATCGCCGAATGGATAAGGGACGGCACCATCACGAAACTGGAGGCACGCACGCACAAGGCCCGCCACGGCCTCACCATGGCTTTGGGCGTGGACGACGACATGGACCCCGATCTGTGCCATTTCCCCTGGAATGACACAAGCTCACTCCTGCTGTGTTCAGACGGTCTCACGGACATGCTCGATGACGAAGAAGTTTTTTCCCTGATTCAAAACGCCTCATCGTTACACGAGGCCTGCCGTGAGCTGGTCGAGAGGGCAAATGAAAAAGGCGGTGAGGACAACATCACCGTCGTACTGGTAGGGGCCAGCTCTCGTTGAAATAACGCGTGTGACTGTGCACGTTCGCAACCTTCCACGATACGAGACTGCCCGGTACAGGTCTTGCCTTCTTTCCGGGTCGGAGACTCCGGCGTAGGGCATGTCTCGTGAAGTGCGCCTGTCAGCACAGCGGGATTCTTAGAAGTAGGGTCGGTCTTGATTACGCGAAAAGATTCGATGACTGTCATTGCGAGGGCGAAGCCCGAAGCAATCTCCAATTAACGAAAACAGAGATTGCTTCGTCGTTCCACTCCTCGCAATGACATGATCGGATCGTTCGAATGTAGGCGAGAGTCACGAACGAATCCGACAGAACGTTCAAGAACTGCTCCAGCGGCGCGCCCCCCTTCAACTCAGCCAGTCTAGTGCTTGTTTTCCGCCGTTTCTTGCAGGAGGGATTTTTCTTTCTGGTAGGTTCCGTAACAGTATAGCCCGACAAAATACGTGAAGAAGATCGCCCCCGCAGCCAGGATCACACGCGCCACAAGCGAATCCAGGCTGGGTTGAGGAAAAAAGGCGTAAAATCCCATAACCAGCAGGAGGAGAAAAAGACCGTAGAGGCAACAACTCACAATGATCCACGCCATCACATATTTTATCTTCAGCTTCGTTATTTCAGGAATCAGGTTCTTGAGTCGGGCCATCAGACGATCTCCTTTGCGCCTTGCCGATCCGGAACCGTGTCCGTCAAAATTGTCACAATTGTGTGCCGGAATGTGAAGCTCACGCATCACGCAGTTCCCGGGACAATGTGCCGTCCCTCGAACCGAATACAACATACCCTCTCCGGCGGTTTGCTATGAAACGAGCTCATACCCGTCCGAAAACAGTTCTTTTGCTACGGGCGGTGCGGTTGGAGGGGTAAGCTCATGATCAATGTTGCCGCGTCTTATCATCAAAAGATATTCGGTTCCTTGAACTCGCCGAAAACCTCTCTGAACACGTCTGCCATTTCACCCACGGTGCAGTAGGCTTTGCAGCACGTAACGAGGTTCGGCATGACATTTCTCTTTTCCCGCGCGGTTTTTTCCAGCTCTTGGAGCGCCCGGGACACATCCGCATCGCTGCGTTCCGCTTTTACCCGTCTGAGTTCCTGGATCTGCTTCTCCTGGGTTTCAGGGTCGTATTCATGGAGTTCCACCTCAGGTTCGTCTTCTTCCACGTATTTGTTCACGCCTATTTTGATATATTCTCCCGTCTTGAGACCGCGCTCCCATTCGTATGCCTGCTGTGCCACGAGCTTCTGCACGAACCCTGAGGAGACGGCCCTTACCATTCCCCCCGCCGCCTGTATCTTTTGGCGCTCCTCCTGGATCTTTTCTTCCATTTGCTTCGTGAGCGTTTCAATGAAATAGGAACCTGCCAGCGGATCGACGGTATCCCTGAGGCCTATCTCATCCATGAGCAATTCGCAGGTGCGCAAAGAAAGCAGTGCCGCACGCGGGGTCGGAATGGTGTAAGCCTCATCGAAGGAACACAGCGCCGTGGTTTGAGCGCCCGCGAGCGCAGCGGCAAGGGCGTAGTAGGAACTCCTTATAATGTTGTTTTCCGGCTGAGCTTTTGTGAGTCCAAATCCTCCACCGCCGAACAGACCTCTCAAATGCATGGACTGGGGCTTTTTCGCTCCGTATTTTTCTTTGAGACCTTTGGCCCAAAGTTTCCGCGCGGCCCTGAATTTAGCCACTTGTTCCCAGAGATTTCCGAATATGTTGAAATTAAAGGTAATCTTGCGGGCCACGTCATCAATGGAGAGCCCTCGTGACAAAGCCGCGTCGATGTAAGCGTCCGCTATCTCCAAAGCGAAACCGATTTCTTGAGCAGGATTCGCACCGGACTCACGGATGTGGTATCCGCAGACCGAAACGGGGTTACATCTGGGGAGAGTGGTAATGGAGTATTCGATTGTGTCGCCGATGAGGCGGACTGCGTCCTCAACGGGATAAATCCACGCACCTCTGCCTATCATTTCTTTGAGAATATCGTTTTGGGGAGTTGCACTGATGCGGGTGACATCGAATCCCCGCTTCTCGGCCATTGCCTGGTACATGGCGAGCATGATCGACGCGACTGCATTGATGGTCAAGCCCGATCCTATGCGGTCCAGCTGTATGTCCGAAAACGCAATCTCAAAATCCCGCAGGGTGTCCACCGCCATTCCCACGCGGCCGACTTCTCCTTCGATTATCGGATTGTCCGAATCGAATCCCATTTGTGTCGGGAGATCGAACGCGACGTTAAGCCCGGTTTGGCCATGGGAGATCAGCAACTTGAATCGCTCGTTGGTTTCGTGGGGCGTCCCGAACCCCGAGTACTGCCTGGTGGTCCAAGCTCTGGAACGATAGCCTTCCGGATGGATTCCCCTCGTGAACGGATATTCTCCTGGGTCCCCGAGATCCGATCGGTAATCGAATCCCGCAGCATCCAGGTCTTCCGGCCCGTATTGTGTTTTTACGCTAATGCCTGATTGAAGGAGTACTTCCTTTATTTCGTCTTTATTGTTCTTCGTATATTTGGCTACACCCATTCTCTTTACCCGTCACCGATCATAGTACTTTTCGCCCCTGAAGGTGGCTTTCCGATGCAAGATTTGCCTGAGATGCCGCGATGCACCCCTCCCCTCTTCTATGGGAAGCCGTCGCGTGAGCACGTGCTACAAGGCGGCCGAAACTTCATCACACCGTCACCGTAGCCGGCGAACAGGCATCCCGCATTCATCAAGAACCAGGAACCTGCTATTTCTGATGCCCATCGCCCCAGGCGAACGGATTTCCCAACGGATCGATTCCGGCGCCCTTCTCCGGACCACCGCCGAATCGGGATGGTATCAGATTACCCCGTCACTCTTGAGCAGGGTCAGTTCGTCCGACGGGATCCCGAGTTCCCTGGTCAAAATGGCACTGTTGTGTTCGCCGAATCTCGGAGGAAACGAAAGCCTGCGTCCGTTGGACTCCAGGAGTGGAGCTGCAACGGGCGGAGGAGCCAGGGTGAGTTCGAATCCCGTTTTTTCATCCTTCGCTCTTATGAGTTTCGGAAATACCAGAGGATCGCGAGCAACCTCCTCGATGGTGCTGATTCTGGACGCAGCAACGCCGATATTTTTCATGAGGAAAACGAGCGATTCGGTGCTCATCGTCCGGGTCGTCCGGGAAATCATTTGGTTGAGATTCTCCACATCGGCAATCCTGCCCGAATTCTTTCGGTATTCTTCTTTCGCAAGCGAGGAAAATTCGGGAAGCGAGGAGAAGGCCTGGAACTGTTTGTCATTGCCCACAGCGATATAACAATAACCATCGGCAGTAGGATACACCGAAACCGGCGCAAAGAACTCGTGGGTATTGCCCCGCCGGGAGATATTCTTGCCGAACGAGCATGTCATGGTAATAGGGACAGTCAGCCAGGATGTCGTGCTCTCGAACATGGACACGTCAATCCTGGTTCCCCGGCCGGTTACCGCGCGCGTAAAAAGCGCTTTCATCAACAGTCCGTAGGCATGCTCGCTCGTGCCCATATCCGGCAATGGAATTCCCACAACCTGCGGAGTGCCGGAGGCTTCGCCCGTTAATGCCATGAGCCCTCCGCGGGCCTGCAGGATGGGATCGTAAGCGACCTCGTTGCTTTCAGGACCGAACCCCGTAATTCCCAACCAGATCAGATCGGGTTTTATGGCCTTCAGGTCTTCATAACCGATGCCCAATTTCTGGTAATTCCTCGGAAGTTGATTCGTCGCAAAAATATCCACATTCAAATCTCGAATGAGCCTGGACAGGATCTCCTGGCCGCGGGGTTCCCCGAGGTTGAGCGTCAGAGCTTCCTTCCCGGCGTTTATGGCCATGAAGTAGCTGTTCATGCGTTCTTCGCCCTCAAGAAACGGCTCCCCCACCAACCTGTTCGGATCTCCGAAAACCGGGTGTTCCAGTCGAATCACTCTACAGCCGTCTATTGCGAGTCGATAGGTGAGATAAGGGAGTACAGTGGCCTGCTCGAGGGAGAGCACCGTGATTTTCCTGAATAGCTCCATGCGTCCGAATCTCCTTCCCTGGGCGAAATGAAGGCAGCAGTGGTTTCCGATAACGGTAAATGCCTGGAGAGGATTCTTGATTCCAGACCACTTAATCTCAGATCGTCAAATGTGTCAAGTTCATTGCGGTCCCGACCGTTAGGTGCGGGACAACGGTTGTCATTGCAAACCCGCCGGCAACGTTCCCTCGAAAACGGCCGGATCGGGTGAAAATTCAGCGGAAACACTTTGGCGATTGACTTGATTGTCCGGGTCGATGAATATAGCGGTGAGCGTGCTTATTCTCATTCCGTACGGCCCCGATACCGGTTTGGAAAGAGAAGGCGCAGCCGAAGCGATCCGGAATACGTTCGGGAAATTCTTTCATACACGATGCGCAGAACATGCCAGGAGTGATCATGCAGCTGCCACAATTTGATTATCATGCGCCCGACACACTTGAGAAGGCTCTGGCGTTAAAGGGTAACCTGGGCGGTATGGCACCTGTCCTCGCCGGCGGCACGGACTTGATCGTACATCTCAAACAAAGGCTTTTTTCGCCAGCCGCGGTCATCAGTCTCAGGAATATCAAGTCACTGAGGGGGATCGAAACACGAGCCGATGCAATCGTGATCCGTGCTGCGACCCCTCTGGCCGAGATTGCCCGGGATACCTCCATCCAGGAACATTTTCCTGCGCTGGTCAAGGCCGTAAACTCCATCGGAGCGACGGGGATCCAGGCTTTCAGGGGAACAATCGGCGGAAATCTGTGCTTGCAGCCCCGGTGCATCCTTTACAACCAATCCCGTTTCTGGCGTACAGGCAAAGGCTCCTGCCACAGGACCGGAGGAAAGGATTGCCTTGCCCTTCCCGGGTCCGAATCCTGCCACTCGGTCTGTTCCGCGGACACTGTCCCGGTTCTGGCCGCGTTCTCGGGTCAGCTGACGATTGCAGGAAGCGGCGGAGTCAGGCAAATCCCGGTGAGCGATTTCTTCACCGGAAAAGGCGAGAGTCCGTTCAAGATAACTCCTGACGAGATGGTAACGGAGATACGCCTGCCGCTGCCGTGGGCCCCGGCATCGAGTGCATACCACAGGCTCGGCATGAGATCCGCGGTCGATTTCCCGCTGGCGAATGCCGCAGCAACGGCCATTATGCAAGATGGAAAAGTGGAAACCTTCAGATTGGTCATTTCTTCCGCGGGTCCCGCCCCTGTGGTGCTCAAAGAGGCGGAGGCGCTCATACGAGGAAATAAGCCGGACGGTGCAATGATCGACCAGGTGCGGCTCATGGCGAGACGCATGGCTGAAGGCGTTGTGGTGGAGAATTCTTCGATTTCCAAGGATTACCGCATCAAGATGCTCGGCGTCATGACCGCTCGGGCAGTGAAGGATGTCTTGGGTTTCGCGGGACCGGATCGGTAATCTTTTCAAGAAACGCGATCGGTGAACTGAATGAAAAAACAGCTGTTGAGCATGACCGTGAATGGCGAGGCGGTGGAACTGGCGGTGAGCCCGAACGCCACTCTTCTGGAGGTCCTCAGGGACCAGCTGGACTACACGGGAGTGAAGGAAGGGTGCTCCGAAGGAGTTTGCGGCGCGTGCACGGTTCTCTTGGACGGCAATCCGGTACGATCGTGCCTGACACTCGCCTTGGAAGCAGATGGCGCCTCTCTGATTACCATTGAAGGCATCGCTTCGGAAGGTAAACTGCATCAAATCCAACAAGCCTTCATAGACAACGGGGCAGTCCAATGCGGCTTTTGCACGCCGGGAATGATTCTGTCGTCAAAGGCGCTGCTTGACAGGAATTCCGACCCCAGCGACGAAGACATCAAGACCGCGCTTGCCGGCAATTTCTGCCGCTGCACGGGGTACGCGAAAATCCTGGCTGCTGTGCGCTCCGCAGCCCGAGACAAGAAGGGTGGCGGGTGCTAGTATGGTGTCCCGCAAATAGCCATCAAATCACTGATCTGGCCGGCACGCGAATCAGTGTCATTGCGAGGAGCGACGCGACGAAGCAATCTGCAGCCCATATACCGCAACTACGCGAGATTGCTTCGCTGCGCTCGCAATGACAAAGCCGGGCTCCACTGCTCAATGAAAACTTCGGGAGAGGTACGGATGGCCGGTCAGGTGAGTTTTTTGAGGGACGGAACACCAGGGAGAGTTGAATATTCATTCAGTTACGGGCGGAAAAGGCGGTTTCACGAAAAACTGCATGATTACAGCATTGAACGTGAATGCTCGCGCTTGGTTATAGCAGGTAGACGGTAAGTTCGCGATCGCTTCAGTGGAGGTAACTGTGCCGGAATACAGTTTCATAGGAAAAAGCGTTCCTCGCGTGGATTCCCACTCCAAAGTCACGGGAGAGGCTTTGTTCACAGCGGATCTGAAATTGCCCCGCATGCTGGTGGGCAAAATTCTCCGAAGTCCCTATCCGCACGCCCGGATTCTCCACATTGACACATCGAGAGCTGAGGCACTGGCCGGGGTGATCGCCGTGGTGACGGGAAAAGACACTGCCGGCGAAAAATGGGGAGTCTTCAGGTATACCCGCGACCAACAGCTTCTGTGCGTGGACAAAGTGCGCTACGTGGGAGACGAAGTTGCAGCGGTTGCAGCGGTGGACGAAGACGCCGCGGCAGAGGCGCTCGATTTGATCCAGGTGGAATATGAGGAATTGCCGGCGGTGTTTGACTGCCATTCGGCCCTCGCCGCAGACGCCCCCCTGATTCACGAGAAGTACCGCAGAAACATCAATGTAGCGGTAAAGATCGACGTGGGCAACGTTGACGAAGCGTTCAAGAAATGTGCTCTCGTGCGGGAAGATACGTTTGTTGCAGAGGAAGATTCGTACTTCATGACTGAGCCGTATGCGGTGGTAGCGAACAGCCATGCCGACGGGTCCATCGAGGTCTGGATGCCCAACGCTTCTCCCCACACAAAGGCCAAAGCTTTGTCCAACGCTCTGAAGGTCCCCCTGTCAAAGGTGAACGTCCGTAAGATCACCATTGGCGGAGCGTTCGGAGGCAGATCGGATGTTTTTCCTGCGGAATTCATTACCTGTCTTCTCAGCCTCAAGAGCCAAAGACCGGTCAGGGTAGTGTATTCCCGGGAGGAAAACTCCATTGCCACCCGTATGGGCCATGCGATGACGACCACGATAAAGACGGGCGTCGATGGAGAAGGAAAAGTCCTTGCGAGGGATATCGTCTCGTACCTGGACGGAGGCGCGTATTCCAGCACAGGCCCGATAGCCACGTCAGTTCCCTTCTTGTGCCACGAGCAGACCTACAGGCTGGAAAACGTCCGCTTTCACGGGTACAGGATCTACACCAACAAACCGGTGAGGGGTATGATCCGCATACACGGCCGCTCATTTGCATGCGGAGTCGACACACAACTCGACATGTTGGGTGAAGAACTCGGGATCGATCCTGTGACCATCAGGCTGAAAAACGCACGAAGACCGGGCGAGACCACGCCGACCGGGTCCTACGTCGCAAGTTGCGGGCTGGTGGAATGTATTGAGAAAACGGCTGAACACAGCAACTTCCTGGAGAAATTCCGTGATTCGACTCCCGGCCGCGGCATAGGCATAGGCATCAATTCGGTTCAGACAGGGTTTCCTCTCGGCATTCGCGGTGGATCCCAGGCGTTCATAAAATTTCACGAGGATGGCGGAGCCACCGTGATCTCGGGCGTCGTGGACAACGGTCAAGGAAACGACAACATGCTGGTTCAGATCGCCGCGGAAGAACTGGGACTTCCCATGGAAGACATCCGGCTCATTTCCGCGGACACGGAAGTGACCCCCACTGATGCAGGCTCCTATTCCATGATATCCACCTTTGGAGGAGGAAACGCGGTGAAAGCCGCCGCTTCCGATGCCAAGGCGCAACTTTTTGAAGTGGCGTCCGAAATGCTGGAAGCCGATCCGGAAGACCTGGTGGCACGAGATCGGAAAATATTCGTGCGGGGAGCGCCAGCCGCGGGCATACCCATCGAGAAGATCGTTCGGAAGGCTCTGGTGATGGGCCGTCCGGTTATGGGAAGAGGGTCTTTTTCCCCTGACGTGGATCAAAGAAGAGAATGGATATCGAATCCGCGAGGACAACTTTCACAGGCTTTCTCCTTCGGAGCGACCGTTGCGGAAGTGTACGTGGACCCGGAGACCGGATTGGTACAAGCACAGGATGTGACGTGTGCTCAAGACTGCGGTTTCGCTCTGAATCCCATGATCGTGGAAGGTCAGTTCGAGGGCGGCGTGGCCATGGGCGGACAAGGGGGCATGCTGGGCGAAGAACACAGATGGCATCATGGTCACCTGCTGAATCCGTCCATGCTCGAATACAAAATTCCCATTATCAAGGATATGCCGAATATAAAGCCCATCGTGGTGGAAACCATCGATCCCGCCGGACCGTACGGTGCTAAAGAGGCCGGCATGTCAGTGGCTATGTCTGCGGCTCAAGCGTACTGCAACGCAGTGGGAAACGCGCTGGGAATGTATTTCAATCACTATCCTCTCACCCCGGAAAGGATTCTGGACGCCATAGAAAACAAAAAATCCGGCATACGGACCGCCTGGGATTTTGAACCCGCAAAGATTCTGCAAATCGAGGGCTGATACCAATGCATACAATGAAATTGATGAAGCTAGTGCCCAGTCCCGTAAATAACTATGCAGCAAATAGGGGTAATTCTCGCTCATAGTGACTCTTGGCTGGCCTAGGTATTTCAGGGACAGAGCACTAGTGCGTTACGGGACGATCACCCGAATCCGGACGAACATGCTCCGGTTCCTCTTCCAGGGGAATGTCTCGCCGATGTTGCTCAGCATCAACCGCCTGTGATTGGTCTTCGGTCCAAGTTTCCTGCCGTTGTTCGAAGTGTTTTTCCACAGTGTCCTGCCACTCGGATTCGGACATGAGCGGCCAGTTGTTTGGTCCGAAACTGGGGGCAGTATCGAGGATTCTCCTTTCCAGATCTATCACCACCGTGTGAGCGGATTCCATAAGCATGCGCCAGGGGACGGGTATCAATCGGTCCCCGATTCCCAGGAATCTTGCTCCATAAGACAGAATCGCATATTTTACACATCCTTCTTCGCTGATCATCAGATCGTAAATGAATCCGAGCTTCTCACCCCGTCTGTTTTTTACCGAGGTTCCCGTTATATCTCCAACTCGCCTCAATCCGTTGAGAGGTGTCATCATTTCTTCTCCTGTCTTCCATAGTGTGCAGTACCATTCGCGTGGAAATTCTTTGTCGCATACCGGTCGAATAAATAGGTGAAAGGAAAATTCCTGAAGGGATCTGCTGTCCGGGCTCCTCAAAATGCGAGCGGGACCCGGCCGTGCTCATGCATGCTAGGACTGACACCGCTCTGATCCAGTTTCCTTTTGGAATCGTGACGTATCGGTATCACTATTGCCCGCTGGCGATACGAAATTCGAAACTCCATCCGCGGACTTTTTACGGGTGAGACTCGTATCCAGCATGCATGACGGAACGTACAGATTTCTATCAGTGCTTATTGGGGCGTCACTTTTGTCCTCGGAGTTCTGAGGTGACTGTTGTAGGACAATTTGATTCAATGGTCCGTCAGCCGGAGCATAGGCGGAGGCACCAGAGGCTGAAACAATGCTCAGGATCAGGCACAGTATGAGTCCTGTCATCATGGCTCTCCTCCTTCGCAAAAGGGTTCCCTCCTTCCTACAATAATCATGGCCGTCATATGCACAAGACAATGGGGCTGACCCCAATGGTACATAGCCATGGTAAATCGCTTCTCGGGAAGGCGAAGGAATGGCAGGCGAATCGTCCAGGAAAGTTGCTAGTGCGGCGGTGGGAGCTAACCTCGCCATTGCGTGACGAAATTTTTGGCATCGTATGTTCTGCTGAATCTGGAAATCGTGTTTGACAGAAACGTTTCTGCAGTTGATCTCATTTCAGCGGTCAAGCGTCTGGAACGACTCATTCAGAGCCGGCTCCCCTCCATACGGCACATTTTTGTCGAAGCAGCACCCGTGAGCAGCCCCGAAACCGGTAGCTAGACGGCTACGACTTCTCGACCGTGGTCTCACGTCTCTTGCGGAAGCCGTGGACTTTCTTGGACAACCAGCCAACCAGCACCAAGAAACCCACCAATCCTGCAAGCACGATCATATTATTCACATATTGAGATACATGTTCCAGTAACAGGGATTGCAGTCTGTCAACGAAAAACGAAAATGGGAAGATTAGAATGAGAAAGGCAATTACCCGATCACTGAAATGCACGTAATCCTGAACTTCCGGTTCTTCTTCCGTCCCCGGGTGTTCCATTTCGTTCTTGCCCTCATCGGTCATACGCCATTCCTCCGCTCGAATATCCTTTGGCCCGCTGCAGGGGCTCTCCACATTTTTGACGACAGGTCGTCAATAGTATACGTATCGTGAAAGCAGGTCAAACCTTAGGCTCCGGCGCAATCGTCAGGTCGCGAATCAAGCGCGATGAGGCGAACGAGATACCGGTGGGGACAGATCCTAGGTATTCGTGTTTATAAATCAAATTTCTCCGTATATGCCGGTTCTCGAAAATTGTGTCGGATTTTCTCAGAATTCTGGCCTGGATGCCGGTGGGCCAATCATTTCATTGCGAGGAGCGGAGCGACGAAGCAATCTCGGTTTTGGTGGGTTTGAGATTGCTTCGGGTTTTGCCCTCGCAATGACAAACTTCCGATCTTTTCGCGTAATCAAAACAGATATTACTTTCGAGAATCCCAATAGTTCGTATAATAAAATACTTGATTAGTTTCATAAATTGCTATAACATTTTGAATATACTGATTTGAGAGGTCGGAATGAATGCGATCCCGTGGACCCGTTTCCTGCTCATTGCCGCTATATGCGTTGCCGCAACGGTCAATTGCGTTCAGCCCGTATCAGCCCAATATTTTGGGGTATTCGACGCGTTTTCGCCCCTCGCCTGGTTTCCGGGGGTGGAAGGGGATGTTAAGGCACGTCTGGTGCAAGTCCATATCGGCAGTGGAAGCGTATCAGGCCCTGAGGGAGGAAGCCTGGCCGGTACCTTCCACCTGAACAAGGATGTCTGGTTCATTGATTCCGCCGTCAGGTTTCAGTTAAGTCGCTTATCTGTCCGCGTCGCCTACGAACCCCGGGAATTTTCGGGTTTCAGGCCGGGGTTTCAAACCGAGGCCCGTTTCTCCTATTCCGGCCTGAGGCTCGGTGGAGATCTCGATTTCATCCAGTGCAATCGGACTCGATTCGGCGTGGACGTGGATTATGATTTTTTCACGCCGAAATTCACCTATCCCACGAATATTCTTCCCTTCCCCCGCGTGGCCTCGGGAGCCAACGCGCTTACCATGGGTTTGCATGCCACGTACAATCCGTTGAAAACGATCTTTGGCGTGTCCGGAATCATAGACGCCCGCGTCCGCTGGCCCATGACGGGAACCGAAGTCACTGACTGGGAAATCGACGCAGGTCTCGCGAGCCCGTCCACCCTTTTGGGGAGCTGGGCAGTGAAGGCAGGTTATCGCGGGACTCGGTTGAGTTTCGTCGACGCCGACGTCCAGGACATCAGATTCGAAAATATTTTACAAGGGTGGTTCACAGAATTCGCCTTCTATTATTGAACCAATTTCACCCCAATCATGATTCTTTTCGGATTTGTGCCCGCTGCAATCATTCAGTTACGGGTGGGAAAAGGCTGTCATTGCGAGCGAAGCGAAGCAATCTCCGTCTTTTAGTATAGAGATTGCTTCGTCGTTTCACTCCTCGCAATGACGGATGTTAGGCACTTCCCCCGAGAAACTGCATGATTACCTCGTCCTGAAAATCCGCTTGCCGTTTTTGTGCAACTCTGCTATTCCTGACTAAATTTTCAGTGAAATGCGATTGGATAGTCTTTGCGGAGACATTCCCTTTGGAATCGGACTCCGGCTTTGAGGCGTCCGATGTAGTGGTGAAGGAGGTCCAGGTGAAAATTACATCTCTGTGTTGCGTAGTGTTGGCCATGATGTGCGTGATGGGCCTCGCAACCATGACAGTTGCCGGTGATCGACCCAACTTCCGGGATGGTTACCCGCCTTTGGATCCGACTCTCATGGGATTCAAGGAAATCGGCACCTGGTATTTCCTCTGTACCGCGCCCACGTATATGGATCGCATACCCCCGCATTATCTTACATTCGGTCCTCCGCCGGTTCCCTACTGCCCGCCTCCCATGCCCATGGCAGGACCGGTTCCGCAGAAACCCATGAAGGTCAAGCCGTGTCCCTGATTTCGGATCGGATATGTTGATCGGATTGTTTGTCGTAAAAGGTCGTTTTCGCTGAGGAGCGGACATCACTCGCGCCGTCCGTACTGGAGAGTCTGGGTCAGGCTCCGTCAAGCCGTAACTTATTGAGCGGCTGAGACACCTATTCTTTACGTATCGCTGCCACCGCCTGCTTATTGACCCCCGCCCCGTTCATGATGTAAGTTGACGGTTACCCATTCTGAGTATCTCGGTTTTCTTCAGGAAAACCGGAGAGAAAACCAAGCGGAATAGACGAGATTCTGCCGGGACAATCAGCCATGTCTGATCCATCTGGCCGCCATAATACCTCGATATCGGTTCCCAAGCTTTTGCCGAATATGTTGAAGCGCTTTCTCGACGATCCGGCAGCGGCAGATCAATACAAACAAGGTGACCTGATTCTCGGCTCCAATAACGGACCGGATGGCATTCAGGTCCTGGTCTCCGGGGAAGCCAGCGTTGTCTTGCGGGACGAAGATCACGAAAGAATTGCAGTAGACAAGCTGGGACCCGGCGACATATTCGGAGAAATCAGCTTTTTTACCGGTATTCCCTGGCCGTCCGATGCAGAACTCATAGCCGATGAACCCTGCACGGTGGCGAAAATGGCTCCCCAGGAGTTCGAGAAGCTCCTGAAGCAAGATGCGGATTTCACCATAGGTCTCATAAGAAACCTTGTTCGCAAAATAATGCTTCTGGACAGGCGAATACTGAAGAGCAAGCACAAGAGACGTGTCTTACAATCTCTTGTCAGCCGTGAAGATCCCGTATTTTCCGATTACGTAATCGGTGAATACGTAAAGCGAAACGTTTCGGCGCGTTTAGAAGAGCTGGCTCATTCTGACGGGCCGGTGCTCATCATCGGTGAAAATGGGGTGGGAAAGGAGTATCTGGCCCCCAGCATATTCAAGAAAAGCCATTTCTGTAAAGAAGTGTTCCTCCAGTTGGATCTCCTGCGGACCCGAGGAGAATCCCCGCTCGTAGAAGGGCTTCCTGAGGGGAATCCCGAATCCGAACACGAGCTCACGCAATGGCAACTGCGTTTGTTTTTCGGCTCCGAGGAAGCAGCTCCCGACGGCGTTATCATGGAAACGCCGGGCTATTTCGAATTGACCGAAGACGGGACTCTGCTGGTGAGAGGCGTGGAACAACTGACGCCGAGGATGCAGATCAAGCTTCTTGAGGCGGTGGTGACGGAGACATTCCAGCGATGCGGCGGGGTGAGGCCTCACAAAGCGAAGGTTCGTCTGCTGGCCACCACCAGGTTGACCTTGCCGGAAATCACCATTGAGCGCCATCCTCTCATTTTCGCGTTGCTACAGAGATCCGTGGCGGTTCCTCCCTTGCGCACGCGGCGAAAAGAGATCCCGGTCCTGGTGCGGCACTACCTGAAGAAGTACGCAAAGGAAATGCACAAGGAGATCCCCCGGCTTCCCAGAGAGACCATGCGCCTCCTGGTGCAATATCCCTGGCCGGGAAACGATCTCGAATTGGCTTCCACGATGAAACGAGCGGTTCTCACCGCCGAAGCGGGAGTGATACGTCCCCGGGACATATATCTGGATCTGAAGAAAGTGGAGAGAAAGGGAGCACTGGATTTGCTCCGCTTCAATTTCGTGAGGCAAGCGTTTACCAGTCCTCTTTTTCCTGCAGTACTCCAAAGCGCCACCGCTCCGTTTTTCTTTTTGCTTCTTGCCGTCTTGTTCCTGGGACCCTCCGATCCGTTGCAGAACCCGGCAGCCTTGTTCGGTTGGGCAGTAGGCTGGCCTCTCTTGATCGTGGGTGCGTTTCTGGCTTCCCGCTTTTCGTGTTCCGTGTGCCCGATAGGCACCATGGCGGACGTCACTAAGAAGTTTGTTGCCCTGGAAAAGCCTTTTCCGGCATTCCTCAAGAACCATAGTGATTTTCTTATCGCCGGGGTTGTGCTCTTTATTATCTGGCTTGAAACGGCCACAGGAATGAGAAGTTCTCCCGTCGGCCTCGGTGTGCTGCTGATGGTAATGCTTCTCTCTGCAGTCATTGCTGCGGCAGTATTCGAACGAAGATCCTGGTGCACGTATTTGTGCGGTCTGGGTGGAATGGCCGGGCTCTTTGCCAAGACCTCCCTCGTCGAACTTCGTGCGGACCGCAACGTGTGCATATCCAAGTGCTCCTCTACCGAATGTTACCTGGGAACTGGAGCGGAACGCGGATGTCCGTTCGGCCACGCGGGCCCGAGGATTCACAGCAATCGCCTGTGTACCCTGTGCGCGAGTTGTGTGAAGAACTGCCCGCATGGCGCGATCAAGCTCAATTTGAGGATTCCCGGCAGGGAAATCTGGGAGCTGCGTCAAGCAAACACGGGCATTGCCTTTCTGGTCATTAGCATGATGGGCGGGCTCTTGAGCGAAATGGCGACAAGACTTCCCGTATACGCACACATTCGCGACTACGTCGAGGTCCCCGACATCTTGCGTTTGACTCTGGGTTTTGTCTGCACGCTCTTTGCCGTGAATGTCCTCATGCTTGCCTC
>Ga0187785_10000366_pt1 | contig 16984 bp, 14 predicted proteins | sample 0815_BV2_4_20_MG_FD_132466 | JGI IMG/M metagenome (GOLD analysis project Ga0187785, IMG submission 132466) | Tropical peat soil microbial communities from peatlands in Department of Meta, Colombia - 0815_BV2_4_20_MG | ecosystem: Environmental > Terrestrial > Soil > Wetlands > Peat | place...
ATATCGATCGGACCGTTGACACCCGATAGAACTCGCCCGATGGGCGTGCGGGAATGGGCGCCGGCTCTTAGGGCGCGCTCCACTACGGCGCGCTTTTCCGTTCCCGAGAATGTGAGTAACAGGGTGCGAGCCGACAGAATCGCCGCGCGGCTGAGCGTGATGCGCGCGACGGGCGCTTCCGCCGGCATGGGGTCGGGCATCACACCCAACGCTCTGCGAGTGTTGGGACCGTTGAGCGCGTCCTCGAGATCGGGACCGGGAAAAATGGATGCCGTGTGCCCGTCGGCGCCGACACCGAGCCAAACAAGATCCGGCGGCCAGTTAAGCGCGGCGAGCTGCACATCGGCGGTCCGGCCGGCATTCCGGTAGTCGGCGGTGTCGTTGAGCACGATCGGCAAAACCCGAGCACCTCTCGGCAAAAAACGGCTGGCGATCGTCGCCGCGTTGCTTAGGGGGTGGGTGATCGGAACCAATCGATCGTCGGTGGGAATGATGGTCACTCTCTCCCATTTGATGTGCGCCGAGGCGAGCCGCTCGAAAGCCGGAATTGGCGACGTTCCACCGGGCAACGCGATGAACGCTGCGCCACGAGTTTCCACGGCGCATTCGATGACGCCAGCAACATCGCAAGCTACGGCGTCCGCCATTTCGACGGTGGTGTCATACTCGTGCCATTCGAGTTCAATCATGCCAGCGCACTCCGTCGCGCTCGGTCAAAGCGATGGCGGCCGACGGGCCCCAGGTCCCCGCGGCGTAGGTCTGGGGTCGGATCTGATGCGAGGCCCAGCCATCGCGAATCCCATCAATCCAATCCCATTGCGCCTCGATCTCGTCGCGCCGCACGAACAGGGTCGGATCCCCTTCGATGAAATCGAGGAGCAGCCGTTCATAGGCGATGCGGCGCCGTGCGCCGGCAAAGGCACTGGTCAGCGAGAGGTCCAGCGGGACCTCACGCAAACGGATACCGTCGCGATCGAGCCCCGGCTCCTTCGCCATCACCAAGAGACGGATATTTTCCTCGGGCTGCAGTCGGATGATCAGCTTGTTGGGTTGCACGAGGGCGCCCCCACTCTCGAAAATCGAATGTGGCACTTGGCGCAATTGGATTAAGATCTCCGACTGGCGGTTGGCCAATCGCTTTCCCGTTCTGAGATAAAAGGGAACGCCACGCCAACGCCAATTGTCGACATGGGCCTTGAGGGCGGCGAAAGTCTCCGTGCCGGAAGGGGCGCCAAGCTCTTCGATATAACTAGGCACCGACGAACCACGAACCACACCCGCAGCGTATTGGCCGATGACGCTGTGCGTCGGCGCCGCCGCCTGGTCGATCGGGCGCAGCGAGCGCAGTACCTTCACCTTCTCGTCGCGTACCTCGGTGGCGTTGAAATGCGCCGGCGGCTCCATCGCTACCAGCGCCAGCAGCTGGAGCATATGGTTTTGCACCATATCGCGCAGGGCGCCGGCCTCGTCGTAGAACGCGCCGCGCCCCTCGAGCCCCACGGTCTCGGACACGGTTATCTGAATGTGATCGACACCGCTCGCATTCCACAGCGGCTCGAACAGCCGGTTGGCGAAGCGAAGGGCAAGCAGGTTCTGCACCGTCTCCTTGCCGAGATAATGGTCGATGCGGAAAATCCGCTCCTCGGGGAACGCGGCTCGCACGGCATCGTCGATCACGCGGAATGACGCGAGGTCATGACCCAGCGGCTTTTCAAGTCCGATCCGGGCCTCGTCGCCCGTCAATCCGGCGGCCTGAAGCCCCGTGATGGCTGGCTTGAACAGCGATGGCGCGATCGACAGCAAGACGGCGACCGGACGCCCTTTACCGTTGCCGAGGGATTTCGACAGGCCGGCGAAACTCTTCGAGTCGGATGCGTCAGACGCCGTGTAGTGGAGGCGTTTCAAGAAATCCGAGTGTGCGTTCGACGAATGGCGATCCAACGGCAGGTATTTCGCTAACGCCGCCTCGGCCAGGGCGCGAAAGTCGTCGTCGCTAATGTCGGTGCGCGCCGTGCCGAGGATGGCAAGATCGGGCGGGAGGAGCCGGTCGGCATGGAGGGCGAACAGCGAGGGCAGCAACATGCGCTGCGCCAAATCGCCGGTGGCGCCGAAGAGCAGGAAGGTGTTCGCAGTTAATGCCATGTGGTCCCATAGGTCGAGCAGGCGCCGAACCGTTGCGCTTGCGGCGTCACTTGGACCTCAATCGATCAACCACGCCGATGCGCCGGGGAGGACTCTGACAACAACGCTTCGCGCCGAAATTCGTTGCTCCTGAGTCCTGGCCCCGTTTCCGGCATGAACATCAGCACTGCGATGAATCCCACCGCGGCAACGCCGGCGAGGCTGAGAAACGCCGACATCATGCCGAAGTAATCGTACGTGTAGCCGGCAAGCACGGTGCTGAGCGACGCACCGATCCCGACCGCGGTGCCCGCAGTGCCTTGGGCGAGGTTGAAATGTCCAGTACCTCGCGTCACGTCCGCAATGACGAGTGGGACCATCACGGCGAGCACTGCCGCAGAGACGCCGTCGAGCACCTGTACCAGAACGATCATGTAAGGGCTGGTCGCGAACGCAAGAAGGACACCGCGGATCGGCAGGGCGCCGAAGCCGAGGATGAGCAAACCCCGACGCCCGCTTCGAGTCGCTTGGCGTCCCATCCATGGCGCGAAGGCCGCGACAACCAACTGGGGTACGAACAGGCAGGCGCCGACCATTGCGGCTGCCCACTCGCTTGACCGCATGGTCACAACGCTCGCTGTCAGCGGTAGCATGGCCGCGTTGGCCAGATGGAACAGCGCAAGGCAGAGGGCAAAGATCATCAGCGGCCGGTTGCGCAAAAGCATCCTGATCGTCGCCATGGGATCGCCCGGATGCGGCGCGGCCGTGCCGCCGTGAGCTCGCTCCGGATCGACTTGGCCTCCGCCGATGAGCCAGAGCGCGACCAGCGTGGGGAGGCAAAGTGCGGCGGTGACGAAGAAGACGGCCTGGTTCGAGATCAGGTAACCGGCGGTTCCCATTCCGAGCGCAGCGAGACCTGCGCCAATGGACGCGAAGCGGGCGTTGCGACCGAGTCTCTCGGCCACGGCGGAATGGCCGACCAGTCCGAGGCTGATCGCGGCGATCGCCGGTCCAAGAATGCAGCTCGCAGCCGAGTGCAGGAGCTTCGCCGCCAGCACGATCAAGAAGGCGGGCCAGATTCCGATCAAGAACGCGCTCGCGCCGATGACCGCGACCGCCATTGCAGCGAGAACCCGCTCAGACCGGGCGGCGTCGACCAGCCCACCGCCCGGCATTTGGCCGGCGAGCGCGAGCAACCCGCCCGCCGTCAATACGAGTCCGATATCGCCTTGCGTCCACTTCTGCGCCGTCAGATAGACCGCGACCAATGGTCCGAAGCCCATCTGCGCGTCGGCGAGGAAAAACACGAACCAGTCCAGAGCCCGCAGACTTCGGGGCGAGGGTCGCGGCGGCAGACGACCGCGCGCTTCCGATCGTGAGACCTCACCGCGGCGCATTTCGTTGGCGTCCGCCTGGGCTGGTCCGCTTTGGCCATCACTGCCCAGGGCGGACGACACCGTCACTTCTCCGGCATGAGGTTTTCCGGCTGCGCCGGAGTGTCCGGCTTGGGCTGAACGGCGGTCGCCGCGCCGAGGACGACGAGCGGCTCGCCCGAGCGATATTCCGGCGCCAACCTGACTTGATCACGGGTGAGGTTCAGGATGACATGGTCGATCACGGCATCTGCCGGGAAGCTCAGCGCATGCCAATCAACCGCGATCTTTCGGCTGCCGACCCCGAGAAATCCGCCAAAGTCGATGACCGCGGCGCGAACTTGCCCGTCACGGTTCACGATCACGTCGATGATCTGACCCATATCCTCACCGGCGCTGCTGCGGACATTCTTGCCGAGAATGCCCTCCACGTCGCGATCGTCGATCACGGTGGCGGGCGTGCCATCGCCGGTGGTTACCGAGGTTCCAGGCTCCGCACTCGGCGAGGGGGTTTGCGAGGTGGTCTCGGCGGGCTGCTGTTCGGGCTGCGGCGCGTTGTCGCCGGCAGCCGAAGCCGCCACCGGGAGTGCGAAGAGCAACATCCCGATCACTGCCAAGGTTCGGACGAAGCGGTTCATGGGGGCACTGCGTTGTAGAATATCGATACCGATTGAACCCCCATTGCCGCATCGCGGTTCAGTCATGGAGCCTTTTTTGGGTTGGGGCGTTTATTAGCATCCGCACCGCCGACCGCGCTCGCGACGTAGGGACTAGCGCAAATTGAGCGCGCTCATTCACTGGTCAGCACATTTGGAGATTCATCGATGAGGATTGCGCAAATCGCTCCCCCAATCGAAAGCGTGCCGCCCGCCTACTATGGAGGCACCGAGCGCGTCGTTTCGTATCTGACCGAAGAGCTCGTCAAGCAAGGCCATCAGGTCACTCTGTTCGCGAGCGGCGACTCGCTGACCTCGGCGGAGCTCGTGTCCTCTACCAAGGCAGCGCTCCGGCTCACGCCGTCGGTACGCGATGTGATCCCGTATTACCTCCTCATGCTCGACAAGGTGCGCGAACGGGCCGACGAGTTCGATGTGCTTCATTTCCACATCGACCAGTTTCACTTCCCGATCTTCCGGCCGATCGCGCATAGGACGCTCACCACGCTTCATGGTCGACAGGACCTCCCTGACCTGCAAGCTCTCTATCGTGGATTCGGCGAGATGCCGCTCGTCTCGATCTCCAACGCGCAGCGAGAACCCGCGCCCGACGCAGGTTATGTGGCAACGGTCTATCACGGCATTCCAATCGACCTGCATGAGTCGAATGTTGATCGACGCGGGAATTATCTAGCGTTCCTTGGGCGCATTTGTCCGGAGAAGCGCGTTGACCACGCCATCGCGATTGCGCGCGCCAGCGGCATCCCTTTGAAGATCGCCGCCAAGGTTGACAAGGTTGATGAAGCCTATTTCCGCGAGACCATCGCGCCGCTTCTGACCGGTCGGGACGTCGAGTTCGTCGGTGAGATCAACGAGCGGGCCAAGACGGCGTTTCTCGGTGGCGCACTTGCCTTGTTGTTTCCGATCGACTGGCCGGAGCCGTTCGGGCTTGCCCTAATTGAGTCCATGGCCTGCGGAACTCCGGTCCTGGCATTTCGGCGCGGCTCCGTGCCGGAAATCGTCGATGAGGGCGTAACCGGCAGCATCGTCTCGACGCCTGAGGAGGCGATAGAGGCCTTGCCTGGCGTGCTGGCGCTCGATCGTCGTACCGTGCGGCGCCGTTTCGAAGAGCGTTTTTCGGCCGCGCGCATGGCCCACGATTACCTCAGGCTCTACCGGTCCATGTTGGAAGCGCCGAAACAACGGGATTTCGACGGGAAGGCGCTCGGCCCGCAATCGCGATCCAACCGACTCAACGGAAACGGCAAGCAATCTCACTTCGACTGAGCCAGGACGCCGAGCGGTGGAGTTTGTCGTCGATACGATTGCCCCTGCGGCAGCCTCGGCCAGACCAAAGCGAACGCTCAAGCACGGCGACAGCTTTGCCGTGCTCGACAGCCATGGGGATATTGGCGCCTCCACCGATGGGTCTGACGGCTTCTTCCATTGCGACACGCGCTACCTCTCTCGCCTCGAGCTCCGCTTCAATCGCATGGCGCCGTTGCTGTTGGGCTCCAATGTCACCGACGACAATTTGATACTGAATGTCGACCTGACCAACCCGGATATTTTTGTCGACGATCAACGCGTCCTCAAGAAGGACAGGTTGCATATCGTCCGTACGATCTTTGTTTCGAGCGGCAATATCTATCAACGCCTGGGTCTCCGTAACCACGGCGAGGAACCGATCGATTGCGAGTTATCCATTATTTTTGCCAGTGATTTCGCCGATATCTTTGAGGTGCGTGGAATCCATCGTGCGCAACGCGGCACCACCGGGATCGATGTGAAAAGTGCGCGGAGCGTTGAGCTTCGATATGACGGTCTTGACCGCACGACACGGACACTAAGCATAGAATTCGATCCCGATCCGACGCGGCTGTGCAGACGGCAGGCGGTGTACCAGATGAAGCTCGCTCCGAAGGAGCGGACTTCATTCGGAATCGTCATCAGCTGCGATCCGCTCGAGCGCGCCGAGCGGCCGAGCTTTTTCAAGGCAATGTCGGCGGCGCGGCACGGCTTGAAGTCGGCCGCCGGACGCGCCGCCGCGGTGGAAACCTCCAATGACACATTCAACGAGGTGCTGTGTCGATCGGTCGCCGATCTCTACATGCTGATGACAGACACGCCCCAGGGTCCCTATCCCTATGCCGGGATTCCTTGGTATTCGACGACGTTCGGGCGCGATGGCCTCATCACCGCCCTGCAAATGCTGTGGCTCGACCCGACTATCGCGCGCGGCGTCCTGCGGCGCCTGGCGGCCTATCAGGCGACGGTTGATGATCCATTCTCCGATTCGCAGCCCGGAAAGATACTGCACGAGATGCGCGGTGGAGAATTGGCGGCGTTGGGCGCAGTGCCGTTCGGCCTCTACTACGGAAGCGTCGACGCGACCCCGCTCTTCGTGGTGCTCGCGGGTCTCTACGCGGAACGGACCGGAGATGACGCGATGCTCGTGGAGCTATGGCCGGCCATCGAAGCGGCGCTCCAATGGATGGATGGGCCCGGTGACGCCGACGGTGACGGCTTTGTGGAATATTGCCGGGCAACGGACCTTGGCTTGGCCAATCAGGGCTGGAAAGATTCGCACGACGCGATCTTTCATCATACTGGCCAACTTGCGGTAGGACCGATCGCGCTTGCTGAAGTTCAAGGCTATGTCTATGCGGCGAAGCTGCTGGCCGCCCGGGGTGCCAGGAGACTAGGCTGGGAGCGCCGAGCGATCGATCTCGAAAACCAAGTCAAAGAGCTGGCGGCGCGATTCGACGCCGCCTTTTGGTGTCCCGAGATCGAAACCTTCGCCCTGGCGTTGGACGGCGCAAAGAATCCCTGTCGGGTACGAACGTCGAATGCAGGGCAACTCCTCTTCACTGGCATCGCCACGCCGGAACGGGCCGCGAAAATTATCCCCGGATTGTTGGGGCCTGACCTGTTCTCGGGCTGGGGCATCCGCACGGTCTCGAGCAGGGAGCAGCGCTACAATCCCATGTCCTATCACAACGGCTCAGTCTGGCCCCACGACAACGCACTCATCGCACTGGGCTTTGCAAAATACGGATTCAAGACGGCGATCGAGCCGGTGTTCAAAGCCATGTTTGAAGCCGCGGCCTATATGGAGCTTCGCCGTCTTCCAGAATTACTTTGCGGTTTTCAGCGCCGGAGCGGGCGAGGTCCAACGCTTTATCCGGTGGCTTGCTCACCGCAAGCCTGGGCTAGCGGGGCGCTTCTTCTGATGCTTCAAGCCTCGCTTGGACTGGAATTCGATCCCGCGCAGAATGAAATCCGCTTTCGGGATCCTCGCCTGCCAAGCTTCCTCGACTCGGTGTTGTTTCGCAATCTGCGACTCGGAGAGTCGAGCGCGGATGTGATGGCTTACCGCCATGCAGACAAGGTGTCGGTCGAGGTCGTGCGAAGTGAAGGAATGAGTCGAGTCTCCGTTGTCGATGGCCAATGTGGAATCGCCTGACCAGCCCCGAAGCGTGCGGAACGGAATGCGTCTTCTCGGCGTTTTTTCGGGGGCTCGCCGGGGTACCTGCATACGCGGAAGGAACCGCTATGGGTTTAACGAGGTATCGACGATCCGCCTTCAGCCCGGACGCGCTCGCGGCCTTTGACCACACCATGGACGAGGTTTGGACGGAGCTGCTCGCGGACGGCTTGCTCTCATCCTCAAATTTCGACGCGAGTAAAACGCGGGCTAGAGTGGCGCAGAAGCTTATTGAATTCGCATCCTCAGGATGGAGCGTGATCCAGATCAAACAACTGATCCTTCGGACACTTCGCAACGAACGTTTGGCCGCACGGCACAAAATTCGATATCGCGGAGGCTGGCGGCCGCATTCATGAGTCCCGGGCGCGGTCGAGGTCAGGACGGCGTTATCAGGCGCGGCGACCTGCCGCAGCCCGAGACTCTTCAGAAACACTAGTGGCTCATCTGCGTTTTCGTCCGCGGAAGCGGCGCTCCAATCAGGCAACCGATCGTTGTTGGGCGCGTTTCATTTTTATCGGGGGTAGTGATGACAACGACTAGCAAGATTAGGCTGCCCCGATGGATGATATCTGCACCTACACACGGCGCCCGGCAGCTTTCCTAGTCCGCTATGTCAAGCGGCGCGCGGTAGCTCACGGCCTCATTCTAGCCGCGGTGCTTGGCGCTGTCGTCTCTTCGATCGGCGCACAGTATGGCGTCAAGATGCTTGTCGACACGTTGGCCGGAACGAGTGTCTTGGTCGCAAGCGTATGGCTTGCCTTTGCCATCCTCACCGGTCTTATTGCCATGGACAATCTCTTGTGGCGGCTTGCGATGTACATCGCGAGCTTCACCTTCACGGCGGTAACCGGCGACATCCGCCGCGATCTCTTCCGGCACCTGACCGGCCATGCTCCGAGCTATTTCACCGAGCGTCTCCCTGGGACCCTGACCAGCCGCATCACCGCCACATCGAATGCAGCGTACACGGTGGAGAACATGCTCGTTTGCAACGTGCTGCCACCCTGCGTGGCTACCCTCTCGGCGATCATTCTCCTCGTGACCGTCAGTTTACCCATGGCGGCAGTGCTGGCCCTAATCGCGGGTATCATTGTCGTGGCCATGTTCCGTATCGCCGCCGGCGGTGAGGCTTTGCACCATCAATACGCTCATCGGGCCGCCTCGGTTGATGGCGAGATGATCGATGTGATCGGCAATATGCCGATTGTCTTGTCGTTTTGTGCCGTACGTCGCGAGCACCGCCGTTTCGATCGGACCGTCGATCGCGAAATGATCGCGAGAAAGCGGAGCCTCTTCTACCTTGAGAGGCTGCGGTTGCTGCACGCGACTGTCACCGTCCTACTGACCTTGGGGTTGCTTGCCTGGGCGATTCTGCTCTGGCAGCAGGGTCTCGTCACGCCCGGTCAGGTGGTGCTTGTGTGTACGCTTGGAATTGCCGTTCTCCACGCCACCCGTGACCTGGCTGTCGCCCTAGTAGACATGACGCAGCACATGGCGCGTCTCTCCGAGGCGCTCGCGACGATTTTGACCACGCATGATCTTTGCGATAACCCCAAGGCTGCGTTGCTAAAGCGGAATAGTGGCAGCGTCACTTTGCGGGATGTCACCTTCGGTTATACCGCGGGACAGCAGGTCTTCGCCGATTTTAGCCTCCACATAGAGGCAGGCCAAAGGGTCGGGCTGGTCGGTCCTTCCGGCAGCGGGAAATCGACGTTGTTTTCCTTGGTTCAGCGCTTCTATGACGTCCAGAATGGATGCGTTCTCGTCGGTGGTGAGAACGTCACTGAGGTGACGCAGGAGAGCCTAAGGGCCGTCATTGCCACCGTGCCGCAGGACATCTCGCTGTTTCATCGCTCGATTTTCGAGAACGTTCGCTATGGACGGCCCGATGCCAGCGACTCGGAGGTTTTGCGCGCAATTGAAGCCGCCTGTTGCGGCGATTTCATCGATGCGCTGCCGCAGGGCCTTGCGACGATGGTCGGCAATCGCGGCGTGAAGTTCTCGCCTGGACAGCGGCAGCGCATCGCCATTGCGCGGGCTTTCCTCAAGGACGCGCCGATTCTCTTGCTTGATGAGGCGACATCCGCGCTCGATGCGGAATCCGAGGAGGCCGTGCGCCGGGCGCTCGACCGGCTGATGCGTGGCCGTACCGTGATCGCAATTGCCCACCGCCTATCGACTCTGCGCAATTTCGATCGCATCGTGGTGCTGCAAGGGGGCCGTGTCGTCGAGGATGGGCCGCCGCAAGCGCTGGCCCATCGCAAAGGTGTCTATCGCGAGCTTGTGCGCCGCGAGATGTCGCGACTATCCGCGGAGGCAGCGTAACAAACGCCGACTGTTCGCACTAGCCCAAGATCGCAAGGACGGCGGGCCTTAAGCTCCGGCCTTGCGACGCGTGCGAATCGAGAGCACTGTTCCGATTGACCGCCAACGTATAGCTTCGCATTCCTCCTACATGCGGGGCACGCCACTCAACTGTCACTGCCCGTCCGGCACGACAGAGGACAGGTGCCAGAACCCGGTGGTCCGTTGACGATGCGAAAGATCATTTTTCATTCCACGGTACTGAGCAGTGTTGTGCTCGGCACGATCGGCTTTACGGTAGCGGCCGAGGCGGCAACGTTCAGCCTGTTGCCGCATGCGCCCCAAATGCCGGTCATCAAGGTTTTGGGCTGTCGCATCCACGGTCTCGGCATCGTGTGCAGCCCCGGGGCCGTCCTGCCGAAACGTCTTCGCAAGGAGCGCTACCATCAGGAGGAAGTCGAACCCTCGTACAAGGGTCAGTCCGGAAATACGCCTTCGGCAAAGGGCGGCTCAGCGAGCACCAAGGGAAGCTCGCCGGCGACCAATGGTTCGCAAAAGGACACAGTGGAACAGGCGGGGGGTGCCGGAGGGCATACGTGCCCGCCGGGTAACGTCGTGCTCGAAAAGCCCGACGCGAAGGGCTCGTATTGTGAACCGGTCGCCGGACAAAGCGGTCAGCCAAGCCAATCCGGGGACGCCGCGTCGCAAATGGACAAACCCTCAGTGACAGGGACTGCGGGCTCAACCAACTCGCACTCTCAAACCGGTGCCGCCGCAGGAAGCACCGAGTCTTCGACGAACGGTGGCGGGGGAACTCCCTCTGGAGCGAATCCTGAGGCCGTTGCTCCCGCGGCTGCGGCAACGAGCTCATCCGGCATCTGTTGTTCGGCGCAAGTTGTCGACAAGGCGAGCGCCACGTCGACTCCGGCCGGGAGTTCAATACGGTCCTGCCGGCAAAACGAAACTGACGCGAGAAATGCGGTTGCGGCGACGGCCGATACCAGCAACTTCAGCCTCGCTGGTCCGATCAGTTGCGACACTAAGTAAATCGAGAGGTATCCCTACGACAGGTGTGTCGAGTGAGAGCCGATCTCCTGTTCCGTCTTCGTAGGTATTTTCAGTGTTGGCTCGGCAGACGGAACCCATTGAGCAGTCGTGAGCGCAACGAGGTGGCTATTCACGGTCGGCCTAAGGCAGATAGCCGATCAGCTCCCCAGTGCTCATGACGCTGGCGTAGATCATGTTCATGATCTCGATCTCGCGGTCGTGAAGCTCTTGCGTTCCGGCCGCGCAGGCGTCCTCGATCACGATCACCTCGAAGCTCTCGTCGGCTAGGCTGCGCACGGTCGATGACACGCACTGATCGGTGAAGATCCCGGCGCAGACGACATGGGTGATACCGAGATTGGTGAGGACCAAGCGAAGATTGGTCCCGGTCAGGGCGCTATCGGTGGTCTTCATTACCACGATCTCCTCTCCCATCGGCGCGATGGACTTGGGGATCTGGGAGGCGTGCTCGTCTTTGGGGAGCAGCAGATCGTTCCAGCCGGGCTTCCGCTGACTGAGCGAACGATCGCGCCCGTCCTTGCGGAGGCAGGCGATGCGCGCGAACAGCACGTCGAGTCCGTCTTCGCGGAAGCGGGCGATCAGCCGCTGCAAATTCGGTAGGACGATCGCGTGCATCCGCTCGTGGAACGGCGTCCAGGTATGATAGCGCTTGAGCGCATCGCCCTGAAGCGTGGCCGGATCGGGCCGGTCGAGATAGGTGTTCTGCACGTCGATCACCAAAAGCGCCACCTTGCCCTTCCGCAAGATGGGATCGGCGGGCTCCGGCGCGCCGTCGTAATAGAAGGAGCGATAGGACGTTTTCCAGCTCACGTGCGTCTCGCCTCGGTCCTTGGTCAATTTCTAGTCGTCGCGCTTGAATTCTAATCGGAAGGCAAACTCCGTGGCGAACAGGAGAGGGGCCTGCTGCTTGGGGTGGTACACGAGAGCTTGTTTCGTTGCCGCAACAAGATCATCATGTCTCGAACCGGGCCGGTGACAAGGGGGCAGACCTACACTCCGCCCAGTTTAAACGGGGGACAATGCGAAATGACACAACAGTCGGCCGCTGCGCTTGAGGCGCAGGAGAGTTTCGAAGTCCACAAAGAGAAGAACATCGACCTGCTCCACAGCAAAGCGGTGGGGCTCTTGGGCGTTCTATTCCTGACCGTGACGGGCGCGGCGCCGATGTCGGCGATGCTCGGCAACGTTCCGTTCGGCGCGGGCTTCGGCAACGGAATCTATATGCCGGCGGCCTTCCTGCTCGCCACGATCGTGCTCACCATTTTCTCGGTGGGCTTTGCTGCCATGGCCCAGAAGGTATCGAGCGTCGGCGGTTTCTACTCTTACATCAGCCTTGGGCTCGGACGCGACATGGGAATGGCGGCCGGCATGGCCTCGTTCGTTTCCTACAGCGTCTTCGAGGCATCGCTCTGCGGTCTCTTCGCCTACTTTGGCAACGCCTGGATCCAAAACCATTTTGGCTTCAACATTCCCTGGATCTGGTTTGCGATTTTCATGATCGCGCTGATCTCGATCCTCGCCTATCGGGACATCCAGCTTTCGGCCAAAATCCTCGGTGTTGCGCTCATTCTCGAAGTGATCATGCTGTTGATCTTCGATGCGGGCGCTCTCGTGTCGAGCACGTCGAAGTTCAATGTCGAGGCGCTCAACGTCCTCCACGTCAACACGCCGGTTACGGCGCAGAAGGTGGGTGACGTCAATATCGCTGCGGGCGCGGCCGCAGTCGGCATCTTCATGGCCTTCTGGTCCTGGGTCGGCTTCGAAATGGCCCCCAACTACGCCGAGGAATCGCGCGATCCCAAGCATATCATTCCGCGCTCGCTCTATTACTCGGTGATCGGGCTTGGGCTGTTCTACATCTTCACCAGTTGGTGCGCGATCTCGTCCTATCCGACCGAAGGCGACATGCTCGCCAAGGCCGTGAATGACTCCGGCAATTTTTTTCTCTCCGCGGTCGGGCAAAACGTCGGCCGATGGGCCGAGGAGCTGATGAGCCTTCTGATCCTGACGAGCTCTTTTGCCTGCGGCATGGCATTCCACAACACGGCAGCGCGTTACGCATACTCGCTCGGTCGAGAGGGTGTGTTCCTGCGCTTCTTGGGCAAGACGCACCCCACGTTCAAGAGTCCTTACACCGCCTCCGTGGCTCAATCGGTGCTGGCGCTTGTTTGGGTCGGGCTGTTTGCCTATTTCCTCGGCACTAACGATCCCAACGCCCAGGCCTACGTCGCCATCTACACCATGCTCGCCATTCTCGGCACCGCGCTGCTGCTCGTTTTGCAGGCTTTCGTGTCGATCGCGATCATCATTTACTTCCGGCAAAACCATCCGGGCGAAGTGGGGATCGTTCCCGGCCTGATTGCTCCGCTGATCGCGTTTGTTTCCCAGGTCTACCTCGTCTACTTGCTGGTGGTTAATCTGGAGACATTCGGCGGCAGCGGCAGCTTTGGGAGCAACATCCCCTACATTGCGCTCGCCACCATCATCTGGGGCTTTGTCTGGGGAGTGGTCCTAAGGGTCGCGGCGCCTGCGGTTCACGCCAAGATCGGGCGCCTCGTGTTCAACGAGTAACGGCCGGAGATCTTGATGTTCGCGGCACGATTTCCGCGAAAGATGTAACATTCGGGCGGGCCTTGCGAAGGCAAGCGCCCGCCCTCCGCTTCGAAGGTGCTTACCGATGCGAATTCTGGAGGAACGTCATGTTGACATCGCTCGCAGGTAAGACCGTCATCGTCACCGGCGCGAGCAAGGGCATTGGGCGCGGCATCGCCAAGCGCTTCGGGCTTGCCGGTCTCAACGTTCTGGTCGTCTCCCGGCACCTCGATGAAGCGAAGAAGGTAGCAGGCGAGATCGGGGCCAAGGCTTCCGCCTTCGCTGCAGACGTGAGCCAGGCCGAGCCTTGTAAAGCGATGGCCGCGGCGGCGCTCGAGCGCTGCGGCAGCATCGACATTCTCTGCGCCAATGCCGGCATCTTTCCCGCCGCCAAGCTCGGCGATATGACCGCCTCCGACTTCGATCAGGTCATCGGCGTCAATCTCAAGGGCACCTTCCTGTCAATCTCCGCCGTTCTGCCGGCGATGAAGGCCAAGAAGAGGGGTCGCATCGTCATCACGTCTTCGATCACCGGCCCGATCACCGGCTATCCCGGATGGTCGCATTACGGTGCGAGCAAAGCGGGCCAGCTCGGCTTCATGCGTACCGCGGCAATCGAGCTCGCGCCCTTCAACATCACCGTCAATGCGGTGATGCCGGGCAATATCTTCACCGAAGGCCTCGAGGGCTTGGGCAAGGACTATCTGACCACGATGGCGGCTTGCATCCCGATGAAGCGTCTCGGCACGGTGGAGGACATCGCCAATGCCGTCCTCTATTTCGCCTCGGACGAGGCAGGATACGTGACGGGGCAGACCATCGTCGTCGATGGCGGGCAAGTGCTGCCTGAGTCGCCCGCGGCTTTGGAGCAGATGGGCTGAGCCCATCACGCCGATTATTCAACGCTCGCGTAGAACCGAGTCGAGAGTCTCAATGAAGAAATCGGCGTTGTCGCGGCTGAAGCAGAGCGGCGGCCGCACCTTCAGCACGTTGCCGTAAGCCCCGGCTGCGCCGATCAACACGCCGCGCTCCTTCAGGCCGTTGATGGCGTAGCTGGCGGTGGCGGGATCGGGGTCGGTTGCGCCGGGCAGGCTGAACTCGATGCCGATGAAGAGGCCCGCGCTCCGCACGTCGCCGATTCCCGGATGCCGACCGGCGATCTCCCGGAGTCCAGAACGGAAATAGCCCCCGATGCGGTTGGCATTTTCAATCAGGCCCTCGTCATCGATCACGTCGAGGACTGCGAGTCCTGCCGCCGCGGCGACCGGGTTGCCGCCGAACGTGTTGAAATAGCCGGTCGTCTCGCAGAACGCCTCGAGGATCTCCGGCCGCGTGACCACCCCGCCCACCGGAAAGCCGTTTCCCATCGGCTTGCCCATCGTCACGATGTCCGGCTCCACGCCGTGACGCTGAAAGCCCCACATAGCGGTGCCCGTCCTGCCGAAGCCTGGCTGGACCTCGTCCGAGATGAAGAGGCCGCCGGCCTGGTGCGCGACATCGACCGCCTGCTTCAGGAATCCGGCAGGATCGGCATAGATGCCGTCACTGGAAAAGATGGAATCCACCAGGAAACCACCGAATTTCACGCCGTTCCGCTCGAGATCGGCGATGGCCTTGGCGACGTCCTCGGCGAAGCGGGCGCCGACATCGTTGGTTGGGTGGCCATAGAGGTCCGGCGGCGGCACGGTGCGCACATGCGGCGGCACGGTGCGTGTCTTGATCGAGGAGGGCGACACTTCCGTCACGGCTTCCGTGTTGCCGTGATAGGCGGTCTCGGTGACGACGAAGCCCGCCCCGCGGGTGAAGCTTTAGGTCAACCGAAGCGCAAGGTCGTTGCTCTCGCTCCCGGTGCAGGTGAAGACGATATTGGAAAGCCGGGCAGGGAAGGTTTTGAGCAGCCGTTCCGCGTAGTCGTGCACGTTGTCGTACAGATAGCGCGTGTTGGTGTTCAGCGTCGCGGCCTGCTTGGCGATCGCCTCCACCACGCGCGGATGGCAATGTCCGACCGAAGCGACATTGTTGTAGACGTCGAGATAGCGGCGTCCATCCGCATCGAACATCCAAACGCCCTCGGCGCGGACCATTCGGATCGGCCGCTGGTAGACGAGAACCGACGAAGCGCCGAAGGTCGCTTGCCGTCGCGCGACGAGAGATGCGAGCTCGGCGTTTAAACCCTCGGCATGGCGCGCATCGAACCGGTTGAGCGCCAAGATTTGTTTGGTGTTGGCCATCGCTTTGGCGGTCAGCCGCTCTCGCTTAGAAATGATTCGGCAAGCTCGACGGTCCCTTGCGTGTAGGGTTCACCCATCGCTTGCGCCGTCGGCGTTTCCGCATGCGATGCGACCCATGCGGTCAACTGCATGCGGCGCAGCATCACGAACATCGGCAGCGCCGCTTCGTCCTCCTGCGCAAGCCGGGAAACCTTGCGATAGCCGTCAACCCACGCAGCCATGAGGTCGCCGAGATAAGGCTCGGTCTCGAGGAAGCTGACCGCCGCGGCGAAGTCGTAAGCGAACCAGCTGAGCCCGCAATCGTCGAAGTCGATGACGCCGAGGCGATTGCCGTCGACGAGGAGGTTGGCCGGACGCATATCGCAGTGAATGAGGCCGAAGCGGTCGGGATCTGCGCCATAGGCGCGCGTTCGCTCTTCGAGCCGGTTCGCCGTCCTCTCGAGGAGGCCACGGCCTTCTGGTGTCAGGCCGAGACCTGCGCGCCAGTCTCCCCAATAATTCTTCTTTCCGATGATGGTGTCGAAATTCCACACCTTGCGGACGAAGCTCGGCGGCCTTCGCCAATTGCGGCTGTGCAGATGCAGCCGCGCATTGATCTCGCCGAGTCGGACGTACCATTTCACCAGATCGTCGCTTGGATCCGGTTCCTTTCCCGACATGTGCTCGAAAGCGACCACATAGCGGCGCGTATCGCCGTCCGGAAACGAGCAGAGCAGGGCCCCGTCTTCGGCCGCAACGGGCCGTGGCGCGTCCACCACGCCCTCTTCGCGAAGCGCGGCGATCCAGGCTAGCTCTGAGAGGATTTCGGCCTCGCTGTGGTAGTGCGGACGATGCACCCTGAGCACCAACCGGCGACCATTCCGATCGTCCTCGACAAGGTAGGTCGCGTTCTCGGAAATTGTCAGCAGAGAGACCGGCGACGTTTCCGGCAGCCCCCATTTCGCCAGGGTGAGCCTTAGCCCGGTCTCAAGTCGTTGAAGAAAAGCGTCCTGGTAAAGCATGACAGTCGACCGGCCCCTGGTAGCCAGCATTGGGAAATGCCGCGATGCGATGTTGGAGACCTAACATAGAGTAGGCGCCAATTTGTCCAAGACCAAGCGCTACGAGATCTCGCCACCCGCGTCTCGAGGCTAGAGCGGGTCGGCCGAC
>Ga0187785_10000367_pt1 | contig 16979 bp, 14 predicted proteins | sample 0815_BV2_4_20_MG_FD_132466 | JGI IMG/M metagenome (GOLD analysis project Ga0187785, IMG submission 132466) | Tropical peat soil microbial communities from peatlands in Department of Meta, Colombia - 0815_BV2_4_20_MG | ecosystem: Environmental > Terrestrial > Soil > Wetlands > Peat | place...
ATACGATACGATACGATATGCCTACCGCCTTCAGCTGTTGATTGTTTTCCCGACTGGAGAAGCTGTGCGTCGGGTATAAGGGCAATAGCTGGCGCTCATCATTATCAAGCTCCAACGCTTCGCAGCAGAAGCTCAGCCTTTCGGTAGCGATTCCATCAGGGAGTAAAAGCAGGCTGCTTCGTGAGTTAGGTACAGCCGGTACCATGAGTCAAGGGTCTTGGGGGAAAATACGTCCAGTTTTTTTAGTATTTCGCGGGCGAACTCGAGGGGGGCGACGCCGGAAGCGGTGATCAGGTCGCGGTCGCAGACTGCCGGCTCACGAACGTATAGCGCTGCGCCTTGATAAGAGGGGCAGCATGTCTGAAGGAAACCCGGGTCATTGCTGGTGTGGCGCCGATCATCCATCAGGCCGTTTGCCGCCAGTCCCATGGTTGCCCCGCAGATCGCCGCCACGGGGACTCGTGCGTCCAGGAATTCCCTCACGTAGGGATAAATTGGGGCATGGACCGGATCCAGCCAGGTATCGCCCCCTGGCAGGATCAGCAGTCCGGCGTCTGCCGGGGTGAGGTCGGCCAGGGTTAGATCGGGCAGGACTTTCAGTCCGCCCATCGTGGTCGCGGGTTTCGGCGTAATGCCCACGGTCTTGACCGTGTACTTCTCGGTACGGTTTCGGAAATAGCGCCCTGAGCATAGTTCGGCCAGGACATAAGCGGGCTCCCAGTCAGCCATCGTGTCAAAGATGTAGAGGTAAACGGTCTTGGTGATAACGATCCCACCTGTGTATGGAAAGGTTGTTGAAAATATAATCGTTACTTGTCAGCGGCGTGAAAGTAACAGGTAGGGATCGGTATCGTCGGTTCAGCGGGTTTCGAATATATTTCCCTCTTTTCGACATGCTGGGCACCCGTAATCGTTAGGTTTACCCTTGATGACCTTGCCATCCGGCCCTTTTGTGGAATGGGGAATGACCTTCACGTGGTGGAGCCTGTGCTTCTCACAAACCTTCTTATCGAACCTGAGGGGTCCGGGCGGGATGTTGTATGTATTTCTGCATTCAGGGAATCCGCTGCACGCGATGAACTTGTTGCCGTCTGACTTTCGCTCTCGGATGACGAGCGCACAGCCGCAGGCCGGGCAGGGCCCGATCTCACTGTCTGCGGCAAAGCCTGAACGGAGCAGTCGGCTGATGTCGCTACGGTTCTCCTCAATCTGATCAAATATCCTGTCCAGCATGGTTCTGGATTCTTTTGCAACAGCTTCCTTGTTCATCCCGCTATTTGCGATGGCGTCCATATCTTTTTCCAGCCTGCTGGTCATCGCGTTGCTGGTGATGGCCGGGGCGTGCGCCTTAAGTGCGTCGACGATCGAGATGCCGGTTGCGGTGGGCCGGGGCGGGTTGCCCTCGATAAAGCCTCGGCTGAGCAGCTTCGCCAGAGCCTCGTGTCGGGTGGCCTTGGTACCGAGGCCAAGGTCCTCCATCATCTGAACCAGTCTGCCCTGACCATATCGCTTCGGCGGCTCGGTCTTCTTCTCGAGAAGATCGGTCCTTTTGACCGGCAGCTTGTCATCGACCCGTAATATCGGCAGGATCTCGTCCTTCGGCATACTGTATGGGTAGTGTTTCCTCCACCCCGGGATCGATAGTTGTTTGCCATTCGCGATGAACGGCTCGCCAGTGATGTCGATCCAGGCCTTAATCATGTCCCACTCACATGGCAGAGATAGCGTAGCAAAGAAGCGGCGGACCACTAGCTCATAAATTTTCCAGTGCTTATCGTCCAACTCATTCCGATTTGTGGATGCGACTGGATATATGGGCGGATGATCCTTGCTCTCAACTTTGCCCCGGGTAGGGGTGAAAGAGGGCCCTGCCAGCAGCTCCAGAGCGCTCCGAGCGAAGTCGGGGCTCGCCTTGAATAAGTTGAGGATATCCCTGAGGTTGAGCGTCGTGGGGTAGACCGTATTATCCGTACGTGGATACGAGATCAGGCCATTGATATAGAGCTCTTCGGCGATCTGCATGGAACTGGCGGCGGTAAAGCCGATGGAGTTAGCGGCTTTGACGAACTCGGTCGTATTAAAGGGAATTGGGGGCTGTTCCCGTTTACGCTCCGATTTAACGTCTTTGACGATCGCCATCTTCCCGAGCTTCCTGTGGATGACGATAGCCTCTTCCTTTTTGTTGAAGCGGCCTTGCTTGTGAGAAGCGGTAAACGACTGATCATCCTTGAGCAGCGTGGCGATGATCTCCCAGTAGGGTTGGGATGTAAACGCCTGGATCTCCTTTTCCCGGTCAACGATGAGCGCCAGCAGCGGCGTCTGCACCCTTCCTACGGATAGGAAATCTTTGCCGAACTTGTGGCCGGCGATCGAGACGAACCTGGTCAACGCCGCACCCCATACGAGGTCGATCTCCTGCCGACATTCTCCTGCTGCTGCAAGGTTAAAGTCGATGGCCGTAGGGCCGGAGAAGGCTCGGGTGATCTCCTCCATGGTGAAAGAGCTGTATCTCACTCGATCGAATTTGGGGCTTGCCACCTTTTTGATGATGCGGCACGCTTCGGCGCCGATCATCTCACCCTCCCGGTCATAGTCGGTAGCAATGGTCACCCTGTCCGCCCTCGGCCCCAGCATCAGCAGCGCTGATACGATATCCTGTCTGGAGGGTTTTTCGATGATGGCCGCGCTGATAAGGCCTCGTGGCGGCACAGCGCTCCATTTCTGGTACTCAGGGGGGAAGTCGATCTCTAGGATGTGGCCGGCGAGCCCGATCACAATGGCATCCGATGCCTTCGATCGGTACGAGGTGACGCCGCTGATCCGCTCCGGCATCCGGTCGGGAAACAGGATTGCGGAGATCTTCTTAGCTGCGTCATTCTTTTCTGTGATTATCAGGTGCATGATGATATCAAGTGGACTACTCCACCTGTTGAAACTTAAAGGTTAGTAATGTGGGATGAAAGTAATAGGCGAGGCTTTTCACCCCTGATCTTTTCACCCCCTGAATACTGGCATTTTCCTTATTTACTTTCTGATGAAAACCGCGCCAGGAATATGAGCCGGTGTCAACGGCTTTCACAGTACCGGACGACCGTTCATGATGGATTTTGGCCGTGGATTTCGTCAGATCGTCTTATTCTATTAAGCGTTATTATGAGCTGTCGGGGGATAATATTAAAAAAATGATCGCAATGGCCTTAATAATGGCAGTTCCGGTCCTGCTCGCCTGTAGCGTAATCCCGGCGGCAGCGGTATTACCCGATACGGGCTCCTCGAGCTCCTGCCTGGGATGCCCAGGGTGCCCAGGCTGTCCGGGGGCGCCAAATAAGACCCCTGGAGAGCCGGGATGTTACGGATGCCCGAACTGCCCGGGATGCCCGGGCTACAATGGTACGCCGCAGAACCCGGGAGGACCGGGATGCATGAATTGCGGCGGGGCCGGGTGTCCGAACTGCCCGAACTGCCCTAAAAGGCCCGAACAGGGTCTGTTTACACCGTGATTCTGGCTATGGACAACGGGCACGGTAATAGGTTCGAATGACGGGTAGTCTGCCAGATTTAAAAACATATTTATCCTAGGGCACCGTCATTTTGGCTGTGGACAGCCTGACACACGCGTTGGTTATATCCATTATTTTCGGAGTGACAGGCCGATGGGATCTGATCCCGTTTGCGATCCTAGGCGCTGTCACTCCAGATATTGACGTGGTCTTCCAAAGATTTTCCGATCGCAACCCGGGGCTCTATATTTTTACCCATGGCGGCGTTACCCACAGCTTGGCAGGAGCGGTAATCACATCCATTATATTCTCGATCCCCGGATTGTTCGTGATCCCGGCGATCTGGCCTGCTTATCTGCATGCCGGTCCGGCACCAATATTCGGAGCAGCGATGTTGGGAGCCTTATCGCATGTGCTGCTGGATTATCTGGCTTACCCGGGAATACCACTTCTCTACCCACTCAGCGACCGGAAATACACGTTGGGTGTCATGGGAGGCCCCAACGTGTTTCTAACCGTCGGCAGCGTTGCATATATTGCCCTGATAGCAACCGGGCATGCAAGCTCCCCCTGGCCCTATACCGTATTCTTCATTGCGATCATCCTGGCGAGCACGGGATTGAAGGCGTATATCAGCCGGAAAGTTGAAGGCATAGCGATTCCGGCCATGAACCCGATGAGATGGCTGATCATGAAGGAGACGCCGAACTCGCTTTTCATCTACTGGTTCAGCTTTCTCAAAGGTCCGGCGAACCCTGTTGCATATGGAAAAGCCACGGGCCTGGAGCAAGGCGTTCACTATGAGGATAGCCCGGAGCTACGTCGCATGAGATATCATTCGTACGTTGTGATCGCCGGACTGGAAGGGAATAAAATCACCTTCCGCGACCCGGTGAGGATGGATGGATATATCTGGTACCCGCCATACTTCAAGAGCATCACGGTGCCGATGAAAAAGGACATGCCGATCGGCATAGTAGATAACAACATTTAATGATTTGCTGAGCTTTGGTGTTCCCTTACAGGGGTTTCCCGCGGGGTAGCACGAAAACTGGATAACACGTATTTCACAGATGACTCGCCCAATAAAAAGAAGACCAAAGGCCTTTTTACAATATCAAGGTGGTATAGGGAATGTCACGGATAAATTCTCTTGAGCGCCAGTATCAGGATACAGAGGCTGAGGCTCAAAGCATTCCATATCATGATCACAAGGTCCGAGCGTAGGATTCCATACCCCAGCCAGAGCAGCATGCCCGTGGCCATGATCATGAAAAAGAGCGTCGAGATGTCGCCCGATGATTTGTTCTGGATGATTTTTATGATCTGAGGGATGGTGCTGCCAGTAGTCAGCGCCCCTGCAACCAGCCCCATTATGAAGATGCCATCCATTACACCCAAAAAAACCGCTTAAAGTAGATATATCTTGTCTATAGGGAGGGTGCCACCGGGAGGGTGCCACCTCATTAGGATGCCCGCTGCAGTTCTCTCAAGATCCGACCTGCAGCACTCATCAGCGCTACGCGTTTTTATATGGCATGTATCGCGCCTGGGCCGCCTCGAAATCACGGGAGAGGATGAATGACATCAGCTCTTTCACGGTGCTGAACAGGTATTCTTTAGGAAGCTGAAGCTCTTTCAGCGCATAAACGTGGTTGACGTGGAAGATCTGCAGCGTGGCGCATGATTCCCTGATTAGTACATTCCGGTCCCCGTCGCAGGTCTTCTTCCATGCTTTGAATTCCCGGTCGCCGCTGAATAACGCCCTGGCTCTTGCGCCGGTATAGTCGACGCCGTCTTTTCTGATGGCAAGATCGTCGCCATCGACCACAGCTTTTACGATCCTGTTGGTGCCAACCTGGTATTCTAGGATGTCGCCATCGTAAAAGATCATCCGGTTATGGTCCGCTAAGTATTCGTCGCTGAGCGCACTGGTGATGCTGGTATAGCCCTTGATGTCCCTGAGGTTGTCCAGAAACTCCCGTACTGTCATTTCATTGCTGCCAGGATCTTCGATCATCCCTGATATCTCCGGTCAATTTATAGTAGTGAACTACCACGTCCTGAAGGGTTGTGGTTTCCTGTTTCATTGAAAGATGCTCGCCATTTTCTCGAACGAGAACGGTAGGGGCGTCTTTCTCCGCAGGTTGAGGCCGGGAACCGGTCCGTAAGAACATCAATCCTTTTTTGAGGATATTCACAGCGGCATTCATCCCGATCCACCTTCAGATACGCCCGATACTTGTACGACAACATCATGCTATACGCTACTCCGACTAAACTTAGCATACGACTTACAACCATATATGCTTCATCACATATGATTGAAAGTAATATACGCTGGAATCGAAGGGTTGGATTCGCCCCGGGCTAAAACGACCGGGTTTACACCAACCTTACAGCCCCAATTCTATAAGTGATTCTCCGCTTATAACAATTACCATTGCAGGAGCCGCCAGCGGCGCTTAACGGGGTTAAGTTTAACCGAATAATATGCAATTAGAATGGTGCTCGTCGCTTACCGACAATAATCCTAAATATAATGAGCGCATACCGAATATTTTACTGGCGACCGTGAGAAACGATGAATAGTCCTATAGAGGAATTAAACAGGGAAAAAACGAATGTCGCCCGCATTTCGGTGTTATCCAACCTGATGCTGGTCATCCTGAAGCTCGGCGTGGGCACGACGATCGGCTCCGTCAGCGTGATATCTGAGGCGATACACTCTGGCATCGATCTGATCGCAGCGGTCATCGCCTACTTCTCGGTGAGATCGTCCAGCAAGCCGCCTGACCAGGACCACAAATTCGGGCATGGTAAGATGGAGAACATCTCGGGAACTATCGAGGCGATTCTGATCTTCATTGCCGCCGGAATGATCATCCTGGAAGCCTACGACAAGTTCGGCAGGATCTCCCGCGGGGAGGTCATACAGGATGTCAGCCTGGGCATAGTCATCATGCTTATTTCGACCGCTGTGAACTTTTTCGTGTCACGGAAACTTATGCAGGCTGCGAAGCGCACCGAAAGCATCGCGCTTGAGGCCGATGCTTTGCATCTGCGCACCGACGTGCTGACGTCCTTCGGCATCTTCGCCGGCCTGGTCGCTATAAAGCTGACGGGCTTCGCGATCCTAGACCCGATCTTCGCCATCCTGGTGGCGCTATTCATCCTGAAGGCCGCGCTGGACCTGACGATCAAGTCGGCCCGGGATCTGATGGATGTACACCTGCCGCCGGAGGAAGAGAGGGATATCGAGAATATCATCAAGGATCACTCCCAACAGTTCGTGGGGTTCCACGAACTGCGGACGAGAAGGTCCGGCTCGGACCGGTTCATCGACCTGCACCTCGTTGTATCCAGGGAGCTATCCATCGAGCAGGCCCATAACCTGGCCGATCACATCGAGAACGACATCAAAGGGCGGTTCCCCCGGTGCAGCGTGATCATCCACGTAGAGCCCTGCGATAATGGGGATCACTGCGATATATGTATGGCCCGGGAATGCAGCAAGAGCCACGTGCAGCCTGAGGAATAACTTTTAGGTTATCCGAGCTGGATGCGCTCAATCTCGATGTGGATATAAAGGCGCCTTAATGTATAGGACTAGCCGGATATATTCGAACCTCCATACGGTTATACCGGTGAACCGCATGGCGGACGAAGACCAGAATATAGACTGGGAACTAAAAACGTTGAATGCTGTATACGATGAGCTGTCTAAGGATGCCAGGACCATCGCCACGGATCTGCACGAGAGTGTGGAGGCCTACCAGATGCTTGGGCTTTATCTGCTGGGTTTTAGTTTCGGTATGGATTTATACATCATCGAAACCCACGGCATTGCCGCGTCGGACTATGGTACCATCCTCATATGGTTGATCTTCGTCAACCTGATTCCCATCGCAGCCGGCCTTTTCGTCTTCCGCCGGTCATTCTGGCTCAATGTTAAGTACAGGACCCTGTTCTCGCTGGAACAGGACATCAGGCTCAAGGAATTTAGGAAGAATCGTGCCAGGAAATAGGGGCAGGGATCATATAATGCCCCGAAGCTCGTCCCCACCCCCATCCCGGGCGGCGGCAAGATTAAAGGAATACCTTGACATCATCGAGACGTCCCAGGTCCAGAAGGGAAAGGCGTTGTGGTACGATGTCTACCGAAGGGCTGGCAACCAGTACCAGACCGACCACACGATCGAGTTTCTCCTGGAGAACGACTTGATTTCGGGCAATAAGGAAGACGGGTATGTCATGACTGGGAAGGGCCACGACTGGCACGAGATTCTCAAGAAGCACCAGGATTTCATCGGGGTGCTTACCCGTGAGCTGAGCGGCGAGCGAAAAAAGCGATGGTAAAAAGGTAAGTGAGCAAATGGGCCCGAAGGGATTCGAACCCCTGACCTCCGCCGTGTGAAGGCGACGTCATAGCCGACTAGACCACAGGCCCGATACTGATCGCTGCAATAGAGTACTTTTCATGTATGATAAAAGTATCGGCTAAACGCGAAAATAAAAAAAGGGAGGTTAACTGGATATGATGTCTTTAATGTATCTTACAGAGGTATGCCTTTCTCCTTCACCAGATAGTCTAGGCCTTTGTTGGTGATGTGGACTTCTAGGCCCTTCGCTTTTCCTCCTGCCATCTCCCGGTTCTCGATGTCAGCGAGGTTCTTCTGGTCCAGCAGTTCGCAGGCTTCGAGCACATCCTTTAACGGCCTGTCGATGTTGCTGGAGATTTCGCTGGCATTCACACCCTGGAACCTGTTGTGGTGCAGCGATGACTTGAGGTACATCAACACTTCCCTCTCTGCATCTGATATTACAACCATAATGCTCCTCATGGAATATTCAGATGGAATGTTTATAATAATACCCTACTGTACAAGCGATTAAAGTACATGTGTAACATGGAATCAACGAGTAATTCATCGATGTTAATTTCAAATTTGAAATAAAAAGGCTTATGGCCGTCGATATACATAGGCGATATCACTGAGGCATCCGTCTGATGAAGCTTAAAGTATTGATGTTATTTTCAATCATCCTGCTATCACTTGTATTGAGCGGGTGTAGCGGTCCTGGTAACGGCGACCATAACAGTAGTGTGTCTCACGGCACGAATGATCAGGGCTCCTCGAAGCTGTTACCGGACTGGATTAGGACGGGATTGACTGTTTACTATAATGTCTATTCGGAGGCATCGAAAGATGGGCAGAAGGGAAACCCGATCCATTCGGTGCTGAAGTATAAGGTCGAATCGGTAAATGGTGATACCTTCGCTGGCAGCCTCATGACGACGGGCACCAGTTCGAATGCTACATCGTTGAAGACCAACTGGACGTTCCAGGACGGAAGCACGGACAAATACCGGTTCTGGATCAACCCGGATAAGTCGGAAGCCTCGATCAAAGGCCCGAATGGCGAATCATACACATCGGTAGCCAGTGGCCCGTACGACTTGAACGGGATAACGTACCAGGAGGCAACGACGTTGCAGGCAAAAGCGAATTCCAACGGCACCGAGTACGATATCGTCTACGAGACGGGCACGGGGATGATCTTGACCCGGGTCATTAGATCTCCTGCTGAGGAGACCTATATGTATCTGGATCGGGTAACGTACGAGTGAGCTTTGGATCGGGGTCATTGCATTGGTGTTCGTTGCCATGCGCGGGCTCCAGTGCAATCTCCTTTCCATGCTAACATAGCACAAATTCTCAGCATATTTATATATCCAGAAGCGTCATAGAGTAGTGCCTCGTGCGATTCAACGCTTTATCCGCAGAGCCGATCTATCTGGTATTGTTGTCGACGCGGCCGGAGGCTAAATCGTGCAGCAAAAGCGACGACCGGTGATAGGAAAATATATAATAAATACTCTGAATGTGCTTCGCGAACAAATTTACACAGGGTTATTATCATGAGTACTGAATGTCCGACATGTCAGGGAAAGGGTTATGTTATCAAGGGCGAGCAGACCTGCCCCGCCTGCCATGGCCAGGGTAGGGTAAAGAGCATGAACCTTATGAATATGTCCGAGAAGGACCTCAAGGGGATGCTCAGCGGCTTTTGCCCGAAGTGCAAGGGAAGCGGCAAGCTACAGGAGCGGGAGAAATGCAAGGACTGTGCGGGAACGGGCATGCTGGCAGATTGCGAGATCTGCGGCAGGCCGGCGCTCCCGGGTGGTACGGTGTGCGAAAACTGCAAGGGGATCTATGTGGTCTACAAGCTAACGCAGGCCTGCGATGTCTCTGACATCGAGGTCGGAAAAGTATATCTGGGTAGGGTTGCTAACCTGGCGGACTTCGGCGTTTTCATTAACCTGAATGACCGGACGAAAGGCCTCCTGCACTCGAGCAACGTCCACCGGCCCTATGTGCCCGGTGAAGAGGTCGTGGTGAAGATCAACTCTATTAAGCCCAATGGTAACTTCGATCTCCTCCCTCAGAAACTTGCCTCATACCAGGTGATAGAGGTGGATAAAAACCTTCCTCGGACAAAGTCGGGCGACGTCGGCAGGTTTGTCAATAAGCTGGTAAGCGTCAGTGGCGAAGTAGTCCAGGTTAAGCAGACCAGCGGTCCGACCATCTTCACTGTCACCGATGAGGAGGGCTCCGTGTCCTGCGCGGCTTTTGTCGAAGCGGGCATGAGGGCTTTCCCGGAGATCGGGCTAGAGGACATGGTTAAGGTCGTCGGCGAAGTGACCAAACGAAACAACGGCCTGCAGCTAGAAGTGCTGGACATGAAAAAGCTCTCGGGCGAGGATGCAGCGAAGGTAAAGGGAGTCATCGAGGAGGCCATCGACAGTAGGGCGGCCCCGAAACGCGTGGACTTTTTGGTACAAAGCGAAGTGCTGGAGAAGCTCAGGCCGCAGATGGAACAGGTTGCCCTGCATATCCGCAAGGCGATCTTAAAGTCCGAACCGATCATTATCAGACATCACGCTGATGCGGACGGTATCTGCGCAGGCGTGGCGGTGGAGAGGGCCTGCCTGCCGCTGATCCGTGAGCAGGGGGATGCGGACGCAGAGCACCACTTCTTCTCCCGGTCGCCATCCAAAGCGCCGTTCTATGAGTTGGAGGACGTGAACAAGGACTTGGTCATGGCCCTGGAGGACAATCAGCGGTTCGGACAGCGCATGCCGCTGATCGTGCTCATGGATAATGGTTCTACTGAGGAGGATATCGATGCCTACAAATATACTAAAGTCTATAACATCGATCTCCTAGTCGTCGATCATCATCACCCGGATGCGATCGTGGATCCGTACCTGAAAGGCCATGTGAACCCGTATCATGCGGGTGGAGATTTCGGGATCACAGCGGGCATGCTGGGCATGGAGCTGGCCCGGATGATCAACCCGGCGGTCACCGATGAGATTAGGCACATCGCGGCCGTGGCGGCTGTAGGAGACCGGTCCGAGGCCCCTGAGCGGGCGAAGTACCTAGAGCTGGTTAAGGATAAGTACACAGAGGATGAACTAAAGAAGATCGCCCTGGCGCTAGACTTTGAGCAGTTCTGGCTGCGGTATAATGACGGCCGCGGGATCGTCAACGATATCCTCAACTTAGGGGATCGACAGCGCCACCGGCAGATCGTTGACCTTCTTACCGAACATGCGGACAGGATGATCGGCGATCAGATGGACGCGTCCATACCTCACCTCAAAATCATGGATCTGCCAAACGGAGCTATACTGCATGTGATCGATGTGGAGCTATTCGCCCACAAATTTACCTTCCCGCCTCCGGGTAAGATGACCGGCGAGATCCACGATCGTATGTGCAAAAAGAACGAGGGCAAGCCGATCATTACACTGGGCTTCGGACCCGATTTTGCAGTGCTTCGAAGTAGGGGCGTGCAGATGAATATTCCGCGGATGGTCCGGGAACTGCGCGAGGAAATCAAGGGGGGCGGCGTCAGCGGCGGCGGCCACTTAGTCGTGGGCTCGATCAAGTTCGTCGAGGGCATGCGCAAGGAAGTCTTGGAGAAGATGACTCAGAAGATCGGACAGGATCCGCTCGGGTAAAGGGAGCGTTATATCGCATAAAGCCTGCCGGGACTGGTCGGCGGGCTTTTTCTTTCACATATCCATCATTACCGGCTATTTTTCTTGAACTGCAGCACTAGCCGGCCAATCACGATGGTCAAAAAGGATGATAGCAGTCCGGTGAGCAGGGCGAAGTGGCCTTCTTTGATCACGACGGTGAGAGGATACCCGAAATCCCGGTCGCGAAACTGCAGAGAGCTGGCATATCCGTAGCCCATGATCTGCCCATTGAGCAGCGAAACGTAGGCCTTGTTAGAGGTCGGGCTGGTCGCATTACTATCCTGAGGGATAACAGGTATGACATTGATGTCGTCGGCCGGAGTACAAGCGTACTGGTTATGAGTGATATCTAGGGTGCCTGGGGATTTCTCGAAGCTGGCTTTGTAGCAGCCGGCTCCGGAGATCGCGGAAACCGGTATTTTCAGGTTTAGATCGTTATCGGTATTGATCCGTAATTGTCCATTGTATTGGATCTCCCGGACGTGACTGCCGTCCATCCCGCTGACATTCATGTAGTTGCTCTGTATGTTGATCGTGAAATTGCACTTGGTATTGTTATTGATTGTGAACTGCTTGGGTCCAGCGCTGAAACTTGAGTTGATCAGAACGTACTGGTTATCTCCTTTTTTCTTGAACTTCAGCACGTTATCGCTCCGGTTCTGAATGGGGCTTGAATTGTGGATCAGGTTGCGGAAGACGAAATTCATGGCGTATATATAGTCATCTTCCCCCACCATATTGATGGCTACCTTGACATTTTGCCCTGGCGCTGTTCGGACAGCAACGTTATTGCCTGAGATCATTTCGGTACTATTGCCGTCCGTCGTGAGTTGGATGCCGCTATCGCTGTTCAGGGTCAGGTTGGCCTCGCCGGCGATCAAAATGGTGGAAGACGAGCCGTTGATGCCGTTGATGCCTATATTGAGGTTATCAGAGTACACATATGCATAATCCGGAGCCCCAGCATAGGCAAACTTGAAGTTCTTGTTGCGTAGAAGGTCCAGAGGATCGATCGAGCCTGTGTAAGTAAAAGCAAACAGAGACATGATGCAAATGACGGTCAAGAAGAACAAAATCAGGTAAAAAGCGATCCTGGTCGTACGCTCATCGGAGTTGTGACTGCCTTGTTCAGGCGGTTTTTCCGTAGACATTCCAGCCTCACTATTCCGATGAACATTTTCATCGGCATCATGATAAAGTGATCACGATCTTGGGACTGTGGGTGGGGAAAGCCCACGATTAAAACCGGGGAGGAATCCACCCCTCAACTCCATCAGCCTTTATATTAATTACAACCTATTGCAGTTATATGTATAGGCTACCAATATGTACATGGGCCCGAGTCAGCGGGCCTGCTGTCGTCCGTTCCGTGAGGCGTATGGTATTACGAAATCTGGAATGACAAGCCAACGATTAAAATCGTTTGTGCTTGACCGAACCTTATATCCATGATAAGGCAATGGTGTCAGAACAATCGTGATCATCTCTGAAGCGAGTATTAAAACTATGGACTGTACTGCGAAAATTTGTCACTCACAATCAGTCACAATGTTATCCAGAGGATACAGCGAGAGCACGAATATAATTATGCAGGTCTGGTCTACTTAGCCTTGAACTGTCGGATCAGCCGGCTGATCAGGAGGGTTAGAAATGAGGCCAGCAGTCCGGTAAACAGGGCGAAATGGCCTTCCTTTATAATCACGGAGATCGGATAGCCGAAATCCCTCCCCCTGAACTCCAATGACGTAGAGTATCCGCGGGCGTCCATCTGTCCGTTCAGGAGGGAGACAAAGGCACAATATGGTTCTCTGCATACGGAAACATTCCCATCGTCATTAATGGGTGAAATCGCTGTAATTTCGTCCGCAGGGCTACAGTGGTACTCGTTATGAACAATATCCAGCACGCCGGATGAGCCCTTGAACTCAGCCCTGAAGAAGCGGGCTTCTGACATGGCAGAGATGGGGATCCTCATGTTGAGATCCCCGTCTGTCGTGACTTTGATCTGTCCAACATAGTCAATCCGGTCGACATGATCCGTTTGGCTACTACCGCTGCTGATATCAAGGTTTCCGCCCCGTATAGTGATGGAATAGTTGCACTTGGAACCGTAATTGATCGAAAATTGCTTTGGGCCCGATGAAAAGCTTGAGTTGGCCAGTACATACTGGTTGTTGCTTTTTTTCTTGAGTTCAACCCAGTTATCGATGTGATCCTTTGCTTCTGGGGCAGTATGGGATGCGCTCTGGAAGGTGAAGTTCATGCCGTAGTTAAAGTCGTCCTCCCCGGTGGTCAGGATCGATATTTCGGTGCCTGATCTTGCAACGGAGTGAATGCTCACCGGCGACTGGTTGAGGGATAGATTCCAGGTGTTATCGCCCGAATGCAGGGTTAGATCGCTGTCAGGATACAGTGTCAGTTCGGACTCGCCGACCGGAGTCACGGTGGAAACTGAGTTATTAATGCTGCTGAGACTAATGGCCAGGTTATCCGAGTACACGTCGACAGAGTCAGGTGTTCCGGCATATGCAAAGCTGAAGTTCCGGTAACGTATAAGATCAAACGGATCTGCCGATCCTGCGTAGGTGATGGCGAGCAGTGACATGATACAGAGGATAACCACCGATGCCAAGATCAGGTAGAACGCGATCGCCCGATCGCTTGGTGACCTGAATCGCAGTTTTCTGGCGATATTCTCCCATATACCCCGAATCCCCCTCATACATTAAATAATATATAACAATATAATTATAATTAATCGTACCTTATCCCAATGAGATTGACAGGCTCCGCCCGTCAATAGTAATCGTCACCCGGTGACAGCCCTGGAAATGAACGCCCGGGAAGAACGAAAAGAACTATTGAAATACTTTTTCGCTGCTTTGAAACAGCCCAGATCGCCAGGGAATATAGATAGATAATATGAGGAAAACCGAGCCATTGATGCTTCAGCCAGCCCACACGACGAAAATGTCACCGGCATCATGACAAAAGTGATCATAAACCCTTTTGTCCATAACGAGCACATGCCGAGAAAAACCCAGTTGATTCAGCGACGAGTTGAATCGAGTCTTGCCAGCTTATCAATATTTAAAGCTGAAACCGCTTAGTCCCACCAGGTTACAACGGCCGCGTAATCGCCTTTCGCAAAGGCTGAAAGTGATGGCAGTTATACAGGGAGGGGAACCGGCCTGAGCCTGAAAGATATTTGCACCTATACCATCAGAGGGAACAGAAAACGCTTTTCTATAAAACCAGAGGCCATAGCCCTTCATGGCATGGTAGCTCACCACGATAGGTGCAAGTGCTTGAATAAGCGAAAAAAGATCTAATTAAAGCAAAAATAGAAAAAATATTTTTTATGCCGTGATCGGTCATATATTCGGTAAATTACTATAACAATGACTCTTTTATACTATGACCAATCATATATTCGGTAAATTACTATAACAATGGGTTATGAGGTGGGTAGATGGATACTATTACAATGGACTACGTTAAGTCATTGGCGCCTAATCCGGGAGCTATAAATAACGCCAAGGGTCTAATCGCAAAAAAACGCTATTCTTCGGTATATCAGTCTAATGATGGCACAGTCTTGTTCGGCGACTGCAAAGGAAGCTCCGGGGAGCTGTACAAGGTTTCTGCAGATTTCGCGGATCCGGGAAACCCGGACTGCCGTTGCTCGTGCCCCAGTCGTCAACGCCCGTGCAAGCACGTCCTGGGGTTGATGTATATGTTCGCATCGGGAACTTCGTTCCCTGTCGCAGATCTACCGCAGAGTATTATGGAAGCCAGGCGGAAGGCGACCAAAAAGAAAGAGACAGCCCCGAAGGAGGAAAAGAAGAAGCCGGCCGCCCAGCCTAAAAAGACGAATAGATCAGCTCTTGAGAAAAAGATGAAGCTCCAGCTAGAGGGCCTGGACCTGCTGGAGAAGGTCCTATGCGACACGCTGAAGGCAGGGCTCGGCAGCTTGGACGGAGCCGCGCTGAAGAATCTGGGAGAACAGAAGAAGCGCCTCGGAGATTATTATCTATCCGGCCCTCAGACATCCCTGGGCCAGTTTATTTATCTGTTAGAGCGTTCAGACCGGGAACCGATCTACTCCACAGCCCTCGACCAGCTCGTGACCATGTACGCGTTATGCAGGAAAGGCAGAGAATACCTTAACAAGCGCCTGGCCGATCCGACCATGCCCATGGACAAAACCACAAACATCGAGGAATTGCTTGGCCACGTATGGCAGTCCGCAGAGCTTAAAGAGCTGGGACTGGCCTCAAATGGCGAAGAGCTGGCGCAGCTCTGCTTCAACTCATACAGCAGCGAGCCCCGGGCATCGTTCGTCGACTGGGGCATATGGGCAAGCCTGAAAAATAAGAAACTGTATCAGACGTTCAACGTCCGCCCATTTAAGGCAGCGAAACACCTGAAAGCTGAAGACACGTTCTTCACGGCGGCGCAGATAGACGAGCTTTTCGTATATCCGGGGACGGAGTGCCCGAGGGTAAGATGGGAGACCGCTGCTACCCGGGACATATCCAGCGGGGACCTAGAAGTCATTAGATCCATGGCGTATACGGATTTTGGCGAAGCCGTAAAAGCGGTTAGAAACCAGATCAAGAGCCCGATGGCAGATAAGCACCCCTGCCTGCTTCTGCACTATGCCCGCATAGGCAAAGTCGAAGAGCAATGGGTGATGGAGGATGCTAAGGGCGGCCGGCTTGCGATCGGCGACATCGCGATACTCGAGGACATGATACCGACCTGCCACCTGCTCCAGCTGCTGAAGTCAGAATACCTTAAAGATCAGGTCGCCCTGGTACGATTTCACCACGATCTGGATAGTTGCAGGCTCTCGATACAGCTCATGAGTATAGTCACCAGTGATAAGATCATTAGACTGATCTATTAAAGGGGATACTATGAGCGTCACGATAATAGTAGGACTGCAACAAGAGTTGAGAAGGCTATCCGTTGCCGGCAGCGATATTGCTGCCGGTGATAGCCGGATGAGGCGCCTATCCACAGACATCAGAAAAATAGGTGAGGCCGTGCCCGTATTTGCCCGGTTAGCCGACTCGATCGAGTCGCTGACGAATCCCGGTACTGATAGCTCGGCGGGTAAGCTTCTGGAAGCCGCCACACTAACGAACGCGCTATTATATACTCAGGGTGTTACCGGCATCAAAGGCGAAATAGGCACCAATGAGAACTCCAGCCCTGATCTCCCCACGGCTGCATCTTACCAGACGATCTCCCGGGTGAAAGAGGCGATGGAAGAGCGCGGAGGAAGCAGACTAGACCTTTTCGAGAAGGTCTGCGAAGAGGGGAAGTTCGTGGACTTGAGGCTGCTGGACACATTCTTGGAACTCTTGTACAGCCCCAGCAATGACGTCGCCAACCTAGTCTGCGAGAAGATCCTGCCA
>Ga0187785_10000368_pt1 | contig 16976 bp, 16 predicted proteins | sample 0815_BV2_4_20_MG_FD_132466 | JGI IMG/M metagenome (GOLD analysis project Ga0187785, IMG submission 132466) | Tropical peat soil microbial communities from peatlands in Department of Meta, Colombia - 0815_BV2_4_20_MG | ecosystem: Environmental > Terrestrial > Soil > Wetlands > Peat | place...
CGATCGATTGGGCATCAAACCCCTCTTTTACTCATATGAGCCCGGCCAAAACCTGTATTTCGGGAGTGAATTGAAAGCTGTCCTGGCAGCGCCGGTGAGTCGCACGCCCGACTATCAGGCACTCTACGATTATCTCTCGCTCATGTACGTTCCAACCCCCGCCACCGCGTTTGCTGCCGTGCGCAAGCTTCCTCCCGGGTGCATCCTCATATGCTCCCGGGACACCTTCCGGATAAGACAGTACTGGGACGTTCCCCTGCCTCGACATGGGGACGAGGAGCCGCTCGGGAAAAATTATGAGGAAGAAGTCCTGGAGCTGGTAGAAACAGCCATTCGACGCCAGATGATCTCTGACGTACCCATAGCGGCGCTTCTCAGCGGCGGGCTGGATTCGACCACCGTTGCCGCGGTGATGGCTCACAAGCTGCAGGTCCCGTTCGGGACCTTCACCATCGGATTCGACCACAGGTCTTACGACGAATCGCGGGAAGCGCGACTGGTTTCGGAAATACTCGGCACCAGCCACGTGGAAGAGGTGGTCCGCCCGGATATGATCGAGTCCATCCCCGAACTGCTCACTTTATTCGATGAGCCTTTCGCCGATTATTCGGCTATTCCCACTTTTCTGGTATCAAGACTTGCCGCGAGCCACGTCAAGGTCGTGCTTACCGGAGACGGCGGAGATGAGGTTTTCGCGGGCTATCCCACCCACGTGGCATACCGGGTCAGCCGGATGTACAGAGCTATTCCCCGGTTGATCAGAGACAAGATGATCACTCCGTTGGTCATGGCCCTGCCCACTTCTCTGGAGCGCATCAGCTTCGACTACATGGCCAAGAGATTCGTCACCGGCGCTGACCTGCCTCTGGAACGGGGACACTTCTGGTGGAAGGTGATCTTCAATGAAGAGGAAAAGAAGAGGCTGTTGAGGCCTGAATTCTCTCAAGGCATGAGAGATACTTTCGAGGTCTTCGATCGTTATTTTACCAGGTCCGGGCACGCACATCCGCTCAATCGGTTGCTGTACGTGGATACAAAAACTTTCCTGCTGGATGACAATCTCACGAAAGTGGATCGGATGACCATGGCGAATTCCCTGGAAGCACGCGTTCCTCTCCTGGATCACGAACTGCTGGAACGAGTGGCAGTCATGCCGCCCGCCCTAAAATCGCGAGGCCTGCAGACGAAACGGCTCTTACGGAGGGCGGTAAGAAATCTGCTTCCCCCGGAAATACGCAAAGGCAAGAAAAAGGGCTTTACACCTCCCCTGCCCTTCTGGATCAAGAATGAATTGAAAGGACTCCTTCTGGAATATTTTTCCGAAGAGCGGATCAAGGCAACGGGGTACTTAAGCGAACACTATTGCCGGGAAATCCTCGAAGAGCATTTTCAGGGCAAGCGGGACAACAACCGCCAAATCTGGACCATTTTCGCGTTGTTGTGCTGGCTTGAAAAACATCCTTTGTAAAGCGGCTTTTGTCGGGCCACCACAAAAAGCGAGAACTGCACAACCAATAAGCCGTATAATGCAGATGTGTAGGCTGACCAGCGGCATCCAGGGCGCGCTCTAAAAAAAGACGATGAATCTCGATCCTGCGAGGAAGAAACGGAGTCGGGCGGGAAAACCATGAAACACAAAGTCCTCATCATGCGCTGCGACACGTATGACCCCGGGAAAATAGCCGGTATCATTACGGACGGGTTGGCTGAACTGGGCGTGAGACCCTCGGGTAGAATCCTGTTCAAACCAAACTGCGTGATTGCTCATCCCGATTTGTTCCCCCACGCGTTTACTCGCAGGGAATTCCTGGAAGGAGTGGTTCTCGCTTTTAGGCAAGCGGGCGAAGATATTGACGAACTCGCAGTAGGCGAGAGATCGGGTATTACCGTTCCCACGCGGTTTTGCTTCAAGAATGCCGGGTATAACGAGATTATCCGCAGGCACCGTCTGAAAACCTACTACTTCGATGAGTCACGACAGGTGATCCGGAAACTGACTTCACCAGAGCGACTTCGAGACGAGATTTTCGTGCCCGAGCCACTGGTGAAATCCAATTTTCTCGTAAATCTACCCAAGTTCAAAGCGCATCCTTGGACGCGACTGACTCTGAGCCTGAAAAATTTTGTCGGGCTTCAGGATGACCGGCACAGGCTGGTGGATCACAACAGTTTCCTGGAGCACAAGATTGCGGACCTCCAGGAAATCGTACAACCATCTTTTATTGCAGTGGACGCGATCGTTTCAGGGCAGAAAATGATGCTCACCCCCACTCCTTTCCACATGGGAGCCATAGTCATGGGGACCAACTCATGCGCGGTGGATACCGTGTGCTCTCATATGGTGCACGTGGAGCCCCGCGACGTGGTTCATTTGCGGTTGGCTTCGGAAAGGGGTTTCGGGCCTATGAGACTCGATGATATCGAAATAACGGGCGATTTTCCTCTCGAAGAGGTGCGTGCCCGGTGCACGAGTTTCGAGATGTGCATGGAGCACATCGATGATTACTTCGGTGCCGAAGGTAATCTGACCTGTATGGTGGGCTCGTTTCCGGAAGATCATTCCCCGGATTATTGCTGGGGAGGCTGTCCCGGGGCGCTGCAAGAGGCGATGCACATATTCAAGATGTACTATCCGGACGTGCTGCAAACCATGGGAAGGACGAGATATGTGGTTGGCAAGATCGAAGGCCCATTGAACCTCTCTCCCGATGAAAAGGTTCTGTTTGTGGGCGACTGCACCAGTTGGGAAGGAATCATCGACGGCAAGACCGTGAAAATCGAAAGCACGTATCGCTCCACTCATGAGATTGACGCTCACCGCACCCCTTCCAACGACATGCTCTTGAAAATAATGGGGTCCTTGTTCTCATGTTTCGTGAACCGCGGCTCCCGTTACTTTCATGCCAAAGGATGTCCCGTTTCAGTTGCCACGCATATTAATTATCTCTCTTCGATCGGAAACATACGAAATGTGAATTTCGATCGCAGAAACTTGATTCCTATCAATCTAGCGTACTGGCACATGCGTTTCGGTCGTGCTTACAAGAACTTCTTCCCTGAGTGATTTCGTCGCGCGAGGCTTCTGCGGCAGCGCAACAGTTTGCTACAGGTAATCGTTCAGTTACTCGGGGGAAGTGCCTAACCTCTGTCATTGCGAGCGAAGCTCAGCAATCTCGCGTAGTTGCAAAATAAGGGCTGGAGATTGCTTCGTCGTTCCACTCCTTGCAATGACATGATTGGATCGTTCCAATGCGGGCGAGATTCGCGAACGAATTCGACGGAACTTTCGAGAACCGCCACAATCTCTCGTCTCCGCAAGAAACAATGGGCACGGTTGGTTCCGTGCCCATTCCATTTCACCCGGAGGTGATTCTTCGATCAATTGTTCGTTGCCACCGTTTTTCGTTCTTCCAGCTGAAACTGCTCGAGACGAAAAGGCATGCCCTCCGCATTTGAGCCGCTCATGCCGCTCGATGATTGAGTCGCTGATTGCAGTCCCCATTTGAACTTCTTCCTTGGGTCCTCCGTGTTGTCCGAGACGACCGGAATCTTTCGAGGTCCGACTGCGGGCCTCGCGACATCCGGAATGACTTCGCTGTCCGCTTGCTTCGCAGCTAAAATAGAGAATTTCTTTTGATTTCCGGAGGAATCGCTGCACACTGCCTGTCTGGGCTCCATGGAATCCGGGTCCAGTTCTATGGTGAGTCGGTGTGACTGCTTCGGGTCCTTAGGGTTCTTCAGATCGATATGGACAGTATTGTTTGCCGCCCATGACTTTTTTACCGAAAGTCCGGATGTTTCTTTCGGCTGATGCCGTTCCGGCCGCAAGACTTTGGGCACGCCGAGTTGATCCCGAAGGCGCTGGGACGCCTGTGGCGCAGGCAATCCATGAACCGGCGGTTGAACTCCGGACATACTGACCACGATATCGTTATGTATTTTGTCAATGGTGAAGGGAGGCACCGCGTGATCTCCAAAATCTATCGCGATCCTGGCCCGCGAATCGGAATGACCGAGTCTGATTTCTCTGATAGGCTCGCGAGCGACCGAAATTCTGCTCGGCACGTTTCCCAACGATGTGGCGTCAAGATCGAGCACGAGCCTGTACGGCCCTTGAATTACAAATGAAGAGTGTCTGCCCGCCGGACTGTCACACTTGATCGTAATGTGTCTTAGATCCGGAGAAATCTGCACTCCCAGAATCTTCCGATCTGCAGCCGAAACAGAACCGAACCAGGAAACAAGAATCAGGCAGAGAATTCCGAAGATTGCGGCCGGTTTTATTGCGCGCATCGTTTCAACCTTTCTCGGATCTACATCGAATTCCGGTCAACATGCTCGCATATTCATGCTGTTGCCGCGAGACATGCCGTTTCGACAGTAGCACACGTCATTCAGTATGTCAAAATAATTTGTTATCTTGGATAATTGATTCAAGAATATAATGTTATGGATTAATAAAGATCTGGATGCGTGTGCGAGGAAGGCAAGGAGATCGGGGGTGCGGCACGTCCCCGAATCTCCCGAAAGACAGGGCGCAGCTATTTCACTTTGATCGTTCTCATGCTCTCCCAAAGGCCGTGAATATTGCATAACGCAGCGGCGAACAGCGTTCCGGACTTCTTCAACTGAACTCTCGTAACCACCGAGTGATTGGTGTACGCCGGGCCGGTATTGGGACCTTGAACAGAGGCGCCGTGAGCCAGGAATTCATAGTTTCCCAGTTGATAGCAGAACTTGTCTTCGTCGGGTTTGAAATAGAGCTGAATCCAGGCAATGTGATGTTCAGTCGTATTTGGGTGGGCGATGGCCTTGCCCAGAGATACCGCAATATCGAACATTTGATCAGCACCAACTTCCTCGGGACAATCTATGACGGGCACATGTTTTTCCGATACCCAATCTGCCGTCTGAAACAATTCACCGATCTTGCCCATGTTTCCCCTCCTTGATGTATTTGAAGCGCAACACTTGCAGTATACCAGTTGCATACGTGGCGGACAACAACAGGGGATTCGACCATTGGGAAGCGTCCCTCCCGCTGTCGAGCACTGTGCGATGTGATCATTCAGTCGCGCGAGCGAACCATAGTTTCCGTGTCATTGCGAGGAGTGAAACGACGAAGCAATCTCGATATGTAGGGGCGGAGATTGCTTCGCTTCGCCCGCAATGACAGCCTTTTTCCGGCCCCTGCCTGAATGGATATTCTGCGATTCTCCGGATTCCCGTCCCGACAAGTTCCTTTTCTCCCTGGCGTTTTGACTGCGTGTCAGTCGAACACTACATTAATTGTAGGTTGCTGTGGGATTCGGTCGGGAGATCCCTAAAAAAATCTTCCGAATTGAAACCGGAACCGAGAATTCGGTTACATAATGAGTGAGGATCAGAAAAATGGACTCTCAATCGGATTATGAAAATCAGATAAACACACTCGTCGAACAATGGGATTTTCGCATCGCCCAATTGGAAGCCGAGGCCAGGTTTGCCGGTCCTGAAAACACCAAGAGATATGAGGAGGAAATAGGCGAATTGATTGCCGATCGCGAAGCAGTACGGCGAGGCTTGGTCAAGGTGGAGTCGTCCGGAGAATTGTGCTCATCGTGTCCTTCCGAAATGATTGAAACATCCGAATCATCGGAGGCGGAATCTTCGGCCGAAGAACCGAAGGACATATCATGGCATTCAGATTTTGACGTGACCAGAACGCCGCGATCCAGATATGGGCGCGAAGTACCCTGAATACCGTGAGTTTTCATTGTGGGAAAAAAATTACTGAGATTTTCTTTACCAGAGTCAATCCCGAATTTCTCTATGAACGGATGGATACCATCCGAAAAAGGGGGTGTGCGGCCTATGAATTCTTTGACCGGGTACGAATTGAAGAACCTCATGGGGAAGTGTGGGCAGGCCTGTGTTTCGATCTATATGCCCACCCACAAGGCCGGACCGGAAACGCAGCAAGACCCGATACGCCTCAAGAATCTAACCAAACAGGCCGAAGAATCGCTCACGCGCAAGGGTCTGCGGTTACCCGAGGCGAAGACGTTTCTCCAGCCTGCACAAGAACTGATCCAGGACGGATTGTTCTGGTCCTACCAGAGTGATGGTCTTGCGGTGTTTATCTCCTCCGAAAACACCGCGGTGCACCGACTGCCCTGCAGTTTTGAAGAACTTGTTGTTGTGGCAGATCGTTTTCACCTGAAACCTATGCTCCCGCTGTTCAGTGGCAATGGTCGGTTCTACATTCTTGCAGTGAGCCAAAAGGAAGTCCGGCTGATGGAGGGAACTCGCTTCAATATCAAAGAGGTGAAACTTGAAGGCGTACCGGAGAACATCGCCCAAGTCTTGCAGTACGATGTCTTCGGCAAACAGCTCCAGTGGCATGCTTCGAAAGGAGGCGCGGGAAAACGCACCGGAGTATTTCAGGGGCACGGCGCGCTGGAGTCGGATGCTAAAGACAATATTCTTCGTTTTTTGCGTGAAGTGGACAAAGGTCTCCGCAAGGTCATCGGTAAGGAAACCTCTCCCCTGGTGATGGCCTGCGTAGAGTATGTGCAGCCCATTTACAAGGAGGCAAACACGTACCCATATCTGCTGGATAAGGGCATAAACGGCAATCCCGAAGGCTTGAGTCCCCAGGAACTTCACGCTGCAGCATGGAACATCGTGGGGCCCCATTTCCAAAAGGCTCAGGATGACTCTGTGGCCCGATATTATGACCTGGCGGGAACTGGTAGAACCTCCAAAGAACTCCAGAAAGTCATCGATGCTGCGTACAACGGAAGAGTGGAGGTTCTGTTCGTAGCACTCGGTATTCAGCGTTGGGGAACGTTCGATTCTGAAACGGGAACCGTTCGACTACACGGCGAGCAGGAATCCGGTGACGAGGATCTCCTGGACTTCGCCGCCATTCAAACTTTTCTCAATGGTGGAAAGGTCTATGCCACATTGCCGGAAGATGTTCCGGATGATCGGAACGTCGCAGCAATACTCAGGTACTGATGACCATCCGCCGGCCTCACGCAGATCCGCCCGACAGGAACAGATTCGGAGACGCGCCTGTCCGAGGAGTTTTCCGAATCCGTTCCTCGGGTGGAGTGACGCTGCACCACTTGACCCGCCTGAACTTTCAGATTAATACATAATCCGGTCTGACCGGCTGCGAGCCTAACCCCGGGACCGCGACGCCGGAGAAAGATCGGAACGGGATGCGGGCGAGAGTGTCTGTATTTTCACAATCGAGAGCGAACCGCTAATCCACGAACGTTGTAGCCACAGAGTAACACGGTCCGCCCAAGGGGCGATTCATGCTCTTGGCGACTCACCGATAAGTACAGCGACACAGTTGACATGAAGAAATTCGCAGGCTTGATAATTCGGTCTCTTGCAATCGCGGTGGTCTTCGGCGCCGTCGGTTTGAGCGTAAATATGCTGTCTTCCAAAGCTCTTCCACTGGTTTATGTACCTCCCCCGGAAATGGAGATTTCCGGGGTGAAAGTGCCGCTCGTGAATGAGCACACTGCCCGGACCTATTTTGATGATGGGGAAACGTCTTTCCTGGACACCAGGAAACCGGAAGACTACTCGGAAAGTCACGTGAAAGGATCGTTGTCCCTGTCTCCGGACGACGTAACCGAAGCGTTCCCTGATGTGCAACCCCTTCTGCCGCTCGACAACCGCATCGTTTTGTATTGCTACGGCCCCGAATGCGATATGGCCGAGCGAGTGGCAGGGTTTATGATTTCCATGGGTTACAAGAAGCTTGTCATCATGAGCGCGGGGCTGCGTCCGTGGGAGGCGGCGGGATATCCGGTGGACGGTTCCCGGGCCAGAGAACGGCACCAGAAACAGGGGCATGGTGCGCATGTACAGGACCGTAAGCCCGCCAGAGGTGAAAATTGAAGTATGTGGTGCTCGGTGCAAGATTGCTCATTGGCGCACTTTTTGTCTATGCCAGTATCTACAAGGTATTCGATCCGGCCTCGTTTGCGGGATCCGTGAGGAATTATCTCATCGTTCCCTCTGCCTGGAGCAATCTCATTGCGTTGACTCTCCCGTGGGTGGAACTTGCCGCGGGCATATTTCTCATTCTCGGCATAGAGACTCGCCCTTCTGCTTTGCTCACCACGGGTATGCTCGGAATGTTTCTCGGCGCAATCGTGTACGCGTACAGCATAGGGCTGGATATCGACTGTGGGTGTTTCGGTTCGGCCGCCGGTTCCTCGGGCCGTATCGGTTTGCTCACCATTGCACGAGATTCTTCGCTTTTCCTTGCATCTGCTTTTGTTCTCCTCATGGATCGCGGCGATTTCAGCATATCCGCAATTCTCGGCAGCAGATTCCGATTGTTGAATGCTTGAAAAGAATGGCCTACTATAAAACTCTTTTCGTTTTATTATCAAAATCCGGAGAAGGGCAGGAAATGAGAAGGATCCTGATTGCGGGCATGCTGCTCATGGTTGCGGTTGTTGCGGTTTGGCCTGTCGGGGCACACGATACGGATGCACGAGATCCGAGCCTGGAACGCCTGAAGGACAAGTCCCCGGAGGTGAGGGCGGCAGCGGCAAAGTCACTGGGTTCGCAATGAGTGAAATCCGAGGGAGCGGTCGCTCCTCTGATAAGAGCGCTCAGAGATTCGGAATGGAAGGTGCGCATATCTGCGGCTGAAGCCCTTGGCAATTATCGGGCCTTCGCGAAGAGGATCGTGCCAGTGCTGCTTCTGAGTCTCAGAGACGACAACGTCGGAGTATCGCACTCGTCCATCGCTGCACTGGGGAAACTGGGTCGAGATTCTGCCGAAGCAGCCGTCTCCCTCCAGGAGTTGCTGGCCGACCCGGATCCAACCACGCGGGCGAGAGCCGCCGCTGCATTGGTGCATTTCGGCAAAGCGGACGAGTCTGCGATAGGTCCTCTCCTTACGGCCTTGAACAGCGATGCTGCAAATGCGAGATCTGCGGCTCCTGCGCTCGAGCAATTGGCTCGGAAATTTCCCGACAAGATGGCAGAGGCACTCCGTGAGGCTGTGGACCAGGATCAGGACCCGCTGAAACCGAACTTTTTCCAGTTCATTCGTAATGCAAAGCTGCAAAATGACGGTTTGTTCCTTGGTCTTGCCCGAGCCTATGATAGAGGCATCGGTAAGAACCGCGGGGCTGTGTTGAGTACGCTCGTGGAAACGGACAAGACAGGAGACAGGGCCCTGCTCATCCTCAAGAAAGCCTTCGAAGACCCGGATCCCGCGGTGCGCAGGGCGGCAATTGCCTCAGCCTCCCGGCTGGCCGCCCGGCTGGAGCTGTTCAAGCCCCAACTGCTTGCAGCACTAAATGACGAAGTCCTTGATAATCGGATAGTTGCCGTTCAAGCGGTGAAACAACTCGCACAGAGACTACCGGAAGCGCTCCCCAAGATGGTGGTCCTTTCAGGTGATCCGGATCTGGCTGTCCGGGGCTCCGCTTTAGCCGCGCTGGGATTCTTTCCCAATGATTTCGATGCGGTAATAGGGATTCTCCAGGCAAATATGGAAGACCCGGAAATCGCAATTCGAACCGCTTGCCTGGAATCGTTAAGTCGCCTCGCGGCCTTTCGTCCCACCGCTGTTGTGCCCATACTGGAGCGGGCGTATGCCTCGGAGACGTACCCGAGTAACAGGCAGACAATAGCTGTCAATCTCTACAGGTTCGGTGGCAAAATGACCGAGGAGATGGCATCTTTCGAGGCGACCGGTTCCAAACGGCTTCGTCCGGGTGAAGAAATCGGCGGCTTTCGCTGATGTTTTTCCGGGAACCTTGTATTGGCGAGAGTTTTCAGTCACGGGGAGCAACCATCGGTTCCGTGTCATTGAGAAGAGGGAAACGACGAAGCAATCTCCATATTTGAGGACGGCGATGGTTTCGCTTCGCTCGTAATAAAAAGGACGACCCGTCGCCGGGTCGTCCTTGTAATATCGAACCACGAAGGTTTGACTAATGAGGAATTTCTACGCTCTGTTCCTTTACTGAAAGCGCCACCTTGTAGAGAATGGTCAGGATCAGGATACCGAGCGCCCACACGCCGAGAGTGATCGACACTTCGGGTGCGGTAGGATGATATTCGGTTATGGTTTCCAGGGGAGACGGCGTGTAACCGGTGATCACCAGGATGCCGCCCTTCTCTATCCACAACGCTATGAAAGCCGCTGCGCAGGCTATCGGCAACGTTTTCTCGTTGTTCCTGGTCTTGGGATTGATCAGCAGGCCGATCGCAACGAACGCCAGGATGGCTGACGTCCACATCCACGGCTGGAGATTGCCGTGCCCGTGGAGGCCCCAGAATATGTAGTTGAAATGACTCATATGCTCGGGTATCTGGCTGTAATATACGGTAAACAGCTCGCACAGCACGAAGAATACGCTGATGATCATTGCGTACGTCACGATTTTCGCGAGGGTCTGGATTGCCTCCCAGCCTGCATCGAACTTGGTGTATTTTCTCAAGAACATGCAGAAGAGAATCAGCAACGCGGGACCTGACGCAAACGCCGAACCCAGGAATCGGGGAGCCATGACAGCGGTGAGCCAGAAGCCTCGTCCGGGAAGTCCTGCGTACAGGAACGCCGTCACCGTATGGATGCTCACTGCCCAGGGTATGGAGATGTAAATCAACGGTTTCACCCATCGTGGAGGCGGAGCACCCTTGCGCTCGGCTGCCAGCACTGTCCAGCCGATCACGATGTTCAGGAACAGATAGCCGTTCAACACGACCATGTCCCAAAACAAGACTGAATTCGGCGTGGGATGCAGCAACACATTGAAGGCCCGCGACGGCTGCCCGAGATCCACAATGATGAACGAAAGACACATGGTGACGGATGCAACTGCGAGAAACTCACCCAGGAGGGTGATCTTCCCGAATACTTTATAGTTGTGCAGGTAATACGGTAATACCAGCATGACCGCAGAGGCTGCCACACCGACGAGGAACGTGAACTGGCCAATGTAAAGCCCCCAGGACACATCCCTGCTCATTCCCGTTATGCCCAATCCGTAGCCTAATTGCTTCAGGTAGTTCAAGAAGCCGATCGCGAGTATGATCAGCAGGACAGCAACCCACCCGAAGTAGCTTCGATTTCCAGTTAATGCCTTTTCAAGCATGACAACCTCACAATATGTAATAAACCTGGGGGTTTGTTCCTAACTGGGGTTTGCGCCGAATTGTGGGATTCTTGCGCAACAGTTCCCTCACCTCGGAATTGGGGTCTTCCATATCGCCGAACACAAGCCCCTTGTCCTTGCACGCTTCTACGCACGCAGGCTTGAGCCCTTTGGAAAGACGCTCGAAGCAAAAATTGCATTTTTCCACGACGCCGCGGCACCTGGTGGGAAACTCCCGATTCAGTTCCGTCTTGATAAACGGCCTGGGGTCTCGCCAGTTGAGGCTTCGAGCGCCGTACGGGCACGCTGCCATGCAGAATCTGCATCCGATGCAACGATGGTAGTCCATCATGACTATCCCGTCTTCGCGACGGAAGGTAGCTTTGACCGGACACACCCTGACGCAGGGAGGATTGTCGCAATGATTGCAAAGGACCGGAAAAGGCAATCCCTTGAGAGAGTCTTTGATATAGTCTTCTGCGTATTTGTTTTCCTCTCCGGGAAAGGCATGGTCGTAGGCAGTCAACCAGATCCATTTGACTTCGTCTTTAGGATTGTCGAACGTGGGCACGTTGTGGACTCTGTGGCATGCGTCCACACAGTCCTTGCAGTGGTCTTTTGCCTTCAGGCATTTCTTCTGGTCTACGACCATTGCCCATCGTTTCCCCACAAGTGCATTCGGGCCCGGCATGTACTGCGCTTGATTGGATTGCGCGACCGCATCCAGGACGGGCCTGGCTCCGAACCCCAGTACCGAGAGACCGGCGATTTGTAGGAACCGTCTTCGTGTGTTCTCCATCAGTCATTACTCCTTCGGGCCTGTTTCTCCTGAGGGGCAGCCTGCTTCTCCGGAGGGGCAATGTGGCAATCCCAGCATTTTGGCGACGCATCCACGTAATTGTGGCATCTATCGCAAAATTGGTCCTTTTTCACATGGCACTTTGTGCACGTGTTCTGCAGGCTCATGTCGAATTTCTTGCCGGTGGAGCTGATATACTCACGTTTCCCATTGCGGACTACCTCGTCTCTCCAGGTATCCAGAAGTTGCATGTGTGATGACTTCATATATGCAATGGGTTCCACACATTGTTTCTCCTGGGTGCCCACTTCCAGTTTCGGCGGAGTGGCAGTCTTGCCCGCGTTGTACAGGACCGGAAACAGAATCAGCGCGAGAAAGATGATAATCCCTATGATTATTTTTCCTGCGTTATACATCAATCATCCTCCTCTTTCAGGGGCTCGCCTCTCAGATCCACGGTTCTCTCGTGCTCGCCGGTCATTACCAGCGCATTGGCTACGAGTTCGTGGATCCCTCCTACGGAGACTTCGGGCGCCCAATAGTGGCAGAGGGCGGTCAACGTTGCCCGATCGATTGCGCACATGCATAGCAGCCTGTTGACCCCATGAAGATCGCGCACATGTTGGAGCGCATTTCCACGAGGGAAAGCGCCTCTCATTCTCATGTCCAAATTCTCGTCGTTGCCCAGACCTGCACCGCCTCCGCAGCAGAACGTCTGTTCTCTAATCGTGTTCTCGGGCATTTCATAGAAATTCTCGCACACGCTCTTGAGCACGTATCTGGGTTCTTCCAGAAGCCCCGCAGCCCTGGCCGGATTGCAGGAATCATGATACGTGGCAATGACTTTGTCGTTTCTGCTGGGGTCGAGCTTCAGCTTGCCGTGCTTGATCAGGTCGGCCGTAAATTCGGTTATGTGAACCATCTTGGAGTTCTTGGAATTCTCGAATTTGGTGCCGGTAAAGGGCGATACGGGAGCTTCCAGGAAATCCGCGGGACCGTTCATGGTTTCCATGTACTGGTGAATAACACGCCACATGTGGCCGCATTCGCCGCCGAGAATCCATTTGACTCCCAGGCGCTTAGCCTCCGCGTATATCTTCGCGTTCAGTCTCTTGATCATTTCGTGGGAGGTGAACAGACCGAAGTTTCCACCCTCGGAGGCATAGGTGCTCCATGTGTAATCAAGCCCCAGTTCATGGAACAACATGAGGTAGCCCATACACGTGTACGTGCCCGGATCTGCGAAGTAGTCTCCTGAAGGCGTGACAAACAGGATTTCCGCACCCTTCTTGTTAATGGGCAGATTTACCTTGACTCCGGTAATGTCCTCTATGTCGTCCACCATGAACTCCCACATGTCTTTTACACCGTGGGGAGGAATACCAAGGTGGTTACCGGTCCTGAAGCAGTTTGCGGCAGGTTCCAGAATCCAGTTGATGGTGATGCCCACGAGCGTCAGCAGTTCCCGGGCCATCATCGTGATTTCAGCGGTATCTATCCCGTACGGGCAAAACACCGAGCACCGCCTGCATTCCGTGCACTGGAAGAAGTAGTAGAACCACTCCTTGAGCACGTCGATTGTCAACGATCGGGATCCAGCGACCTTTCCCAGCAACTTGCCGATGATGGTGAAATCATTTCTGTACACCGATCGGAGCAGTTCGGCCCGGAGTACCGGCATGTTCTTGGGATCGCCGGAACCAATGAAGAAATGGCACTTGTCCATGCAAGCGCCGCATCTCACGCACGTATCCATGAACAGCCTGAAAGAACGGTATTTCTCCAGCCGCTCCTTGAAACCCTTGAGGATTATTTCATGCCAGTTGTCTGGGAGCTTCCAATCGTCGTCGGTGGGGTTCCACTCTCTGGGATTGGGGATTCCGAGTCGTACCAGGTTCTTGGGTGCGGCGGGGTAGCTGTACGTTCCCTCGCGAAACTTCGCGGGCGTATCCATCCACGCCGTTTCGGGCGGTCTGTTCAGATCTATTCCTAAAAGGTCTTCCGGTTTGGGAAGGTTGTGCAGTTCCATATCTACTCCTTGTCAACCGGGATTCCGGCCTCTTTCATCTTATCCCTGAATTCATTTTCATACTCTTCGTACGTATGCGTCTTCACCGGATAATTCCACGGATTGACGTATCGCTCCATGCGGTTGTTATTCAGCATATTTCTGGTAGGACTGAGAAAAACGCCGGCTGCGTGCATCAATTTGCTGAACGGGAAATATGCCAGGAGCACGCTCACGAGGAAAATGTGGACGAAAAAGATCGGGCCCACTCCCGCCGGGAGCACCGGATGCAGAGTAACCAGTCCCATCGTCAACTGCTTCACGCTCAGCAGATCCACTTTCCAAACGTTTCTCATGAGCACGCCGCTGATTCCTATACCCAGAATGAGGAACAGCGGAAAGTAATCCGCGGGAAGCGAAATGTATCGAAGCTGGGGGAGCGCCACTCTCCGGAGGAAGAGATAGGTGACTGCCGCAAGAAACGCTAGATCCGACAAGAAGAGCGTGGGAATGAGTATCTGGAAAAAACCGTCCACTGACGAAAGAATTTCCACAAAAGACGGCACAGGTTCGATGAAAAATCTCATGTGCCTCACCACGATGGTGAGAAACGAATAATGGAATAATATGCCTCCCAGCCAGAGCCATTTGGCCGAAATGTACGTAACCTTGGGACCGGCCCATAGCTGAGCTTTCGTGTTCCTGAAGAGCGAACGGAACAGGAGCACTTCCAGTGCCATTCGTCCGATCAGTCCCCAGATGTTGTAGGGGCTTTCAAGATTGTCGGCCTTGATCCACGGCAGCGATTTGCCTTGGCCGCAGGTTGTGGGAATGCGAAACGGAACCGGTATCCTTGCCCATTGCACTACGCGAAGCACAACCCCGATCACAAACACGGCGAACGCTGCATAAGGGATGTAAACTCCGAAGAGAGTTTGCAGGCCTACCGATCCCGACCCCAGCAGGGAAACCAGCGCAAGGACTATCACTGCGAATAGGGATGCGAATAGGGAAAACCATGAGTTCATCTGCCATCACCTCGATTTATGTTACACTATTGTCGTCGCTTTCCTCGGGATCCATCCATTCAGAAGGCATCCCGTACTTACGGCAAGCTCGCTCCAGAATCCTGGAGGTTCTGTCCCGGATCTCGGTGGCTCTAATATCGAAAATTGTTTCCCGGCATTGCATGTAAATGCTAAAGGCTAGGAGCGACAGCTTATCGATTTTTGACTCGAAAGTCAACAACTGCTCAAAATGCAGGCCGCTCTGAATCTCCTTTGCCACCACTTCCCTGACCGCATGCTTCAAAAGGAATACAAACCCCACGGCTGCGGCCGGAGAAAAACTCTGAACAGCTCTGATCCTTACGATCTTGTCCAATGACGCTATGAAAGGGGGCGTTTGCCCGTCGTCCTCTTTCAACAACCAATCGTAAATCTCTGCTATTCCCGATTCGATTGAGGATCCGACCGGATTAGCGAATCTATCCGCTTTGCGAACCAAGAACTTTTTTGTTTCATGCGGATACGTACTGAGTATCAGGTCCAGCCACCTTTTCAGGATGGCCTCTTTTTCCCGCGCCAGAATTTTCCACAACATGTTAAATGATGATCACCTTTGCGTTTAACCTCCCGGAAAGACGTCATTGTATCTCTGCCGTCGAGGCTTATTCCCGTCCAGCCCGTGCATCCTGAACGACGGTCAACACCTTACCATCCGCGGGATGAAGTCTTGTCAAGCGCGTGACTTTCGATCTTCGGGTCCTACAATTCAATTCGCGGGCGTTGTCCTGCCGCTGCTCGACGAAGTGGCCGCTGAATAAATTGTTTGTCCCTTATTGTATGCTGACCGTATAAGGTTAGCGCTCGGACGGCACGAATTTCAAAGTTAAATCGATAACATCGCCGAACGCGGTTGTCAAGAAATTTCAGGAAGGTCCGCCTTTTTTGACCCGGACGTTACTGCTGAATACGGGGACATTAAGGAAATGACGGTCTCCTGGAATTGTTCGCTGTCGGGGTTGCCATGTTCAATCCGCGCAGTACGAGTTCCGGGATGTGGCTCATTCCGCGGCTGGAGGCTGGGCGGCTTCTTCGGGTTAGTCCCGGATTTTTTTTGGAAAACCCTGTATACTTATTCGTTACGGTAGTGCGCACTACGCGGCGCTCGTCGCCGGCAGGTTCACAGGTCGGTCCGGCAGAGAAACAAAGGAACGCTCATGATACAGTTCAATGGAATAAATCACCTTGCCATGGTGACCCCGGATATGGATGAGACGATCCGGTTCTGGAGGGATCTTCTAGGTTTGAGACTGGTCGCAGGGCTGGGCAATCCCGGTTACAGACATTATTTCTTCGAAATTTCCAAGTACGACATGATCGCTTTTTTCGAATGGACGGGTGTCGAACCCTTGGCGGAAAAAGATCACGGTGCCCCGGTCAAGGGATCCATCGCGTTCGACCATGTTTCCTTCGGCGTGGACACGCTCGATTCGCTGTGGGAGCTGAAAGACAAGCTGGAGGCTGCTGGTTTCTGGGCATCGGAAGTGGTGGATCACGGCTTCATCTATTCCCTGTATTCATTCGATCCCCACAACATTCCCCTGGAATTCAGCTTCAACGTCGCCGGAGCCGAGATCCGCTCCAATCCGGTCATGGCTGATTCGAACCCCTCCACGATTACCCGGGAAGGTCCTGAGCCGCACCCCGGCAGGTGGCCGGAAGTCACGAACGAAACACCCGAAGAAGAACGCAGAATCTATCCCGGAGCGGGCAGCGAGTTGTTTCACGGCCTCGCGAGACGTGCCGTCGACAAACAGGAATGAAGAATTCGGACAGAATACGGAATCATTCAGTATCACAGCGCAACCAGCGTTTCCGTGTCATTGCGAGGAGCGACGCGACGAAGCAATCTCATACCAATGCGCTTTCAAAAGAGTAACATTGAAGGGCTGGTTCACGGCCTGTCCTGCCGGATCTCCTCCGCTACGAACGGAGCGGCCTGACTTCGCTTCGGAGACCCGCCAGGACAGGCTTCA
>Ga0187785_10000370_pt1 | contig 16925 bp, 17 predicted proteins | sample 0815_BV2_4_20_MG_FD_132466 | JGI IMG/M metagenome (GOLD analysis project Ga0187785, IMG submission 132466) | Tropical peat soil microbial communities from peatlands in Department of Meta, Colombia - 0815_BV2_4_20_MG | ecosystem: Environmental > Terrestrial > Soil > Wetlands > Peat | place...
CGTCATGCTATCGCTTGGTATTGCTATAAACTGCATCAGTTCGTCCACATAGCGCTCCATATTATCATCGATGTGCCTCAGTACGCTCTCCGGTAACACTACAATTATCTCCTTGTCGCGTGATTATACTCAGATAGTTTAAATGCGTTCTGATGAGCTTATGGTCGTCTACTGCTTGGCCGATCAGCGGCATGCCATATCGAATGCCGAACTAAGAAGGAGTACAATCGATCTGTTACGAAGAGGAGTTTGTCTCGGACACAATGGGACGATCTATGCTGATCCTAAGAATCCAGAACAAGCCAGCGCAGCGTTCGTATTGCAAAATCTGCCAGGACCAGGACCTGACACACGGCAGGCAAATTCTGAATTATTCAACATGACAACCGGCTAAAAAGCGCTAAATAAACTCTGTTTTGCATTCGAGCATTTTTTCGGTATCTACGACCAAAACCGTAGTTAAAATAATGCTTATATTATAATCCATCGTAATATGTGACCAGGTGGTTAATACGAAACTTCTATCTCGAAATATTTTGTTCGGCACTACCATTACGGTCCTGATCATCGTCATATTGGCGGCGGCGATCGCGATCGTTGGCAGCTCGTCGCCTGACAACAAGCATATAATCGTAAAGCCCTGGGTGAACGGCACAGGGCTCGAGAAATTCAAATCTGACGAGGATCTTGTCAAAGCGTTCAAGAGCGCCTCCGCATCCGAGGACCGCTCGCACGATGGATATACCGCTCCGGCGTCTGCTCCGGCATCTGCTCAGGGATCTGCTCCACTTTCGGCGCCTTCTGCCGCTGCGTCATCGTCCTATGCTGAAGCCGCGTCGGGCAAGGTAGCCTCGGCGGGCGATTATTCCACGACCAACATTCAGGTCGCTGGTGTCGATGAGGCGGACATCGTTAAGACTGATGGTCAGTATATTTATGCCGTGACCGGTAGCAATTTGGTGATCGTTAGGGCGTACCCGGCGGCCGATGCGAGCATCGTCTCTAACACGACCTATGATAATTTCACGCCGCAGGAATTGTTCATTAATGGTGATCGGCTGCTGGTATTCGGGTCGTCCTATACCAATGGCTATGATTCTATGGATGCAGGTTCGACGAAAACGACGTCGTCGTACTTGTGCGGCGCATCGTCGATGACTTCGGCCAGGCTCTACGATATTTCGGACCGGAGCAATCCCCGGCTGTTAAAAACGGTCGATGTCGAGGGAAACTATAATACGGCCCGGATGATAGGCGATTACGCCTATTTCGTTGTGGACACGTACAAATACGTTTATGGCGAAAGCTGGACGGCGGGGGATATTATCCCGAGCTACCGTGAGAATTCGGGGGAGTTCCGGCCTGTGGCGAATGCTACGGATATCTGCTATCTCCCGCCGGTTTCGTCGTCGAGTTTCACCACCGTCTGCTCCATTGATATGGCAGGAGGAAGCAGTGAGAAACAGACTGTCGCCGGTTCGGGGAGCCAGGTCTACGTCTCGCAGGATAATCTATACTTCGCCAGGTCGGACAGCATGGACTGCGTTCCACTATCAGGCGATAGCAGCTACGATCAGAATACGATCATCGTCAAGCTGCATCTTGATCAGGGCAAAATGCAGGAGGTCGGCTCTGGCATCGCCCCCGGTTATCTTCTCAACCAGTTCTCGATGGACGAGAACGACGGGTGCTTGCGGGTGGCGACGACGCGGGGCAGCCTCTTCGATACGATCAATAAGTCAACCAGCAATGTATATGTCTTCAATGACAGCATGAACTTGGTCGGCTCGCTGGAAGGCCTTGCTCCGGGCGAAGAGATCTATTCGACCCGGTTTATGGGCTCCCGTCTGTATATGGTCACATTCAAGAAGGTGGACCCGCTGTTCGTCATCGACCTCTCCGACCCCAAGAATCCCTCAGTGCTCGGGAAACTGAAGATCCCCGGGTACAGTGACTACTTGCAGCCATACGATGATACCCATATCATTGGCATTGGCAAGGATGCAGTGGATGCCAGCGAAAGCGAAATCGCCGATAGGAACTTGGACTTTGCCTGGTACCAGGGAGTCAAGATGGCCATGTTTGACGTCAGCGATGTGGAGCACCCGAAGGAGCTCTATAAAGTGGTCGTCGGTGACAGAGGTACTGATTCGCCAGTGCTATACGACCATAGGGCGCTCCTGTTCGACAAGGAAAAAGGCCTGCTGGTACTGCCGGTCACCGTAGCCGAGATCCAGGGGGAGAAGACAAGCGATAACCAGTATGGCGATACAGTGTTCGATGGGGTATATGTGTACCACGTGGACCTTGATAGCGGCTTCACCCTCAGGGGCAACGTGACGCAGTACGGGCCTAACGAGACGTTTTCGACATACAGTGGATGTTACTCAGGAGACCGCTCGATCCAGCGGAGCCTATACATCCACGACGTGCTCTACACGCTGTCACAGAGCCGGCTGCAGTTGAACGACCTGAACACACTGGAGAAGCTGAAGGCCGTCGAACTTCCGGCCTACAACGCTGCAGAGCCGGTGTACGATACATAATGCCTGTAAGGCATTGTCGTTCGGCGGACAACGGCAACGGCCGTGTATTCGTAAACGTCAATAGCATAACTCTATGCCTGCCCGGGGCAGTATTGGGTTCGGTTTAACGAACGATACCCATCCCGGGCACCGTTTTTTATCCTTAAAGCGCATATGATCTGCTATGCAAGAGTATGCTGCTGCGTCAGAAATCTTAAAAACCGCGCTGGGCCTGAAGCGTTCCCCGATCGCGATCACCCTCCTGTCGGAGCGTCCTCCGGAGGAGAAGCTGGTCGAGCGCATTCGCTTCTGTGAGATGTGGTCTCGGGCGATGGGTGGCGAGACGATCTATGCTACGGAAAAGGAAGAGGGCTGTGGCGGCGGGGCTTATTACATGGGCCTCGCGGAAGCAGCTCCGGAGGTGCGCAGTGGCGCTCTGCTGTCCCGGATATATCCGTTGTACCGGACGACAATGGCGGCTGTTCGGACGAATCGACGGAGTCCCCGGATCCCGTGCGGCACCGGCGTAGCGGTCATGTGCGCGCCGCTGGAAGCCGCTGAAGGAGACGTTCACGTTGCCCTTATCGTTTGCGAGCCGGCCGGGGCCATGAAGCTCGTGGATGCGGCGTGCCACGAGTCTGGCGGATATGTGAGTGGCATGACCGGCCCGGCGACGTGCTCGGTGGCCGTGGCGTACCCATATTTGTCCGGGCAGATCAATTACTGTGTGGCCGATGTAGGGGCCAGGGATTACATGAAGCTGGCGCCGGAGGAGATGATCGTGAGCATACCCGGCGATCGAGTCCTGGAGGCGGCCCGGAACCTGAAGCGGACGACCGGGAGTGATCTGTATAGCCGACTGTAAGGTCATCTGCTTGGTCAACGATGAGGCCGCCCCGGGTTTATTGTCTGAGCACGGGATCTCGTTTTACATCGAATCGAAGTGCCTGCGAATGCTATACGATACAGGCCAGAGCGGCGACGTCCTGCTTCATAACGCCGCCATAGCGAAGCTGGATCTGGGCTGGGTTGGCCTGATCCTGCTCAGCCACGGGCATTACGACCACTCCGGCGGCCTGCTGAAAGCACTGGAAAAATCAGGCACCATCAGGCTCATGGCCAATGAGGCCGCCTTCCATAAGAAGCTGGCTCTGAGCGGTAGTGGTGGTCTCAAGGATATCAGTCTGCCGTTCGAAGTCAAGGAACTGTGGAATCACTGCGATATCATTCTCCAGCAAGGCCCTTACAGCATCTGTGGGGGCGTCTGGGCCACTGGCGAAATTCCCCGCGTCACCTCATTCGAGACGCCTGACGGCCGGCTTATGGAGGAGCATAAGGGCGCCCTGTGCACCGATCAGATAAAGGATGACCAGTCGGTCGTTATAGATACGGGGAAGGACGGTCTGATGCTTATCTGCGGGTGCTGTCACTCGGGCATCGTAAACACTCTACTGTATGTCAAAACCTTGCTCGGGAGATACCCGACGACCGTTGTCGGCGGCCTTCATATGGGAAGGGCGGACGAAACACGGATTGCCTTGACCGTGGAAGCTCTGAAGGAGGCCGGGGTCAAAAAGGTGATACCAGGCCACTGCTCAGGCAAAAAGATATCTGACGCGCTACAATATGCTGGCATTGAGGTCGTGCCATTGCTAGCCGGAATGAGGATATTGTGATGGCGAGCCTTTTTATTGCACGGGCATGGTAAGTGCTTTTTTGTGAAATGTGAAGTCGTGGCTCTTCAGGACGTGATAGTTCATTCCAGCAGGAGCAATGTGAATGTTGGCAGCTGCGCAGCCTTCAATATATTTCGCTCCTGAATGACATGTGTGTCGAGCCCGGCGTTCTTCGCGGTGGCGAACACGTCGATGCCTGCAGACTCAAGCGATGGCCTGGTGTCGGTAGGGAATTTGCAGCCTTTGTGCTCGTACAGTGCGCAGGTGTCGCATTTGCGGCATCGGTGTGCGCCATAGGCGAATGCTTTGTAGTAGCCGGAGAGGAATGCGGAGCGCTCCATCTCGTAGATCGTTCTGCAGACGTGGAGACTGAGCTTGGTCATGGCTTGATCGATATGTTGAGGCGGGTATGTGTCGAAGTCCAGAAACCCGTCGTACCGTATTAGGTATGCTTGCCGGTACTCATCCAGTACTTTTCGGGTATCTTCGGGAGAAGGGCTGTAGGGGGGGCAGGTCATCTTGGTGCCGTAATTCTTGCAGCCGAACTGACACTTCAGCCGTACCCAGTTGGCCGTCACTATGTCCACGGGTTTTATCGGTACAAACTTCGATGCTCCGCTCTCGATGGCTATCCCTTTCAGTTTCTGCTCGATCTTCCGGTTACTCATATAATCACGCGATCTGTAGGTTGATTGACGAGTACATAAAAATATTTTTTGCCAAACGCTATATGATCAAATGTAATGGGTTTCCCTGCATTTTCCAAAGCGGAGACTATATCTATATCAAGATTGAACTATTCTCTGGATTGGGGTATGGTAGATTCCAAAAATGTTCCAAGAGATATGTTCAGGCAGCGGGTGATGCAGGCAATCACCGGCATAACTGCAGTCGCCGGCCTTTCAGTCTGGGTTTTCGGCTACTGGTGGGGTGAATACCTCTCGGCTGCGGCGATCATCTTTTTTACGGTGGCGACTCTGCGGTGGCTGGACGATGAGGAAGTCGTCGAGAAAGAGCACTTGACGGATAAGAAGCGTTAAAAGTAGCTTTCTTCCCGCCTATTTGTCTGTTACAGGCCCTATTCTCTCGATTTATCCCTAGGCATACATATAATCTCTCTTATTTGCAGGTCGAAGAAGCTGTTGGCGTGCGCTGGCCTGATCATACAGGCGGTGTCAGCGCCGTTCCAGGTGCCGCCGATGGCGATGATCTCTGTTTTTCCATCCACCGGTACCTGCCCGCTATCGGCCGCCATGACGCTGATCTCTACGCAGACCTTGGTCCCTGCGCCGATCAGCGAAATTAGCGCCCCGGCGATCGATTCCACTCGGGACGCGCCACCGAGCTTTCTTGTGATAGAGCGCTCCACGCCCGATAGGGCGTGCGACTGCTCCACGATCGTAACCCCAATTCCCCCAAGCTCTTTGATATGCGCCATTTCCATATCCCTTTTTCCGGGGCTGGAGAAGCCCACGTGATGTCCGACCACGATGACTTTGATTCCGGTACCGGCAAAGGCTTTGGCAACTTTGACTCCGGTTTCGCCGCTGCTGCTGGCCACCACCACATATCGGATTCCAGTCTCTTTTGCTCTGTCAACTGTCAGCCTGATCGTATCGTCAGTATTCTGAGCGCCAGCCTTCTCGAAGTAAACGATCTCCTGCTTGATCATGATTGGATATTTATCCGGCGAGAAAATAAAGTGCTCGATCGCTTGCCATAGGCGACCGGGAAGTTCGATGACTAATGCTACCTATCTTAGGGGTGCTACGGTCCTGGGGTATGTGTGGTTAGCCGGATCCGCTCGCCCCGAATACTATTTGGGATAGGCGTACATAAATTACTCCGAAATGAGGATCGTCGGCTACTCATCCATTGACAGGGTACTCGTTGTCAGCCCGGACCAGATCATTGATATGTCTTCTGAGCTGGCGCTGATGTTGACCGGGCGGGGTTGTGCGGGCAGGTGGGACGGGACGGCTCATTTGCCTTGCGATAGTCCTGAGACGCCCTACTGTGTCCGTTGTGCGGAAAGGGCGGATGCCTGTACGATCTGCAGGGGTAAGTGTCTGAAGTCGAAAAAAAATTGTATGATTGATCACTCGGTCTATCTGGCCGTCTTTGCCCCGTCGACTATGAAAGTGGGCGTGTCTCGATCGTACCGGCTCGAGACTCGCCTGATGGAGCAGGGCGCGGATGAAGGCTATGAGATCGCCCGGTTTCCCGACGGCGAATCAGCCCGGGCTCTCGAGAGAGCTCTCTCAGCTCGGTTTCCTGATCGTCTGAGTTTTGCGGAAAAGCTGGGGACTGGTGTAATTAACAGGGCTGCTGTCGGCACGGCTCTGAATGGATTTGATATCTTCAGAACATATACATTTAATCATTTTCCATATGCTTTGACGTCTTCACCTATTCCTATTCGGCCTCAGGTAAATATGGGTATATCGGGTCGTGTTGTCGGCATAAAAGGTCAGGCGCTCGTTCTTAAAAAGCATGATACGTTCTACGCGGTGAACTTGGATAGCTTGGTCGGGTTCGATTGCTGCGAGGAGCGGAAAATGAAAGGGCATATACAGGTGTCTCTGGCAGGCTTTTAGCGCTTCTCCGGCACTTGTGCTCCTCTGGCGGTGGACGGCTCCTTCTCCAGATCGAGCGTTGTAATGCGATATTCGCGCTCGATCTTGTTGCCGCGTCGCTCTAGGAAGCCTTCGTTGTGCAAACGGGATAGATATGTTGAAACTGTGCTTATCTTGATCTCTTCGCCATATGTATGCTGGTAGCGATCTTTAACGTCGATCGTTCCGAACCATACGCCGCGGTATTCGAATTTCAGAAATAGCTTCAGCCTGTCCATAATTGTCAGTTGTCCGCTGGACAGGTCCTGTATATCCTTTGTCATAGCGGCTGAGGCTTGAGGCTGGCGTGATGTGGCATTCCCTCCGAACGATTGCCGGATCGATTTGAATGCCAGTTCCATCGTTTCAGGTTTCAGGTCTTCTCCAAGGATGGAGAAAGCTGTGATTTTACCACTTTTCTCGTCAAGGCTGATCTTTACATCAACCATCTACAGCCCTCTCTAGTCACTCTGTACTTTGATTAATTTGAGAGGCGATCCCAAAGGGGATCGCCGTCAATTGTTTTTATCTATCCATCCCCATTTATTTGCCGTTTTAACTTAGCTTTTTATCAATAGTTTTTCCAATCCATCCCATATATCTTGTCGTTCTTTTGTCGTTTTTTTATCGTGATGATTATTAGCTGCCTGCGGTAACCTGCGGTAACCTGCGGCAACCTCCCTCGACCCACCTTAATTTTATTGTAATGATTGTTAGCTGCCCTGCGGCAGCTACCCTCGACCCACCTCTATCCCGGTGTTTACCATTTACGGTTACTGCCCAATCCATCCCTGCAGGCGTAATCGTTGTCTGCTTTCCAGATCCCCTATTGTCACAGTGGATTGCCACTGCTTACTACACTTTATATTGTAGTATCTCATGTTATATAAGCCTTTCGTGGAAAAACGCTTCATATTATAGTGCTTAAGACTTAAGCACAATATAACACATGAATTTATCGATAACACGTTCAATTCTTAGGTATTTAAACGTTCACTTTTCCATTGCTTTCGACTTATATCAGTAATTTCGCTTTTGATAACACGTCTGTTGCTGTTGCATGCAGTGCTACTCAGTGTTCACAAAAATCAGGTGATAGAATAATAGTGATTTTTTAAAACAGCAGATAACTACAGCATTTAATTTTTAACACATTATGAATGTGTTCACAATTTTCAAGGGATCTCTATAGTTCATCTTAAGATCTTTGAAATGTCAACGTTTCGGGCAACCTCTTCCTTGATTGTCTTAATCTTCTTCTCATCCGTCGGATCGATCCTGGCGATCATCCGTTCCACGATCTCCGAGGCAGAGAGGGTATCTTCCTTCACCGAGATCATCGGCACGCTCAAGAACTTCGCCCGGTTGATGACCTCCTGAGACGGCAACAGGCCGCCGGTCAGGATGATACATGAAGTAGATGTATTGAGCGCCGATAGCAGGATATCACTCCGGTCGCCGCCGGTGATCACTGCCTTATTGCGAGCTCGTTCGAAATATCTCAGGGCTGACTCCCTGGACATGGCGCCAATCAGCGTTTTCTCGACGGTATTGTTCAGGCTCTCGCTCCCAGTTAGTACTATACCGTTCAGCTGTTCGACGATCTCGAACACGTGAAGCGTACGAAGTGATGGGGTGTATGGTATCATTCCAACCACTGGGATGCCTTTACTGATTAAAAAGTTCTCGATGCCCACATCGTTGCACAGATTCAGGATCACACCCTTCAGCGGGATCTTCCTGTAGTCCATATAATCCTTGATCATCGCGACCCTGTCCAGCGATTCCTGCCCGCTATCCGACAGCAGGATAAGGTCAGATTTAAACCGCTCCACGATATCATATGTCGACAGCCCGTATAGGAACCCCATGGTAAGATTTTCCATGCCCTCGATGATCATCAGCTCTTTATCACGGGCTACTTTACGATATGCGTCCATCACCTGGTCCATGGAAAGCGATGGCATCTTATCTCTGGTGAATGGGCAGAGGTCGCCCGGGTTTGCCTCAAAGTCCACCAGAGATTGCATCAGGTAAGCATCTTCATCGACGCGTTGGCCGTTGATGGTGATCATCTTTTCCTGAAACGGCTTGAAAAATCCTGTGTATACCCTGGAGTTCAGCGCGATTCCCAGTGTTATTACCGTCTTGCCGCTTCGGGCATTTATGGAGCTGATAAAAATGGATTTCATCCTGATGCCTACTAAAATTATTCGCACCTTGACCATATTAACATTTCCCTGTGCCTCGATTGAATTTTCATGTAGCATACGGGAAGAAAGGTCAACCCAGCAGCCTCCGGAGCCCTGGGGTTCGGTATACGTTCTTCTGATACTCGGTGCCATCTTTAAACATTTAATATATGCCCATATGGTGATAATAGAGGTCATATCAAGATTAATTGTACATATATCGACCAATTTATCGACAAAAACATTTAATAACTTATATTTATCGTTTATTTTACTTAAAAACCCAGATTTTAGTTAATTTCGCATTAAAAATTCATAATATTTTTAACAAAGCTGACTGAACATCGTAACGAAGCAACTAAACAGGAGGCAAGAAGCAGCATGATGAAGAAACTATTCGTGGCAGCGTTAATCACGCTGACAGCACTCATCTTCGCAGCTCCGGCAGTAGCACAGGGCTACGGCATGGGCGGCGGCATGGGCGGCGGCATGATGGGCGGCGGCATGGGCGGCAGCTGTGGCAGCTGTGGCAGCTGCGGTCCGAGTACAGGTTCCTGTGGTGGCGCAGTTTCATGTGGCGCACCGCAGGACTGTGTGGCCACCGTATCGTGTAATATCCCGGTGACCCAGATGGTCCCGTACCAGACGTCGACCACGCAGATGCAGACTGTAGATTACCCGGTTTGCGTGCCGCAGCAGAGTTGCGTTACGGTGTCCAAGGAGGTATGCGTACCTGAACAGGTGACCGTAACCGTGCCCAAGACGGTTTGCGTGCCCGAGCAGGTGCCTGTGACCACCTACACCCAGGGCTGCGCACAGACCCAGGTGCCCGTTCAGGTTCCAGCCACGGCATATCAGCCGGTGACGACAATGGTTCCCCAGTGCAAGACGTTCAACATCGGGTGCATGCCCTCGTCCTGCAGCAGCTGTCCCAGCTGTCCTAGCAGCGGATCCAGCGGCATGAGCAGCGCCGGTCTCGGAAGCGCATCCAGCATGGGAGCATCCAGCATGGGATCAAGCATGGGATCAAGCATGGGATCAAGCATGGGTGCCAGCAGCATGGCTAAGCCTTCTTCGGGGTACTGATCCAGGAGAGCGGCACTGATTGATCTGGGAGTAATCCCATCGATCGATCCCAAAGCTGAGCGAATGATTATGCGATGGCCGGCCCGCCCAATGAACGAACGATAAACTACCCTTCCGAAACTATGGGCGGGCCGTTGCCCGATCATTATTTTTTTGATCGTCGATTATTTTAATCGTTTTTAATCGTTAATTGTTCTTGAAAGGAATTTGTACTCGGCAGAATAGGATTCGTTCCTGTCCCGCGGTTTACCGGGCGAAATGATCGCTGCGCTTGTGCTTTGATAGGGGGATTTGTTCTGATAGGACGAGTGGTTGTATCGGAGATTAAGATTATCTGGGCGATCGGTTAAGCACAGCGCAGCGATCGTGTTTGTCCGCCAGCAGATGTAAGTGCTTGGCCAATCTTCGTGAAGCATTAGTCTCCGTATTGGTCTAAAACCTTTCAAAAATGGTACAACATGTTTCCCATGTACAACATGTTTCCCATAGTAGCAACTTATAATCTTGTATGCGTAAGGTTTAAAAACTAATAGCTGGTAGACTCTTTGGGTTGCTATGTACATACCGATCGCGTTCTATAAAAATAACTTGGTATTGATCGATAGTATGGATTCTTTTGCGCTGTACTTCTGCTCTAGTGTCAAGCAGAAGATGACCCCTGAACCCGGCGAGGCTGCTGGATTTGGTGGGGGGGTTTCCTCTGGAGAAGTTGGGGATGATGAGTTCAGTGGATCGGCGTTTGCACCTGAAGACTCCTATTCGGATGCCTTCGAGGATGAGGATGATTTGTAAAGCGTTATATTTTAACGCTTTACTTGGCACAGACTCAGTAGAGCTTCGGCGGCGTCTCCCGCGCTCTTGATCGGAAATCTGCTGTTGTCGATCTTTGGAATTAGATCGTGGATCGAGGTTTCCTTACCGTTGTACATGCATTTGATTGGTGTGCCTTTTGGGTATATCTGATTAAGCTGGTCCTTGCTCCGGATTGGGAAGCTGACACCGCATGCCGTCAACTGTTCGACTATGGCCGCTTTCATCGCATCGATGTCCTCAATGCTCTTTGGAGCGGGCTCTTCTCCCATCAGTGTAGTGCTTCTCTCTGTCATATGTGTCACCAGAAGATAATTTTATTTCTCAAATAATTATATTATTCGCCGGTGAATCACTGCGAGAAAGAACAAATAGCAAAATCTATAGCGGCATTCACTCCATCTGACGGGGGTCGGCCTTCATGTACTCCCTCAGCACCGTGGTGGCATAGCTCCCGCTGGTAAGGAAAAATCGGGCTTCAACCCAGCCTTCTCCGAAGGTCAGCGATGGGGCTACCTGCAATGTCGTCGGCCTCCATAGTCCGGCCGAAGAGAGTTCAGGAATTCGGGGAAGTTCAAAACTTCCCGTGGTAACGCCAGAAGCGTCCAGCACCTGCCTGCCCGCCTCATCGATATCTTCGATATTCGTTTTTTTGCCCACCAGCGGCAGAACGGGCATAACCCTTTTTCGTTTATACAGGTAGGCGACATCCTGCCTGTTTCTCGCGGTAACCTTCTCAGTCTTCGAAACATCAGGCACTCCGTCCCGGCTGCAAAAACAGACCCTGTCCCCTTCCTCAGGTACTGAGATCGATCGCCCCGTGAGCATCCTGTGGCTGAGCATCTTATTGAACAGGTACGACTGATAAGCGCTGACGAATAGCCTCATCAGCGTGCCGGGCAGCGCCCGAAACGCTCCGGCATAATCGCCCGGCTTCTCGATCAGCCGGTGCATCATGGCCCGCTCGTACCTGAGGTTAAGCGGATACAGTTCGATGCCCTTCCTGAAGTCCCGCGTCTCCCAGACGTAACCCCGGGCATCCTGATTCTCAGGGCTCTCTCCGGGGAACGATCGGGCTATATAGTCTATAGCAGCGCCCTCCAGGTTCCCCTGAACAAGCTTTTCGCCGACCAGATGCGTGATCGGTCTCCTGATACCGAAACGCTGATACCCAAAAAAGTTTGGTACACCGCCCGACGCGGCGATCCCAGTAGAAATATGGCCGGCCGCCAGCTCAGCAGCAGCCTTATCAGTCCTGATTTCCGCTACGCGAATGTCGAACTTATTTCCCTTCAGGTCGCCCAGCAATATCGGTCTACCGGCCCGTCCTATAGGGGTGATTTCGACCCTTGGAAGCGTTATCTTTTTCAGGTCATCCTGTGACACACCGTAGATGCTCATCATCTGGGTGGTGATCGCCCGCTTATCCTTGGTGCCGGCGATGCTAATTCGCTCGTCGCTGATGCCCAGCTGCCTGGACATGTCCCTGATCAGGTGATGTGTTTCCCAGTTGTCCTTGCGAACCATAATCACCAGAAAACCCCCGGAATCACAAATCTTGGCCGAGGTCGCCTCTTCCACCACGAAATCGGCAGGGCTGGCGCGAAGCCTTCCGCCGAAACCATCTCCGTCGGTTAGATATGCTTCGATCCCCATCAGGCATTCGAGCTCGTAGGGGCTCTTTCTCATGTGATCACGTCATGCGTGGTACTGGTCGAACTTATCTGCCGGCGGGTGCCCTTCCTGCTGGCGCTGAAAATTGATGGCCGGTATGGGCACCGCTGGGGGCAGGCTGAGGTTTTGCGATAACATTAGCGCGAGCGGGATTATACGGGACATCATATTGTTCGCGATTTCATTCTGGATCTGGATATCCGCGTTGCCAGTATCCCAGTCCTTCTTCGCTTGTTCTAGGTTGCCTCCCGACTTATCGCAGAACCCCTCGAACCGGATGAACCCGATGGACGGGTTTAGATAGTTGATCGCGATCGTGTAGTCCACCCGCAGCACGTCTCCCATCGGGGATTTGATCACTGCTGGGTTCCGTAGGTTGATATCGTAGTTGACGTTGATGTTCCTGTATCGAGAAAGCTCTTCCAACGGTGCGTGCCGCGCTGACTCGATCTTGTTGATGCTGAAGCCCATTATCATAATAAACGCTCTCCTATCTCACATTAGCTTGAGGTGCCCGACGATTTTATCCAACCTATCCGATTCCGCCGGGCCCATTCCGAGCGCGGTGATCGTGCCCGGCGGGACGCAGGTCAGCCCCGCATCCTGGATCAACGCGGTCGGTATGTCCGCCCTGCGCGCCTCTTCCTTGAACCTGAACAGCTCCTCGAGGGAGTTGACCTTGAGCACGATCTTCTTCTGCCCTTCACGCTTCCATGCCTCTTGGACCGACGGCTTAGCCCACTCGTAGGCGGATAGCGCCGCGTGTGCTACCTGGACTGCCATCTTGCCCTTGGGCAGCTTGAGGTCTTCCCTGACCAGTATACATTGTTTATATTCCATCATTGGTGTAACCGGCTATATGCTCTTGTGGCTTTTTTGATATATAATGACCGGTGCTACGCCACAATGAATTATTTAACTCGTTGTATATGCAAATTTTGTTTAACAATATTACAACAGACTGTATAGAAATCGTATGCTGCGCATGGTAGCGACAGATTAATTAACTGAAGCCATGTTTACGCCTGTATAAGGATTCGAGGATATAATGGACTACGACGTGATAGTCGTCGGCGCCGGACCTGCGGGCTCCATGGCCGCAAAACACGCTGCGCTGAACGGTGCGAAGACTCTGTTACTGGAGGAGCATGGGCAGGTAGGATCCCCCGTCTCCTGTACAGGCCTTATCACATGTAAGGCGCTGGAGGAATGTGAGCTCGAGGAAGGTGGTTTTATCAATAAGCGCATTCGAGGCGCTTATGTTTATGCTCCTAACAACCGCTCCATAGCCCTCGATAAAAAACAGACGGTCTACTACGTCGTCGAGAGAAAGATCATGGATCGCGAGATGGCCAGGCGGGCGGTCAATGCGGGAGCGGACATTATGATCAGCACCAAGGCTGAAGAGCTCAGACGGGTGCCAGGCGGCATCTCGCTGAACGTGTCCGGGCCAGACGGGTACAGCGAGCTGACCGCCCCCGTCGTCATTGGTGCCGACGGTGTCAAGAGCAAGATCGCGAGGGCGGCCGGCCTAGGCAACCTACCCCATGTGTGCTCGGCGATACAGGTAGAGGCGTCCTACGAGCCGCGAGATCCGGAGTTTGTAGAGATGTTTTCTGGGAGCAGATATGCGCCCCCGCCGTACCTCGCGTGGGTGGTTCCCACCGCCGGCGACTGTTGCCGGATAGGTCTAATCAGCGACGAGAATGCCCACGAACACCTCAACCTACTGCTCACCGAGCACAGCATCGTCTCCAGGAAAGCCAGGTCCTCCGTGGACCTGATCATGGGCGGCGTGCCCGTAGGCACCCTCAAGCATACTGTTGCCGATAACGTCATGATCGTAGGCGATGCGGCGGGCCACGTAAAGGCCCTTACCTATGGCGGCATCTACCCGGGAACCCGATGCGCCCGCATTGCGGGCGAAGTGGCGGCAAAAGCCTCTTTAGAAGGCAACGCGGATGAGAGCAGACTGATGGAGTATGAGAAGCGCTGGAGGGCGGACATCGGCCGGGAGCTGGCGCTGATGATGCGTTTCCGGCAGCTGTACAGCCGGATGAACGATGACGACCTCAACGAAGTGCTGGCACTGCTCGATAATCCCGATGTGGCCGAGGTCATCACCCGGTACGGCGATACCGACCGGCCTTCCCAGCTGGCCTTTGAGCTGCTCAAGCTCACCAGGACCAAAGGAATGTGGCGGCTGATGGCGCTGCTGGGGAAAATGTTATTTTAGAGCTAAGACCCGCATATTTCTTTAACTTAAGTTCAAATCTGGGTACCAGATTAGACTACAACCAATCTGGGTTCAAGTTCAACCGTGAAACGGGTGAACTGGAAAGCAAAATCGGGGCTATCCGATTGAACCTGCACCGACCATTACCCGAAGGTAAAATTGAGGGTGTGCAAATAGTTAAGCAAGACCGATAATCATTACTACAAAAGGTTATTATTGGATGCCCTCAATGTAAGGCATCGATGGATCAGGTCCGTGAGGGCAATGTTGTTATTGAGATGGGCGGGGGCGTGTTCTATAACCCGCGCATGGAGATGAATCGGGATATCAATGTCGCCTGTATAGCCTGCTTGCCGGAGGTTAAGTCTTACGTGGATGTGATGGCAGCGTCCGGTATCCGGGGCATTCGGGTGGGGAAAGAGGTGCCTCGGGAGTTGGATGTCACGGTTAACGATTGGGACGCGGGAGCCTGTAGGTTGATAGGGCGGAATGCTGCGGTGAACGGTGTGGATGTCACCGTGACCAACTACGGCGCCAACACCTTGCTGTCATCGACCCGGTATGATTTCGTCGATATCGACCCTTTTGGCACGCCGGCACCTTATATTGACTCTGTCTGTCGCGCCGCAAATCGGGCCATGGGCATCACGGCTACTGACACGGCTCCGCTTTGCGGTGCTCATTTGCGCGCGGGTGTGCGCAGGTACGGGGCGTTTCCGGTCAAGACTGAGTATTACTCGGAGATCGGGCTGCGTGTGCTGCTGGGCAAGGTTGCTCGGGAGCAGGCGAAGTATGATAAGGCCGTGAGGCCGCTGCTTTGCCACGCGACTGAGCATTATATGCGCCTTTACTTGGCGGTCGAGCACGGCGTAGCTAACGCCGATCGTATGGTTGACCAGATCGGTTTTATCGTTGATTGTGCGGCATGTCATTATCGCTCTCCGTTGCCTGGTTTATCGGTTACGCCGCCCGGCCGATGCCCTCTCTGCGGGGGCCATATCAGGATCGCGGGTCCTTTGTGGCTTGGGCGGATCAAGGATGATCTGTTCGTGGATATGGTCATAGAAGTCATTCGTGGCGGTGTGTTCGGCAAAAAGGAGCGGGCGTTGCGGCTGCTGGAGATACTGCGGAGCGAGCTCGACGTTCCTGCATTCTTCGATCATCATCGTATCTGTAGGGATCTGCGGGCCACCCCGACCGGCGTCGACGTCCTGCTAGAAACGCTTCGGGGCGAGGGGTACCGGGCGTCCCGGACCCACTTTTCAGGGGTGGGTTTCAGGACCGATGCACCGGTCAATATCATAAAAAATGTTATATTAAAAATGTCACCATAAATCTGAAATATTTTTCAAAACAATCCGAGATCTACGAAAATATGTTCGATCCAGGGTCAAAAGATTCCATAAAATCCTCTTTTGGGGAAATTACCGAAATATAATTACATTTAAGCAATTTAAGGCATCAGCGACGACAATTTATATAATGCTTGTGCACTGATATAAACAAGAAATCAATCAGTTTAGCTCTCGGTGGGTGTAATGGAGATAGACTATAAGACGCTGTTACAAATATTCGAGGTCGTACTGCTATTGTTATTGTCAATAGCCATAGTGGTAATGATCCCCAAATTCCGTGAGATCGTTAGTGGAAAGGCAAAATTGTTCTTGTATATCATATTGGGGCTGATACTGTTCGTTCTGGTAGGCCTTGGATTCAACATCATACAGGACATGTATATAGCCAGCTCCACGCAGTATGATGCAATTTCGATATTGTATCCGTACGTGCAGTTTTATCCCCTATTCATTTTATCGATCGGTCTGTCGGGCGTAGTGCTTGTGACCTTCATGGAAGGTGACTTCTACGGGTATATCTTTGCCGGTACCGGTTTCGCCATGCTAATACCGGATATCCTGAAGTACGCTGACAACGGGCGTTTCGACCTGCTGCTGCTCGGGTTCGCTCTATGGGCGATGATCCCGGTGATATGGGTGTTCTTCTTCAGGGATCTGGCTTTAGAAGAACCCTCGCTGCGGGAACGCTCCTGGGCAGCGATCAAGGCATCGCTATTCTCGTACCCGATCTATGCTGCAACCGCCGGCGTGGCGATA
>Ga0187785_10000371_pt1 | contig 16894 bp, 17 predicted proteins | sample 0815_BV2_4_20_MG_FD_132466 | JGI IMG/M metagenome (GOLD analysis project Ga0187785, IMG submission 132466) | Tropical peat soil microbial communities from peatlands in Department of Meta, Colombia - 0815_BV2_4_20_MG | ecosystem: Environmental > Terrestrial > Soil > Wetlands > Peat | place...
AGCGGAATGTGGAACAGGAGATTGAGGCCGATCGCCGTTCCGATCACCTCGGCAAGGTCCGTCGCGCAGATCGCGACCTCGGCCAGCACCCAGAGCGGCCATGAGACATAGCGCGGAAAAGCATCACGGCAGGCCTGCGCGAGATCTCGTCCCGAGGCGATGCCCAGTCGCGCGCACAGCGCCTGCAACAGGATCGCCATCAGGTTTGAAAGCAACGCGACTGTGAGCAGCGCGTAGCCAAACTTGGAGCCGCCGGCGAGCGACGTCGCCCAGTTGCCGGGATCCATGTAACCGACAGCGACCAGGTAGCCGGGCCCAAGAAACGCTACGAGCTTTCGGCCAAGTGAGCCCGTTGGCCGGGTCGCGATCGAACCGAATACCTCCGCCAAAGGCGGACGGCCGCGCTGGCGTCGCCAGCCGGTCGTTTCGTTGCCTCGCCTTGAGCTTACGGTTGCGTCCATCCTGGAACTTGCAAAAAGCGCCCAATTTTCAACGTGATTGTATCCTTGTTGCGAATCATTTGCAATTGCATTTGCATTGGAACTTTCAGGAATAGCCTTCCCGTCGCGCAGCGGAGGTCGCCATTACACTGGCGCGGGCAACAAAGGCGCAAGTAACCGAACTCTACGTCGCGGACGCTAGTCGGCGTCGCCGCTGTCTCCGCTTTTGCCCCCGTTCGGCGGGCTGCGGAATTTGTTGTTTTTTGGAAATCCCTTGGGCGCGATGCGGCCTGCATCGGCGCGATTGCCGCGCCAGTCCTTTAGTTCCTTCATCGGCAGAGCGAAGCTGCGGCCGGCGGCGTCGGTCCAGGAAAGGCCGGCATCAGCTGAGAAGGTGGTGACGTCCGAAAGCCCCTTCTCCTTGTAGCGTTGCAGGCGCACGCCGCGCCCGCGCGCCATCTCAGGCACCTGATTGAGCGGGAAGATAACCATCTTGCGGTTTGCACCGATTGCCGCCGCCAGCTCGCCGTCGACCGTGGCCATCGCCCGCGCCTTGTCGGGTGCCTTGAGATTGAGAACCTGCTTGCCTTTGCGCGTCGTGCCGAGACATTCGCCCTCCGCCACAACGAATCCGTTGCCGCCCTGGCTCGCCACCAGGAATTTGCGGCCGCCTTGATAGGCCAACGCCGCCACCACGTCAGCATCCTCGAGATCGATAAACAGCCGCACGGGCTCGCCATGGCCCCGTCCGCCTGGAAGTTTTGAGGCCTCGATCGTGTAGAAACGGCCGTTACTTCCGAAAATCATGACCTTGGCCGTAGTTTCCGTCGGAAACGCGAATTTCAGCGCGTCGTCCGTTTTGAAGCTGACGCCTGAGAAGTCGCTGACATGTCCACGCAACGCGCGGATCCAGCCTTTCTCTGATACGACGACGGTTATCGGCTCGCGGACAACCATAGCCTCTTCGATCGCTGCTTCGTCATGTGCCGGCGCAATACCAAAGGTTGTGCGGCGTCTGCCGATGGCCGTCTTCGGACCAAAGGTCTCCTTAATCTCCTTGATCTGGCCGGCAATCGTCTTCCATTGCTGCGCGGTCGAACCGATCAGCGATTTGAGCTTGGTGCGCTCTTCGCGCAGCGCCTTGTCCTCCGCACGAATTTCCATTTCCTCAAGTTTGCGCAAGTTGCGCAGCCGCATATTGAGGATTGCGTCGGCCTGGACATCGCTGAGCTTGAAGGTCTTCATCAGGACGGGCTTCGGCTCGTCCTCCTTGCGGATGATCTTGATCACTTTGTCGAGGTTGAGATAGGCGACCAGATAGCCGCCGAGCACTTCCAGGCGATGCTCGATCTCCGCCAGCCGGTGCTTAGACCGGCGCAGCAGCACTTCGCGCCGGTGATCGAGCCATTCGCGCAAGGCTTCGGCGAGGCCGAGCACCTGCGGAATGCGGCCTTTCACCAGCACATTCATGTTTAGCGAAATGCGGCTTTCGAGCTCGGTGAGCTTGAACAGCGATTCCATCATCAGTTCGGCGTCAACCGAACGCGACCGCGGCTCGATGACCAGGCGGATATCCTCCGCCGATTCATCGCGTACGTCCGCAACCAGCGGCAGCTTTTTCTCATTGATCAGTTCGGCGAGCTTCTCCACCAGGCGCGATTTCTGCACCAGCCAGGGAATTTCACTGATAACGACAACGTAGGTAGCGCGGCCGGTGTCTTCCTGCTTCCACCGGGCACGCACGCGGAAGGAGCCGCGACCGGCATTGTAAGCTTCGGCGATCGTCTCCGGCGTATCGACAATCACTCCGCCGGTGGGGAAGTCCGGTCCCTTGACATATTTGAGCAAGGTGCGACTGCGCGCTTTTGGATTGTCGATGAGGAACAGCGCCGCGTCACACAACTCAGCCGCATTGTGCGGCGGAATGGCAGTCGCCATGCCCACCGCGATGCCTTGCGATCCGTTGGCAAGCAGATTCGGAAATGCCGCCGGCAACACCACCGGCTCTTGATTGGTGCCGTCATAGGAACCGCGGAAGTCAACGGCATCCTCGTCGATGCCGTCTATCAACAGCCGGGCAACCTCCGTCAGCCGCGCCTCTGTGTAGCGCATGGCCGCGGCGTTATCGCCGTCGATGTTCCCGAAATTGCCCTGCCCGTCCACCAGCGGATAGCGCTGGGCAAAATCCTGCGCGAGCCGTACCAGCGCGTCATAGATCGCCTGGTCGCCGTGCGGGTGGAAGTTTCCCATCACGTCGCCAACAACCTTGGCCGATTTCTTGAAAGCCGCCCCCGGGTCGAGCCGCAACAGACGCATACCGTAGAGGATGCGGCGGTGCACCGGCTTGAGGCCGTCGCGCGCATCGGGCAGAGCGCGGTTCATAATCGTGGAAAGCGCGTAGGCGAGATAGCGTTCTTCCAGAGCTTCGCGAAGTGCGACCTCTTCGACCTCGCCTTTGTCCGGGGGAATCAGTCTCTTGCCCATCCCCGAATAGCTAGTCGGTTGTCCCGCAATGAACAAGCGATGAGCAGCAAGGCCATTTATTCTTCGAGATTTTCGACCACTATTGGGAACGTGGAAGTCTCGACTGTGTTACCTTGCGTACGATTGGGTTGAAATCAGCCTTTTCTTGGGATGGAGGAAGCAATGCGCCGGATTGTTCTTACAGCTGCCGCGACGCTCACCATTCTTGCGGTGGGATCATTGGTTCCGAATCGCGCCGAGGCCATGACGGTCACGACGCCGGCCGGTATCAGGGCAGCTATCGACGACACGAACCTGATTGAGGACGTTGCCTGTCGCCGGGTGTGGCGTTGCGGTCCCTACGGTTGCGGCTGGCGCCGTGCCTGCTGGGGCGGTCCCTATTACTATGGCTACGGCGGTCCCTATTACTACGGTGGCCCCTACTATTACCGCCGTCCGTATTATTACCGACGCTATTGGTGAATTAGACGACGCTCGGTAGCGCGCGGCTAAGCGCATCGATGAAATGCGCACGCTCGCCTCCGAGTGCGAGACCGCGCGCCTCCAGCACGTGGCGCGTCAGGAAATAGCCCGTGAGGGCAAACCCGTCGGTCAAATCGTGACCGACCGGCGAGGCATCGTGTTCGCGAAGGAATGCCGGCAGCCGTAACATTTTGTCGGACCACGGCGCGCCGGCCGAACGCGAGACCGCCCGTCCGGACTTCGGCGAGACATAGACAAGATCAGCGGAAGTACCGGTGGCCACACACGTCTCGAGATCGAGACCAAATCCAAGCTCGGACAAAAGCCGCAATTCAAATCGCACAACCATCGGCGCGGCCAGCACCGCGTCATCGAGATGGTTCAGAATATCGTCGAGCGCCTCGTACAGGCCGGCGTGAGGATCGCGTTCAGGCAAAAGTCGCATCAGCGCCGCGAGATGCGTGACTCCGTAGACCGCGTGCGGGGCAGAAAAGAAGCTCGCCGCCCGCAAACTCACGCCCTCAACCGTATAGTTGCCAAGATGCTCGTCGAGCCGGGCCCGCCATGCGGCGCTCACGCTATTACCTGGTTGCAGGACCGGTTTGAGCCGTGAGCCGAAACCGCCGCGTACAAGGCCAAGATGACGGCCATGCCCGCGCGTCATCAGTTCGAGGATGGCGTTCGTCTCCCCGTGACGCCTGACTCCGAGCACTATGCCGTCATCGGTCCACTGCATGCGCGACTCAGCAATTTGCCGGTAGTTCTACGTCAGTCTTTGGGAAACTCCAGTCCCATCGCGCGATAACGCTCCGGATCCTCGCCCCAGCCTTCACGAACCTTGACGAAAAGGAACAGGTGAACCTTCGCTTCCACGATTTCTGCAATCTCCTTGCGCGCCGCCTCCCCGATCGCCTTGATGCTTTGTCCGCCTTTGCCGAGCACAATCTTGCGCTGGCTTTCACGCTCCACATAAATGGTCTGCTCGATGCGGATGTCACCACCACGGAGTTCTTTCCAGACCTCGGTCTCTACGGTCGAATGGTAAGGCAGTTCCTGATGAAGCCGCTCGAACAATTTTTCGCGGGTGATTTCGGCGGCGAGCTGCCGGATCGGCGCGTCCGACATCTGGTCGGGCGGATAAAGCCACGGCCCCGGCGGAACGCGCTGCGCCAGCCATACCTTGAGATCGGAGACTCCATCTCCTTTCAACGCCGAAATCATGAACGTCGCCTCGAATTTGGCCATCTCGTTGGAGATCTTTGCGAGTGTCAGTAACGTTTCTTTTGGCACCACATCAATTTTGTTGATGATCAGCAGTTTCGGCGCCTTAACCTCCCCGAGCCGCCCGAGAATACCTTCGGCTTCCTCGCTGAGACCTTTGCGGGCATCCATGAGTACGCCGACGAGATCGGCCTCATGTGCCCCGCTCCACGCCGTCGTCACCATGGCGCGATCGAGTCGCCGACGCGGCGAAAAAATTCCTGGAGTATCGACGAAAATGAGTTGCGACTGACCTTCCACCGCAATGCCGCGGATAAGCATTCGCGTCGTTTGGACCTTGTGCGAGATGATGCTGACTTTCGAGCCAACCAACGCGTTGAGGAGCGTCGATTTGCCGGCATTGGGCGCGCCGATCAGCGCGACGAAGCCACAGCGTGTGTCACCACCTTGCGCGTGCGCATCAGCCATCGAGCTTGTCCGCCGACACGCCGACACGCGTAAGCATGGCGGCGGCAGCGGCCTGTTCGGCGGCGCGTTTGGAGCTGCCGAGCCCTTCTGCCGGCGGTCGATCCGGCAGCACGACGGCGACACGAAATTCCGGATCGTGATGCGGCCCTGTACGCGCCAGTTCACGGTAGGCCGGCGTTGGCAGGCCGCGTGCCTGCGCCCATTCCTGCAGCATTGTTTTTGGATCGCGCAGCGGAAGGAGCGGCTTGAGCATGCGCTCCTTCCAGAAACGTCCAATCAGCTCGTCCGCCGCCTTATACCCGCCGTCGATAAACGCCGCGCCGACCAGAGCCTCGCAGACGTCGGCAAGTATCGTGGTGCGCCGGCGTCCACCGGCGTGCGATTCCGAATTGCCCAGTTTTAGCGCAGGTCCGAGATCCATCGCCCGCGCCACCTCCGCGCACGTTTCCTTGCGCACCAGGTCGGCCAATCTGCGGGATAACTCTCCTTCGTTAGCCTTGGGGAAGGCGCGATAGAGCATGTCGGAGATGACCAGCCCAAGCACATGATCGCCAAGAAACTCCAGCCGCTGATAACTGGCTGCGCGATTACCACCTGACAGCGCGGAAATGTGCGTGAGCGCGCGTTCAAGCAAATCCTTATCGGCAAATTTGTAGCCGATCCTGCTTTCGAGCCCCGTCCTATCCTTGGCCTTGCGGCTCATTTGACGATCGTGAACAGCCTGCTCCAGCGCACCGACACCGGCCAGCGCCAGAATTGCCAGGCGCGCTCGCCCTCGTAAACGGAGAAAAAGATGATTTGAGCCTTCCCAACGATATTTTCGAAAGGCACCGTTCCGACTTGGCTGAACCTGCTGTCGGTTGAATTGTCGCGATTATCGCCCATCATGAAATAGCTGTTGGGCGGCACTGTATAAACCTGCGTGTTGTCGGCAAAACCGTTATCCACCAGATCAAGCGAATAGTAGGTAACGCCATTTGGCAGCGTTTCCTTCCAACGCTTCACCGGCGCTTCACGTGTACCCTCTTCCGTCTCGATATAGTCAGGGGCACGTTCGCGCTTAACCGGCACACCGTTGATGTTGACGACGCCGTCGATGACCTGGATCTTATCGCCCGGCAAACCGATTACGCGCTTGATGTAGTCTGTCGACGGATCCTTTGGCAGCCGAAATACCACCACATCGCCCCGCTCGGGCAACCAGCCGCTCGGCAGGCGCCCGGAGAATATGGGGGGCGATAACGGAAACGAGTATTTGCTGTAACCGTAAGTGTACTTCGAGACGAACAGGTAATCACCGACCAGCAGTGTCGCCTTCATCGAACCAGAGGGAATATTGAAGGGCTGAAACAGGAACGTCCGGATCACCAGCGCGATGATCAGCGCATGGATGATGACGCGTATCGTTTCGGCAACGCCGCCCTCTTTTTTTCGCTTTGTTCCAGATGTCACACTCATCGGCCTTTCTTCCCGCCAAACGGCATGCGCGCCCCGGCGACCTTGTAGCGACTGATACTCCACCAGGCAATCAACAAGGCAGATGGCCAAACATTTGGTCTAATTGAAGTTCCTGCCTTTAGTCCGAACCTCCCGGTGCAGACGCAGGTACGGCAGAAATAATTACAATCGCCTGCGCAGTCGGTCCTTCGTCTGTCAGCGAAACATCGATCCTGGCTTCGCACCCGGCGGGCGTGATCGCCTTGAGCCGTGTGAGGGCGCCACCGGTCAACTTCATTGTGGGCCGTCCGCCTGCAAGATTGACCACGCCCATGTCTCGCCAGAAGACCCCGCGCCGCAGCCCGGTCCCTAACGCCTTTGCACAGGCTTCCTTTGCGGCGAACCGCTTGGCGTAGGTCTCAACGGCATTTGCACGGCTCTCGGCCTTGTCGCGTTCAGTCGCCGTGAATATCCGGCCGAGGAAACGCTCGCCATGTCGCTCAATCACGTCGGCAATTCGTCGTACGTCCACGATGTCAGAGCCAAGTCCAATGATCATGCGTCCCGCGCCTTCTTGCGTCCGCGATCGATCGCCGCCCGCATAAATTTCACAGTCTCGGCCAAGTCCTCAAATACCGCCTCGCCAATCAGGAAATGGCCGATATTCAATTCGATCACCTGCGGCAATGCGGCGATTGTTTCAGCCGTTCCATAGTCAAGACCGTGTCCCGCATGCACTTCCAAGCCGACGCTTGCGGCCAGTAGTGCGCCGTCCCGAATGAGTTGCCACTCCGCATTCGCTTCAGCGGTTCGGCCCTCGGTGAGCGCATCGCACCAGGAGCCGGTATGTATCTCAATCACCGGCGCACCCAGTTCGGCGGCCATCTCGATTTGCGCCCGCCCTGCGGCAATGAAAAGTGAGACTCGGATACCGGCATGTTTGAGCTCGTGCACCACAGGCGCAAGTTGATTGCGTTGGCGGACAGCATCGAGGCCACCTTCGGTCGTACGCTCGGTACGCTTTTCGGGCACAAGACACACGGCGTGAGGCCGGGTTTTCAACGCAATACCGACCATTTCCGAGGTCGCCGCCATTTCGAAGTTGAGCGGCTTGTCGATTTCCGCCTTCAGCCGGGCGATGTCGTCGTCGCGAATGTGGCGTCGATCCTCGCGTAAATGTGCTGTGATTCCGTCGCACCCGGCCGCGATCGCGAGCTTGGCCGCGCGCACTGGGTCGGGATGACGCCCGCCGCGAGCATTTCGAATGGTGGCGACGTGATCGACATTGACGCCGAGACGAAGACGATTCATGCGTTTTCCTTGCGCATGATCTTGTCCGAAAACCGGTTCCCACTTTTCGGGATCATGCGCTAGCCGTTCACACGCTCCGCCTTCGCCACCACGGATTTGGCGCGCAATTGCGCGAGGATGGCGGTGAGATGCTTGAGATCATAAACCTCAAGGTCAATCGTGACGTCGGTAAAGTCGGGGGCCCGTCGTGTCATGCGTATGTTGTCGATATTGCCGTCATGCTCGGCGATGACTTGTGCAATTTGCGCAAGCGAACCTGGCTCGTTAACGGACTGCACTTCGATACGCGCAGGAAAACGCCGGGGAGCCTGCTCCTCCTCATCCCAACGCACGTCCAGCCACCGTTCGGGCTTGTCCTCAAATTCGCTCAGCGCCGGGGATTGGATTGGGTAGATCGTGATGCCTTCGCCCGGAGAGAGAATGCCGACGATACGATCGCCAGGCACCGCACCTCCGTTTGGCGCGAAACGCACCGGCAGATCGCCATTGATACCGCGAATCGGAATTGCCGGTCCAACCACATTGTCGGGGACCTTGAACTTCACCGAAGTGAGTTTTTTCAAGCCAAACCATCCGCTTTCCGATTTTGGCTTTGCCGCCATGGCAGCAGCGCGCTCTTCCTTGTAGTCGGGATACATGGCGCGCGCGACGTCGGATGCTTTGAGTTCACTCCGCCCAACCGCCGCCAGGACATCCTCAATCGAGGAGCGCGCAAGACGCGGCAAAGCACCAGTCAGTTTTTCATCTGAATAAGAAATCTTGGCGCGCTGGAACAAACGCTCGACGATGCGGCGGCCGAGACCGGCATATTGCGTGCGTACAGCGACACGGGTCGCACGCCGGATCGCCGCGCGCGCCTTGCCGGTCACGACGATTGATTCCCAGGCAGCCGGCGGCGCCGTTTGGCCTTTCGACGTCACAATCTCGACTTCATCGCCATTGACGAGTTCGGACGTGAGGGGCGCGATCTGGCCGTTGATCCTGCAGCCAACCGCAGTATTACCGACGTCGGTATGCACCGCATAGGCGAAATCGATTGGGGTTGCATGGCGCGGCAACGCGATCAGCTTGCCTTTGGGCGTGAAGCAGAACACCTGGTCGTGGAATAGTTCGAGTTTGGTGTGCTCGAGGAATTCTTCCGGGTTAGAACCCTCCGCCAGCAGCTCGATCGTGCGGCGGAGCCAAGCATAGGCGGTTGATTCCCGCGACAGCAATTCGGTGGGTGAACCGGCATTGTCCTTGTAAAGGGCGTGCGCAGCAATGCCGTATTCGGCGATTTCGTGCATTGCAACGGTACGGATCTGCAATTCGACACGCTGCTTGCTGGGACCGATCACCGTCGTGTGGATCGAGCGATAGTCGTTCCCTTTTGGGGTTGAGATGTAATCTTTGAAACGTCCCGGCACCATCGGCCATGTGCTGTGGACGATGCCGAGTGCCTGGTAACAGTCAGCCAATGTCTTGACGACAACACGGAAGCCGAAAATGTCGGACAACTGTTCGAAGCCGACTGATTTGCGTTCCATTTTGCGCCAGATCGAATACGCACGCTTGCGCCGCCCGGCCACTCTCGCCTCGATACCGCGGTCCGCAAGCTTCTTGGCGAGCTGCTTCTCAATTTCCAGGATGAGGACTTTGCTGCGTTCGGTGAGGGAATTGAGCCGTGCGGTCACCACCTCGTAGGCTTCCGGATACAGCTCCCGGAATGCCAGATCGTCGAGCTCCTCGCGCATCTCATGCATGCCCATGCGGCCGGCGAGCGGCGCGTAGATTTCCAGCGTCTCCTCGGCCGCTCGCCGGCGTGCCTCGGGCGGCATGTATTCGAGCGTACGCATGTTGTGCAGGCGATCGGCCAGCTTGATCAGCAGGACTCGCACGTCATCGGCGATGGCCAGCAGCAGCTTGCGGAGGTTCTCCGCCTGCTTTGCTTCTTTGGTGACCAGATCGAGTTTTTTGAGTTTGGTCAGCCCCTCGACCAGTGTGCCGATGTCATGTCCGAAGAGGCCGTCAATCTCGGCGCGCGTGGCCTCCGTGTCCTCAATCGTGTCATGCAGCAGCGCGGCGGCGATGGTGGCGTCATCGACCTTAAGGTCGGTGAGGATGGCGGCCACTTCGATCGGATGAGAGAAATAAGGGTCGCCAGATGCACGTCGCTGCTCACCGTGCGCCTTCATGGCGTAGACATAGGCACGATTGAGGAGCGCCTCGTTGGTGTTTGGGTTGTAGCGCCTCACCCGCTCGATCAGGTCGTACTGCCGCATCATCGGCGGCTTGCGCGGTTGGGAAGGCTTTTCAACCGTCTGTTTTGTGGCGGCAACGGCGCCAACAGCCGGCTGACGCGGACCCCTGATCGGGGCCTGCTTCTGCATGCGCGGAAGGTCAGAGCGCGTGCGCGCCATATCTGCTGCCTCGCGGCTACACCGAATGATACCGCCTCAAGATATCACGTGGTTTCATAGTTGCCGCAAGGCTTTGCCCGGCTGGTTGATAAATAGCAGGCGGCCCGGCTCTGGGCCGGGCCGTTATGGAGAATTAATGCCAAAGGAAGTTAATGCCAAAGGAAAAAGGAAGAAGGAAGAAGGAAGAAGACTATTCGGCATCCTCTTCTGGCGGCTCCTCCGGCGGAGCCAGCCCTTCAAGACCCTTGAGGAGCTCCTCCTCGGTCATGCGGTCTGCGGTTACCTCAGTGTCGTCCGAGTCCACGCTGGCGCCGGCGCCCGCGCCGATCAGCGGTACTTCGGGCTCAGGCTCGTCGACCTCAACGTATTTCTGCAGGCTATGAATGAGATCTTCCTTGAGATCACCGGGCGATACGGTGGTTTCCGCAATTTCCCGCAGCGCCACGACCGGATTCTTATCGTTGTCGCGCTCGACCGTAATCTGCGAACCGGATGAAACCATGCGCGCCCGGTGACTCGCCAAGAGGACGAGATCGAAGCGGTTCTCAACCTTGTCGATACAATCTTCTACGGTGACACGGGCCATTGGCTCGTCACTCCATCTGGTGGAACTTGTCCTGAATTCGCCTGCTAGGTATCCTCTGGCGAATGTAATTTCAAGCACTTTTGTCTTGGTTTAGCCGCAACCCTCTGTTACTCGACCGTTGCGAGAACGTTCGGCAAGCCGATGGCACAGGATTTTGTCGGCACGGCGTGATTGCGCAGGCGGCAGCCCAATTGATTGGAGATGCTGCGATGCTCTGTTAACCGCGATCCGAAACCGCGCTCGCAGCGCATCCCGTGTTGCGTGCCTGGAAGGATCTGGAAATGGCCAATATTGAATTGTGAGAAAAACCCATGACCGTACCCGGTGAAAAGATCGCTTTGTTTATTGACGGCGCCAACCTTTACGCCACCGCAAAGTCTCTCGGCTTTGATATCGATTACAAGCGCTTGCTTCGTGAATTTCAGTCTCGCGGATATCTCCTGCGTGCGTTCTATTACACCGCGGTGATCGAGGATCAGGAATATTCGTCGATCCGCCCGTTGATCGACTGGCTTGATTACAATGGCTATTCGGTCGTGACCAAGGCGACGAAGGAATTCGTCGACCAGACGGGACGGCGCAAAGTTAAAGGCAACATGGATATAGAACTTGCGGTCGACGCCATGGAAATAGCGGGCACGATCGATCACATGGTACTGTTTTCCGGGGATGGCGACTTCCGTTCGTTGGTCGAAGCTGTACAGCGAAAGGGCGTGCGCGTGACGGTCGTCTCAACCGTCTCGACACAGCCGCCGATGGTGGCCGACGAACTACGCCGCCAGGCCGACGTCTTTGTCGATATCATTGAATTGCAAACCAAGATTGGACGTGATCCATCCGAACGCCCTGCGCGCGAGGCGCGGCCTCCGCGCGATGACCGCACGGCGTCGCATACCCCCCAATTCCTGCAAAGACCGCCCACCACGCCGCAACGCGCCGGCGCTACTGTCGGTGCTGACGACGACGACGAATCCTTCGAATAGTCCCCGCGATGGTTGGGGTCGACGGCAAGCCGGGGCGCGACTGCCCGCGTTGCCCGCGACTTGCGGCGTTCCGCAAAACCTGGCGCGGCAAGGAGCCGGAATGGTTCAACGCACCGGTCCCCTCTTTCGGCCCGATCGATGCACGCCTGCTGATCGTGGGCCTCGCGCCTGGCTTGCAAGGCGCCAATCGAACAGGCCGACCATTCACCGGCGATTATGCCGGCGTGCTGCTTTACGACACCCTCGGCAGGTTCGGCTTTGCACGTGGCGAATATGGCGCGCATCCCGACGATGGACTTGAGTTGGTGGACTGCCGGATCACCAATGCAGTGCGTTGCGTGCCGCCTGAGAACAAGCCGACACCGGAAGAAATAAAAACCTGCCGCGAATTTTTGGTGCCCACCATCACGGAGATGAAAAAACTGCGCGCTGTAGTCGTACTTGGCCGCATCGCGCATGAGAGCACGGTGCGCGCGCTGGGGAGCAAACTGTCCGATGTTGCCTTCGGTCACGGTAGCCGGCACGAGTTCGGCCACATGACGCTGTTTAGCAGCTATCACTGCTCACGTTACAACACGAACACTGGCGTGCTAACACCTGAGATGTTCCGTGACGTTTTTGCGGGCGTTCGGCGCTATCTCGACGCCTGAAGCCAGGCGATAACGTCCTCGGCGTTCTTGTCCGGCGGAAAGACGGGGTAGAAGACCTTGGTGATTTTGCCATCATCAATCACAAGCGCCATCCGCTTGAGCAGGATCATTCCTGCGACGGAAAATGTCGGCAACTTGAGTGCCTTGGTCAACGTCAGTTTCTCATCCGACAAAATTGCAAACGGCAAGTGCAATCGCTTCGCTGCCTCACGCTGATATGTGGTTTCCTGGGTGGAAATTCCATAAAGTTGCGCAACCCCCAGCCGCCTGAGTTCGCCGTGATGATCGCGAAATGAGCAGGACTGCGGTGTGCAGCCGCGCGCACCCGGGATCTGATCCCAGCCGTCGGGCGGGTCGACACCCGGCACGCCCGTTCGCGGATAAATGTAGGCGACAGTGCGGCCCTTCAGCCTTGACAGGTTGACTGGCGCGCCCTCGGTCGCCGGCAGCGTCACGTCGGGCAGTTTCATTCCGGCCAGATGACTTGCTGCGCCGTCGTCCAGCGGCGCCGGGATATTCGATGGAAGGAATTGTGGGTTATGCGTACCCGGCGCTTCGGTCATTTCGCACCTCCATAACTCATAAACTCCATGAGCGAGCCGTCGGGATCGCGAAAATAGACCGACATGCCGGGGCCTCTTGCCCCAAAACGCTGCATTGGCCCACGTTCGACGGCTATGCCGCACTCTTTCAAATGCGCGATCGCGCTCTCGATGGGCCCCTGCCATTCGAAGCAAAGGTCGCTGTTGCCGGGCTGCACCGGTAGACGCGCAACCTCAGCCGGTTTTACGCCCGGCCCATGCACATTGAGCTGCTTGTCGCCGAAACGGTAGGCCCAGCCAGCCGGCCGCTGCACCAGTTCGGCACCGAGAACCTCTTTGTAGAATTTGTTCGAACGAGCCCAGTCAGAGACGTGGATCACGCAATGATCGAGTTTGGTCGGAAGCCCGCTCACGTCCTTATCCTTTCATCCGCATCAGCCGCCCGCGCTCGCGCTCCCAAGAGCGTTTTTTCAGCGCTTCACGCTTGTCGTGCAGCTTCTTGCCGCGTGCGAGCGCAATCTCGACCTTGGCTCTGCCCTTCTCGTTAAAGTAAAGCTTTAACGGCACGATCGTCATGCCCTCGCGTTCGACCGCCCCAACCAGCCGGTTGATCTCCCGCTTTTGCAGCAGCAGCTTTCGCGCCCGCTTCGGCGCGTGGTTGAAACGACTGGCCTGAAGATATTCAGGAATATTCGAGTTGATCAACCAGAGCTCGCCGGCACGCGCATCGGCGTAGGATTCGGCGATTGTGGCTTTCCCCGCACGCAATGATTTCACTTCGCTGCCGGTAAGTACGATGCCGGCTTCGAAGGTCTCTCCGATCGCGTAGTTGAACCGCGCCTTGCGGTTGTCGGCCACCACCTTGAAGCGGCGCTCGGGTTTTGCGGCCATGGTGTCTGTAATTGACGTTCAGCGCGATTTGAGCTGGTCGCGGATTTCGGTGAGAAGCTGTTCGGTTTTTGTCAGTGGCGGTGCTTTCTCTGCTTCCTTTGCCTGCTGGTGCGAGAAGCGGTTGATGGCACGAATCACCAGGAACAGAACGAACGCAATAATGATAAAGTTCAGCGTGACGGTCAGAAAACTCCCCCAAGCCAGTACTGCGCCTTGCTTTTTTGCATCAACAAGCGACGTGGCGGTGACCTTGGAAGACAGCGGTACGTAATAGTTCGAAAAATCGAGTCCGCCCGTGATCGCGCCGATTACCGGCATAATGACGTCGCCCACGAGAGAATTCACGATCGCGCCGAAAGCCGCACCAATGATCACTCCAATGGCGAGATCGACCACGTTGCCGCGTAGTGCAAATTTCTTGAACTCTTCCAACATCGCTGCCAATTCTCTTCGCGCCCGACCTAGTTGATCAGACCAGCATGCACCATGGCTTGGCGCACCGCGGTCTGCGCCTTCTCGCTTGCCGGCACCATCGGCAACCGCACCGTGTTGGAGCATTTGCCGATCAGCGACATCGCGAACTTGATCGGCGCCGGGCTCGTTTCGACAAAGAGATTGATATGCAGGGGCGTCAGCTTGTCTTGCAACTTGAGCGCCGCCGCAAAATCTCCCTTCAGACACGCTGCCTGGAACTCAGCGCACAACCGTGGCGCCACGTTTGAAGTCACCGAAATACAGCCATGCCCGCCATGGGCCATGAAGCCGAGCGCCGTGATGTCCTCGCCTGAGAGCTGATTGAAATCAGGTCCCATGGCGGCGCGCTGCTGCGACACGCGCGCCATATTGGCGGTCGCATCTTTCACTCCGGCAATATTCTTGAGCTCAAAAAGGCGCGCCATGGTCTCGACCGACATGTCGACAATCGAGCGTCCTGGAATGTTGTAAATGATGATGGGAATGCCAATGGCGTCGTTGATCGCCTTGTAGTGTTGATAGAGGCCTTCCTGGGTCGGCTTGTTGTAGTACGGTGTGACGATCAATACCGCATCGGCGCCGGCCTCTTCGGCATGCCGTGACAGATCAATCGCCTCGGCACTCGAATTCGAGCCGGAGCCGGCAACGACCGGCACACGGCCGTCAGCCTGGTCGATGCACCACTCCACGACCTGCTTGTGTTCGTCATGCGAGAGTGTCGGGCTCTCTCCAGTGGTTCCGACCGGAACCAAACCATTGGTGCCCTCCGAGATTTGCCAGTCCACAATGTCGCGGAACGCCTTTTCGTCGAGCGAGCCGTTTTTGAACGGCGTGACCAGCGCAGTGAAAGAGCCTCGAAAGCTCGTCTTGGCGGTCATGACACGACTTCTCCACAGGGATGCGGGTTAACGCCCCATAGATATCGGGTCGGGCGCACCGATGAAAGCCCTGCTTGGAAATAGGCCCATGAATTGCCTTGATATTTAACGCCTTGCCCCTTTTTGGCCCCTCTCCACGCCTAGGGTCGCGGTGCCCCAAAATTTGGGTATCATTCATCAACGATTTTGGCCTAGGTAGCCAAATGTTTGCGGCCCTTGCGCGAATCAGGGTCGCCGGGTCCGAAAGCAACGGGGTTGAATGAAAGCGACTAGTCGCGGCCGCGCGGGTTTATATTTAACGTTGACGGCCGCTTTCGCGCTGTCGGCCGAAGCGGAGTCGGCCCCAACACAAAAAGTTCCCCTCCCACGCCCGCGGCCGGCCATTCATGTCGGCAAGCAGGCGGCTGCGCCGGTAACGCCTGCCCTTTCGACGGCTCCGCTCCCGCAGAAACGGCCACCCACAAACGCCAAAACCGGCGCGGGCCTTTCGGCCTTTGCCCAGGCAAATGTCGGCCTGCGCGGCGCTGTATTCGAAAGCCGCGCATTTTTTAAGCCGCTCGCGCGGCCGGCCTCCGGGCCCTTCGCGATCGCGCCCACAGCGGCGACGTCGGAGGCCGATATCGCCTTAGTGAAGCAGGTCATCGAAGCGACCCGCAAAGGAAAGGAAGCAGACGCAAGTGCCGCGGAAGTCCGCATCACCGACCCGGTCGCGCGCAAGCTCGCCGAATGGGTGATCCTGCGCTCCGATAACACGAACCCCACCTTCCAGCGCTACGCGGCCTTCATCGAGACTAATCCGAGCTGGCCGCATGCCCCGCTGTTCCGCCGTCGCGCCGAGAACGCGCTGTGGAACGATGGAGTCGACGATCGCATCGTGCGCGCGTTCTTCGCCAAGCAGCAACCGTTGACCGGCAAAGGCCGTTACATGCTGGCGCGTGCGTTGCTCGCGCAGGGCGATCGCGACGGAGCGGCCGCACTCGTTCGCTACGCCTGGCGCAACGACGACGCCAGCGCCGAGGTTGAAAAACGCGTGGTCGAAATGTTCGGCGGGATGCTTAGCGCCGCTGACCATAAGGCGCGCATGGAGCAGCGTTTTTATGCCGACGACGTCGCGGCGGGTCTGCGCGCGGCCGAGAGGCTCGGTGGCGATCAGCTCGCAATTGGGCGTGCGCGCGCGGCCGTGCTGCGCCGGGCTGGCAATGCCAAGGCACTCCTCGACGCGGTCCCCCCAACCGCACAGAACGATGCCGGATACATTTTCGCGCGGGTGCAGTGGCTGCGCCTGAACGACAAGGCGGAAGAAGCCGGCAAGCTGATCCTGACCGCGCCAAAAAACCCGGAGGTGCTGTTCAATCTCGATCAGTGGTGGCAGGAGCGCCGGTTGCTGGTGCGCAAGCTGCTCGACGAACGTGATGCACACGCCGCCTATAGCGTAGCGCGAGAAGCAGCTCCTCCAATGCGTGGCTTCTATCGGGTCGACGCACATTTCACGGCCGGCTGGGTAGCTTTACGTTATTTGCATGACCCAAAGACCGCGGCCGAGCATTTCGCCCGCATCATTGAGGGAACGGAGAATCCGCATGCCCTAGCGCGCGGGGGCTATTGGCAAGGCCGCGCAGCGGAGGCCATGGGTCAAAATACGCAAGCCAAGGCGTTCTACGAGGCGGC
>Ga0187785_10000372_pt1 | contig 16889 bp, 14 predicted proteins | sample 0815_BV2_4_20_MG_FD_132466 | JGI IMG/M metagenome (GOLD analysis project Ga0187785, IMG submission 132466) | Tropical peat soil microbial communities from peatlands in Department of Meta, Colombia - 0815_BV2_4_20_MG | ecosystem: Environmental > Terrestrial > Soil > Wetlands > Peat | place...
AAGTGACGATGGATGAAGCCTATCCTGGCGGGTCTCCGCAGCAAAGTCAGGCCGCGCCGTTCGTAGCGGAGGATATCTGGCAGGACAGGCCGTGAACCAACTTTTCAATGTTACTCTTTTGAAAGCGCATTGGTATGAGGTTCTTGAGGAGTCTGTCGATGCCATCATTATGGGTGAAAGACAATCAGAATTTTGAGAGGCCGTGCATGATCACCTGCGCACTCTCAGGCGTCGTCGCCAACAGGAAACAGTGTCCGGCGATTCCATACACTCCTGAAGAGTACGCGGCGGAGGCTAAGCGTGCCTATGAAGCGGGTGCTGCCGCGGTTCACATTCACGCCAGAACTCCGGACGGACTGCCCAGTTATGAAATCAGTGACTACCGAAACATATACGAGGCGGTGACCGGCGCATGCCCGGTGATCATCAATTTCTCGACTGGCGCAATCAACATTTCCACAAAGCAGAAACTGGCCCATATCGAAGCGATACGCCCGGCCGTGGGCGCTCTGAACATGGGTTCCATGAACTACGCGAAGTATAATGCCGCCAAAAAGAACTTTGTGTTCGAATTCGTTTTCCCGAATCCCTTTTCTGAAATCGTGCAGATCGTTCAAACCATGAATCAGGCGGGAACCAAGCCGGAGCTGGAGTGTTTCGATCTCGGCCAGGTGGGCAATTCCTATCCTCTCATAGATATGGGGCTGCTCACTCCGCCGTATCAATACAGTCTTATCATGGGAGTTTTGGGTGGAATTCCACCCACCGTCCCGAATCTGGTCAGCATGGTACAGAGTTTACCTCCCGGAAGCGATTGGGAAGTCATCGGCATCAGCCTCGATCAATGGCGTCTCGTAGCGGCTGCCATCGGCCTTGGGGGAAATGTGCGAGTGGGTCTGGAAGACAACTTTTACCTCAGCCGGGACGTCATGGCAAAGACCAACGGGGATCTGGTGGAGAAAGCAGCTCGCATGGTGCGGGATCAGGGTCGGGAGCCTGCAACGGTTGATCAATGTAGAGCCAGACTGAATCTGGTGAACCGGTGAGACGGGGAAAGTAACCATTCAGGGACACTGGGGACTATGCTCCCCTCTCGCCGGAGTCATTGCGAGCGCTGCGAAGGAATTTCATCGGTTGAGAGTGCACCGTATCGAGATTGCTTCGTCGCTTCGCTCCTCGCAATGACAGCATGCCGACCGCAACTGAACGCCGACACGGAAGGGCGAAAAAAATATGCAGTTTGAGCTTGGTTTGTGCTACGAACAGCTTGAGATAGGTATGCAGGCTTCGCTGAGTAAAACCATTTCGGAAACGGACGTGTACCTTTTTGCAGGGATCAGCGGTGATTTCAATCCCATACACGTCAACGAGGAATTCGCTCGGCTGACCCCGTTCGGCAAGCGCATTGCTCACGGGGCGCTTCCCCAGTGTCTGATTGCTCCTGTGCTGGGTACGAAGCTACCGGGGCTCGGAACGATTGCGCTGGAAATTAGCACTCGTTTTCGAGCGCCGACTTTTTTCGGCGATACGATTACCGCTACAGCCGAAGTAATAGAAAAAATCGAAGCCAAGGGCCGAATACGAATGCGGCTCATATGGACCAACCAGCGGGGCGAAACGGTCGCCACGGGCGAAGCTGTCGTCATTCCTCCGCCAAAACAGGAAAAGTTGATTTCCGAACGATGGAAAAAAGGAGAAAAAATGTCACTCAGTACAGTAAACGAGGTTTTCGAGAAAATGCCGCAGGTGTTCAATGCCGCTGCTGCTACAGGATTAAACGTCATTTTTCAGTTTCATATTACCGGTGCACAAGCGGGCGACTGGAATGTGGTAATCAAAGATGGCACGTGCCAGGTGAACCCGGGAGTCCACGACAGTCCCAGCGTGAGTCTCACCATGGCCGATGAAGACTGGCTCGCCATGTGCAACGGTACACTTAACGGAATGACGGCATTCATGACCGGCAAGCTCAAAGCTTCCGGCGACATCATGGCTGCACAGCGGATACCGTCCCTTTTCCCGCTCTAATTTTGGGAATTTCTTAACGATGGATTCATGGAGGGCGCCGCTCCCGCGTGACTTCGCGCGGGGCTGTGCCCGTCAACCAAGACCGGGTTCGCGGTCTTTTCTTCGTCAGAAGAAAGCGTAATTGATTTTGTAATACCATTGCTCTTTCAACAAGTAAGATTGGAGGAACCCTCTTTGTAACGAGTATTCTCCCCGATTTCAAGTACTTGAAAGCGAAGTCCTATGGGATTCTCAAAAGTAGTGTCGGTTTTGATTACGCGAAAAGATTCGAAGACTGTCATTGCGAGGGCGAAGCCCGAAGCAATCTCCAATTAACCGCAACAGAGATTGCTTCGTCGTTCCACTCCTCGCAATGACATAATTGGATCGTTCGCATGTGGGCGAGAGTCATGAACGAATCCGACAGAACTTTCGAGAACTGCTATATAATTTCAAGACCCGGCACCGCCGCGGCGGCCTTCGGAAATGCGAGCCATTGTGGAATATTTCAGCGAATCTCATCATATCCTCAGACAGACCGTGTCCCGATTCGTGGAGCGCGAAGTAAAACCGTACATCGACGAATGGGAAGAAGCCGGCGAGTTCCCCAGAGAACTGTACGGCAAGGCAGCCGAACTCGGTCTGTTAGCCGTCTGTTATCCGGAGGAATGGAGCGGTTTTGTAACGGATGTTTTTCACGAGGTGGTTATTACCGAAGAATTGACCCGGTCCGGCTCCGGAGGGCTCGCTGCTGGGCTTATGTCCCACGCCATCGCTCTCCCGCCGATTGTTGCTCTGGGTGACGCCCGGCAGAAGCAGCGTTTCATCCCGCCAGTCCTGCGAGGAGAAAAGGTTGCCGCGCTTGGCATTACCGAGCCGGGCGGCGGTTCCGACGTCGCGAATATCAGCACTCGTGCCGTGCGAGACGGCGATCACTACGTCGTCAGCGGAACCAAGACCATGATTACTTCGGGGACCCGTGCTGATCTCGTGACCATGGCGGTTCGTACCGGAGGTCCGGGCCACAGGGGTGTCAGTCTCCTTGTGGTGGAGAGCGATTCTCCCGGCTTTACCGTGTCCAAGAAGCTCAAAAAACTGTGCTGGTGGGCTTCAGACACGGCTGAATTGTCCCTGGACGAAGTCGTCGTGCCCGCAGCAAATCGTCTCGGTGAAGAAGGAGCAGCATTTTACGGATTGATGCATAATTTTCAAAAAGAGAGGTTGTATCTTGCTCTCATGGCCAACACCACGGCCCAGTTGGCTCTGGACGAATCCATCAAATACGCCAGGACACGAGAAGCCTTCGGCAAATCGCTCACCGGGTTCCAGGTGACCAGGCACAAGCTGGTGGACATGGCAACCCTGGTTGAGGTAAGCCGCGAATTTACATACCGGATTGCGGCACGCATGCAGGCGGGCGAAGACATGGTGAAGGAGATATCCATGGCTAAGATCTTTTCCGCGGAAATCTGCGACAAGGTCTGCCACGCTGCGGTGCAGATACACGGCGGATACGGATGCATGAGGGAATTTCTGGTGGAAAGACTGTTCCGGGACAGTCGTATTCTGTCCATCGGCGGAGGGACGAGCGAGATCATGAAGGAAATTCTCTCAAAGATCATTCTGTGAAGCTCACGTTTATTGACTCCCATTCGGAGTAACACATGACAGTACTGGATATTCACGTTCACGTGGGTCGCAGGGAACATCTCACTGCACGCTTCGCGAAGTATTTTGAGGAGCTCCTGGGGCCAGGCGTGCTGACCATGCTGGATACGATCACTCCGCACTCGTTTGTGCAGTACCTGGACAGGGAAGGCATCGATTACGCAGTGTTGCTCGCGGAATACTCTCCAAAGGCCACGGGAGTGGTCCCCAACGAATTTGTAGCTGAATTCTGCTCCGAAACGGAACGTCTCATTCCATTCGGTTCGCTGAATCTCGACGGCTCGACAGACCCGGCCGTTCAAGCGGAAACATGCGTGAAAGATCTGGGCTGCAAAGGACTGAAGCTGTTGCCCTCATATGGTCACTTTTCTCCGGACGACGCGAGGGTGCTGCCCGCGTATGAAGTGGCAAGAGATCTGGGGATTCCCATTCTGTTTCATACGGGAACCTCCCTGTTTCCCGGAACTCGTGTCCGTTACGCTCATCCCCTCCTTCTCGACGATATTGCAGAAGATTTCCCGGAACTTTCCATCGTCATGTGCCACGGGGGGCGTCCGTTCTGGTACAAAGAGGCTGAATGGATGCTGCAGAGGCACCCGAACGTCTATGTGGACGTGTCGGGTATCCCCCCGAAACAGATTCCCCACGTGATGCCGAAACTGGAGAAATTTCCGGACCGATTCCTGTTCGGCAGTGATTGGCCCAACATTGCCTCCATCGGCGAGCAGGTGAGCCGGATCAAGAATCTTCCTTTCAGTCCGGCCACGATTCAGGCGCTTCTCTGGGAGAACGCCGCGAGGCTGCTGCACCTGTAGTGCATATATTGTAACGCCTCAGTTACGGACGGGAAAAGGCTGTCATTGCGAGCGCAGCGAAGCAATCTCGCCTCTAAGTATCGAGATTGCTTCGTCGTTTCACTCCTCGCAATGACAGGGTATAAGCACTTCCCCCGAGTAACTGAAGCCTTACCATATATTCTCGGTTTTCTGTTGCTTTGAGCCGACACTTTGTGTCTAATGTTTTTTTTGTATACGGACTCTTTACCACCCTTAGCGTTACAGGCAGCTTGGCCTGTCGAATAGATCTGCGAGCAGTTTTCTTACAACCGAATCGGTCAACGTGTGTTTCGTCTCTCGGAAGGATGTAATTCACGGCAGCAGGAGGGGATCGGTCGACAAACACGGTCAACGTATTCCGGTGGCAGCATTCAGGCTGAACCGGGGGGCCGTAATACGGGAAAGTGCTTCCCATCGTCATGTGATGGTAACCCGCGACTGATAGTCTTGCACCGCACACAAGGGGGTTCCGTATGTACGTTAAGGGAGTGTTTTATTCTGTGCTATTGACGATGCTCGTGGTTTCCGGTTCCGTTTTGGCAGCGGAAGTACCGGGCGTTTCAGACACCGAGGTGGTCGTTGGTGTAACAACTCCACTGTCCGGACCGGCCGCGTTATGGGGAACCACCGGCCAGGGAATGCAGGCCTGGGCAGCTTACATAAACGATCAGGGCGGAATACACGGGAGAAAATTGAAATTCATCCTCAAGGATGACGGATATAATCCGGCCCGGGCATTGGCGAATTTACAAGAGTTGAAGGGAACGGCGTTTGCTGTATGCGGAATACTGGGTACAGCGATTCTGAACGCGTCGAAGGACTATTATCAGGAAAACAAGATTCCTCTCATCACCGCATACGGGGATGTCCGTATCTGGGCGGGCATGCCCAGGGACAAGCTTCATTATGCCTTCATCGCGTACACCGACTATGAAGACGAAGCCGAATACCTTACAAAATATGCCCTCACCAAGCTGGATTCGAAAAAGCTGGCACTGTTCTATCAAAATGACGATTACGGCAAAATGGCGCTGTCCGGTCTGAAAAAGGGACTTGAGGCGGTCCCGGGCAAGGGAGAGCTCGCGGGAGCGGTACCGTATGAAGTCTCCGAGAGAGCGCTGGGGACCCATGCTCTGAAACTGAAGGAAACGGGAGCAGATACGGTCCTCATTTACACGACTCCCACCCATGGTGCCCTTATTCTGAAAGAAATGGCGAAAATCGGTTTCAAGCCAAAAAATCTTGCCACCTTTACCCTGGGCGATCCCATCATGTACAAGCTTGCGGGTGAAGTCTGGGAAGGCACCTATATCGCGTTGCCCGGCAATTCCGGTGTGCCCGGGTCCGATGCCGCAGCGGATAAAGTTGCAGCAATACTCAGGAAATATGACCCAAAGCTGGAAGGAAAAGAGTATTTGGCTCTATTCGGGGCGGTGTCCGCAATGCACCTCGTTGAAGGCCTGAAAAACGCCGGTCGCGATCTTACCCCTGAGACATTGATCAAAGGAATGGAACTCATAAAAGATTGGAAGCCGGAAGGCATCGGAGCACCGGTCACGTACTCCGCGGATCGGAGGCACGGAGTGAACGCCTCGAGAATAGGACGAGCGGAAAACGGAAAACATGTGCCGCTCGAAGAATTCACCATTTTCAAGCCGCGGTTTTAGGCATGTCCCTGCTCCAGGTCCGCAAGCTTTTCATGCATTTCGGCGGGATACGTGCGTTGTCGGGAATCGATTTTCACGTTGAGGAAAATGAGATCCTTACAGTGATCGGCCCGAACGGATCAGGCAAGACTACGCTCTTCAACTGTGTTTCCGGGGTGTACCGGCCGACCGGCGGCGAAATCTTCTTCAATGGTGAAAATCTGTTGGGTCTGTCTCCGGACGCGATAGCCCGCAAAGGAATCGCACGGACGTTTCAGAATCTTCGCCTGTTTCTTCACATGACTGTTTTGGACAACCTGCTTTTGGGCCGCCATGTGAAGTTCCGCAAGAATCCGCTTCACGCGTTTCTACGCATACGGACTGAAGAGCTCAAACACCGGGAATTCGTTGAAGAGATCATCGATTTTCTGGACTTGCAAGCATTTCGTCAGGCACGCGTTGCGGACTGCCCGTACGGGGTGCAGAAACGGGTCGAGGTGGGACGAGCACTTGCGCTGGAACCCAAACTGCTTCTCCTGGACGAGCCCATCGCGGGTTTGACTTCTGAGGAAAAAGAAGAATCCGCGTACCGCATCATGGAAATCAGGGGAAGATTCAAGACGGCGATCCTGCTTGTGGAACACGACCTGCGCATCGCATCCCGCGTCGCCGACAGGATGGTGGCTTTCGAGTCCGGTTTGGAAATAGCCCAGGGGACTCCCGAGGAAGTCCAACGCAACCCTGAAGTGATTCGCGCTTACCTCGGCGATGGGTAACACGAATCCACTTTCAAACAAGTTAGAGTAAGGGGGACCTCTTCCCCGATGTTCACCGTCATTGCAAGGGCGTAAGCCAGTGACAATCGCCTGACCGTTACGAGGGGATTGCTTCGTCGTTTCTCTTTTCGCAATGACATTGGTTTTATGACCCGATTCTCTGGCAAAGGTACAATTCATTTGGTTATAGTTATTCTCGATACTTTTGTCGGATTGATAAGCCTTCCCTTGCATGTACAAGGTTGAAGCAGGTCATTGCGAGGGCAAAGCCCGAAGCAATCTCCAACTGACCAAGACTGAGATTGCTTCGTCGTTCCACTCCTCGCAACGACATGATTGCATGTTCGGAATGTGGGCGAGAGTCGTGAACGAATCCGACAGAATTTTCGAGAACTGGTATATTCTCGCTCTTATCCTGGAAACACCATGAATCGGTCCGGGGAGATAAGGAATTCCCTTCATGAACGAGCTCGGACGACCGCTGCTGAATATCGAAAGCATTGAAACGCTCTATTTCGACAGGATTTATGCTCTGCACGGATTGTCTTTGAAGGTCGAAGAAAAAGAGATTTTCACGGTGCTGGGCCCGAATGGCGCGGGAAAAACGACGCTCCTGAAGACCATAGCCGGCCTGCTGAAAGATCAACCGAAAAAAGGAACCATTGAATTCGCTGACCGGAATATCCAGAGGCTCGCGGCCGAACGCATCGCGTCTCTCGGAATCGTGTACGTGCCTGAAGATAGAGGGCTGTTTCGCGAGCTGACCGTGAAGGAGAATTTGGATCTCGGGTGTTGGGGACGTCGCGACAAAGGAATGAAGGACGATCTCGAAGAGCTCTACACGCTGTTCCCCGTTCTGAAGGGCAGATCGCGGCAACAGGCGGAAACCCTCTCCGGTGGTGAACAACAGATGCTTGCCATAGCCAGGGCCATGCTGAGAAAACCCAAACTCCTCATGCTCGATGAACCTTCCCTCGGGCTCGCGCCGATGATGGCCAGAACCGTGTACGACGCATTGCTGAGAATAAGCCGTGGGGGAACGACGATTCTGCTTGTGGAACAGAATGCCCGGCTGGCACTGAGCATCGCCCACTACGGATACATCCTGGAGGCCGGCCGTATCGTCCTGGAAGGAACGGCAGCGGAATTGTCCGAAAATCAGGATGTGCAGGAATTGTATCTGGGCCTGGGAGGAGAGGCAGCCGTGTCTCCTAAAGGTTGGCGTTTATATAAGAAGCGGAGGAGATGGTAATGCCGCACGCGGACAGGAATTTTTCCGAACTTTTCTTCCGGCAGGTGGCACGGTACGGGGACCGAACCGCGCTCAGGCACAAGGAATACGGTATCTGGAAGCGTATTTCGTGGCGTGAGTACGGATCTGCCGTAGAGGAAACCGCCGCGGCCCTGATCAATTACGGGCTTCAGCCGGGCCAGAAGGTTGCTGTTCTCGGTGACAACCGGCCTGAGTGGCTGTTCTGTCACCTTGCAGCCATGTCCGCAGGAGGAGTGACCTGCGGAATCTATCCCACATCTGCACCTGAACAGATAGCATACGTCCTGGGCCATTCCGAATCCACCATCCTGTTTGTGGAGAATGAAGAACAGGTGGACAAGGTGCTGCAGATTCTCCCGAATCTCGATCTTGGTCAGGTGGTGATCTGGGATCCCAAAGGTTTGTGGGGTTTTTCTCACCCCAAGATGATGTTTTTCCCCGATTTTCTCCGGAGGGGGCGAGAGTCTCTCGCTGCACGTCCGGAAATGGTGAAAGACCGCGTCCATACAATCGATCCAGACGACATTGCCATGATCATCTACACATCCGGAACCACGGGCAGGCCGAAAGGGGCCATGATATCCCACCACAACATCCTGGGCATCACGAAATCCTTTGTGGGTGCGAACCAGGCATTCGAGTGGGATGAAATGGTGTCATATCTTCCTCTCGCGCATATTTACGAGAATCTCGTGTCCCTTTTTCAGGCAGTGTGGGCGGGCGGTACCGTGAATTTTGTGGAGAGCATGGATACTCTGGGGCAGAATCTCCGGGAAGTGTCTCCCACGGTGTTTGCGAGTGTCCCTCGTATCTGGGAGAAGTTCGCTTCTATGATCGGCATCCGTATGTCTGATTCGACAGTTGTGAAGAGACTTCTCTATCATGCGGCGGTGGGAGTGGGGCTGCGCTACGTGCGGACCGAGCAGGGAAGCCCGCGTCGGTGGGCTTGGGCGGTCCTGTATTGGCCTTTCTACTGGTTGGTCTTGAGCCATCTGAAACGGCAGCTTGGTTTCGAGCGCATCAGGTGGGCCATCTGTGCGGCGGCACCCGCGTCTCCCGAGCTTTTCGAGTATTTCAATGCGCTGGACATCCCCTTGAGGGAAGGATACGGCCAGACAGAGAGCACCGGGGTCATTGCCATACAGCGTCTGAATCGTCCCAAGTGGGGCTATGTCGGCGAACCCGTGGACGGCATGGATGTCCGAATTGCCCCTGACGGCGAGATTCTGGTCAAAGGCCACGGCGTGTTCAAGGGCTATTTCAAAAATCCTGAACTAACGGCAATGACCGTGAAAGACGAATGGCTGTACACGGGCGACGTGGGTGTGTTGGAAGACGGGTTTCTGAAGATTCTGGACCGAAAGAAAGACATTCTGATTACCGCGGGCGGTAAAAACATCACCCCGGCTTTTATTGAAAACAAGCTGAAGTTCAGTCCGTACATCCAGGATGCAGTGGTCATCGGCGAAGGCCGAAAATTCCTTGTCAGCTTGATCCTCATCGATGAGGATAATGTGACGAAACATGCTCAGGATAACCGGATCCCGTTCACCACGTTTGCGGATCTCACGCAGAATCCCGAAATTTACAAGCTCATCGATCAGGAAGTCGCGAAGGTCAATTCCACGTTGTCCCAGGTGGAGACCGTAAAGAAATTTGCTCTCCTGCCGAGGCGCTTCTATGAGGAAGATGGGGACGTCACACCAACCAAGAAGGTGAAGAGAAGTTTCCTGGAGAAACGATACGCTGATCTCATCCAATCTCTCTACGCAAAACGAGCCTGAGTAATGGATCTGATAGAAAGCTATAAAGAAGAATTGCAGCTTGTCAGACGGCCCTGGACGCGCATCTGGGTCGGGCTTTTGGTCTTGGGGCTTTTCCTGGTGCCGAGGTTCGGTCCGGAGCACTGGACGTATATGCTGACCATCATCTTTATTTACGCAATTGGGATACAGGGCCAAAACCTGCTCATCGGTTATACGGGGCAGATATCCTTCGGCCAGGCGGGTTTTTTGGCAGTGGGCGCGTATGCGTTCGGCCATGCGGCTCGTCTCGGAATGCCCTGGCCCGCGGCGCTCCTGGCCGCCGGTCTTGCTGCGGGACTATTCGGTCTGATCGTCGGTTTTCCCTCGCTCCGCCTCAAAGGCCCGTATCTCGCCATTGCCACCATGGGGTTCGGGATTGCTGTGTACCAGGTGTTCGCCAATTCCGAACTGCTGTCCGGCGGCCGCATGGGGCTGGCCGTGCCTAAGTTGTCGCCGCTGTTCGGGTTTTCTCACATAACGTTTACGTATTATTTCAATTTGATCATTTTTCTGCTGTTCACCGTGATCTCGTACAACATCATTTCGTCGTACATGGGGAGGGCTTTCATCGCAATCCGGGATAACGATATAGCAGCCGAGGTGATCGGGGTGAATCTTAGCCGGTACAAACTCGTGTCGTTCGCGATCAGCTCTTTTTATACCGGAGTGCAAGGCGGATTGTATGCACTGTTCATAGGCTATCTGGAACCGAACATGTTTACGTTCGCCGCTTCGGTCACGCTGTTCGTCGCGGTAATAGTCGGCGGGCTGGCATCGGTGGAAGGTTCGATCATGGGTGCAGCGTTCGTGATACTCGTTCCGCAGTTGTGCAGTTCTTATAAGGAGATGGTGTCGGTGGTCTTCGGCGTCGCGATACTGATCGTTCTGATTTTCGAGCCCATGGGACTAGCCGGCAGATGGATGAAAATGAGGCTGTACTTTAGCAATTGGCCTTTCCGGTGAATGCACATTTAGCGACCGTCTTTTCACGTGAGTTTCCGAAGGAGGATGAGACTCCATGGACCAGTTCTTACAGTATACGATTTCGGGTTTGTCCATAGGCAGTCTGTACGCCCTGGTAGGCCTGGGACTGGTGTTGATCTATCGATCCACCCGAATCCTGAATTTTGCGCACGGAGATATCACGACTGCAGGAACATTCGTGGCTTTCACCCTGATAAGTCTGAATTTCCCGTTCTCCATCGCGGCAACGGCAGCGCTCCTGTTTGGCGCAGTTCTGGCGATGGCTTTCTATTTTTGCATTCTCATCCCCGCTCAACGCCGGGAGGCCACGCAGCTGGGCCAGATCATACTGACACTGGGTCTCGGTCTGATCCTTGAGGGAGCGGTGGCACACTTCGCAGGCACTGAGACTCAGTCCCTTCCTTTTCCTCTTTCGGAGTACAAAATTTATCGCCTGGGACCCGTGAGTCTCAGCGAGTTGAGTTTGGGGACATTTGGCATAAGCCTGCTGAGTAGTGTGGTATTCTACATGCTTGTTCAGAAGACCCGAATCGGCCTGGCCATGAGGGCAACTTCCGAAAACCTTCCTGCCGCCCAGACTCTAGGCATTCCGGTCCGGAGGATCCTGGCTTTTTCATGGGGGCTTGCCGCGTCCCTGGGAGTGCTCGCGGGATTGTTTCTGGCGCCGGCACTGCTCTTGGACCCGTTCTTCATGCTGGAACCGTTTATGAAGGGATTTGCCGCTGCCATACTCGGGGGGCTCAACAGTCTGCCCGGAGCAATTGTGGGCGGGCTCATACTGGGGGTGGCCGAAAGCCTTACTGGCGGGTTCGTTTCCATAGCGTTCAAGAACACCCTTGCCTTCATTGTGATCATTGTGGTGCTCCTGCTTCGACCCGAGGGACTTCTGGGAGTAGAGTTCAAAGAGCGGGTTTAGCGTGCCTCATACGGATTCGCTTTTTTACAGGTAACTCGATTCTGGGCACAGGCTGGGGGCACTCCTTCGCTGCGAACGACGCAGAGCCGCCTCATCACTGCGCTCAGGAGAGCCCCTAGCCCTGACATCTCATAATTCTTGTGGCGAATGCGTATCAGGATGCGGTTGTTCACAGGAAAGAACAAAAAGGATTGACAAGAGTTTCGCCTTTTTGTAACATGGAAAAACACAGGTAGATCATGATACCCATATGCAACCTCGATAATTGGTGGTGGCGCTGGAAAATTAAATTCGGGAGGTCTGCCTGGCTGATGTAAATTAATGAGAACCAAAATCCTACAGGAAAATTAAAGCCATGGGCAGATCGCTCATGGCTTTTTTGCGTTGTACGGCATCCCATGACGAAAGGTAAGGATATGATCAGTCCGGATATTCAAAATTTCGAGCGGCTCTGCCTCCAGGGAAATCTCATCCCCATGTTCACGGAAATCCCCGGAGACCTGGATACCCCACTTTCCGCATTTCTAAAGATCGACGATTCTCGAAATTCCTTTCTCCTGGAAAGCGTGGAAGGCGGCGAACGTTGGGCACGTTATTCCTTTCTTGGCTCGGAACCCAGAATGGTGGTCAAAACCACCGGGGGCACCACAGAGATCAGGGAAAACGACGGCTCAACGATCGTCTCCGAAGAGTCTGATTCCACCCTCACCATCAGACGGCTCATGGCTCGTTTTCAACCCGTGTTCATTCCCGGATTGCCGGAGCTCTTCGGAGGAGCAGTAGGTTTCTTTTCCTATGACGTGGTCCGGGATTTCGAGCGGCTTCCCAATTTCGGCAAACCGGGACCGGGATTTCGGGATGCCTGTTTCATGATCACCCGGGACATGGTGGTGTTCGACAATTTGGCTCACCGGATACTCCTTATCACCACAGTATGCCCTGAAGAGCACGATTCGGTGGCAGCCGCCTACAGCGACGGAATCGGACGCTTGGAAAGACTCAAATGGCAGTTAGATTCGCCGATTCCTCGGGTGCACGGAGAACCGGGCTATTCGGCCATGCCTCTCGTCGAAGCGAATATGTCTCAAAGCAACTTCGAAGACATGGTGCTCAGGGCTAAGCAACACATAAAAGCAGGGGATATCATTCAAGTCGTTCTTTCTCAGCGATTTGAAACCGATATAGCCTGCGATCCGCTGAGTGTATACCGCGGTTTGAGGATGATCAATCCGTCGCCCTATATGTTTTTCCTGCGCATGGAGGACGAAGTGCTTGCCGGTTCGTCCCCCGAAGTCATGGTCAGGCTGCGGGCGGGCGAAGCAGTGGTTCGTCCCATAGCAGGCACAAGACCGCGAGGCGGTTCCGCGAAGGAGGATGTTTCGCTCGAGAAGGAACTCCTGTCCGACACCAAGGAAATTGCCGAACATGTCATGCTTGTGGATCTGGCGCGCAATGATCTGGGCCGCATCGCCCAGCCGGGAAGCGTTACCGTGGATGCGTTCAAGACTGTGGAACGCTACTCCCACGTCATGCACATGGTCAGCAATGTACGAGCCAAACCGGTGAACGGTTTCGACGCGTGCGATGTGCTCAAGGCGACGTTTCCCGCAGGCACTCTTACGGGTGCCCCTAAGATTAGGGCCATGGAAATAATTGAAGAGCTGGAACCGGACCGTCGCGGACCGTACGGCGGCTGTGTAGGGTACTTCTCCTACACGGGAGCGATGGATATGGGGATCACCATCCGAACGGTAATGATGAAAGGATCTCGGGCCTATTTTCAATCCGGAGCCGGGATAGTGGCCGATTCCGTTCCGGAAAGGGAATATCAGGAGACCATGAAAAAAGCGGAAGCCATGCGAAGGGCCCTCGTACTGGCTCAAGAGCTACACGGGAGGTTGTAATGATACTCGTCATCGACAATTACGATTCGTTCACTTTTAATTTGGTCCAGTATTTTCAAGAGCTTGGAGAAGAAGTACTGGTCCGGCGAAACGACATGGTGACAGTGGAAGAAATTAGTACGCTTCGTCCACGTGCAGTGGTGATTTCTCCAGGTCCCGGCGGACCGGCCGACGCGGGGATTTCTCTCCGGGTGCTCAGGACTCTCGGGGACCGCATTCCCATGTTTGGCGTGTGCCTGGGACATCAGGCCATTGCAGAGGCGTTCGGCGGTCGTGTGATCTCTGCGCCCAGGCTCATGCATGGCAAGACTTCCCCCATTTCTTATCGAGGAAACGGCCTATTCGCAGGTATGGAAAATCCATTTCAGGCGTGCAGGTATCACAGCCTGATCGTGGAAAAGGAGACGCTCCCCGAATGCCTCGAAATCACGGCCCTCACCGATCAAGACGAGATAATGGGAATCCGGCACAAGAGTTATCCCATCGAAGGGGTCCAGTTTCATCCTGAATCCATCTTGACCCCGGACGGGAAGCAGATCCTCAGAAACTTCCTGAAATTGACCGACGAATTTCATGCCAGGAATTCCGGCGCACCACATGCCGGGTTAACCGGCAACACAAACTCGACGCATGATCCCACGACCGATTCCCGGAAATACAAGTCCGTCACTTCACACAAGGAGGTGCCCATGTTCAAAAATTTCATTAAAAAGACCACGGCCGGCGAACATCTCACGCAGGAAGAAATGGAGTCCGCGATGGAATCCATTATGTCGGGAACTGCAACCGGAGCTCAAATCGGCTCGTTGCTCACCGCGTTGAAGATGAAGGGAGAGACGGTGTCAGAAATTACGGGCGCGGCTCGGGTAATGAGGCGGAAAGCCCTTGCCGTTACCGTGGAGGACAACGGGACTCCGCTCATCGATACCTGCGGCACGGGCGGTGACGGTGCGGGAACGTACAACATATCCACCACCGTGGCTTTTATCCTGGCCGGCTCGGGGGTGCGGGTTGCAAAGCACGGAAATCGGTGCGTTTCCAGCTCATGCGGCAGTGCCGACGTGCTCAGGGAATTGGGCGCTGACCTGGCGCAACCGCCGGAGACCGTGGGCCAATGCATCAAGAAGACCGGATTCGGATTCCTGTTTGCACCTTCATTCCATCTCGCCATGAAGTACGCAGCAGGCCCGAGGCAAGAAATGGGCATCAGAACGCTTTTCAATCTCCTGGGACCTCTGACGAATCCTGCCGGAGCCTCGTGCCAGCTTCTCGGAGTGTACGATCCCGAGCTCACCGAACCAATCGCGTTTGCGCTTCGAGGGCTGGGGATGCGGTCCGCAATGGTGGTGCACGGAATGGACGGGCTCGATGAAATTTCCATTTCCGGCCCCACGAAAATATCTCGACTCAACGGGGACACAGTCACCACTATGCGTTTGAATCCGTCGGAACTGGGTTTGAGCACGCATACCCTCGAGGAGATCAGTGGAGGAAGCGTGGGCGACAATGCCCGTCACCTCACGGACGTCCTGGAGGGAAAACCGGGCCCCCGCAGAGACGTGGCTCTTCTGAACGCAGCCGCAGCCCTCCTGGTTGCAGACAGGGTTGAGACGCTGCCGGAAGGCCTCGCTGCCGCCGCCCGCGCCGTAGACTCCGGAGCAGCCAGACACAAGTTATCAGAATTCCTGGAATTTAGGGCGTGAGCATGGCAACCATTCTTGAAAAAATAGTTTATTCCAAGCGTAATCGCGTTGCTCACGAAAAAGATATCAAAAGCATGGAAACTCTCGAACAGGAGGCCTTGGCCAGGAAGGAGCCTCTGGATTTTCTGGCGGCATTCGGCGGACCGGGAATTCACATCATCGCTGAGGTGAAAAAAGCGTCACCTTCCAAGGGCATGCTGAATGAAAGCATGAATCCTGCAGCTCTGGTGCGATTATATCAGGAAGGTGGTGCTTGCGCGGTTTCCGTGGTTACTGAAGAGGATTTTTTTTGCGGGAGCCTCTCTGTCTTGGAAACGGTCCGGGCGGAGGTGTCTCTTCCTGTCCTTCGCAAGGATTTCATCGTGGATCCGTATCAGATAGTGGAAGCACGGGCTTCCGGAGCGGATTCTTTTCTGCTCATAGCCGCACTCCTGGACGCGACTGAACTCGAAGCGTTCGCGGCAACAGGAAGAATGTGGGGCATGGAACCTCTGGTGGAGGTCCACAATCTCTCCGAGTTGGAAAAAGCACTCATCGCAGGAGCGCGAGCGATCGGAATTAACAACCGTGATCTCAAGACATTTCAAGTGGACTTGCAAGTGACTTTGGACCTCATGCAACAGATTCCCGCTGACAGGATAGTGATCTCGGAAAGCGGTATACGGAATCGGGAAGATATTCTTCTGCTTGCGGATGCGGGCGCAAACGGGTTCCTCATCGGAGAAAGCCTTGTCACGGCAGAACATGCCGAAAAAAAACTCCGGGAGTTCATCCATGGCCTATGATCGCATCAGGGTAAAAGTCTGTGGAATTACACGGCCTGCAGACGCGAAAGCCGCGATTGACGCTGGGGCTCATGCTGTGGGATTCGTCTTTTATCCTCCCAGCCCCAGGTATGTCAGTCCTGAACTGGCTGCTGCAATCATATCCGAGCTACCGCTCTTCGTCACAACCGTGGGCGTTTTCGTCAATGTTTCGTGGAGAGAAGTGGAAGACATTACCCAGCTGACGCGAATTTCCGTGATTCAGTTGCATGGCGACGAAGAACCTGTGGACTGTTCGGGACACACCAGGCCGGTGGTCAAAGCCCTGCGGTTCATGCAAAACGATCTGTCGCCAGCCCTCAGCGCATACGATGTTGCAGGTTTCCTCATCGACACGGGAGTTGCGGGCAAATGGGGCGGAACGGGAATGCCTTTGGACTGGGATCTACTGGCCGCGCAGCTGGATTCCCACTGTGCACCGGTACGGGAAAGGCTGATTCTGGCGGGGGGGCTCGATCCGAACAACGTAGCGGCTGCCGTTCGCAAGGTAAAACCCTATGCGGTGGACGTGTCCAGCGGCGTGGAAGACGAGCCCGGAATAAAAAAT
>Ga0187785_10000373_pt1 | contig 16872 bp, 12 predicted proteins | sample 0815_BV2_4_20_MG_FD_132466 | JGI IMG/M metagenome (GOLD analysis project Ga0187785, IMG submission 132466) | Tropical peat soil microbial communities from peatlands in Department of Meta, Colombia - 0815_BV2_4_20_MG | ecosystem: Environmental > Terrestrial > Soil > Wetlands > Peat | place...
CGAGCGATCTGGAGCTCCTGCGGGGTGAGCTGATCTCGGGTTTCGACGCTGCGCTTGCGGACCTTCTGGCCCGTCGCGAGCAGCTCACGACTGGCTCGCTCGTCGAAGGCCCCCATCCCGATCTCCTCGAACAGCGCCTGCGCTGTCCCGAGATGGGAGCGAGCATCGACTCGGCGACCTTCGCGGCGCAGCCATTCGCCGTAGAGGAGATGGGCCCGCGCGAGCTCCGGGCGGAACGACGTCCGACCGAGCCGTTCGATGGCCTCGAGGAAGCGCACCTCGGCGACTGCGCCGGCGCTCACGATGGCGCGCGATCGAGCCTCCATGCCCAGGGCGAAGTCGGTACCGGCCGGCATGGTCAGCTCGCCGAGCCGCTCGAGCGCCGCCTGGGCGAGCGCGGTGTCGCCGGTCCGTTCGGCCGCTTCGATGAGCTCAGGCAACACCCACATCGCCGGATACGGATCGATATCCCGCGCGCTGACCTGGCCGGCCGCGGCGACCGCGTCCGCGTATCGGCCGAGGCCGTTGAAGAGGACGGCCGCCGACCACTGGGCCACGCGCTCCGCCAGACCGGCCCCGACGTGTTGCGCGATGGCGGTGCTGGCGTCGATCAACGCCGACGCCTCGGCTTCGCGGCCTTGGTACGCGCGGAGTCGGAGAGCCGCGAATGGCGGCAGCCGCGTCCCGGTGGCCGCCGCGACAGCGTCGCTCTCGTGGATGAGCACGTCAGCTTCGTCGAAGTCGCCCGTCCACACCTTGACCAGGGCCTGCGTCGAGAGGAACAGCGGCAACTCGGCCAGCGCGCCCGAATCTCGGACGATCTGGGACTGCCGCTCGACGATCGCGGTGGCTCCCTCGGAGTCCCACAGCACGTCGCTCGCCATCGGCGCGCGCCCGCCCCATCGCACCACATCGTCCGGCGAAAGCGTGATGAGAGCCGCCGCCGCTCGCCGGAGGATCGGGATGGCGGCGGGACGACCGTCCGTATGGGTGCGGGCGAGGCCATCGAGCAGGAGATCCAGCGGGGTCGGATCGGGCGCCGATGCCGCGAATCGCTCGGCCGCACGGCAGATCCGCAGGAAGATGCCCGGCTGCGCGAGGTGCGCGGCGGCATACGCCGACGAATACGCGGCAAGGTAGGCACCGCGGGCGAGATCGCGATCGAAGGCCTCGAGCCGCGTCGCCGCGTCGAGCAGGATCGGCGCGGCATCATTCCCGTAGCTGTGCACCACGGCCACCTCGCCGCGCAGCAGGGCAGCCTGTCCGTGCTGGAGCCCGTCGAGCGGCGACTCTTCGGCCATCGCCAGCATGCGGAGCACGTCATCGAAGGCTCCGGCAAGCAGATCAGCCTGCGCCGCGGCGAGAGCCCGGCGTGTCCGACGCGGCCGGTCCTCGGTCAGCTCGGCGGCGCGACGGAGGAACGCTGCGGTCGCTGCCACCCCGCCGCGGGCGCTCGCCCGTTCGGCGGATCGCTCCAGCTCCGAGGCGACGGCCTCGTCCGGTCCGGCGGCCGCGGAGCCCAGATGCCAAGCCCGGCGGTCAGGGTCCGCGCTGGCATCGGTCGCTGCTGCCAGGGCGGCATGTACCCGACGACGTTGATCGTCGGACGCCTCCCGGTAGACGACGGTTCGCACGAGCGGATGCCGGAATCGGAGATCCGTGCCGGGGTCGAGGAGGCCGGTCGCGATCGCGCTCTCCGCCGCGTTCGGGGCGAATCCCAAGTGAGCCGCTGCGGTCGAGATCAGCGCCGCATCACCGGTCGGCTCGGCCGCAGCCACGAGCAACAGCCCCTTGCTGTCGTCGGGCAGGGGGGCCAGGCGGCGTCGAAAGCTCTCCTCGATCCGTCCGGCCACGGTGATCCCGTCGGGTAAGCCGAAGCCGCCAGCGAGCGCCGCCGGGGTCCACGCCAGCGGGATCTCCATCAGCGCAAGCGGGTTCCCGTGGGCCTCGGCGATGATCCGGTCGCGGACCCGCTCGTCGAGTCGTCCCGGCAACACCTCGGTGAGCAGGCTGCGGGCTCCGTCGTCCGACAGCGGGAGGACGATCAGCTCGGGCAGACCCGCAAGATGTCGATCGTCCCACGGCTGACGGATGGCGAAGATCATGACGACGCCCTCGGCCCCGAGCCGGCGAGCCACGAAGCCCAGGACCTGCAATGACGTCTGGTCGAGCCAATGGGCGTCGTCGACGATGCAGACGAGCGGCTGGGTCTCAGCGATCTCGGCGAACAGGCTGAGGACGGCGAGCCCGACGAGGAACCGGTCCGCCGGTTCGCCTGCCTCGAGGCCGAAGGCCGTCCGCAAGGATCGTCGCTGAGGGACGGGCAGGTGTTCCAGTCGATCGAGGAATGGCGCGCAGAGCTGATGCAGTCCAGCGAAGGCCAGCTCCATCTCCGACTCGACGCCCGAGGCCCGCGCGATCCGGCAGCCGATCGCGTGCGGCAGGAGATCGTCGAGCAGGGCGGTCTTCCCGACGCCCGGGCCACCGCGAAGGACGAGGGTCGCGCTCGCGCCACCGCGCGCGCCATCGATCAACGCCTGCAACGCCGCGCGCTCGCCCTGGCGGTCCTGCAACGGTCGACCGGCACCCGTGCTTTGCACGATCGCCAAGCCCTCCCCTGCCGCCCGATAAGTGGTCGAGCGTACCCCCGACACGGGAGCCTGTCCCGCCCTGTGCCACGACCCGGGAGGTGACCAGTGACTCGCACGGGCGCGACCGCCGATCGCGGATGCGACGGTGCCGGTGCCGGAGTCCGTGATCGGCCCGATCACGCGGTATCAGGAGGTCGTCATGACCATGACCGTGGCGGCGGGTATCGACATCCGCCCCTTCCAGATCGCCATCCCGCAGAAGGATCTCGACGACCTCAGGGCCCGGCTGAACGCGGCGCGGTATCCGACCGCGGAGCTCGCCAAGGACGCGTCCCAGGGCGTCCAGCTCGCCACGCTCCAGGCGGTCGCTCGCTACTGGGCGACCGAGTACGACTGGCGGAAGGTCGAGGCGCGGCTCAACGCGCTACCGCAGTTCATGACGACCATCGACGGCCTCGATATCCACTTCATCCACGTGAAGTCGGCGCATCCCGATGCGCTCCCCGTGATCATCACGCACGGTTGGCCGGGTTCGGTGATGGAGATGCTCGACGTCATCGGACCGCTGACGGACCCGACGGCGTTCGGGGGCACAGCGAACGATGCGTTCGACGTCGTCATCCCCTCGATGCCTGGGTATGGCTTCTCCGAGCAGCCGACCGAGCTCGGCTGGAGCGGCAACCGGATCGCCAGCGCCTGGGGCGAGCTCATGAGCCGCCTCGGCTACACGCGATACGTCGCGCAGGGTGGCGATCAGGGCGCCACGGTCACGGATGCGATGGCGCGCCAGGCCCCGGCCGGGCTGGCCGGCATCCACCTGAACTTCCTCAGCGCGTTCCCGACCGAGGTGGGTGCCGCCCTCTTCGGCGACACGTTCGCGATGGGGCTCATCAAGCGGGCGGCCGTGGGGGTCATCGCGTCACGCGCGGAGAAGGAGGAAGCGGCGCTCGCGGGCATCGAGCGAACCTTCTGGGCCGGCTACATCGCCGAGATGAACACGAAGCCCCAGACGATCGGCTACGGCTCGATGGATCCGCTGGCCATGGCGGCCTGGATGCTCGACCACGACGCCGACAGCTACCAGAAGATCTCGGCCGCGTTCCTCGACGGCAAGCCGACGGGTGGTCTGACCCGGGACCACGTGCTCGACAACCTCACGCTGTATTGGCTGACGAATACCTCGACCTCGGCGGCGAGGCTGTACTGGGAGAACTACCAGAACATCCTCAAGTCGCTCGCCGGAGGTCCGAAACCGCCGAACATCAACGTGCCGACCGGGTTCACGGTGTTCCCCCAGGAGCTCTTCCAGGCGCCACGCGCCTGGGCCGACAAGGTCTACCCGAACCTCGTCTACTTCGGCGAGGCGCCCAAGGGCGGACACTTCGCCGCCTGGGAGGTGCCGCAGATCTTCACCGAGGAACTGCGGCGTTCGTTCCAGTCGGTGCGCTGATCCCGATCGCGTGGTCAAGCGGGCGGCGGGCCACCGGTCCGCCGCCCGTCGGCGTTCCGTCGGCGCCCGCGCCGACCGTCAGGCAAAGAGCGTCGGGTGGACCGCGGTGATGGCCGGGTGGAAGAGCGCCTTCCGCTGGAGCTGGTGCAGCTGGTACCAGGACAGCGTCGCGCGGTTGATCTCGCTGGGGCTCACGTCGCACTGAGCGGCGATGACACGCGCTCGGACCGCGGCGCTCACGAAGACTGCGGCGACCCGGGCGGTGATCCCGAACGCATCGGCGCCGTCGAGGCACGCGGCGTTCTCGACCTGGCGGGCTCGCGCCAGGGTGTCGGTCAGGAACTCGCCGGCATCGGCGGGTTCGAGCAGGCTGGCGCCCGACTCGAGGAGCTCCCGCGCGGCCTCGATCGGCGCGACCGGCTGGCCGAAGCAGTCACGCAGCGGGATCGACCGGCCGTCGAATCCGGTCAGGGGAATGCCGAGCCGCAGGCGCTCGGCGAGCAGGGACAGGTCATCGGAGGCGGCGTGGGACACGGGGGCGGCGTTCCTTCGTCTGGCTCGGCGACCCGGGCCGGGGCCGATGTCCCCAACGTACCGACCGCGGGTAGCGATGCCGCATCCCGAACGATGAAGAGTTCGCTACCCGTCGCGATTCACCACGACGGCAGCGACTGACGGTCGAGCCACTCCCCGGGGTCCAGCCTCGGCCGGACGAGGGCTGAGCGACCGTCCTCGACCACGACCTCGGCCGGGGTCGGGTGGGAGAGGAACAGCGGCATCGACTCGGTGAAGCCATAGGCCCCCACATCGAGCACGGCCAGCAGGTCGCCGATGTCGGGGCGCGGCAGCTCGACGTCCCGGGCGAGGATGTCGAGCCCCGTGCAGAGCGGCCCGGCGACGGTGACGCGCTCTGTGTCGCGGCTCTCCACGCCCACGGCGACGATCCGATGCGACTGGCCGACGAGCATCGGTCGCAGCACATGGTGGATCCCGCCGTCGAGGACGACGACCGTCGAGCCATCGACGACCTTGCGATCGACCACCGTCGCTACGTAGGCGCCCGCGGGCCCGACGAGGAAGCGCCCCGGCTCGAGCAGCAGCCGGGCGCCGGAAAGGATCGGGTCGCCCGGCCAGGCCTCGGTCAGCTCGGTCAGGCCACGGCCGAGGGCTCCGAGGTCCAGCTCGGTCTCGTCGTCGGCGTACGGGATGCCGAGCCCGCCGCCGATGTCGACGATCGCGACCGTCGTGCCGGCCTCGAGCGCGATCTCACGGGCTCGGGCGGCGGTCGCGCGCGCGTGGGTCACGAGCGCGTCGGCGTCGCGGACGTTCGATGCCCCGAAGGCGTGGACGCCTAGGAACCGAAGGTGTGGCGACCGAACGGCGTGGGTCGCGGCGGTCGCCAGGTCGGCGTCGTCCATCCCGAACTTGCTCGCGCCGTCGCTCCCGATGATCCGCACCGATTCGTCGGGCGCGTGCGAGCTCGTGGCGGCCCGGAGGAGGACTGGAACCCGACGCGCATGCGCCGCCGCAGTTGCCTCGAGCCGGGCGAGCTCGCCTGGCGACTCCACGGTGACGGCGCGGATCCCGGCGGTCACGGCCGCCTCGAGCTCGTCGTCGCGTTTGCCCGGCCCGGTCATCACGATGCGGTCCGGCGGTATGCCCGCCCGCACGGCCGTGGCCAGCTCGCCGGCCGAGGCCACGTCCCCACCCAGCCCGAGACCCCCCATCCTGGCCACGACCGCCAGCGACGGATTGGCCTTCAGCGCGTACGCGATGTCCGCGTTCGGCGGCATCACGGCACGCAGGGCCACGACCTGGCGATCGATCGCGGCCAGGTCGTAGACGTACAGCGGGCTCCCGAACCGGGTGATGAGATCGCCGACGGACACGCCGCCGATCCGGCCCTCATGGATGAGGCTCGGCATTCCGGCGACGGCGAGGCTCACCGGAGGGCCTCCTCGAGCGCGACCCGCGCCGACGTCCCGGCATCCCGGTCCTTGACGATGATCGCGGTCCCGACGGTCAGTCCGTGCCGGGCCCCGAACGAGCCGGTGCCACCGGACACGGGACGGGCGCCCGGCACGACCACGGCCCCGGCCGGCACGACGAGCGGTCGCTCGGCCGTGCCTTCCAGCACCCGCTCGCGGACGAGGTCGTACAGCCGCGACGTCCCCGTCAGGGTGACGCCCGCACCGATGACCGCGCCGCGGCCGACGAGCACGCCATCGAGCAACCGGCTTCCGGCGCCGATGAACGCCTCGTCCTCGACGATGACCGGCCGCGCCCCGGCCGGTTCGAGCACGCCGCCGATGATCACGCCCGCCGACAGGTGGACGCGCTCGCCGATCTGGGCGCACGAACCGACGAGGACGTGCGAGTCGACCATCGAGCCGGCACCCACCCACGCCCCGACGTTCACATAGGACGGCGGCATCACCACGACGCCGTCACCGAGGAACGCGCCGCGCCGGACCGCCGTGCCGCCCGGGACGATGCGCCACGGCCCGTCGGCGAGGTCCCCCCGCGGCGGGACCGTCGCGCGGTCCTGGAACGTCAGCGGTCCGACCTCCCAGGTCGTCGTCGTCCGATCGGCGAAGCAGGCGAGGATCGCGGCCTTCACCCAGGGGTCGACCCGCCAGCCATCGGGCGATGCCTGGTCGGGCTCCGCGGCGCGAAGCAGACCCGTCTCCAGGGCGGTCAGGAGTCGGTCGGGGAGGAGCGCCGAGGGGTCGAGGGCCCTCGCTTCCGACGTCTCGAACGTCGTGGTCATGCCACGGCCTCGCCCGCCATCGGGCTCGTCGTGATGCGACCACCCACCGCCTCGGTCAGCCCAAGGTCTCGCAGCGTCGTGGCCATCGCGGCCCGGGCGTCCGCGTCGAGCGGCAGCAGCGGCGCGCGGACGGCGTCCGTGTCGATGAGCCCCATGAGCGCCATGGCGGCCTTCGCGGGGACCGGGTTCGGTCCGCCGCGGAAGTTGCCCTGGAACAGCGGCAGCCAGCGCTCGTGTGTCCGGCGCGCGGTCTCCCAGTCCCCGGCCAGTGCCGCCGCGCACAAGGCGACGAGCTCGCCGGGGACCTCGTTCGAAGCCACCGAGATCACGCCGTCGCCGCCCATCGCGAGGATCGCGAGCGTCCAGGCGTCGTCACCGGCGAGGACTGCGACATCGCGCGGCCGGTCGCGGCAGATCCGGGCGATCTGGTCGAGGTTGCCGCTGGCTTCCTTGACCGCGATGACCCGTGGGTGCTCCGCCAGGCGCAGGAACGTGTCGGCGTCGACGTTGGTGCCGGTCCGGCTCGGGACGTTGTAGACCACGATCAGCAGGTCGCCCTCGTCGGCCACGGCCCGGTAGTGGGCCTCGAGCATCCGGCCGTCGGGCCGGTTGTAGTACGGCGCGACGACGAGCGCCGCGTCGGCGCCGAGCTCGGCCGCCCGGCGCGTGGCCCGGATCGTGGCGGCCGTGTCGTTGGTGCCGGTGCCGGCGACCACGCGGACGCGTGGCCTGGCGTCCCGTTCCGTGGCGACCTCCACGGTCGCGGCGATGAGCCGCTCGCGCTCGGTCTCGGTGAGGGTGGGGGACTCGCCGGTCGTGCCGCACGGGACGAGGCCATCGATGCCGGCGAGGACCTGCCAGCGGACCAGCCGGCGGAACGCGGCCTCGTCGAGGGCGCCGTCGGCGGTGAACGGGGTGACGAGCGCGGTGAACGCACCGCGGAGCATCGGACGGGTTGAACGGACAGTGCGGGTCATGTCGGGGACTCCTTTCGTGTGGTGTGGGGGTGGACGTCAGGCGGCGATCGGTCGACGAGCCAGCAGCTCATCCACGATCGGGGCGAAGGGATGGAGGCCGGCCGGCCGCGGGACGCGGACCAGCCACTCGGCGGCGGCCAGGATCCCGGCCGCGTAGGCGGTCCGATCCCTGGCGGTCAGCCGGATCTCGAGGGTCTCGCCGGCCGCATCGAAACCGACGAGGTGCATGCCCGGCGACGCGCCGGCCCGGACCGATACGACCTCGAGGTCGGCGGCCGTGGTCAGGTCGGGGTGACGGGCCGCGATGCGGTCTGCGAGGTCACGGGCGGTCCCCGATGGCCGATCCGCCTTGGCCCGCCGATGCCACTCGACGAGGTACGGATCGAACCCATCGACGTGGCCGAACAAGTCCACCGCGGCATCGACCAGGCGCCCGAAGAGCGCCACGCCGAGGCTGAAGTTCGACGACGCGACGGCCGCCGCATCCCGCCCGAGAAGGAGTCCCTCGACGAGGTCGCGGTCATCCGACCAGGCGGTCGTCGCGATGACGAACCGCCGCGCGCCGCCGTCCAGCGCGGCCGCGAGGTTCGTGGCGACCGCCTCGGGGCGGGAGCACTCGACGACCACGTCGCCTCGCAGGGTCGCCGGATCGTGCCGGCCGTCGGCCGGTCGCCCGATCAGCCGGGCGTCATGGCCGGCGGCCCTGGCGCTGTCGGCGACGACCCGTCCCAGGGCGCCGTCGCCGAGGATCGTGATGTCCATGTGGTGTTGCCCTCACTGCTCGCGTGAGGGGCCACCGGAGAGATCGGAGACAACGAAAAGCCGCGGTCACCCTCGTGGTGCCGCGGCCCCTGGAGCCTCCGTTCCCTGGAGGCCCCGGTTCGTCGTCGACGCGCCGTTCAGAGCCCCAGGGCCCGTGCCTCCCGGCAGGGCCGCCAGAGCTTCTTCTTCGAGTCGCTCGAGAAGAACTGACGGTGCATGTGCGGGACTATACGCATAGTCGCTGCTTCATGCAAGCCTTCTGGCAAGCACCACGATCCGACCTCCGGATCAAGACTGGCAGTCTTGCCAAGGGCACTTGCGCGGCGACAAGCCGCGGGAAGACGTCGAGGTCGATGGCGTCGTCGCCTGGCCGTGAGCTCGACACTGCATGGATCGAGCGTGGCCGACCAGTCGGACGATCTGTCCCGAGGGTCACCGGCGCCGATGTCGTCGCGGTAACGGCCCTGCCAAGACTCAGCGTCGTATCGCGCGAGGCTAGGGAGGATCCCGGGACAGGCGGCGCCCGGGACCAAGGCCCGCACCGCATCACTTGCCGGGTTCGGGCCGCGATGGTACACATCGCCGGGTGTCGAGGACCACGCGATGACCGCCGCTCCTGCCGCGCGTCCCCCCAGCCGCACGCTGACGATCGGCGGCACGGCCTACCCGCTGTTCCTGCCGAGCATCCGCGACCCGCGGCTCCACGTGGCGTCGGTGCTCGTCACGATCCAGATCCTCGGCCAGATCGGCCTGCACTTCAGGCTCAGCGTCCCGCAGATCCTGGCCTCGATCCTCACGTGCGCGATCATCGAGGTCGCCCTGACCTTCCGGTCGTCGAAGGCGTTCGTCTGGCCGGCCAGCGCCATGCTCACGGGCAACGGCGTCGCGCTCATCCTGCGCGTCGTCGGCACGCCACCGGACGACCCGTGGAACACCTACGCCTGGTGGGTCTTCGCGATCGTCGGCGGGCTGTCGCTGCTGTCCAAGTACGTCATCAAGTACCGCGGGACGCACGTCTTCAACCCGTCGAACATCGGGCTCGTCGTTACCTTCGTCCTGCTCGGGAGCTCGCTCGTCGAGCCGCTGGACTTCTGGTGGGCGCCGCTGAGCGACCCGCTCATGGTCATCGCCTACGTCGTCATCATCGGCGGCGGGCTGCTGATCACGCGGCGGCTCCGACTCCTGGCCCTGGCCGCTGCCTTTTGGCTGACCCTCACCGCCGGAGTCGGCGTCCTCGCCGCCTCGGACCACTGCATGACGGCGAACTGGGCCTTCGCGCCGGTCTGCGGGTTCGACTTCTGGCGGGTCATCGTCACCTCGCCCGAGGTCATGATCTTCCTGTTCTTCATGATCACCGACCCGAAGACCACGCCTGGCGGACAGGTCGGCCGAATCCTCTTCGGGTTCTTCGTGGCCGTCGCGAGCGTGCTCCTGATGGCGCCTCAGACGAACGAGTTCGGGACGAAGGTGGGCCTCCTCGCGGGCCTCGTCCTGATCTGCGCCACGCGGCCCATCCTCGACCGGCTCGTCCCTGAGCCCAAGTCCGCGGCAGACCATTTCGGCCCGTTCGCCACTCGCGTGGCCATGGGCAAGCCCGGCGCGGGCGTGCTGCGCGGGATCGCCGGGATCGCCGTCCTCGTCATCGCGGTCTTCGGGCTCGGCGTGGGCATCGTCGCGGCCGGCACCCCGGCCCGGGAGGGGGCGTCACCGGACGTCGGCGAGGTCCTCAACGACATCCCGCACCAGGTAGACCCGGCCACCTTCCCGGCCATCACCGTGGGCAAGGACGTGACCGACTGGGACAACACCATCACCGGGGACGGCGCACGCGACATCGTCCAGACGCTGGCCGAGAACCTGGAGCTCGAGAACCAGGCGCTGCTTCGCCGCGACCCCTCGATCCTGCCGGCCATCGACCACGGCGACCGACTCAACGAGATGCGCGACAGGATCGCGGCGGCGACGGCCGACGGCAAGGCGACGATCAGCCACTACGACTTCGACGACATCTCGATGCGCATCCGCCGGCCGTCCGGCCTGCAGACCGGCCTGAGCCTGGGTCTCGACGCGACCGGGACCGTCACCGAGCAGATCTATGACGCGACCGGCGCCCTCGTCGGCACGACGACGAAGCCGTTCGACCTGACGTTCGCGATGCGCCGGGCCACCGGGTCGCGGTGGCTCAACGTGGCGGTGCTGCCGGCCGGGGGCTAGCAGCTAGATCCCGAGCTCCGCCGAGGCGAGCGCGTTGCCCTCGACACGGGCCGTGATCTTGGCGAACGCGGTGTCGCGCGACGTCGAGAGGTCGTCGCCGAACGGCGAGAACCCGCAGTCGTCGGTCGAGCCGAGATGAGCCGGGTCGATGTGCTGTGCCGCCTCGAGGATCCGGTCGCGAACCTCCTCGGGCGTCTCGACCCGCGAGTCGAGCGGGTCGATGACCCCCACGAAGACCCGCTTCTCGGCGGACGCGAGCGACCCGAGCATCTTCAGCACGCGCTGGCGATCCGGCTCGCTCGCGAGCTGGACGTAGAACGCCCCAGCGTCCATCCGGAAGAGGTCGGGCAAGAGATCGCGGTAGTCGACATCGGCACTGTGCGTCGAGTCCTGGTCGCCTCCCGGGCAGGTATGGACGCCGACCCGGGCCCGCTCGGCCGGTGTGAGCTGGGCGAGGACCCGATTGTTGAGGTCGACGAAGGCGTTGAGCAGCGCCTTCGTCGGGTCGAGGACGAGCGAGAGGCGTGCCTCCGTGAAGTCGATCTGGACGGTCGTCGCGCCATCGGCGAGGCAGGTCCGGATCTCCGATGCGGCCTCGCTGACGAGATCCTCGAGGAACGCCTCCTGCGAGTACCCGTCCATGCCGTGCTGTGGGTACATCAGGCTGATCGCCGACGCCGAGATCACCGCCTGCTTCAACGGGGTCGCCGTCAGCTTCTGGGCGGCCTCGAGGTACGAGGAGGCCTTGGTCGCGTAGCGGAACGGGGCCTCGGTGAGGATCGGCAGCTGCCGGGTGTGCCCGTCCGCGAACGGGATCGTGACCCCGCCGTTGGCGAGGGGCAGGCCCGCGACCGGATACGTCGCGAAGCTCGGCTTGCGCTGCTCCCCGTCGGTGATGACCGGCGAACCGGTCGCCTCGAAGCGACGGAGGGTGTCGCGGACCGCCTCGTCGTAGCGGGACTCGAGCGCGTCGGCGCTGATGGACCCCGCGGCGGCGGCGCCCATGCCCTCGATCAGGGTCGGTGGCCGAGGGATGCTGCCGATGGGTTCGGTCGGGAGCGGCATTCCGGGTCCTCCAAGCGATGCGGCGGAGATCCGATGCTACGGGCGGAGCCGCCCGTCGGGAACCCCTTGGACCGCCCGGCGAGGGTTGCGCTTGCGGGATATCGGCCTGCGGTGATACACATCGCCGGTGCCCAGGAACGACCGGTCGCGGAGACCCGGCCCACTCGACACGCTCCCGCGACCGCTCGACGAGCGCCAGCGGCGTGCGCGTCGTGGGCGTGGTCGCCGCCGGTTCCTGGCCCTGATGAGCGTCGGCCTCGTGGTCGCCGGAGCCGTCGTCGTGATCCGCGGGCTCGACCTCGGTGCCGGACCGGCGATCGGCGAGGTCGCCGGCATCCGCGCCACCCCCGATGTCACGCCCGACCCCACCGATATCGGCGGCCCGATCTTCCAGCACTCGTTCGAGCCGAGACCATCGCCCGTCACGTCGGGCGGCCAGGTGGCGACGGTGGGTGGCGGGACGACTGCGGCTGGGGACACGCCCACCCCAACGCCCTCGCCCACGCCGACCCCCGAGCCGACGCCGTCGCTCCACGGGCCTGATCCGGCCACACTGACCGGCTACCGTTGGCCGCTCCCGAACGCCCGGGTCACCCTCCCGTTCGGTCCCTCGCCATGGGGCTCACACCTGGTGGACGGGAAGGACTTCCACGACGGCGTGGACCTCGCCACGTTCTGCGGCGACCGGATCGTCGCCGCCCACGATGGGGTGGTCCTCGCGGCCGGACGGCACTTCGATGACCAGCTTGGCTGGGTCGGCGACCTGGCCCCGTACAAGGCGAGGCTGGACAAGAAGCACCTCTGGAACACGCTGCCGATCGTCATCGTCATCGATGACGGCGACGGCTATCGAAGCATGTACGCCCACTTCAGCAAGGTCGTCGTGAAGAAGGGCCAGGCCGTGAAGGCCGGGCAGTTCCTCGGGTACGAGGGCATGACCGGGCGGGCCTCCGGCTGCCACCTCCACTTCGGACTGTTCAGTCCGCAGGAGACCGACACCTTCGGCATCGATACGGCCGTCGCCAAGCGGATGAAGCTGCCACGCCTGGTCATCGCGCGCATCGATCCGATGCTGGTCCTGCCGGACCGCAAGAAGGCCCCGAAGGCCACCAAGGCCCCGAGCGACACCAGCCCGTAGGGCGACGCCGAGCCAGGCGACGACCCGAGCCCGACGGTCAGGTGGCGCCGGCGATCCGCCGGTAGCGGCGGGCGATGAGCCAATAGGGGGCGATCGAGGCGAGGGCGTCGGAGAGCGACGCCACGCTCCCGTCGCGCATCTCGAGGGCGAGCAGCTCGTCCGCAGCCGTCCCGGCCGGTCGGGCGTCCACCTCGGCGAGATCGATGGCGACGCGACCCGGCTCTGGCTCACCAAGGCCGGCGATCCGGTCGTCCGGCCGGCCGCCGGGCTCGTAGTCGGCGCGGATCTCGCGGTCGGCCCGCCACGTCGGCTGACGGAGCAGGATGGCCCGCCACGCATCGGCGATGGCCGGGGTCGTCGTGCCGTCACCCGGCACGGGCGCGGCGGACACCGACTCCCCACGGGACCAGCGCGCGGCCTGGTGGAGCAGCGCGTACTCGTCGAGGTCGGCGTAGGCGCGCAGGTGCTCGACCGGCGACTCGGTGCCGGCCAGCGCCCGGACGGAATCGCCGAAGACCGCCGCGAGGTCGAGGTCGATGGCCCGGACCGTCCGATGGAAATAGACCTGCTGGTACATGAACCGGCGAGCGGTCAGGAAGATCTCGAGGGCGCCCAGGCCCGGTTCGAAGAGGGTCAGCCCACGCGACGAGATGAAGGCGTAGCGACGCAGTCGCTCGACGTCCACGGGCCCCGCCGCCACGCCGGTGAGGTACGCGTCGCGCCGGACGTAGTCGAGGTTGTCGACGGTGAACACCCCAGACAGCAGCGGCTGGAGCCAGCGCAGCCACTGGGGCATCGACGCGTCCACGAGGGCCGGCTTCGAGATCAGGAAGGCGACCCAGGCCGGGTCGATCCGCTCGTCGGTCGCCAGGGCGGCCCGCTCCGGGACCGCACCGGGCGCCCGACGGAGTCCGCGGATCAGTGGACCGAGCTCGTCCTCGATGATCCGGCCGGACAGGTCCTCGTGGGTCAGGCGCTTTCCGCCGGGCCGGCGCGGATCGTCGGGGGCCGCGAACGCCGCGAGCACCTGCTCGTCGAAGAAGTGGGCGAACGGCCCGTGACCCACGTCGTGGAGCAGGCCCGCGATGCGCAGGGTCTCGACGACCAGGCCCTCGGACGGGATCGGCTCACCGCCGCTGGCGTCGACGAGCGCGTCACGCAGGCTCGGATAGAGCGAGCGTGCCCACAACCCCGCTTCATGCATCACCCCCAGGCCGTGGGTGAACCGCGAGTGCTCTGCGGTCGGGAAGACCCAGCGGGCGCTCTGGAGCTGGCTGATGCGGCGCAGCCGCTGGAGCCAGGTGGTATCGAGGAGGTCCTGTTCGGCGACGTCCTCGTCGGGGAGTCCGGCCGCCGCCGACTCGGCCCGGGTGAGGCGCTTCGTGAGGTCGATGTACCCGTGGATGGGATCCGAGATCAGGTTGACCGCGACGAAGCGCCGGGTGCGCACCGGGCTATGGTCGGACCCGCAGGATCACCCAGGCCCCGACATTGCCCGCCCTGTCGCGAGCCCGGACCCGCATCCGGTAGATGTGTCCGGGTGACAGCCCACCCCAACTGCGTGAGGTGGCGGTCGTGCCGCTGGCGACGGTCCGCCAACTGCCGCTGTCCCGGCTGGTCTGGACGTCGTACGAGCGGATCCCCGCGGTATGGGTCTGGAGGACCGGATCGGCGCCGTGCCACGACCAGGTGGCCGTCGAGCCGTTGAGGCTCGCGCCATCCATGTAGGCACGCGGTCGGGTCACGTCGCGGGACTCGGTGAAGACCAGCGAGCCGAATGTCTTGTTGTTGCTCGCCCGGTAGGCGAGGCCCACGCCGATGTAGTTGTAGTTCGAGCTCATCATGAGCTGCCAATGGGGCGGGCTGGCCTTCCAGAGCCGGAACAGCTCATCCACCGCGGCCGCTCCGCGCCGGGCTCGTGTGTACCCGATGTCCTCGCCGTAGGCATACCACTGGACGTCCCTGGCGTTCAGCTGGGCCGCGATGCTGCCCGGGACCGAGTGGCTCAGGATGTTGGTGGACGCCAGACGCGCCGCCCGGGTCCCGGCGACGGCCCAGACCCCGGTATTGCCGCGCAACGGCCGCAGGCCATGCTCCGCCCGGGCCTCGTTGATCTTGGCGAGAAGTCCGTACTCCAGGTCTGTGGTGGTGGCCGCCTCGACGTTATGGGCCGGGACGATCAACAGGGCAAGGATGGCAAGCATGCCAGCGAACACTCTCATCTAGGGATGGTAACGGCTGGCGGCCCTCCGGTGTGTAGCGGCAACGTCATCTCGCAGGCTCGCTGGCATTTCAACCACGACATCATCGCCCCAGGACAGGATCCAGAGGCGGATCTCGATGGTACCCGCGATCGTCGCGCGCCAGCGCAGCGACCCGTCCGTTTCGGTCTCCGTGACCTGGCTTGGATGCCAGCGGGTCTCGCCGACGCGGGTGGCCACGGCCGGGGTGAAGCGCAGGACCACCTCGGTGGGTTCCTGGTCCGCGATGATGTCCCAGGCCCGGCGCAGGTCGGCGGTGGTGGCCGCCGGATCGGGTCGATCGAAGGTGCGCGGCGTGAGCGCCGCGCTCTCGATGCGCTCGATCTTGAAGGTCCGGATCGCGGCGCGCTCCTCGTCCCAGCCGATCAGGTACAGGGCGTGGGTCTGGAGGGACGGCTCGATGAGGTACGGGTGGACCGTCGCCCGGCGCGGCTGGGCGCCGCCCTCGTAGCGGGCCGGCCGGTAGTGGATGGTGACGACGCGGCGCTCGGCCCAGGCCTTGGTCAGGAGCCGGACGTGGCTTGCGAACGGCTCGTCGCGTGGCGCTGTCGTCATGACGTCGAGGGTCCGCTCGACGTACTCGCGCAGGGTGGGTGGCAGGACGACCGCCAGCTTCTCGAAGGCGGCCGCGAGGTCCGGGTCGTACTTGTCGGCGTATCGGACCATGAGCCGCGCCGAGAGGACCACGGCCATCGCCTCGGCCTGGGTGAACTTGAGCGGCGGCAGGAACGCCCCGTCCTGGTCGATGCCCCACTTGCCGTCCTCGGCCCACAGCGGGGCGATCTCCTCGTCGATGGCCTTGAGGTCGCGATAGACCGTGCGCACCGACATCCCCACCCGCTCGGCCAGGTCGGCCGTGCGCATCCCGTCGGGATGCGCCTGGAGGATGCCCATCAGCCGGGTCATGCGCGCCAGCCGGTCGCGCTTGGTCCGCCGCCGGTCGTCGTCCATGGTCACGGGGTCGGAGGATAGACGACGAGATCGCGGTCCCGATCGGTGGCCGTGAGCTTCACGTCGACCTGCGCGAGGATCGCGTCGGGCTGGATCCCGGCCGCCTCGCCGTTGGCGGTCCCGGCCACCTGGCCGAGCTGGCCGTCCATGAACACCCAGTAGTCGAGCTGACCGCGCCAACGATGGAGATCGGCGTCGCCGACCAGCCAGCGGATCTGCGGGAAGGCCGCCGCGAAGGTGGTGCCGTCGACGGCCACTCGGCAGCGGCGGGCGCGCGCCCCATCGATGATGTCGACCCCGCGGTCCTCGGCGGTCGCCCGATTGCCCGGGGTCAGGGCCGTCTCGAGGACCTGAAGGTCGAGCGTGTCGCCGGCGACCTCGCTCGCCGGGACGGCGGCCCATGGCCGTCCCGGTTCGCGGGCCCAGGCGTCGTTCCCGACCCGTGCGGCGCCCACCTGCGAGAACCGCTGGTCCGTGGCCGCGTACCCCGTCCAGCGGAAGTCGTTGCCGCGTCGGGTGCCGCCGCCGTCGACCGTGCCGATCGGGCGGAGGTCCACCGTCCCGGTCAGGTCGAACTGGAGCCGCGCGGCGGGTCCGGCGACGAGCGGGTCATCGCACAGCGGCGGCCACTCCTCCTGGCCCGTCGGGCCATATCGCGAGACGGCCGGGACCGTGTCCCGGACCGCCAGCTCG
>Ga0187785_10000374_pt1 | contig 16870 bp, 16 predicted proteins | sample 0815_BV2_4_20_MG_FD_132466 | JGI IMG/M metagenome (GOLD analysis project Ga0187785, IMG submission 132466) | Tropical peat soil microbial communities from peatlands in Department of Meta, Colombia - 0815_BV2_4_20_MG | ecosystem: Environmental > Terrestrial > Soil > Wetlands > Peat | place...
AGCCCTGCGTAATTTCCGGAAATCGGTCGATGACAACCACCAGGACCACCGCATCCGTACCCTTCTCGTGAAGGATATCATGAGTTCCCCCCTCGTATCTGTGGAAAAGACCGCGAAGATGGCCGATGTCATCGGGCTCATGCAGAAGAAGAACATCAGTGCTGTCCCGGTGATGGAAAACGGGAAACTGAAAGGGATCATCACCCGCCGGTCGCTTGTGAACGCCCTGTAGCGTTCCCGCGCCGGCCCCTGTCACTTTTTTTTGATTATCGTCACCCGTTAGGGATAACAATCCCGATTGATGCCACCTTTGCGGCCAGCTCTGCCTCTCGGGGTGGCATGGGAGGGGCCATCGTCTGTTTTAACGGATGCTGATCCTGGATCATAACGGTATTGCAACCGGGGCCCATAACAGCGGAGCGAAGCCTGGAGCGTCTGCGATGGTTATCCCGGAGTCGGAACACTATTCTTTCATCGGGTTTTCCAAGACGTTGTTCTGGCACCATGGTGCCGTGGAATTTCTTTCCAGTGTTGTCAGGTGAAGTGGCACGATACCCTTATTGAAAACCAGCTTACGTTTGAGGCCCTTCTGGATTCCTGCCGGTCATAACCGGATGCGGAACATTCCTTCCGGGACCAGCAGCTCGAACCGGGCACCCAGCCCCCGGGTACCGGTCTCCGTGATCGTAATCCCGGTCATCTTGAGGATCTCGGCTGAGAGGAAGAGCCCGAAGCCGGTGTTCCTGCCAAACCCCTTATCGAAGATGAAGGCCTTGTCCGCCGGGTCGACCCCGACGCCGTTATCCCCGATCGCAATAATCATACCCCGGGGATCCTTGAGGCTGGTGACAGAAATTTCCGTTGCCGTTTCTCCGTACCTCAGGGTATTGTCAAGGATATTCGTGAACACCTTTGGAAGAAGCGGGTCTGCGCAGATCTGCAGGCCCGGTACCGCAATATCAACCCTCACGCCGGCAAGATCCAATCCGGCAGCGGCATCCCCGGCAACTCCGGCGACGTCATGCCAGCCGGGGGCCTTGACCCCGATCTCCTGGTATTCCCTGGTGAACATGATCTGCTGGTGGATCCGGCTGATGATCGCCTGCTCTTTTCCCAGGAATGTCTCCAGCCCCTCCTCAGGGGAGATCCGCGAGAGTTCGATATAGGTGTTCAGCGCCATGAGCTGGTTGACGATGTCGTGCCGGGTGATATCGGAGAGCAGGTTCAGCTTGCGGTTGGCAAGGCTCAGCGAGGCTTCCGAAGAAAGGAGCTCCAGTCGCTGTTCCTCCAGCTCCCTGTTCCTCGACACCAGGGACTCCTCAGCAGACCGCAGTTCCTCCAGGGCCAGGGCCATATCCTCGTACGCGGCACTGATCTCGGCCATTCTCTCCGTGCGTTCGTGTTCGGAAATCCTGATCGCCGAGATATCAGTAAGCATGGCAAACGATCCCTGGAATACGCCGGCATGGTCGAAGACGGGGGTTCCCGAGATGATGAACCACCGGATCCCGCCGTCCTTCTGGCAGAGGCGGCGCTCGTAGCGCTCGAATGTGCCATCGTGCCGGGCCCTGACATGCCGTTCGTGATCCGGCAGGTCCTCCTGCTGCATGAAGTCGGTGATCGGGCGGCCGATAAGCTCTTCCGGTGTATACCCGAGCATATCGGCAAGCCTCCTGTTGACGAATGTTGTAACGAATGCTGCGTCCAGCGCCCAGATCCCCTCATTGGCCGTCTCCACGATGCGGCGGTACTCCTCCTGCGAAGCCCGGAGTGCCTTTTCCCGGGCCGAGAGTTCTTCAAAACTGCTGCGGAGCTCCTCCTCGACCGCCGAGATCTGTTCATAGGCAGCCCGGAGAGCCTCCTCATTCTGCCGTCTCGTGGTGATATCTTCAAAAACCGTAGCGAACTGACCTTTCCTGGGGGAGTAGACCGATATCGCGAAGTGTTTCTTCATCGGGGGATACCAGGTCTCGAACGACCGGGGGACCCCGGCAGACGCAACCTCCGCGTAGAGGCGGGTGGCAGCCGGCACCTCGGTGCCGAATACCTCGCTGCTGAGCTTCCCGGTCGCTTCTTCTCCGGTGATGCCGAAGATCCGTTCGAACGCCGGGTTCACCTCGAGGATCCGGTATTCAACCGGGCTCCCGCGCTCATCGTACAGGATCTCCCCGAGGGCGCTCCCCTCGATCATCGTGGTGAAGAGTGAACGGAACCGTGATTCGCTGGACGCAAGGGCCTGCTCCCGGGCTGCGAGTTCCTCGAAGTTGTTGCGCAGCTCCTCCTCCATGGCAGCGAGCTGCTCGTAAGCGGCACGCAGCTCGTTCTCCCGGATCTTCTGGGCAGTGATATCCCGGATCGATTCGATGGCCCCGATGATCTTTCCGCCGGCATCGAGGAGGGGGGATGCCTTGAACCAGAGGTAGACCCCCTTTCTCCTGTTCAGGACCTTGAAGAACCGTTCAGAGACCATCTGGTTCCCGTTGACATGGAGGGAATCGTACCGCGAAGCGGTCGTGCGGTCATGGGAACAGATGAGATCGATCAGGATCGGCCTGCGTTCACCATAAAACGGGAGTGCGTATGCATAGTCGCCTTTCCCGACCATCTCGTCTGCCGTGATTCCCGTGAGATCTTCCATAGACCTGTTCCAGGCGACGACAACACCTTCGCTGTCAATCGCAAAGGTGGCGTCGGGAAGGAAACTGATAATGTCGGTCATCAGGCGGGCAGACTCCCTCAGTGCGGTCTCGACCCGCTTCCGTTCCTCGGCATCCCTGACAATGGCGAGAAGGTGGTCCCTCCCCTGCACGCCAAGACGGGTAAGACTGACTTCAACATCGACCTTCTTTCCGTCGGATCGCTCGTGGCGCCAATCGAAGATCCCCGGATCGCCATGGAGGACCCTGGCGACGAGCCGCCTGCTCTTCTCCTGCGAATCCTGGCCATCGGGCTGCTGAGCCGGGGAATGGTCCGCGACGCTCGATCCGATCAGCTCGTCGCGGGAGCAGCCAAAGAGTTCCGGCGCCTTCTTGTTACAATCGATATAGACATCCCGGTCCATCAGGAAGATCGCATCGTTGGCATGTTCAAAGAGGGTCCGGTAGCGCTCTTCCGATTCGGCGATCCTGCACTCATTCAGTTTCTGCTGGACCGCCAGCTTGATCTTGTGCTCGAGCTCGGTGAACTGCGGGACCGGCAACCCGCCTTTCTGGAGATAAAAATCGGCACCGTTATTGAGTGCCTCGATGACAACCTCTTCCCGTCCCCTGCCGGTAAACAGGATGAACGGGAGCCCGGGATACTTCTTCCGCACGAGTTTTAAGAACTCAATCCCGTTCATTCCCGGCATCTGGTAATCAGAGATAACCGCATCGTAGCAGTTGGCTGAAAGCTTCTTGTCTGCCTCTGCTGCCGAGGGCACCGTATCCACGAGGATTGAACCGGACCGTTCGAGGAAGGCTTTCCCGATATCAAGGAGCGCCGGCTCGTCGTCCACATATAATACGAGAATCAAAATGCTGTCTCCGCCTCCGGCACATGATCCCTGAATAAGGTGCCGGGCGTATGACTTAGTATATTTGAGTGGTTACCATAAAAGCGCACTGACCGTGAGGCCCGGACCAACGGGCGCGGGCTTTCAGGGAACCACGGTGATCTTCGACGAGAAACTGGTCTGTCCATTGGGAGCTTCAATAACGGTATCGAAGCAATAGGTTCCTGGCACGGGTCCTTCCGCGGCAGAAATACTCAGCGGGAGGATGTAGGAGCCGAAGCTTCTTCCCAGGAACTGTGCCGGGTAAACAGAGATCAACGGCCAGCCTGCCGGCAGGGGTTGGGGATTGCCGGTGGATGAGGACTCCATGGTCATGCAGTCAAGGGCTTTGAACAAGACATGAACCGGACCGGTCCCCCGTTCGCCGAGCTGGACGGTGAGATTCCCGGCCCACTCTTCCCCCCGGCGAACCGTGATTTCCCGTTCACTGATTTCACCGGTTGTCCGGTAATCGAGCCATGTGGTGGGCCGGTCGGCCATCGGCAGACTGACCCAGTCATCAGCTATGGCATCCTTCTCCCCCTCGACGCTGGCATGCACAAGGAATGTCCGTCTCACCGGGTCATGGCTGTACCCTTCCGGGCTGACCGTGACGATAAGCCTCGAAACGGTTTCTGTCCCGGGCTGGACATTGAACCGGGCAGGCTCCATGCGGGCAGAGATACCGGGTGCCATGGGGACAGGTGTGGTAGCCAGGGGTCTTCCTGCCTCGGATACAGTCAGGGTAACATTCCCCGGCCCATAATCACGGGAATAGAAGACATAGTCCCAGCTCACGGTATCCGGCCCGGTCAGCCAGATATCACCCCCGCGGAAACCCCCGACCGGCTCGCAGAGCAGGAGATTGGTCGAGTTCAGCCGATCTCCGAACGGAATCTCCCCGATAGGAAGGGGGGTGGGCGATACGGCCGGATGAAGAGATGGGTCGGGCGTGTCATGCGTCGACGGTCCTGTGACCATGATAACGGCTGCTGCGATCAGCACTGCAATGAGTATCCCCGGCATAATCAGGTACCGCTTTTGCATAAACCGATCCCTCCCGTGTATTGTATGCCCAAAAACAGCATAAAACCATTCTTATAAAAATTGTCAGAGGCCTGACGGTTCCCCGGAAGATATCATCAGCAGGCTGCCGCCGTCTCTTTCAGGGGACACATGATTTCACGATAGCCTTTGCCCGGCCTTCTCCTGAACAACCCGCCCCCTTGTCTCCGCCGGCAAAAAGGTCCCGTCTCCTTGGGTCCCGAAACGATCGAGGACGACCTGGTACTCCTCAGGCGTGTTCATGCCAAGAATAACCCCCTCGTCATCGGTATCGAACCGGATGACACGATCGGGGTGTTTCCAGAGAATATCCCTCAGGGTAACCCCCGGACGGAGTTCCCCGAGGATCGATCGCGGGAAGATCGAAGGGTGGCCGTTCCGCCCAAGATACCGGGGGACTATGATGCTCTCGGGCCAGCCGGCATATGCCCTGAGCATCCCGCGAAGAGTTGCCGGGTTCACAAGAGGGTGATCGCAGGGGTAGATGAGGACGCCTTCCGCACAGGGGTCCACAACGGAGAGTGCCGCCCTCACCGAGCCTGCCATCCCGGTTGAGGGCTGAAGGTTTTCCGTCACCGTTGCCGAAAACCCCCGGATGGCCTGTCTCACGGCTTCGCCGCCGTGCCCCGTCACTACGACGATATCATCGATCCCCGCACCGGTGATGCAGGCTAGACAATGCACGATCGCAGGGCGGTCACCGATCGGCAGGAGCTGTTTCGGCTGCCCCATCCTCAACGAGAGCCCCGCTGCAGGCAGAATGGCCGTGACGTCCATGGTGTTTCCTCCGTATGCTGATTATTTGTGCCAGGATGCTGACCGCGATCTCTCCCGGGAGGACCGAACCGATCGGAATGCCGACCGGTACGATGACCCGCCCCGCCTCCTCGCGGAAGAACCCCCGGTCGACCAGACTCCCGGTGATGATACCGCGTTTCCGCCTGCTCCCGACAAGGCCGATGTAACAGGCCGGCGTGCGGAGTGCCGCGTCCACCGCTTCGAGGTCATGGTCGTGCCCCCGGGTGGCAACGATGATGAACGTGGACTCGTCGACGGTAATTCCCCTGAGCGGGTTGCTGAACGGGTTCACCATGACGGTGCCGGCACCGGGCAGGTGCGTGGGGTTCGCGAACTCCTCACGGTCATCGACGACGGTAACGCGGAACCCGGCATGGCTGGCAATGGCGGCAAGTGCCTTACCCACGTGACCTGCACCGAGGATGACAAGGTGCGGGTCCGGAAGGAGAGGATCGATAAAGACCACCATATGTCCCCCGCAGACAAGACCTCCGTCAGTACTGGTCAGATCGAACGGCACCGTGCGGGGGAGGGCGTCCGTTAGCGCGAGACGGGCCTCTTCGATCACCCTCGCCTCAACACAGCCTCCCCCGATTGTCCCGAGGGGCGGGGCGCCGGGGCGGATGAGCATCTTGGCCCCGGCCCGCTGTGGTGACGAGCCCGTTGCCTGGACTACCGTTGCCAGGACGCAGCCCTTGCCCCCGGCAATGAGCCGTGCCACTTCCTCGTAGATACCTGTCATGGCCGTTTTCCCTGCCCCGTTCCTGCCGGGGCCTGTTTCAGTTCTTCCGGGCGGATCGGCAGTCTCCGGATCCGTTTCCCCGTGAGCGAGAAGATCGCGTTACAGACCGCGGGGGCAATCGGGGGAACACCGGGCTCCCCGACCCCGCCGGGTGCCTCGGTACTTTGGACGATGTGGACCTCTACCTCCGGCATCTCGTTCATCCGAAGCACGGGATAGGTATTGAAGTTGGACTGCTCCACTCTCCCGTCTTTGATCGTGATCTCCCCATGCAGGGCAGCAGAGAGGCCGAAGACGATGCCTCCTTCCATCTGTGCCGCGATGGTATCGGGGTTCACGTACCGTCCGCAGTCGATTGCGCAGACCACGCGATGGACTCTCACCTTCCCTGCCGGGTCGACCGAGACTTCCGCGACCTGGGCCACAAAACTGCCGAACGACTCGGCAAGGGCAATGCCACGGGACCTTCCGGGGGGAAGCGGGGTCCCCCACCCGGCTTTCGAGGCCGCCAGATCGACAACGCCGAGATGGCGGGTCATACCCTTCAGGAGTTCGCGCCGGAACACGAGCGGGTCCTTCCCGGCCGCATGGGCGACCTCATCGAGGAAGCTCTCGACAACGAACGCGGTGTGGGAGTGACCCACCGAACGCCACCACTGGACCGGTACCGGGTTCGTCGTCGTGTGCAGGTCAACAAGGATATTCGGGATATCATAGGGGTGATCCGAGGCCCCTTCGACTGAAGTTATATCAATGCCATCCTTCACCATGACGGCCGCGGCCGGGATGCCGGCGAAGATGGACTGCCCGACGATGGTGTGCCGCCATCCCGTGAGCCGGTTCTTACCGTCAAGGCTGGCACGAAGCCTGTCGTACCAGAAGGGACGGTAATACCCACCCTTCATGTCATCCTCCCTGGTCCAGATGACCCGGACCGGCTGGCTGATCGCCCTGGCCACTTCTGCTGCCATACTGGTGAAGTCGGCTGCCGGGTTTGCCCGTCTGCCGAACCCGCCACCGAGAAAGAGCGTGTGGACCCGGACTTTGCCCGACGGAATCCCGGTTATCGCTGCCGCGAAGTCCCGGTCACGGGTCTGGGACTGGGAGCCAACCCAGACATCGCACAGTCCGTCATGAATGGCTGCCGTTGCATTGAGCGGTTCCATGCACGCATGGGCGAGATACGGCACCTCGTAGTCAGCCTCGATTGTCCTCTCTGCCGATGCAAAGGCCCCCCCGGGATCGCCCTCGTTCCTGGCAACGGTGCCCGGCCTGGAAGCAAGGTTCCGGTATTCTTCCCGCATCAACGAAGTCGAGAGATCCTTCCCGGTGCCCTCGTCCCAGGTGACCTTCAGGAGCTTCCGGGCCTTTTGTGCCTGCGCAAACCCATCTGCGACAACAGCGATCCCGGAAGGAACCTGGACAACGGCCCGTACTCCCGGCACCGATCCCGCTTTCTCCGCGTCGAAGGCCGTTACCTTCGCACCGAAGACGGGTGGCCTTTCGATGACGGCGGTCAGCATGCCCGGCAGACGGACATCAATCCCGTACCGTGCCGTCCCGCTCACTTTTGTCGGTGCGTCAAGGGACAGCACCGTCTTCCCGAGAAAGTTCCCTGTGCCCGGTCTCTTCAGTGAAACGGTCTCAGGAATTTCCATCCCGGCGGCGAGAGGGGCAAGCTCCCCGAACGAGAGCGATTTCCCGCTGATGTGGATGATCCGGCCCTCCCCGGCATGGCAGGTGGAGGGGGCAACCTTCCAGGTTTTTGCCGCTGCGGCGATCAGCATCTCCCGTGCAGCGGCACCTGCAAACGAAAGCCGCTCCCATTCACTCCGCACGCTCGTGCTCCCGCCGGTGTTCATCATCGGCCTCCAGGTATGGTAGTACTCTTTTCCCACCGGCGAAGCGACAACCCGGATCGAGTTCCAGTCGCACCCGAGTTCCTCGGCGATCAGCATCGGGAGCGAGGTGTAGACCCCCTGCCCCATCTCGGACTTGGGGATGATGAACGTGACCGTGTTGTCGGCCGCAATGCGGATGAAGGCATTGGGGGCGAATGCTGCCCTGTCCCCTTCCGGACCTGTGTGGGGGAAGTCTGTCCCGATGATCAGGTCAGGCCCGGGCCCGGGGAGCGAACTGTTCTCTTCAAGACCGGTCATCTCTTCTCCCCCTCCTTCATTGCAGATGCCGCATGGATTGCCCTGCGAATTCGCTGGTACGTCCCGCACCGGCAGATATTCCCCGCCATTGCCTTGTCGATATCCTCATCGCCCGGGCGGGGTATCTTCTGCAGGAGCCCTACCGCGGCCATGACCTGGCCCGGCTGGCAGTATCCGCACTGGGGGACATTGCCGGTGATCCATGCCTGCTTTACCGGGTGATCCAGTGGAATGCCCTCGATGGTCGTGATCGCCTTTCCCGCGACGAGCGATACGGGCCGGACGCAGGACTTCACGGCCTCACCGTCGATGAGGACCGTGCAGGCCCCGCACTGGCCGATCCCGCATCCGTATTTCGTCCCCTGGAGGCCGAGAGTGTCCCGCAGCACCCAGAGGAGCGGGGTATCGGGTTCGACATCCACCTCGTATTCCTGATTGTTCACCTGCAGCGTGATCATTCGAGTTGCCCTTTCCTAGCCCGTTGGTTATTCGTATTCTTCCGTGGCCGGTAATGTGAGGTACCATTCGGAAGACAGTTCAGACTCGGAAGGGAAATATAAAAAAGAATGGATTGAGGATAAAAATCTGAACCGGAGAGCCCGGTTCAACAAGGCCCTGACAACAAAAACTCCCCAGTTCCCCGGAAAAAGTTCAGTTCCTGCCGGTCCTGCCATCTTCAGTTATGCCGGCTTCAGGATCCCGCCATCTGCGAGCGTGTAGGTCTTCCCGCCAAGAGCACGGTTACCGTCAAGGGAGGCATTGTAGGTCACCGTATGCCCGTAGCCATGAATATTCGTGATGGTTGTCCCCGATATTCCGGAAGTATCTGACAGGGTTGTGAGGGTGGAATTGGCAGTAACGTTCCATGAGCTGGAGGCATCAAGAACCAGCGCCGCGGAGCCTATCGCACCGGTAAGCGATGAACCATCCTTCAGGGTTGCATTAACCGAGCTGATGCTGTCAGTAACCAGTGAACCGGTAAGGTGCTCCGCGCTGGCAGTAAAGATCACCGTTCCCCCATTCATACCGGAAGTGCCCCACCGGTCCGTTCCCTTAGCACTGATGAGCGTGCCCGAGGGGTTGCCGACCGTTACATTCGTGAGCGAGATCACGGCGTTCGTGTTTGTGACAAAGAACGCCGGCCCTGCTGAAATCGCATAGGAGCCCCCGTTCATGGTGAACGTGCCGGTACCGGTCGCGGCATCGCCGGACATGCTCTGGTAGATCATCGTCCCCCCGGTCTTTTCAACACCCCCGGTCAGGGTCGTGTTGGAGATCGTGATGCTGTTGAACCCTTCAATGACCGCCGCCTCGGCACCGGTCGCCGTTACTGTTGCATCCCTGACCGTGATGACCCCGGTCGAGTAGATGCCGGGCGAGTCCTGTCCCGAGCAGATCACGGTCCCCCCCGTGGCGGTTACCGTCCCGCCGCCCCGGTCCGTTGCGAGCGGGGCACTGTTCGCCCCACTGGTCGTGATGTCGGTATCGGTGAGGGCCAGGACCCCGCCGTTCGTTGCCATGACCCCGTGGCCGCCTCCACCGGTTGCCAGGATCTTCACGCCGTTGAGGGTGATAGTTGATCCGGTCCCGGTCGGGAAGGCGCCATTGGCTCCGCTGCCGCTCGTGGTGATGGTGCCGCCATTGATGGTGATCCTGCTCCCGCCCGCTGCGAGGACAGCGGCATTCAGGCCGTAGAAGCTGCTGGCATCGTTCGATGAAGTATTCCCGCTCGTAACAATAGTTGGATTGTTCAGGGTCAGATCGCCGTTGCCGGTGACATAGACACCGGAAACATCCCCGGCTGCCGATATATAGGTCTTTCCTGTCTCAGATGCGGTACCGCCGTTCAGGGTATAAGATCCGCTAAGGTTATAGGAGGAGGAGCCGGAGCCGCTTCCCGGGGGAGGCCCGCCGGGTCCGCCGGCCCCCCCCGTAGGAGCACTCATATTCCCCCCTGGCATCATACCGTCAGAAGGTGCTCCGCCAGGATTGTTCGTACCTTGGGTCGCATTCCCGGCCGGCAATCCGTTCCCTGTGAGACTGCCTGAGCCGGCACTGGTCGTCCCGGTACATCCTGCCACAAGAAGGATGGCAAGTACCAGGATTCCTGAGATGATCACGCTATGAACTGTTGTCATGGATATTCACCAATGAATCCGGAAGATTTCCTGAAACATACCTCTTGCCGGATGGTATATATCTGGCGTACGGAGAGTGTGATATATTGAACCTGCAGGGGTACTAAAAGACCTGCCGGAAAAACCCGGCCGGAGAGATTCCACTATCATGCATTTTGTACCCCTCCGACCCCTACGGCACCGATCCCGCTGGTAACCGCTTGTGCACATCGGAGAATGATGAAATTTTCAGCTGAACTAGGGCCGGGAAATGGGGGGTCGGAAGGGTACAAAAGTTTTTACCCGGAAAATGAAGGTGGAAAACCGGGGAAATTTACGGATGAGATTGGTGAAATGTCTTCCCAGTCGGGGGAGAGAATTGCCCCTGCCCGACCCCCTCCTATCGATCTGATAGGGTGTTTTGACTTCTTCCTGTAATTCGGGAGCTGGAAGCTTTATCCGATATGTTACCTTAGTAAACTCCTCAAACCGGAATATTGGAGATGCTAAAACAACGGTATCTCCCTCTCCCAAACACTTATTACCCAAACCTAACCATATTATAAAGCACCATTCATGGAGCAGCGGGTTTCCTGCTGCGAGTGTCTGTAGTAAGATGCGAGATTCCTCTGTTGAGGTAGCCAAGCCTGGTATGGCGCAGGTTTGCTAAACCTGTGTCCGAAAGGACTCGGGAGTTCAAATCTCCCCCTCAGCGCTCAAAGAGACAGTCTCACAATTCGAGGGGATTGGATGGCTCAGGAAGAAGAGATAAAATACTTTGTAAGGGTTGGTACCACCGATCTGGATGGAACCAAGTCCGTGAGAGTTGCCCTGACCGGCATCAAGGGTGTCGGCAGGCATACCTCCACGGTCATCTCCCGCATGGCGAAGGTTGACGAATACGCGCAGCTCGGGCGCATCGACGAAGCATCGGTGAACCGCCTCCGCGTCGCGGTCGAACAATATATGACGAAGATCCCGGCGTGGATGTCAAACCGCCCCAAGGATGTCTATACCGGCGAGGCAAAGCACCTCTTTGGACCTGACGTCAACCTCCAGAAGGATGAAGATGTCAATCTCATGAGAAAGATCCGCTGTTACAAGGGGATCCGCCATGAGACCGGCCAGAAGGTCCGCGGGCAGCGCACCAAGTCTACCGGCAGGACCGGCACGACCGTGGGTGTCAAGCGGAAGAAAGAAGGAGCCTGATCATGGGATATCCGGGAAAGAACCATAAGTCATACCAGACCCCGAAGCGCCCGTTCGAGAAGACCCGTATCGAGTCCGAGACCCGTCTCGTGATCGAGTACGGTCTCCGCAACAAGCGCGAGGTCTGGAAAGCCCAGGCCCACCTGCGTAAGTACCGCAAGGGAGCCCGCAACCTGCTCGCCCTCGGTTCCGGCGCGGTGGACCAGGACCTCTATGAAGCAAAGAAGGCAGAACTCATCTCCCACCTGCAGCGTGCAGGGCTCCTCGGCCCCGAAGCGGATATCGATGACGTCCTCTCGCTCAAGGTCCAGACCCAGCTCGAGCGCCGCCTCCAGACCATCGTCTACCGGCGGGGGCTTGCACGGTCACCCAAGCAGGCCCGGCAGCTCATCACCCACGGGCACATCTCTGTCGGTGGAAGGCGCGTCAGCATCCCCGGGTACCATGTGACCCGCACTGACGAAACCCAGATCACCTATACCGCAAAATCCCCCTTCGTCAGCGACGCCCATGCAGAGAAGGCACGGATTGCAAAACCGGCCTCCAATCCCAAGCCCGCACCGGGCGGGTTCGCCTATCCGTCCCGGGGAGGAAGGAGATAAACCATGGCAGCAAACGACAAGGAAAAATGGGGTATCGCCCACATCTTTGCGTCCTTCAACAACACCATCATCACCATAACGGACCTCTCCGGCGCGGAGACCGTGACGAAGTCGAGCGGTGGCATGGTCGTCAAGCAGGACCGGAACGAGAGCTCCCCCTACGCGGCAATGCAGATGGCCAGCAACGTGGCCCAGACTGCCCGCGAAAAAGGTATCGTCGGCGTCCATGTCAAGGTACGTGCACCCGGCCAGGGCAAGCAGCGCAGCCCCGGCCCCGGTGCCCAGGCAGCCATCCGTGCGCTCGCCCGGGCGGGCATGCGCATCGGCAGGATTGAAGATGTTACGCCCATTCCCCACGACTCGTGCCGGCCGAAAGGCGGGCGCCGGGGAAGGAGAGTGTGATGGAGATCGAATTCGCCAGTCTGGACGACTCCCTCGCACGATTCACCCTTTCGGGATCGGGCACGGCGTTTGCCAACGCATTCCGGCGTGCAATGATCGGTGAAGTGCCGACCCTTGCCATCGAGGATGTGCGCATCTATGACAACACGAGCGCACTCTTCGACGAGATGCTGGCACACCGCCTCGGCCTCATCCCCCTAAAAACCGATCTCTCAGCGTACTCGACCCAGGAGAACTGTGCGTGCGGCGGGGCAGGATGCCCGGGCTGCACGTCGACCTACACCCTCAGCGTCGAAGGTCCCAGGACGGTCATGTCAAGTGACCTGATCCCGCAGGACCCCGCCGCTGCACCGGTGTTTGAGAACATCCCGATCGTGAAACTCACGAAAGGGCAGAAACTCGTTATTGAAGCGCGTGCGTACCTCAACACGGGCCGCACCCATGCAAAATGGCAGCCAACGCTTGTCTGCGGGTACAAGAACTATCCGGTAGTATCCATCAGCGATGCGTGCGATGCCTGTGGTATGTGCGTTGACGAGTGCCCCCGCGGTGTCCTCGCGGTGAAGGGCAGGAAAGTCCAGGTCGTTGAAGGAAAACTTCCCGACTGTTCCATGTGCAGGCTCTGCGAACGGGCCTGCCTTGCGAGCGGGATCGGGGACGAACCGGCAATACGGATATCCGCCGAACCCGACCGCTTTATTTTCGTGGTCGAGAGCGACGGATCGCTGAAGACAAAAGAGATCCTGAACCGTGCACTCCTGTATATCAGGGAGCAGGCAGACGAGCTGGAAAAACAGCTAGGCGAAATTTCAGGGGATGAAAAGAAATGACAAGAGTTGTAGAGAAGACGAACCCCCGTCTTACCACCCTCATCTCGCTCCTCAAGAACAAATCACGGGAGAACGAGGCGAAGATCTGGCGTGAGATTGCGAGCAGGCTCGAGACACCCAACAGGAACTACGCGGAAGTCAACCTTTCCAAGATCAACCGCTATGCACAGAACGGCGAGACGATCATCGTCCCTGGCAAGGTCCTGGGCAGCGGCGTGCTGGAGCAGTCCGTAAAGGTTGCAGCCCTGAATTTCTCGGCATCGGCAACCAGCAAGATCAGGGACGCAAAAGGGCAGTGCATGACGATCGAGCAGCTCATCAGCGACAACCCGAAAGGAAGCGGTGTCCGGATCCTGAGGTGAAGAAGATATGGTGACAGTAATCAACGGTGACGGCATGCTTCTCGGCCGCCTCGCAAGCATCGTTGCCCAGCGCGGGCTTGCAGGCGAAGAGATCGCAATCGTCAATGTCGAGAAGGTAATCATCTCCGGCAGCAGGGCCCGGGTGCTTGCCAACTACCGCCACAAGCGGGAACGCGGCGCCTCCGGCAACCGCTGGGGACCGTTCGTACCCCGCCGGCCGGACCACCTCATGAAGCGGACCATCCGCGGGATGCTCCCGTACAAGCGCCCCCGTGGTGTCGAGGCAATGAAGGCGATCAAGTGCTATGTCGGCGTTCCGGTCGAGTTTGCCGGCAAGGAGATGGAAGCGCCGGAAGCAGCGCACTCGAAACGTCTCAACAACCCCAACCACGTCACGCTCGGTGCCGTAAGCACATTCCTCGGAGCAAAGTTCTAAGGTGGCATCATGGTAAAGATCATTAACACAAGCGGAAAACGCAAGACGGCAATCGCACGGGCAACCCTGAAGGCGGGCAAGGGGGTTATCCGGGTCAACTCGGTCCCTCTCGAAGCCTACGGTTCCGATGTAACCCGGATGAAGATCTCCGAACCGATCCTCCTCGTCCCCAACGCGGTGCACGGAATCGACGTGACCATCGATGTCGCCGGCGGCGGTGTCATGGGGCAGGCGGAAGCGGTCCGCACGGCCCTCGCCCGCGGCATCATCAAGTGGCACAACGACCCCCAGATGAAGGATATCTATCTCACCTACGACAGGACCCTCCTGGTCAACGACTCCCGGCAGAAAGAAGCCAAGAAGCCGCACGGTCGCGGTGCACGCAAGAAGTTCCAAAAGTCTTATCGGTAAGACAAAAGATATGATGAGAGGTTAAAAATTGATACCCGTTCGATGTTTCACCTGTGGAAACCCAGTCTCCACAGCCTGGGATGAGTTCAAGGCACGACGGGAGAAAGGCGAGGATCCCAAGAAGATCCTCGACGATCTTCATATTTCCCGGTACTGCTGCAGGCGCATGCTGCTCACGCATAAAGAGATCATTGACGAGCTCAACCCGTACCAGTAGACTGACATGATGACCGAGGGGTCGTAGGGTAGCCTGGACCATCCTATTGCGTTCGGGACGCAGTGACCTGAGTTCGAATCTCAGCGACCCCATTTAAAAAATTGTACATGAGATCATTCTGAGGACGACAATGCAGACGCAGGTTTACACCCGGTACGAACGGGCAAGGATCATTGGAGCAAGGGCTCTGCAGATATCAATGGGTGCTCCGTTACTTATCACTACGACACGGATCGATCCGCTGGAGATTGCGATCGAGGAATTCAACAACAACACCATCCCCATTACCGTAAAGAGGAAGTAGAGGACCATGACAACCATTGAGGTTATCGAGCTGCGGACCATCCTCGACAGCAGGGGCAACCCGACCGTCGAAGCGGATGTGTATACCGCAAGCGGCTTCGGCAGGTCGGCAGCCCCGAGCGGCGCCAGCACCGGCTCGCTGGAAGCCAAAGTCAAACCGCCCAGGGAAGCGGTTGATTTTGCCATCCAGAACGTTATCCCGGCCCTGATCGGCATGGATGCCGGCGACCAGGAAGCGTTCGACGAACAGCTCCGCGACATCGATGGCACCACGGATTTCTCCGGGATCGGGGCAAACATTGCCGTGGCGCTCTCGCTTGCGAATGCCAAGGCCGCTGCGTCGTCCTCAGGCATGCCCCTCTTCCGCTACCTCGGCGGGGCCTTTGCCAAGGAGATGCCACTCCCTCTCGGGAACATCATCGGCGGTGGGGCACATGCAGCCAATGCCACCGAGATCCAGGAATTCCTCGTGGTCCCCGGGGACGCAGCGGACGCAGAAGAGGCAGTCTTTGCCAATGCAGCCGTGCACCGGCAGGTCAAGGATCTCCTGAAGAAGAAAGGAAAATCCTGCGGCAAGGGTGATGAGGGTGCGTGGGCACCGCAGATTGACGATGCCCTCGCATTTGAGCTCATTGCCGAGGCGACCGGGCTTGTCGCCGACGAGATGAATGTCACGGTTGACATGGGAATTGATGTTGCAGCGAGCCAGATGTGGAACAAGGAAGGCTACCAGTACCGCGAAAAGGTCCGGTCCACGGAAGACCAGATCGCCTATATCGCGGAGCTTGTCGATACATTCAACCTTGTCTATGTCGAAGATCCCCTCCATGAAGACGATTTCGATGCGTTCAGCGAGCTGAACAACCAGATTGGCAACCGCTGCCTGGTCTGCGGGGACGATATCTTCGTCACGCAGACCGAGCGGATCATGAAGGGCATCGAGACCGACGCCGCGAACTGCGTGCTGATAAAACCCAACCAGGTAGGAACGCTCACCGACACTTTCGACGCGGTGCGGCTTGCCCACACCCACGGTCTGGACACGGTCATGAGCCACCGGTCCGGCGAGACCACCGATTCGACTATCGCGCACCTTGCCACCGCATTTTCCTGTGTTTTCCTGAAATGCGGTGCGGTCGGCGGGGAACGCATAGCCAAACTGAACGAACTCATACGCATAGAGGAACAGCTATGACCACTGTAAACGAGATGGAAATTGAATTGAAAGAGCCGCTCATCCCCGTGGAGGAATACCTCGCAGCCGGTATCCACATCGGCACCCAGCAGAAGAGCGATGACATGAAAAAGTTCATCTACCGCGTCCGCGGCGATGGGCTCTACATCCTTGATATCCGCGAGACGGATGCCCGCATCAAGACTGCAGCGAAATTCCTGAACCAGTTCGAGGCACCCAACATCCTCGTCGTCACCTCCCGCCAGTACGGCCAGTACCCGGCCAAGAAATTTGCCGACACGATCGGTGCGATGTCAGCCACCGGCCGGTTCATCCCGGGCCTCCTGACCAACCCTGTCCTTGACGGGTATATCGAGCCCCAGGTCGTTGTTGTCACCGACCCGATCGGCGATGCCCAGGTCATCAACGAGGCGGTCCAGTGCGGTATCCCGGTCGTCGCCCTGTGCGACACCAACAACATGACCAAGTTCGTCGACCTCGTCATCCCGAC
>Ga0187785_10000375_pt1 | contig 16788 bp, 6 predicted proteins | sample 0815_BV2_4_20_MG_FD_132466 | JGI IMG/M metagenome (GOLD analysis project Ga0187785, IMG submission 132466) | Tropical peat soil microbial communities from peatlands in Department of Meta, Colombia - 0815_BV2_4_20_MG | ecosystem: Environmental > Terrestrial > Soil > Wetlands > Peat | place...
CTTCTTTACACGAAGGAGGCTCCACCATTGCGATTATACAGGAAACACCTCTATGGATGACTTCGTGCATCTTGAAGTTCAAAGCGCATATTCGTTTCTGTGGGGAACGTTTACTCCGGAGGAACTGGTCCGGGAGGTAAAAAATCTCGGCCAGAAAGCAGTGGCTCTTACGGATTTCGGGCTTCACGGAGCGGTGCGATTTTACAAGGCGGCCGTGAGTTCGGGCATTCAGCCTATACTCGGTGCGAGAATTTCCATATGGGACGGATCTCTCATTACTCTCCTGGCGTCGGATTTGCCGGGGTACGCTCATCTTTGCCGGCTTCTGACCGTCGTGTATCGGGATGGAACGTTGCCGCAGGCGCTCCTCAGCAAGCAGGATCTTTCACACTGGTCCGAGGGCCTGATTTGCCTGGCAGGCGGAAGGGATTCCCTGATCCGGTCTTCCCTGGAAAAGAGTAGGATTGACGCAGCAAAATTCAGCCTTCTTGAACTTCGAAGTGTGCTGCACAACCCCGAGAGACTCTTCATCGTTCTCCAGAATCATGCGCAGAGGGATTCTCGGGCCGGGGAATGGGAAGTCGCGGAAAGAACCGTGCGCGTCGCCCGGGAATTGCGACTTCCCGTGGTTGCCACCAATATGGTGACTTTCTTAAGACCTGAAGATTATGCCATCCACAAAACTCTCATCGGAATCCAGCAACACCATCACCATAGAAAAATCCGTCCGCTCCCTCATGACCGGTTTTTTCTCGCGTCCGGCGAAGAGATGAAGAGAAGGGTTCCTTATTCGGAAGCTATTGAGAATACGAATTATATAGCATCGCTTTGTCGTTCGTTCTCTCTTCCCCTGGGAAAGCTTCACCCCCCCCTGTTTCAGCAGCCCGAAACCGCAGGCCGGAAACTCGCGGTGCTCGGGTTCAAGGAGCTTTCACGGCTCCACAGGCCGGTTCCCACGATTTACATCCAGCGGCTGGACCAGGAACTGGAGTCGATTAACAGGACAGGGCTGGCCGATTTTTTCCTCGTGGTGAGAGATGTAGTCAACTTTGCGGAACGCAAAGGGATTCGCCACAGTATCAGGGGGTCGGCAGCGGGCAGCCTCGCGGTGTACCTGCTCCTGGGAGGAGTGGATCCCGTAGCTCACAATCTGTTGTTCGAACGTTTCATCAACGAAGGCCGCGGCGATTTGCCCGATATAGACATAGATTTCGATTCGGATCGCCGGGACGAAGTGATCCATTATCTGATGAATCTTTTTCCCAAGCAGACGGCCATGGTCTCAACCATACATACCTTTCGGGTAAGGAGCGCGGTCCGTCTGGCTGCCAGATCTCTGGCATACCCTCTGGATGAAATCAGTCGCCTTGCCACGTGCCTGCCGTGGTCTTTGCGAGGTCGGGACCTCCACGAAGCCCTGGAAAATCTCCCCGAATTACGGAACTCACCGCTTCAAGCCGAAACCCGCCTGATTCGGGTTGCGGCGGGATTGACGGGCTTGCCTTTCCAAAGTTCCGTGCATCTGGGCGGAGTCATCATTGCGCCTCATGATATCAAGGATTGGACGCCTGTCGGGTTATCTCCAAAAGGTTTGCCCGTAGGCCACCTGGATAAAGACGACGTGGACATCCTGGGGCTCTTGAAACTGGATCTGCTCGGGCTTCGAATGCATACGGCGATTCGCAAGGCTCTGGAAATTATAAAAGAGAAGGGTATATCCCTGAATCTGGACCGAATGCCGCTCAACGATCGAAAAACATACGCCTTGCTCCGAAGCACCGAGAGCGTGGGGGTATTTCAGCTTGAATCACCCGGGCAGCGTAATCTTCTGGGGCGTCTTCAACCCCGGCGATTCGTGGACTTGATCGCGGAAATTTCGCTTTTCCGACCCGGTCCTGTTGAAGGAAACATGGTGGAGGCGTATGTCCGGAGACGGCACGGAGAAGATCCTGTGCGAATTCCCCATGAGGACCTCATGCCTGTTCTCGCCGAGACGTACGGAATTATCCTGTTTCAAGAACAGGTACTGCGTATAGCCCACGTTTTTGCCGGCCTTTCGTATGCCGAAGCGGACGCGTTCCGCCGCGCCATGACCAAAGACCGCAAATGCGGAAAAATGGATCTTCTCAAACGGCAATTCATCCGGGGCGCCCTGGCAAAGGGGCACAGCAGAATGCTGGTTGAGGACGTTTTTCGCAAGGTCGCTGCTTTTGCGTCATATGGTTTTTGCAAGGCCCACGCAGCTTCTTTCGCCCACATTACCTATCAGAGCGCGTATTTGAAGGTGCATCACCCGCAGGCCTTTTACCTGGGGCTTTTGAATGCCGGACAGGTGGGATCATATCCGCCGTCGCTCATCCTCAACGAGGCCAGGAGGCGGGGCATACCCGTATATCCTCCCCATGTGAACGCGAGCGACCAGGAATATACCGCAGACGGATCGGGAATTCGTGCGCCCCTATGGGTGGTGAACGGAGTGGGCCAGGCCATGGCCCGGAGAATTGTCGCAGATCGGCAAAGGAGAGGCCCGTTTCTCGGCAAGGAGGATTTTTTGGAGCGGCTTCCGCTTCCGGATAGGCTGGTGAACGTGCTCACCGCGGCCGGCGCTCTTGACGGCCTGGAATCCGGGTGGGGCCTGACTCAGGAGGTGTGCGGTGTCTGGAACTCCGCGTGAATCGGACGAATGTGCATCCAAAGCAAATCCGGGACAGGCCGGAAGTTCGTGGGAAAAAGTGCGTTTCCCCGATTCTTTCTCCGAAAGCGAACCCGCATCAAGCGTTTCCGCTCTGAAGGCTTACCAAGAGGCCGGGTCCATGAGCGTGTTTTGCCACGGCCACCCCCTTGCGCCTCTCAGACCGTATTTGTCGGCCCAGGGAATAGTGACGGCACGAGACCTGCGCCGCATCGTCTCAGGCAGCATCGTGCAGGTGTGCGGGATTCTGGTGATCGTTCACACTCCGCCCACCAAGTCCGGCAAGAGAGTTATCTTCATCACAATGGAGGACGAGACGGGCCTCATGGACGTGGTTGCATTTCCCAAGGCTCAGGTTGATTTTGCCGAGGCCATCTGGACCAGCGAAGTGCTGACCGTGGAAGGCAGGTTGCAACGTCAGGGCCGAAACGGATTGTCCATATCCATCATTATGGAAAGGCTCATTATGCCCTGGACCGGCAAACTATCGGATTTTCTGCCACGAGTAGTCTAAAATCAACGCGTGCACGCAAAGATGTGAAATCGGGGATAATGCTTACCGGAATCGAGTGAAGCCAAGGATCTGAAGCTCATTATATGGATTCGCTTTTTTACAGGTAACTCGATTCTGGGGGCAGGCTGGGGGCTCTCCTTCGCTGCGGACGACGCAGAGCCGTCTCATCACTTCGCTGAGGAGAGCCCCCAGCCCTGCAATCTCATAAATCTTATTGCGAATGCGTATTATATGGCACCAAGTACAGGTTTTCTTAAATCAGGTCGCACATTTTTGTCGGAGCAGATTGCTGCGGGCTCTGCCCTCGCAATGACAATCTTTCAATCCGCGTAATCAAAACCGACTTTACTTTTGAGAATCCCTATATACACGAGTAAACCTTGCTACGGACGGTATTTGTGAACCAACAGTGCCGGAAATTGTGGACCGTTGGCTTGCGGCTGCAGCCGAAGCCCTTTACCGTCGTCCAGACTTCCCGTACATCGTTAAGAATTTATACCAGACTGTTATGTATTGGGGTTGGGGAACCGTCCGTGCAAAAGAGGTTCCCCACATGTAGCGTGTGTGCAGCGATTCGTGCTAGACGGCAGCCAGCGCTCGGCCTTCATGGAAGGCTTTGAGGTTGACGTCCACCAGCTTCGGTTTCAGCGACTCCTTCAGAACGCTTTCCCACACATCGACGGGTATATCCAGGTACTTGGAAAGCACGCCCAGGAAGATCACGTTCACGACTCGGGGGTTTCCCACGTTCTTTGCAACCTCGTCCCCATTTACCACCACCGCGTCCGAAACTTTATCTTTTATCCTGGTCAAAATGTCGGCCGGATACTCCTGCTTACCCGTGAAGACCGCCGGAGGAAGGATCTTCTGATCGTTCACGATGACCTTCCCCTTTTCCGAAAGAAAGGGAAAATATCGAAGCGTCTCGATCTGCTCGAAAGAAAGGAGAACGTCCGCCTCTCCAACCTTAATAATCGGCGAATATACGGCTTTGCCGAACCGCACGTGACTGGACACGGAACCGCCCCGTTGAGCCATTCCGTGGATCTCGTTCTTTTTCACGTCGTATCCGTGCGCCGCAGCCACCCGGCCGAGCACGTCGCTTGCCAGAATGATGCCCTGGCCCCCGACACCGACGATGAGCACGTTGTAAACACGGTTATTCTCGGTCATAACGCCTCCTTTATGGTGTCAAATTTGCACACTTCCTGGCATGTGCGGCATCCAACACAAAGACTCTGATTAATTTTCGAATATCCCTTTCGCTTGTCCCCTTCGGCAGGTTCCTCTATTTTCACGAACTCCAGTGCCGGACAACCAGTGTTGATGCAGGATTTGCATCCCTTGCACGTATCTGCATCTATCGTCAAAGGCCTGTCGGGCAGAATCCGGCCTGTCTTCAGCAGAGCACACGGCGCACGGACGATCACCACGGACGGTTCCGGCGCCTGCAATTCTTCGTTAATCACCCGTTCCGTGTCTTTCACATTGTAAGGATTGACTATCCGTATTCGTTTGAAGCCGAAAGCCTCCGCCAATTTCTCGATATCCGCAGTTACGGTGGCATCTCCCCTGAGGGTTGCTCCCGTGCCCGGGTGAGGCTGAGCGCCGGTCATCGCCGTGGTCCTGTTGTCCATGATGACCACTGTGGTCGATCCTCCGTTATAGGCAAGCTCCAGTAAAGGAGTCATCCCGGAATGGAAGAATGTCGAATCCCCGATCACGGCAACTGCTTTGCCTCTAGCCAGCTCTCCCAGGGAGCGGTCAAGCCCCGAGGCTATCCCGATGCCGGCTCCCATGCACAGGCAGTTGTCCAGCATTCCCAAGGGCGGCAAGGCCCCCAAGGTGTAACAGCCAATGTCTCCGGCCACGTACACTTTGTTTTTCTTCAGAGCCGTGAACGTTGCCCGGTGAGGACAGCCCGGACACATATTGGGCGGCCTGAGAGGCAGTTCCATGTCGATTGCGCCGATGCTCTTGGATTTGGTGGAACCGGTCAGGATTTTCTCGACCTTTTCCGGCGAAAGTTCGCCGCACATTCCGGTGAGTTCCTTTCCCTCCACCTTGATGCCCATGAGGCGGACCGCTTCTTCGATAAATGGATCGAGTTCTTCGATAATTACGAGTCTTTTGACTCGAGAAGCAAAGTCTCGGATCAATTTTTCCGGAAGGGGCCAAACCATCCCGAGCTTCAAGAAGGATGCAGAGGGAAGAGCTTCACGAGCATATTGGAATGCGACTCCGGAAGCAATGATGCCGAGGCTCTCGTCGCCCATGATCACCCGGTTGAAGGGGAAGGTCTCTGCAAACGCCGCGACGTCCTTGAGGCGCTGTTCCACAACCGGATGCCGCCGTCTCGCCATGGCGGGGAGCATGACGAATTTCATCGGGTCTTTTTTTAGCCCGAGTTCTTTTGAACCGTGGACTCGCTCGTTGACTTCCACCAGCGACATTGAATGGGACACGCGAGTGCTGCTGCGCAAAATCACCGGGGTATCGAAATCTTCGCTGATCTGAAGGGCCGCGCCCACCATGTCTTTGGCTTCCTGGCTGTCGGAGGGTTCCAGGCAGGGGACTTTTCCGAATTTTGCGAAATTGCGCGTATCCTGCTCATTTTGTGACGAGTGCATTTCCGGATCGTCACAAACCACGATGACAAGACCTCCGTTTACCCCCGTATACGACAGCGTCATAAAAGGATCTGCGGCCACATTGAGGCCCACGTGCTTCATGGAAGCCATTGCCCGCGCGCCTCCGTACGCGGCTCCTGCGGCAACTTCCAGCGCGACCTTTTCATTTGGCGCCCAGCCCGCTTTTATTTCCGGGTATCTGGCGCCGACGTATTCCAAGATCTCCGTGCTGGGTGTTCCAGGGTAAGCTGAGGCTAAGCGGACACCATACTCATAGGCTCCGCGTGCAATGCCTTCGTTTCCTGACATTAGCTCTTTCACGGCTTCACCTTTCGTTTTCTCCGGCAGTACCGGCTCAGGATTAACCCGCGATCGGGTTATGCAACCGTTTGGTTTTCTCCGATGGACGATTCTTTTCACGTGGAATTCAGCAGTGGTTGGGACAGAACCGTATCGATTATCCTAAACCGGGTTGCGATGTCTGTCAAGAAATTCAGCAAAAGATAAAACCGGACGTATGAAGTGCTGCCTCATGGCTGGAGATAGACAGGTCAACCAGGCGTTTTTATCGGCAAATGTCATGAGAAAAGCAAGAGCCGCACGTTCAGTTCGCTGAACTTCTCCCAAGCAAGAAAATGCCGCCGCTGCCCGGATCGATCCTCACGCCGGTCAGGGTTAATGGCGATAAAACACGGCCCAATGCTCGCATGCACTTTCAATATTGATTTTCTTCTCTTAATATGCTAAATATACATCATATTTTTATCTAGTTATTTTGGGAAGCGCGAGAGTTTATCATGTGTCGTACTTCGTGTGTTCTACTGGGTATGGGGTTGGTGCTCATTTTATCGCTGAGTTCGCCGCTATTCGCCGCCGAATCCGGAAGCGCATCGCCTGCGCTGGCTGCCTCTCACACCGGTCCCGCTGTTGCTCCTCCGGATGCCGCGTACGAGCCACCGGGCTCCGAGGATGTTGACGAAGACGTTCCCGGTCCGGCCCTGGTATCGCCCAAGGAAATGAATACTCTGTTGAAATCGTCTGCCAGCCTGCAGACGATAGGGGCATTGTCCAAAGATTCCGCAAGTGCCGACAGCTATTTGGATATAGAAGTCAGCCATTCCCAGCATATTTTTAAACTGTATGCATATGGGCAGGGGGGCAAGCGGGATCTTTTGTATGAGTGCAGGGTAGGACTGGGTGCTCCGGAATTTCCGACACCGGTCGGCGTCTATTACGTTACACACATTTATGATGAAGACCCCTGGTGGATTCCGCCGAAGGACCGTGCATGGGCCGCAGGTGATTCGCCGAGCCGCAGGGTGTACGGCGGCACCATGGCGCCCCTGCTCAAGAAACGGCCGGTGAGGCAAAAGAAGCAGATTCAGCAGCCCGAACAGGAAGATTTGATCTCGTACGAGGTGCAATTGGACGATTACGGTTACAGGTTTCACGGGACCAACGCGCCTCGAAGCATAGGTCGGAACCAGTCTCATGGATGCGTGCGGATGCTGTCCGCTGATGCAAAAAAAGTGGCGACTCTCATCAAGAACCAGGTTGGGCTGGTGGAGCGCAAGGAGTCAGAAAACGGCACGTTCGTGGTGCTGAAATCGCCCGTGCGCTTGAACCTCGTCAAATAAGATCGAACGAATTTCGCGTCTGCCAACATGATTGCGCGTTTTAGTTTTGAGCCGTTTTCCGGCTTCGGAAGCGGCTCTTGCCATTTCGCGTGCAAAGAGGTCTCCAGGGGCCGGAAGCGATGTCCACGCCTCCAGAGCAGTGCTCGAAAGTTCTGTCGGATTCGTTCATGACTCTCGCCCACATTCGTACGATCCGATCATGTCATTGCGAGGGAAGGCTTATCAAGCCGACAATGCTTTCGAGGATTACTTTGACTCTCGAGATTGCTTCGTGGTTTCTCTCCTGGCAAAGACCGCGGTCAGGCACTTGCCCACCGTGACCGAACGATTACTTCGAAAAAAAGATTCTCTGGATTGCTGGCAAGGCGTGTATTATCTTCTCATCAGGAAACAAGAGGCCTGCGTGAATCAAGGATCATGAAATGGCTCCGGAAAAGATCAGGTTGACCACACTGTCCAAGACTTCCGGTTGAGCTGCCAAGATGGGTCCGGGAGACCTGGATGCAGCCTTGTGTGGCCTTGACATACCTGCTGATCCCAACGTGCTCGCAGGAGTACGGGGATCAGAGGACGCGGGTGTGTACAAACTGAATGACACGACCGCCATCGTCGTCACCATCGATTTCTTTACGCCTATAGTGGATGATCCGAGAATCTACGGCATGGCTGCCGCGGCAAATTCCTTGAGCGACGTCTATGCCATGGGGGGCCGGCCCGTCACTGCCCTGAATGTTGTCTCGTTTCCGACTAAGAAGCTGGGCGCAGATGTGTTGCGCAAAGTCCTGGAGGGTGGTCTGGAGATCATGAAAGCCGCGGGTGTGGCCCTGGTGGGAGGCCACAGCGTGGAAGACGACGAACCCAAATACGGGCTCTCCGTTACCGGTCTCGTCCATCCGGACCATATTATGACGAATGCGGGACTCAAACCGGGGGACCGCCTCATCTTGACAAAGGCCCTGGGAACAGGCGTCATCGCGACGGCGCTGAAGGCGGGGCTCGCGTCCCAGGCTGCGATCGACGCAATGGTGGACTCCATGTGCACCCTGAACAGGGCTGCTTCGGAATGCGCTGTGCGTCTCGGGGTCAAGGCCTGTACGGATGTTACCGGATTCGGTCTCGCAGGTCACCTGGTGGAAATGGCCCGAGCAGGCAAATGCAGGATGAGAATCCACGCCAAAACGGTGCCCGTTCTGGAAGGGGCGCTGGAAGCTGCTTCCGAAGGTCTTATCCCCGGCGGGGCATACTCCAACCGGAAATTTTTCGGCACGTGGATCAGTTTGGATGACACAGTACCCACTGCGACTGCGGATCTGATCTTCGATCCTCAGACTTCCGGAGGCCTGATTCTTGGTGTGCCGGCCGATCGTGCAGCAGAACTGCTGGACGTGCTTGCAAGGGAAGGCGTGGGACCGGTTGCGGAAATAGGCGAAGTGCTGGAGCCGCACTCCGACGGCCGCCTGGATATCGTCGATTGAATGACATGTGACTCGAACCTGCCGAATTCGCACAAGAAACTTCGGGGGCAACCTCCCAGGAGAAGGCTCTGATCTTGCTGCCCCGGAAGCACAGCCGCGTACCATCGAGGGCCGATCCTGCACGCGAAATTTCGTAATCTATTCCTCTGACATTCCCCAGTCTCGTTCGATAGCGTAATCGAGCAAGTGGTCCACAAGTTCCTCGGAAACTTCCGGTGGTTTCAAGCCCGGTACGGCCGCGTCTATGTTTGATCGATCGAAAAGCGGATTGTTGGAAAAGTGGAAGAGGATGGTCTGCATCTGGCGCCACACCATCCGTTCTATTCGATTGCGCGGCTGAGTGAAAGGCGCTCCGACGCCTGCGAAATGGAACCCGCCCACCCGGAATCGCTTGCAGATCAATTCCAGCGTCCACTGGTTGGTGGGGGGATCGGGGTGGGTCAGGTGAAAAATTTTCTTGTGATTCTGCGGTTTTTCTATGATTGCCACCGCAGCCTTTGCCACATAATCCACTGGAATGATGTTGATGGTGCCGGTGGGGTCCGCGGGAACATTGATCTGCAGATCAAGGCGGTTTATGCCTGAATCGTCACCCATGAGACGGTCCAGCAGGTGAACTGCCTGGAACAGAATGTACCATCCCGAAAATGACGTGCATCTGCCCGTCTCGGAGTGGCCGACGATAACCGACGGCCGCAATATGGTAGCGTCACCCATCCAGATCTGTTCCGCTTCCCATTTGCTTTCTTCGTATACATTGACGAAATCGCCTCTCGGATGATTCACTTCCGCCATCATCCGCCCCTGAATCAAGCCGCAAACATAGGCAGTGCTTATCAAGTGAACGTTGAGGGGTTTTCGTTCCACGAGTTTTCGGAGCGCCTTTGCGCTTCCGAGATTGGTTTTCAGGGGCTCTCCGTATTCATCCATGTGGAGCCTGGTGGAAGCGGCGCTGTGCAGAAGAGTGTCGACCTCTTCCAGACCTTCATATTCGCGGCACCAATGTTCCCATTGAGCGTCGACATCGAGTATTTCGCCCTTGAACCATTTCAGGCTGTCTGCGCTCCTGGGAAGTCCGAGGCTGCTGAGAAATCTGATAGTATCGAGTTTTCGCGATTCACTGCGGTAGAGCGACCATACGGAATGACCTTTGTCGAGAAGTTCGGCAAGCAGATATTCGCCTAAGAATCCGGTTCCTCCGGTGAGCAGTACCTTCATGGGTCGGTCCATGGTGCCTCCAACATCCTGTCTGGTGCAGGCGTCAACAGGCCTGGGATGGATTCCGCCCATTGCGCGGCACAATCGTGTAATATAAACGAATCACCGGTTGTATGCAAGGCAAAACGGGAATCCGCCGTATCCATTCGGTTACGGGTGGGAAAAGATCGTCATTGGGAGCGCAGCGAAGCAATCTAGCCCTTAAGTATCGAGATTGCTTCGTCGTTTCACTCCTCGCGATGACAGAGGATAAGCACTTCCCCCAAGTAACTCGATACTTATAATCGCCCATCGACATGCACTGTCGGCTGGGCGTATGTGAAGACGATGTGCGAGCCTGATGGATCGGTCCTCAAGTGAACCGTGCTGGAAACACGGGGAATTAGTTTTTTGTCCTGTATACATGAAGAGTTACGGACGCCGGGTTTTTTTTGGCTTCATACTTGAAGAGAATATGATATATTTAGAGTTTAATTTACAGGATTGATTGAAGGATTGGACATGCTCACTCATTTTGAAAGACCTCTAATTGCATTCGTATGGCGGCCGAAAGATATTGCGTCTTCTGTGGTGGAAACGGCGAGACGAACAGGAACCAGGATCGTATTCGATATCTGCGACGTGGATATGGAGTCGGCGGGCATGGCCCTGTTGCAAGCGGATGCCTCAGGAGACGCTGTGGATCTTAAGGTATCCCCCGGCGCTCTGGAAGACCCCAAATTCGCTGGTGTTCTTCAAGAATTGGGAGTAGACCGGATATGGGTTGAATTGCATCCGATGCTTCTTGAGGACCCGTCGAGGATCTTGCGCAAGATTGAAGAGTTATCAGAAATTTGTAAAGTGGTTCCCGTATTGGGGGACGTCGAACTCATCAGAACGGTTTTGGAGCATCATCCGCACATCGGGTGCATAGCCCTGAAGGGAAGTGAAGCCTCGGGATTTGTGAGTACGGAGACTACGTTCACTCTGTATGCCGCAGTTCGGGAAATGATCCGCCACCGCTCGCATCGCCCGGATCTGGCTATCTGGGGAGGAGTCGCGACCCCCGAAGCTGCTGCGGCTTTCCTTGCTACAGATTGCAAGGCTATCGTATTCGAAAGCGTGCACTGGCTTACGGACCTGGTTTCCTTTGACCCGGACGTGAGTAAACGGATAGAGAATCTTCGGCCGGACCACACGGACCTTGTAGGCTTGAACCTTGGCGTGCCGTGCCGCTTGTTCAACAAGGGAAATTCGAAAGCCGTCCGCGAACTGAAGGATTTCGCGGGATCGCTTTGCGGATCCGATATCACAGCGGAACAGCGTCAATCTTTCGCTGCCAGGATTCATTCCCATACGATTCCTGCTGCTGAGAGCACGTTCTCCCGAGAGGAACTCATACCTCTGGGGGTGGAAGCTGCATTTGCCAGATCGTTTGTTCGGCGTTTCGGGTTCGAGACTGAGCATGCCATCGCAGGATTCGTGGACGAGCTGGAAAGCTGCCTGGCGGATTCGAACAACAGGGTGGCAGCGTTTGTGAACAGCGCAGCAGCACGTCGCATGGGTACCACGTATCCATTCATTCAAGGAGCGATGTCGTGGATTACGGACAGCCCTGAATTCGCACGGCGGGTCGCTGATGCCGGCGGTTTGCCGACCATCGCGCTCGGTCTCATGGACGGCGATACCCTGAAAGAAAAGCTCGGGCGGCTCCCCGAAGTGATGGGTGAGAGGCCGTATGCAGTCAATGTCATCACCCTCGCGGAAAATCCTCATCGATCGACCCAATTGGCATGGATTAGAGAGACGAGACCTCGTTTCGCAGTGATCGCTGCGGGGGAGCCTTCCCATGCTGCGGAACTGATGGAGCACGGCATTGAGGCCATGTACATCGCTCCGACCGACGAGCTTTTGAAGATGGCCCTGGCCGCAGGCGTGCAGTACGTGATCTGCGAAGGTCACGAAGCGGGCGGCCATGTCGGCCAGCACAGCACGCTGACCTTGGCTCAGATGGTCTTGGACAAGAAACACAGCGATCCGGAACTGTTCAGCGGGCGCACCATTATCCTTGCCGGAGGCGTTTGCAGCAGAGAGACCGCGTTCATGGCAGCCATGCTCGGTGCGGATGCGATCCAGATGGGTACGGTGTATCTGGCCACGACTGATATCGTTGAGTCCGGTGCCTTGACCGACCTGTACCGGAAGATGATCATAGATGCCGAACCCGGTTCTACAGTGGTGACCGGAGAGGGAACCGGACTCAGGGTGAGATCCCTCAAAACGCCCAAGATAGCGGCAGTCTGTTCTCTCGAACGGGATTTTGCCTCAGGGACCGAGGACGAATCTTCATTCCGTCACAAAATCGAAGGGTTGAGCGCAGGGAGCCTGTTCATTGCCGCCAGGGGGTTGGATAGACCCGGCGGTTCCGCCCTCCAGGAGAGCGACTGCATAGAGCAGGGTCAGTTCATGAGCGGTGCGTGTGCGGGCACTGTGCAATCGGTTCGCACCATTGCGGAGCTCCACTGGGAACTGGCGGAAGCTCCGCTGGAAGAGCGTCTGCCCGTGACGGATCCTCTGCGGGATGTGCAAGCCCGGCCCGCGGGCGTCGAGATCAGCGAGGTTGCGGCCTGGCGAGGCGGTTCGGTGGAGCGGCGCCCTGCATCCCACGTCCCGCAATACGAGCGTATCGCGATCACGGGAATGAGCATTGTGAATGCCCTCGGGAATAGCCCCGAAGAGGTTTGGGCCGCAAGCGTGGGAATGAAGAGCGGAATTGTGCCGGTTCCGGCTTCCAAATGGAACCATGAACTTTTCTACCATCCAAGGCCTCGTATGCCCGAGAAGACCTACTGCAAAGTGGGAGCATTCCAGAATATAGAGGTGAATCGCAAGGAGATCGGAGTTCCGCCGCAAGATTTTCGCACCATGACGGATTCGACGAAAATCACCATGTGGCTGGCGGGAATCGCAGTGGAGCAATCCGGCATCCTGCATTCCGATATTCAGCGAGAGCGCATAGCGGTGCTTATTTCCCAGAATTCTGGTGAGGCTGCGGCAACGCTCCAGGATGTCATTATTCGGGGGTCTCTGACCAACATCGTGTCTGCAGTGAAACGGGTGCTTGCGCTCACCCCGGAACTGGAGCACGCGGTAGAAGAGGAGGTCAAGGCCGGCAGAATAGCTATAGACGACACGACGCTTCTGGGAAGACTCAACTGTTCTGCAGGCGGATTCATTTGCAACCGGTACGGATTCATGGGGCCGAGCTTCTCGGTGTCCGCAGCGTGTGCAACTGCTCTGGTAGCCCTGTACAGCGCGATTCAAATGATACGGAACGGTATCATAGACGCGGCCGTCGTCGGGGGTGCGGAGGAGTTCCTCACCCCGATGCATTTTCTCGAGTTTTCCGCTCTGGGTGCTCTTGCGGGCCTGTCCGGCGTAGACCGGGCGGCCAATGAAGCGAGCCGGCCTTTTGACGAGGATCGGGATGGAATGGTCCTCGGTGAAGGCGGCGGAATGATCGTCATTGAACGGGAGTCTCTGGCCCGCCGCAGGGGAGCAAAGCCATTTGCGTACATTACCTCCATGGGCGCGAGCAACAATCACATGGGTATGGTGGAATCCTCGAGGATAACCCAGGAGATTGCAATCCGTTCGTCGTTCAAGGACCTCCCGTACGGCCCGGACAAGGTCCACCTGGTGGAGTGTCATGCAACCAGCACGAGGCAGGGCGACGTGGAGGAAGTACAAGCGCTCAAATCCTTTTTCAACTCGAACGGCCGGACCGTACTGACATCGTTCAAATCTCAAATCGGGCATACCCTTGGGGCTTCAGGAATAAACAGCCTCATCAGAGGGGTAATGGCGATGAATGCGGGGGTTTTTTCTCCTACGCTCAATTGCAGAAAACCGGACCCGGAGATCGGGATCGAAGGCTCAGGATTCGGGATACTCACAGAGCCTGCGGACTGGAAATTACGAAACGGGGATCCCCGTCGTTTCGAGGTCAACGCCTTCGGCTTCGGAGGCTCCAATTATGTGGTGCAACTGGAAGAGGCTATGGAATCACAGGACATGGTACTGGTGTCTCCCGGGCAAGACTCTGTGGAAACACCTTCGCAAACGGTTGAATTCCCGAACGGCGTTCTATTCTTCAGGACTGAAATCGGCGGGAAACCTCACAGGATGTCGGTAGTGGCGGAAAACGAACAGGAAGCCATGGCCGCTGTGGCACATACGGAGTCGATGGTCAACGGAGGTCCTATCCCGGTCAAACGGATGAAGGCACTGGCGAGACAAGGGATTTTCGTGGGTCCCGAAGGACCGGCGCCCAAGCTGGCGTTCGTTTTTCCCGGGCAGGGCTCGCACTACGCGGGAATGGGACATGAGCTGTATCAGACGTTTCCGGTAATCAGAGAGTGGATGGACCGCGCAGCAGCCGTAGCCGAATTCGATCTGCTGCACCTGCTCTTCCATGACCGGGAGGAAGATCTCCAGAAAACTCGCTGGCAGCAGCCCGCGTTGTTCACCATGGAATACGCGATGGTTCAGTATCTGTGGTCGCTGGGCATACGACCGACTGCTCTTGCCGGCCACAGTCTGGGAGAATTGACGGCACTGTGTCTTGCCGGCGTGTACTCCTTCGAGGACGGGTTCCGCATCGTCAACATGAGAGCCATTTGCATGGACAAGGCCTGCGACATGAATGTCGATCCGGGCGTCATGATGGCCGTGGATGCTCCCATGGACGTTCTCCGGGAGATGATGGAGTCCAGGGACCAGGTGTACATTACCAATCTGAACTCTCCCAATCAGATAGTTATCGGAGGAAACACGGAACAGGTCAAAACCATGGGGGCAGAGCTGAAGGAGATGGGCTTCAGAAACAAGCTTCTCAGGGTGAGCATGGCATTTCATTCCCCCATCATGAACTGCATACATGACGAACTTGAGGAATTCATCGCTGGCATAGAATTTCACGCTCCAAAAATTCCGGTCGTTTCGAACACCACGATGAAGCCGTTTCCCGATGACACCGCGGAGATCAAGAAAATAGTCATGGCGCATCTGGAGTCGCCGGTTCATTGGATGCACAACGTGCGTACCCTGTGGAACGACTTCGGCGTGCGGCTGTTCGTGGAAGTCGGTCCCCGAGAAGTTCTCGGGAACCTCATCATGGACAGTATCGATCAAGCGGACTGCATACAGACGTGTTTGCCGTCCGCGGAGGCAATGATCTACAGGACGGCGATAGCCCAACTGTATGCACGGGGGAACATCCCGGTCAGACAGCAGCCGAGACTGGTGTCCTTTCCCAAGGCCGCAAAACTGGCTGATGCCCCGGTGCCCGTAGCAGCCGGTGCGAGTCGTGTGCCCGTAGCCCTCCAATCTCCCGGGAGTCTGGAGGGTATTGTCCAGAAAGAAATCAACGCATTTGTTATGGAGAGCTTCGGGAGGTTTGTGAAACCTTCTCTGTTGGCCAGGATCAGAAACGAGTTCGATCCGCTTTTTTCTCAAGACCATCTGAATGCTCTTTTGAGCCGTATGTTTCCCGGGATAAACACGGGAGAGGTCCTTGCCCAGAACGTTTCTGCAGATCTTTTTACTGCTGCGCCGGCCCCGGACCACCTGCAAGTAAGCGTTGCCGCTCCTTCCGTTCAGACCCAGGCCGCGGCTCAACCGAAGTCGGACCGCTGCGAGCCTGAAACTCAGGATGTCACTGAAACAGTGATCCGGATCATCATGGAAGCAACGGGATACGAACGGGATGAAATAGAACCGGATATGGATTTGCGGGAAGACCTATCCATACGTTCCAGCAGGCTTCCGGTCATCATGGATTCCGTAGAGGGCCATTTCGGTATCAAGATCGAACTTGAAGAGTTCATGGATGTACGAACCATCAGGGACATTGCCGAACGCATTTCAGTCATCGTTTCCCGGGACAAATCGAAAAAGACGGCGCAAAAATCTGCGACTCCCGCTGTGGTTCCCCGGGAACAACCTGCACCGGAACCCGCGGAGGACGCGCCCGAAATAAAAAGGATCGTTTTTAGGGAGTCTGCCCTGGGAAGCGCACCTATCCAGCCCGTGGAGCTTACGCCACTGGATTCGGTGGCGGTGTTCTCCGCGTCGGGCGGAACCGGCCTCCGCAAGCGCGTAGGAGACGTGCTCCGGAGAGACTACGGGGCATTCGCTATTCCTCTGGATTTCATGGAAAACGCACCTGGCAGGGAAGAACCGGGTTTCGATTTTCGCGCTGACGGCGGCCCCGAAATGGCGTGCGACAGGATAGCCGGGGTTGACTCTCTGGCGGGGCTGGTATTCCTTATCGACGACGTGCTGGATTCCAGGCTGCAGAATGTGGGGGACCTGTCCCGAGTGCTCAAGGGATTTTTCCTGGTGCTCAAGACGTTTCTGGATTCTCCCGCGAAGAAATTCGTGATCCTGCTTCACAAATCGGAAGCGTCAGGAGGATTCGGGCGGTTGCTCGCGGAAGGTCTGCTGGGCATGTTTCTCAGTGCAGCCCAGGAATTTTCCAGCGTGCAATTCCGTTCGGTGAGACTGGACGAGGCATCGGACCTTCGGGATGCAATCCGTGGGGCACTGGACAGGAGCCGGAAAACTGTCGAGATCATATACC
>Ga0187785_10000376_pt1 | contig 16772 bp, 13 predicted proteins | sample 0815_BV2_4_20_MG_FD_132466 | JGI IMG/M metagenome (GOLD analysis project Ga0187785, IMG submission 132466) | Tropical peat soil microbial communities from peatlands in Department of Meta, Colombia - 0815_BV2_4_20_MG | ecosystem: Environmental > Terrestrial > Soil > Wetlands > Peat | place...
CTGGCCGCTCTTTCCCTGGTGTTTTTTCGCGCAGTGCGTCCGAAAGTGCATCGCCGTAGAGTTCCACCATAAGAAGAACGGCTTCCCGGCCTTGTGGTTCTGCTCGATGAATTTGAGGGCCCGGTCGGTCACCTCGTCGTCGATAGTCTCCATCCGTTTCTTCGTCAGAGGACCGGTGTCCTCGATCTTGCCGCCGGCAAAGCTGTGGATGACGCCCCGGGGGCCGAACTTCTTGTGGAAAGATGGATCTTTCGGGTAATCCGGGAGCTCCGGCTCCTCCTCGGCGTTCAGGTGGTATAAATTGCCGTAAAATTCGTCGAAGCCATGGTTTGTGGGCAGGAACTCGTCCCTGTCGCCCAGGTGGTTTTTGCCGAACTGGCCTGTCGCATAGCCCAGCGGCTTCAGCAGTTCCGCTATGGTCGGATCTTCCGGGCGGAGGCCTAGGTCCGCCCCGGGCATCCCAACCTTGGTCAGGCCGGTACGCACCGGGTTCTGGCCCGTGATGAACGCCGCCCGGCCGGCGGTACAGCTCTGCTGGCCATAGTAGTCCGTAAAGGCGATGCCTTCATGGGCGATGCGGTCGATGTTCGGCGTCCGGTAGCCCATCTGGCCCCGGCTGTTGTAGCTGATGTTCCACCAGCCGATGTCGTCGCCCCAGAGTATCAGTATGTTGGGTTTCCTGGTAGCCATATGATTATGCCCTCCTTGTCATTGATGGATGATCTGCATGATGTCGCCCGCCGGCCTTCCCTGACGCAGCAGCTCTGCCATGATCTGCATGTGCCGTTCTGTGTGCCGGAAAAAGGCCTTCAACCCCGGGCAGAGCCAGTTGAGCCCCGGCTGTCCGTCCGGAGCGGTCGACGCCCGGTTCTTTGGGCACTCCCCGTGGCAGGTGAATAGGTACCGGCACTGCCGGCAACACTGCGGCAGCGCATCCGCTTTGGCCCTGCCGAAGCGACGCTGCTTCCGGGATCCCGCCAGCTCTCCCAGCTGAGTATCCAGGATGTTGCCCAGCAAGTGCGCCGGCTCCACGAAGTGGTCGCAGGAGTACACGTCGCCGTTGTGCTCCAAGGCCACGCCATCTCCGCACTGCGGCCTCAATACACACAGGGATGACTGCCCACGCAAGTAGGACGCCAACACCCCGTCGAAGAACAGCACGAACATGCTGCCGACATCCCTGCCGACCCACTCGTCGAAAATGTCAATCAAAAACCGCCCGTACTGATCCGGACGAACGGAGCGGTCGGTAACCTGCCGACTCGCCGGATCGAGGTCGACGATGGGTATAAACTGCAGGAATGGAGTCTTCAGCTCGTCCCGAAAGAAGCGATAGACCTCGAGCGGATACTGGCTGTTGGCCGCGTTCACCGTGCAGAGAATGTTGAACTCCACCTGATGCCTCTGCATGAGCTTCGCGGCTTTCACCACCCGGTCGAACACCGAGTTCCCCGACCTGTCGTGCCGGTAGACGTCATGCAGGTGCCGAGGCCCGTCCAGGCTGAGCCCGACCAGGAAGCGGTTTTCCCGCAGAAAGCGACACCATCGTGCGTCGAGCAGGACCCCGTTCGTCTGCAGCGTGTTCTCAATCTGCATCCCCGGCCGAGCATACTTTTTTTCCAGCTCCACCGCCCGCCTGAAGAAGTCCAGGCCCATGAGCGTCGGCTCTCCCCCCTGCCAGGCGATGGTTACCTGCGGCACACGATGAGCTTCGATAGTCTGACATATATACTGCTCCAGCACCCTGTCAGACATCCTGAAACTGCTGCCAGGGTAGAGCGCTTCTTTCTGAAGAAAGAAACAGTAGTCGCACTCCAGATTACACTTGGCGCCGGTCGGTTTGGCCATGACATGGAAAGCCTCAGGCAGACTCATTTCTCCCCGCCCGCCATCCTTGTTCCGCACGACGCTTCATCGTTAAACATAACTGCAAATAACATTTGAGAGGCCAAAAAAGATGCCCGGATAAAAAGCTGAAAATATACGCAGTCCCGATATTTTCCAGTGTCTCCCACCCGCAAGCCCGTCACGTACAGCCAGAACGGATCAGACCACGTCTCCGGGGGCATAGCACGAAAACCGAGTCGCCGATCGGGTCGGCGCCGCGGGAAACCCGGAATATGTTTTTTCCGATAGCATAAAATCCTTCTTCGATAGCGGGCCGGATAAAACCTATTTCCTGGCGCCGGTTAGACGATTGCTGATGACAGGGCTGTTATCCCCAATTTATCCATCCGTTATCCCCAATTTATCCACAATTTGATCTCAGAATCAACAGCGACAGGAGGAACAACTTGAGTGCAGATGATAGTATTCCAAGAACAGTGCTACCTATACCCGATACACCGCACGTGGGCTTAACGACCTACGATGCCAAAGACCCGGACACGAAATACCCGCCGATCCGGGATCTTCGACCGCCACGGGGCGCGCCCAACATCCTGATCATTCTCCTCGATGACGTGGGCTTCGGCGCGTCCAGCGCCTTTGGCGGCCCGTGTCATACGCCAAACCTCGAGAAACTCGCCGCAGGAGGCTTAAGGTACACACGCTTCCACACTACCGCACTCTGCTCGCCGACCAGACAGGCGCTGCTGACCGGCAGGAACCACCATTCGGCCGGCATGGGTGCGATCACCGAGATGGCCACCTCTGCGCCGGGCCAGTGCTCGTTCATGTCCAACACAATTTCGCCGATCGCCAGAACGCTGAAGCTAAACGGCTACTCGACGTCCCAGTTCGGCAAGTGCCACGAAGTCCCGGTCTGGCAGACCAGCCCTATGGGCCCGTTCGACGCGTGGCCTACCGGCGGGGGCGGGTTCGAATACTTCTACGGGTTCATCGGAGGCGAGACCAACCAGTGGTATCCGGCATTATACGAAGGCACGACGCCGGTTGAGCCCGAGAAGACGCCTGATCAGGGTTATCATTTTTCAGAGGACATGACCGGCAAGGCGATCAAGTGGATACGCCAGCAAAAGGCGCTCATGCCCGACAAGCCGTTCTTCACGTACTTTGCGCCGGGAGCCACACACGCGCCTCACCACGTCCCGAAAGAGTGGGCTGACAAATACAAAGGCAAGTTCGACCATGGTTGGGACAAGCTCCGCGAGGAGACTTTCGCACGCCAGAAAAAGCTCGGCGTCATTCCGCAGGACTGCCAGCTCACCAAACGCCATGCCGAGATCCCGGCGTGGGAGGACATTCCGGACAATATGAAGCCGGTCCTATCACGTGAGATGGAGGTGTACGCCGGCTTCCTCGAGCACACGGACTACCAGATCGGACTGCTGATCGACGCGCTCAAAGATCTCGACATACTCGGCGACACGCTAATCTATGCGATAGTCGGCGATAATGGCGCCTCCGCGGAGGGATCACTCCAGGGCGCGTTCAATGAGATGGTCACGCTCACCGGCTTCGCACATCTCGAGACGCCTGAGTTTCTGATAGCCCAAATGGACAAGTTCGGCGGGGTCGAAGCGTATAACCACTACGCAGTGGGTTGGGCTCACGCGATGAACACGCCCTATCAGTGGACTAAGCAGGTGGCCTCTCATTTCGGCGGCACCAGGAACGGTGCCATCGTCCACTGGCCCCGGAGGATCAGGGCAAAAGGCGAGATCCGCAGCCAGTTTCACCACGTGATCGACGTCGCTCCGACCCTCTTGGAGGTCGCCGGCCTGCCCGAGCCGGCCGTAGTCAACGGAGTCCAGCAACGTCCCATAGAAGGGGTCAGCATGGTCTACTCGTTCAATAGCGCTAAAGCCCCCGGACGGCACGAAACACAGTACTTCGAGATGATGGGAAACCGGGGCATATATCACAAGGGCTGGACAGCTGTGACCAAACACCGCACGCCCTGGGAGATAGGTATACTCAAACTGCCGGCCTTCGACAACGACGTGTGGGAACTGTACGATACCACGAAGGACTGGACCCAGTCAAAGGACCTGGCGAAAGAGAATCCTGAGAAGCTACACGAACTCCAACGGTTATGGCTGATCGAGGCGGTCAAGTACAACGTGCTGCCGCTGGACGACCGGACCGTGGAGCGCACCAACCCAGACCTCGCCGGCAGGCCCCAGCTGATCAAGGGCAGCAGACAGCTCCTGTTCGGAGGTATGGGCCGATTGACCGAAAATTCGATCATCAACTTCAAGAACAAGTCGCACGCGGTGACCGCCGAAGTAGTCGTGCCGCCGACCGGCGCGGAAGGAGTAGTCATCGCCCAAGGCGGGCTCACCGGCGGCTGGAGCCTCTATACCAAAGCTGGCAAGCTAAAATATTGCTACAACTTCTACGGCCTGAACCGGTACATGATCGAGAGCACGTCACAGCTCCCGCCGGGGACTCACCAAGTCCGGATGGAGTTCAAGTACGACGGAGGCGGCCTGGGGAAAGGTGGCACAGTCACACTCTTCGTCGATGGCAAGAAAGATGGCGAAGGGCGGGTGGACCAGACGGAGCCCATGGTTTTCTCGGCGGATGAAACCTGCGACATTGGCTTTGAATCCGGCTCTCCCGTGACCTATGATTATCCCCACCAAGGCAACAGGTTTACCGGCGACGTGAACTGGGTGGAGATCGACGTCGGCAAAGACGCTGAGAATCTGGACCACCTTATATCCCCAGAAGAACGCCTACGTATTGCTATGGCAATACAATAGTCACGAACACTCAGACGAGCTCCCCTAGCTCACTGTCGGGAGAACATGGCCTGCGCCTCTTTCTCCACGTCCGCGTAGGGCTTGCCGCTCACGCTCACGGTGACACTGTTGATCCGACCCCTGGTGAAACGGAACGGCCCCCGGTACTCCTGGCTGACGCTGTCCGAACCGTCCCGGCCCACCCGGAGCCCGCCGCCGGAGAGGCCAAAATATCCTGGCTGCGTCTTCATAGGGCCTCCGGCAGTCTGACGATCGTTGATGAACATACTGAGGGGGCCGTTGGCGACCCTCTTAGGATCCTCCTTCTGCTTAGAGAACTCGACGCCTAGGGTTACGTGGCCCGTCGGCACTTCCCGATCCGAGATGAACCGGAAGACGTGCTGTCCCACAAAGTTATACTCGTAGTGGAGCCGCCCGTCTTTGATGTATAGCGTGTAGCCGCCGAACCTGCTGCCTTGGGATATGATTACACCTTCGGCGTCCCGGGTATCGATATGCAGATCGGCCACCATGGTGAAGGACCGGTTCTGGAGATTCACCGCAGGCCCTTCAGGGATATCGGCACTGTCCGGGTAGTAGACATAGGTGTTCCGGGGCTTGGCGAGCTGGGGACGGGGCTGGATGAGGATCTCGACCGGTACGCGGTCATCCAGCGGCAGCACGTTATTCCTCCCGGCTTCAGCCCACCACAACTCTACCAACTTCTTCAGCTTATCCGGGTACTGATCTGCCAAGTCGTGCGCCTCCGAACGGTCCTCGTCCGTGTAGTACAGCTCCCACACATCCTGGTCATAGTTCCCTTTGCCTGAGGTCGGCGCATGACGAGTCACAGCCTTCCAGCCGCGGTGCCAGACGCCCCTGGTGCCCAGCATCTCGTAGTACTGGGTCTGCCGGGTCGTCGGGGCGTCAGGACTCTCGAACGTGTAGCTCATGCTGACCCCCTGGATAGGAGACTGCGTATAGCCATTGATGACTTCGGGCGGCCGGATGCCGCAGCAGTCCAGTATGGTGGGCATGATATCGATGGCATGATGGTACTGATGCCTAATCTCGCCCCTTGCTTTTATTCCGGAAGGCCAGACGATGACCAACGGATCACAGATGCCACCGTTATACGAGTACCGCTTCCACATCTTAAACGGGGTGTTGAACGCCATCGCCCAGCCATTCGCGTAATGGTTAAAGGTATCCGGGCTCCCGAGCTCGTCGATCATCCGCATGTTTTGCCGAAGATCCTCAGGCAGACTATTGAACATAAGGTTCTCGTTGACCGACCCGTCCGGACCGCCCTCTCCGCTAGCGCCATTGTCGGAAAGCACGACGATGATGGTGTTACTGATCTCCCCAGTCTCCTCCAGATAGTCGATCAACCGGCCCAGCTCGTGGTCAGTATAGCTACAAAAGCCAGCGTAGACCTCGGCCATACGAGCGAAGAGCCGCTTCTCACCCACGGAAAGGGAATCCCAAGGCCTAGTATAATCCATCTGCTCGTTGATGATCTCGGTCCCGACAGGGTTAACAGGAGGCAGCGCAGTATTTTCAGGAAGAACGCCCAGCTTTTTCATCCGCTCGAGCACGATTTCCCGGTACTTTTCATAGCCCATATCGAACTTGCCTTTATACTTGTCCGCCCACTCCTTCCAGACGTGGTGAGGCGCGTGGCAAGCGCCCGGCGCCAGGTACAGAAAGAATGGCTTGTCAGGCACGATCTGCCGGGAGTCCTTGATGAACTCGATAGACCGGTCCACCAAGTCTTTGCTGAGATGATACCCATCCTCGGGCAGATAGGGCTGATCAAAAGGATGGTTATCGTAGACCAGGGTAGGGTACCACTGGTTGGTCTCGCCCCCGAGAAACCCGTAGAACCGCTCAAAGCCCCGGCCGACAGGCCAGTTGCGTTTGACGGCGGCCAAATTCATCTCCTCCGCCGGACAGAGGTGCCACTTGCCCACACAATAGGTATTATAGCCGCTCCCGACCAGAATCTCGGACAGCAGCCCGTTCTCGAATGGAATGTGCCCGTGCTTGCCCGGGAAGCCGCTGGTGGCCTCTTCGATGACAGCCATACCGTTCAAATGGCAGTTTCGGCCGGTCAACAGACAGGATCGAGTTGGAGAGCACAGCGCAGTAGTGTGCCAGTTAGCATATCGTAAACCCATCTCTGAGAGGCGATTCAGTACGGGCATCTCGATCAAACCGCCGAAAGTGTCCCAGGCAGCCATACCCACATCATCCCAAACGATCATCAACACATTAGGCGTGCCTCTGGACGACTCCGGCGCCTTGTACGGCCCCCAGTCGGGGACCGAGTCCCGTATGTCAACATCGATTATCCCTCTAAACGGTTTCGCCAATACCATCACCTGTACCCTGTTTACCGACGCTCGATATGCCAGCACCACTGTTAAGCAGCAATCGAGGCTTGACCAGAAGGGCCCGTCCCAATTTTACCAATTATAGGTCAACCCAAGAGCGTGGGGCCGACTGGAATTTGGCAAAATTGGGACAGGCCCACCATGAAGAACATTTAATCTCATAGTTATAATGATAACTATAATTATAATTGAAAATCTGATTGCCGATCTCCAGTATGACTGTACAAGTTCTGACTATTACGCGGCTTTATCCAGGGTAAACCACGGTTATTGTTGATATTTATTATTATTCGATAGCTTAAATAACATATTGAGGGTTTGAAGGGTGTTTAGAGGGTTACGCCAATGTGCCTTAGCTCTGCTATTGGCATGTCTCATCATCAATGCGACGCTCGTAGCTACGGCAGAGTTCGAGAGCAGAAATGAGGTTAGAGTTGGCAACACCATACTTAACAACGAGATCATCATAGTCCCGTACCAGATCACCCTGTTTCACAACCAAGCGGCCGCCCACACCGATGCAGAGTCGCTCGCCATCTCGCCACTGCCGATGAAGGGAAGCGACGGCTTTTCCCTAGATCAGACCAGCGACGAGAACACAGCCGCGACAGAGACCGGATTCTTCGACGTGCAAGTAGCGCCATACATCGCGCCTTTCGATCAATTACCCGGCCAAGTCGTCGGCGGCAACCCATCATGGGTCACCGGATCGGGACCGATCAGCTTTGCGGGCATCCCAGCAAACACGCAAATGACATTCCCAGATATGACAATGGCCACCCGCCGGATCAACCAGAGCGCTCCAACTATCAACGGGACTAACAAGACGCCACCGACCAACGCTACAAACCAGACAATACCAGAGAATAGCAGCAGTAACCTGACAATGCCGGCAGCTAACGCTACCAATAAGACAATACCAGCAATGAATCGAACCAACGAGACGCCGACAACCAGCAAGATCAACCAGATGCTTTCGACCAACGGAACAAACAAAACATATAACTCACCATCGTCAGCCAGCTATGACTATATCATCGATGCCAACAATAGCAGACCTTACCTGCCCGGCAATCTCATGCTGGTTAAGACCGTCGATAATCAGACGGTCGTCGATCGTGTCCCGCATAAGTATTTACAACTCTACGCCACCCCAGAAGAGATCGCCAATAGGACCATCATGGAACGGATGTGGCGAAACGTCCACCTGAATTTCAATATGGACCGGGCATATACAGGGGAAACTGCCAACCCCACCTGGATCTGCCCGCTAAAAAACCCGTACACGCTGATGCCTTGGTATCCAACCACGCTGACCGTCGCCGACGCGCTGAGTATGACCATGCCAGGAACGCATGATAAGAGATTCATGTGGCCCGTGGGAGTTTAGTCAGACCCGGAGAACCAACGACTGTTAAACCGCCCAACCCACACGGGCATCAACCGACGAAGAAGCGGGATATAAATAGCTTGAATATGCGTCCGATATGTCAAATATCTTTATAAAATTGCTAAAGCACATTTTTACTGGATGTTTATGTCTGTAAACTCATCGACTGGTGGAAATACTGGATACATATCCTGGAATGTAGCCTGGTGGGATATGCTGCTACGCGGAGTGATCGCGTTGGCTTTCGGCCTAGTGCTGTTCTTCTGGCCCGGACTGTCTTTAGCGTCCTTTGTACTGCTCTTCGCAGGCTTCGCGTTCTTCGACGGGATTTTGATGTTGCTGCAAATGGTGACGATCAAAGATGGAATGTGGTGGGCAAGGCTGCTGCATGGCATAGCAGCCATTATAGCGGCGGCAATCGCGGTTTCCATGCCGGGATTGACTCTGCTGGTCTTCGCATTCGTGATAGGCTTTTACTGGTCATTCACCGGCATCCTGCAGATTATCGTTGGACTGGCCGCGCGCAAAACAATCGAAGGCGAATTGCTCCTAATAGCAGGCGGACTGATCACAGCGATCGTGGGCGCCATACTGCTAATACACCCCCTGCAGGGCATTATCGCACTGGCACAGGTCGTGGGAATTTTCAACATCGCATTCGGAATAATCCTAGCCGTCCTGGCGGTGAAACTGAAGCTGGCCGAGGGCAGAGCACCCGCAATGGCATAAAACGAGCTGATTCGAGATCAGTCACTGCTGCCGAGTCAATAGCGTAAGCACTACGCCCACAATGACAGTGATGGCCCAGAAAATCAGTATAAGCTCAGCTATCATGTTGTAACTGACCGGGAGATGTAGCAGGCGCTGTGCCAGCACAGCGCCTATTATCACACATATGCCCGTAACCAGTGAGATAACCAAGGACTGGACCAAGCTGTAACGGACGTTTTTCAACGTGTCCCGGGTTTCCATGACGTCTCCACCCATCGAGAATCTCATCACGGCTGCGAATAAATGGGTTGTGTAACGGTGCAGCGGGCGGCGCCAGAGCGCTATGACTTGGCTATCGCTTTCAACCGTCATCATTGTTATATACAGTCCACCCCAATGATATCTATAAGATAAGGAAGCGGTTTAATTGAGCATTCTGGTCGCGACTGATGGCACGCCGCAGGGGGAGAAGATCGTACGGTTCGCCATAGATCTGGCAAAGTGCCGGAAGACGGCGTTGATCGTACTGCATATCATCAGGAGCAAGCGGGGTGTGGACAACGAGAAGATCATCAAAGACGGCATGCTCCTACTAGAAAAGATCAAGGATGTTGCCACATCGTACGGCGTAACCGCCACCACGATGTTAGAAAGCGGTGTCGTCTATGAGATGATCTTGGATAAAGCCCGGGAAAACAACGCGGAGGTCATAGTCGTAGGCACCTCCGGAAAGTCACAAGAAACCCAGACCGTCGGGAGCACATCTGACTATATCGTACATAACGCCAGATGCACGGTCGTCTTGGTCAAATAAAATGGCGCCCGGCAATTTTACTCTGATACAGGTCAAGATTGCTGTTGTACCGTATCCCTGACCAAAAGTTCCCTCACATAATCTGGCTTGAGCGCCATAGCAGCCTGGTAAGATTTGATCGCTTCGGGCACGCGGCCATTCCTCGCGTGCACATTTCCTAAATTGTATAAGGCATCTACGTTGCCCGGGTCGAAGCGCAACGCCTCGACGAACTCTGATGTGGCCTGGTCTAGCAGGTTCTTTCTCATTAGAGCCATGCCCAGCTTAGCGTGAATTTCCGGATCGTCGTTCTTGACGCCGATCGACTCCCGGAATGACCTGATGGCATCATCCATCATGCCCTTTCTATAGTAGATCATCCCCAGCCTAGCTTGGGCGTCGCTATGCCGCGGGTTGATACGCAGTACCTCTAGGTACTCTCGGATGGCCTCGTTCATCATATTCCGGTTAAAATAAATGTTGCCGAGGTTATTGTGCGCCTCGGAGAATAGTGGATTGATCCTGATAGCCTCCTTGTATTCCACGATGGCCTCTAATACCATGCCTTTGCTGTAGTAGATCGCTGCCAGGACGCTGTGGCTGTCCGCGTTGTTCGGGTTCAGCCGTATGGCTTCCCTGTACCCCTTTACGGCCTCTTCGATATGGCCAAGCTGATAGTATACGCCGGCCAAGCTGTAACGCAGATCCCACCGCCCCGGGCTCAGCTCTAGCGCCTTCTGGTATTCCTCGACGGCCCGGTCCAGCATACCCTTGTTATAAAAGGCGTTGGCCAGGTTGATGTGGGCCTTCAGGAAATCCGGCTTCAGCCTGACAGCCTCAGAACACTCGGTGATCGCCTCGTCAATCATCCCCTTATTGTAATACAGTAGGCCGAGATTAAGGTGCGCCTCCGCGTTCCCAGGGTTCGCTTTGAGCACATCTTTCAAATCGGAGATAGCCTTCCCTATCATCGCCTGCTCGTCAGGCTTATCGTCGACTTTTAACGCCGATTTTTGGTTGTCAGGGGACCTTTTAAATAGTTCCATACTATCCTGCATCTATATGGTTAGCTCTGATCATTTTAAACCTTGTCGGAACCCCAACGAGCCAGTGGAGCATTTTTAAGGATAATATGCATAAATATGCATATTTATGTGTATTTAGCCATCGTATTTAACATAGCGGCAACAACATCCAAAACGCTTATTGCTCGAGAAGCCCTTGTGCCGCTTACTATGGATAACTTGATGCTCAGAAGGATGCTGGTAATGATTGGCATATTGATCTTGCTGATCGGATCAATTCTTCTGACATACGGCGTTTTTAAGAACAACAACACTTACATTATAATCAGCATCGTCGGCGTCGTAGTATCCTACTTGATCTCTAAGTATGTCATAAAGCTGCAAAAAGAAAGCAGGAAAAACAAGTGAGTAAATAATTTTGGTTCTCATCCAAGTTTAGGGAATCTATAAAATCGAAAAAGTTATAGTACCTAAATAAAGCTGGTGCTGGGTTGTACACCAGTATCGTACCAACAAATTCAACATACTATAAGCCGATATTGTAATCGCTAAAATATGTTGGTGCGTCCCCTATGACGATTGGTTGGGTTTCCATAAACTCGTGGTATTCCCCAAATCAGTATCGATTCCCCATATTTGATCATTGACCGTTTATCTTTAACTATCATCCTAAACTTGGGGAAGGGGCATAATTTTTGATTGGCGGCCGAGAAGGTTGTAAGGTGCTAAAACTCGAAGAGTGTCCTCTGCTTTCTATCTCCGCGGTCGCTGTCGTCCGGCTGCTTTTCTGGTTCCGGTTTCGAGTCGGACGAGGTATGTACCTCCGGAGGGTCGGCGGGCTTTATCATGGCGTCTTCAGTGCGGCTTTCCCCCGTACTGGACACCGATGGGTGTTCCGCTGGATGATCTGCTATGGGGCGATCCGCCGCAATATCATCTCCCTCCACAATAGATATAGAGGGGGGCTTGTCAGGCTCGCTGGATGAGGGCTCGCCACCGTCACGCGAGCTGCGCCGTTTACGTTTTTGTTTATCTTCTATGCTGGCTGGTTCTGACAGCTTTTTGGCCTTAGGCGGCGGAGGGATTTTGCAGGTCTCCGCACGCTCTGTCTTATGGTGTCTGCCGAAATGAACGAAGGCGTCGATCTCCTGCTCGATCTCCTGCTCGATCAGATCCCGTGATCTTTTATAGATCTCCGTGACCTTCTTCGAGGCTTTTTTGGAGCCGAACAGAAACGCGATCTCGTCCTCCTCCAGCTTGAGTTCTGCTGCCAGCCTGATCGCATGATCTTCGACTTCAAATAGAGACCTGAGGAGGGGGAGATACGATGACCTCGCCTCCGCCTTTGACACGTGGCAGGCTTTACCCACCTTGGTCGAGAGGGAGTCCCTAATATTCCGAGCCGGTTTCGTCCTGCCCAGTTTTTGCCAGTATGTAGGCGAACTGTATCGGGAGAAGCCCCCGTAGCGGCGACGGCGTGCACGGTTGATGCCACAGACCATCATAAACCCGGCATACCGCCACATACCATAGCACTGCCTGCGTCTGGTTCGGCCCAGGTAGATATCCGCCTTCGAGAGCACATCGAAGCCGCGTTCTAGATCATCGTCCTGGTACTCCCTGGGAAGGTTTTCGTCCACCCAGCCGATCAGGTCCTCTGGGTTCTCATCCAGGCTGTATGTGGCATCCAGCGCCTCCTTCATGTCTTTGCCCCGGAAGATCATGCCCATGACCTTGAAAACAGTTTCAGGCACGTCACGCTCGCCTGTAGAGACGTCGATCAGCCTGACCTCACCATTTCCCTGGGCCGCGGCCTGAAGGTCATTGATGGCAGAGCGGAGATCATTCGTGCGCTCCGCGATCTTCATCAATGCATCGGGATCGCAAGTGAGCCCCTCCCTCGAGCAGATCTTTCTCAGGGCCTTCGCAATCGATGTGCTCAATATGGCTCTGAACTGGATCTGGATTGCTGATTCCCTCAACGGCTTGGACATGGCATATATATCGTTCGCTATGAGTATGATAGGCTGGCTAGTACGCTTTATTACGTTGATGATCGCCGCCTCTCCGCCGCGGTCGGCGTTGCCATGCAGGTTATCCGCCTCGTCGAGGATGACCAGCCGGCGACCCGCCGCACCCTCAAAGGTGCCCGCCATCGCAGCGGGGCCTGCGATGCGATTGATCTCGTTTTTCGTCCGGACATCCGACGCGTTCAGCTCAATATAATCCCAGCCCATATCATGGGCCAGCGCCAGCGCCGCCGAGGTCTTGCCAACCCCCGGGCCCCCATACAGGATCGCTGCTTTCTTGCCTGAGCTGAAGGTCTCCGCCCATTGCCGAAGGGCCTTTACCGCGGCATCGTTTCCCACGATATCGCGGAGGCTGACGGGCCGGTACTTCTCCGTCCACTCGAGGTGGTCTGTGGTAATCATCAAACCCTCTGTTTCTACCCGTAAGTAAATTAATATTTGGTAGCATACTACTACCCTTGATGAAACTGGAGTCACTGGCTGAATCGCTGCGGGATTATCTGGGCGCGACCCGCAAGCATTCGATCAAAAATATCGTGAATATTTTCGACGAGCAAGGTACCAACCCCTCTTTCGGGGAGGACGCGGCGATCATCGATTACGGCGATGATGCGCTGCTGCTGGCTGCAGATGGCATCTGGGATCGACTCATGCGGGCGGACCCGGAGTGGTCAGGCTACTGTTCCATTCTGGTCAATGTCCACGATATCGCTGCCATGGGCGGCAGGGCGATGGGCATGGTCGATATCTTCTCCTCCAGTTCGCCGGAAATGTCCAAAAAAGTCCTCAAAGGCATGAAAGAGGGCGTGGAAAAGCTGGGCGTGCCCATCGTCGGAGGGCACATCCATCCTGATACACCCTACACGGCGGTAGACGTGGCGATCCTGGGCCGGGTGAAAAAAGATAGTATAATCTATAGTAGCACGGCGAAGCCCGGCGATGACGTCGTCCTGGCCATCGATCTCGACGGAAGGGTCCACCCATCCTGCGACATGAACTGGGACTCCACCTTCCTGAAGGAGGCCCCAATCGTCAGACACCAGATAGAATCCATGGTGGAGTTGGGCGAAAAGAAGCTGCTGACCGCTGGCAAGGACGTGAGCAACCCTGGCATCCTGGGGACGCTGGGCATGATCCTGGAAGTCTCGGGCGTGGGCGCCAACGTCGAGCTGGAACAAATACCGAAGCCGGAAGGGCTCGAATGGGATCGCTGGCTGAAAATGTACCCTGGCATGGGGTTTATCGTCACCTGCATGCCAGAAAATACGGACAAAGTTATCGATATCTTCGGCAACCACAAACTTAATGCATCCCGGGTTGGTAAGATAGTGCCTGGCAGCCGCCTCGACATCGTTAAAGGCGGGGAGAGAGCTACAGTCTTCGACTTCACCAAGCATAACATCACCGGGCTCAGGCCCGTCAAAGGATGCAACCAATAATGTCTAAAAAGATAGCAGTCATCAAGGGCGACGGCGTAGGCCCCGAGCTCGCCGAAGCGGCCATTAATGTCATGAAGGCCGTCGACGCAAACGTAGAGTTCATCGAATGTCCCGGCGGAGCCGAGTGGTGGCAGATCAACGGCGGCAACACCCTGATCCCGGAGCAGTCATGGAAAAGCATGGACGCCGCGGACGCGATCTTCAAAGGCCCAACCACGACCCCCGGAGGTATCGGCTCCCCGAAGAGCGTGGCAGTATCGATCCGGCAGCGGTATGACCTGTACGCTAACGTCCGGCCGGTTAAAAGTTATAAAGGAACCCCGTCCCCGCTGGGCGAGGTCGACTTCGTCTGCGTGCGGGAAGGAACCGAAGGCCTATACTTCGGCGAAGAAGTTCAGATTACCGAGGATGTGGTCATCGCCATCCGAAAGATCACCAGGCCAGCCTGCCGACGCATCGCAAAGTACGCCTTTGAGGAGGCGAAGCGCAGGGAATGGAAGACCGTCGTAGCGATTCACAAGAGCAACATCCTCAAAAAGACTGACGGGACGTTCCTCCAGGAGTGCGAGAAGGTCAAGCAGGACTTTCCAGGCATAGAATTGGAGGAGTACCACATCGACAACGTAGCCCAGCAGCTTATCAAGAATCCCCTGATCTTCAACGAGAAAGCCCTGCTTTCGACCAACCTGTTTATGGACGTCCTCAGCGAGGAGTGCTCCGCGCTGGTCGGCAGCATCGGCTTGATATACTCGGCCAACATCGGCGACAGGAAAGCCATGTTCGAGCCAGCGCACGGCAGCGCTCCGAAGTACAAGGGCATGGACAAGACCAACCCCGTGGCGACCATACTGGCGGGCGCGTGGATGCTGGAATACCTCGGGATGAAGAAGGAATCCCAGAGGATCTTCAAAGCCGCCGAGAAAGTCATCGCCGAAGGTAAGAAGGTGACATACGATCTGGGCGGGAACGCGAAGACCAGCGAGATGGCGGACGAAATCACCAGAAACCTCTAATCGCCTAAATATCTTGCTAATAGTGTTATGAAGGATTCGAGAAGGGAGAAAGCCCACCACCAAAGCTAGTAGGCTTACCCCCAAACAGCCCCAAGATCATAAGGCCGGGACTATTATCGCCCCGGTACTTTCACCAAGCGACACACGCTAACTAAACCCGACGCCAGCCCTCTTCATGACACCCGATCTGAAGAGCCCATAACTTTACCGCGCATCACGACGACTCATTCAACTCGACGGGTGTATGCCAGAAGCCCTGGCTGGCCTCGACTTTGAACAAACTTGAGACAGAAGCCGCCCACTCTCGGCAAATTGGTACTAGACTCTGCGCCATCCTGTTTTACAAAGCCGATCCGGAAGTGTAGCATCGATTTTTCGGGGAACACACAGGGAATGCGAGAAAAAAGGTTTGCCAGTGAACTGAAGGATCTTCGATACCAGCCGAACACCGACCTTCCCGGAGGGGAATCTCACCACATCACCTCCTGTGCGCCCTCCATTTTATCAACGACCTTGACAGATTTTCGGAGTCACACAGAGCCCTTAAACTCGGCAGAACGTTCAACTTCACGTCAACTACCCCGCCCTGAAGGACGGGGCTTGAATGTGCAATTTGCGCCATTCGCGTGGCTGGTCGACATCTGTTGGCGAGACAGTGGAGAAGTCCCCAAGGCAGCCCGCGGTTATACAGAAGACCCATACGCCATGTCATCCGATTCATTGCTGGCGCCTATACCGTACAACCGTTGTTTCGATTGTATACCAAAGCTGTCATCTCCCGTTGGAGTGCCCACAGCATAACCCTTGGTATAATCGATTATACAAAAAAAGTTGTTGGGAGTGTCGGCTTCCTCCCCACCCAAAGGATGAGGACTCCGCCTCAAATCAGGTTGAAAGTCCTAAGGACGAGAAATCGAGCACGTTGATCCCGGATCGGGGATCATCACATTATCATGGCCAAGCGCATATAGACTCGCTGGAGAGGAAGTACAATTATACCCGGCAAAAGCAATCGACATTTTACACGTATGATAATCTCGAGAGAAAGGAGCGATTATTATTTACGATAACTGGGCCGTGGGGCGGAGAAAGCCTACTACTTTAGCTGTGGGATGAATCCGCCCCTCGAATCCCTTATCGTAAGGCTTTTAAACTCCTGTATTATATGGTATCCTACCAGGTCATTGCGTACTTGCGTCCGTATGGCGTATACCATAGGAACTTGTATCCTGCAGAACCCATCGGGTTGCTGTGATACGTTGAAGGGTGCTGGAATGTTCGGGCGGTACTCGTCTGCGCCCGTTGCCAATAGTACACTTCGATTAA
>Ga0187785_10000377_pt1 | contig 16751 bp, 17 predicted proteins | sample 0815_BV2_4_20_MG_FD_132466 | JGI IMG/M metagenome (GOLD analysis project Ga0187785, IMG submission 132466) | Tropical peat soil microbial communities from peatlands in Department of Meta, Colombia - 0815_BV2_4_20_MG | ecosystem: Environmental > Terrestrial > Soil > Wetlands > Peat | place...
GATGCCTGTAACATGGTCGCCCGCATCAAGAACGACCGCCCCGCGCTTAAATCGGTGTATAGCAAGGTGTTACAGCGTACGGCCAACAATCTTTTCAATAATATCTCGGTGCTAACCGAGTTGAGGAAAATAGGATATGGGACCGGTAAGCTACGGTTCAAATCAGGGTACCGCTATCGTAGGTTATATTGTAACTAGTCTGGCTGGAAGGCGTGGAACATGCCGGTTTACCTGTCTAGCAGACAGGCAATACAATCGGCGTAAGCCCGTTGCAAACTGCCAGCCATGAAACAGGAAGCCTCATCCTTTAGGCGGGGGTAGTTCACACTTCTTTGTTGCCATGATTATGGGCCTTCAGTCCTGCGAGGGACTCCAGCGCCTCCTCCTCGAGGAAGTGTAGTTCCGCTGGTATGACCATGATCTGCAGCGGGCTGCCGAAGCTGAAGTCGAAGAGTTCTTCGATTTTCCCGGCCCTAATGCAAGGTTCGGACGAGCCTGCCCTGGCGATTCCGACGCACAGGGCGCCGGCAATGACACCTTCCTGTCTGTTCCCTTCTACCTTGAGCAGCAGCTCGATGCCCTTATTAACTGTCATATATCCCTTCTCCTGGTCGATATCCAGAAACAGCAGGGTGTGAAGGTTATTCTTCTTGTTCATCTTCACAGTATCATAGGGCGTCTCAGAAATCACGCCTTTGTATGGAAACGCGATGGTCGCCGACTTGCCAAACCGGTAGTTTTGCAGTCCGGTAAGGCCGCAGACGGCTGATTGAATGGATGCTCCATGTATCAGCTTCGTCGCTATGCCGAGCTTATTCGCCCGAAGCCGGAGGTCCAAATGTGTCGTCGCCACCATAGCGTCGCCACCGGTCAGGAAGGCCACGTTTTTCTCCGCTGCATCCTTGAGCACGTTCTCTCCGGGTCGCTGTTCGACCTCTTCCCGGGAGAGAACGATCACCTTCTTCCCGTAATGCGCCTCCATATTTTCTATCGACGACCCCATCAGCCTCGATGTATAGAACTCGGCATATACTACATCGGCCTTGCGGATAGCTTCGAGGCCTTTTTCCGAAATATCCTTTTCATCATAGAGGCCAAGACCGATAAAAGTAAGCATAGTGTATCCGTCCCAGCTATATATCCGTCCTGATATATACCTGCCCCATATTATTTATCCTGCCCAGGGTCCCCAGGGCGATTGATGATCAACACGTTGCCACGGCCTTTCTTGATCTTCTTAACTATTCCCCGGCTTTCGAGGTCCGAGACTATCAGGCTCACTTTGGCCTCGGAGTATGGCAACGCCTTCCGCAGGTCAAGCTGGGTAATGCGGCCCCCGTTTTTCTCCATGATGGCCAATACCTCGCGACAATCCTGGGGAAGCAGCTGTTCCTGCACCGAGATCACCATTTTCGGAGGCGTAACAGGCGTCTTCCCCGCGTCATCCTCAGACAGTTGCCCTTCCACTTCAGAATCTCCCATTGGAGGGGACGTCGCTCTGACCGCCTCTTCAATCCCCCAGATCGGCCCCTTTTTCTCCTTTGAGGAACGGGTTTTTTTCGATGAACGCAAGAAAATAAACGATAGCAGTACGATTCCAATCGCTATTACGATTACTCCCATGCCAAGATATACAAACCGGTTTGACCCCAGCAATGATGATGGTGGTGATGTCTGCGTCGACTGAGAGTTCTGCATAGGAGGAGATGTCGTAGACGTCCCATTCAAACCTTCAGTTACATTAACAACACCTGTTAGGTAGTCCGAATTATTTATCGTATCAAGATCATCCAATCCTATTGGCGGGAACAGGATAAGATCGATCGTGTAGTCACCGGAGTCGGTAACGGTGATGTTCTCAGTTGTATCGATCTCCGAAGGAGTCCCTGGAGTGCCGGCAGAGCCATGCAGCATATAGGAGCCATTTGGCAGGCTAAACTCATAACTTCCAGACTTCACCACATACCGATCTACCAGCGTCTTGTCGGGCTGAGAATAAACTTCTACGACAGCGTTGCTGACCGTTCCAAACGTGGACCAGTCGTAAACGTTGCCATGTACTACGGATCCGGCAGCTGTAGCGATCGGCTGGAAGGCCAGTCCAACGCCCATCAACAGCACTATGATGCATAAAATCCGGACTACGGGCGTCAATATACCGATCCGTAACATACAGTTGGGTAATAAGCATAAACGCATATATACTTTTTTAAAGTGAAAAAAGCACGAATAAAGTTTTAATCAGCTAATTCGGATTAATCCTGCCCCGTAACACATGAAGATGGAAGGGTGGTAAAAAGTATCCTTATATACTCAGGCGTTTTATGGATAGGTGGTAGATAGATCAATCACACGGCAGGTACCAACCGTATGAAAATAAATAAAGTGATAATAATAATACTGGTATTTATCGTGCTGATCGCTGGCTTATCGGCCCCGGCAGTAGCATACATACTAAATACAGGCTATACTGGGGATGCGAGGAATGCTATGGATACGGGGAATACTTCGGGTTCTTCCGTCTCGTCCCCGACGATCAGACCTGCAAACGGATGGTTCAGCAATAATTATAGGATGGTTGCATCCCCTACTCCAACCAATGCATCCCCTATTCCAACCAAGGTGTCCCCTGTTCCAACCAATGTATCCCCTATTCCAACCAAGGTGTCCCCTGTTCCAACCAATGTATCCCCTGTTCCAACCAATACCTCGACAAACCTGACGCCTGTTACAGCATCCCACCATGACTCATACACGATCGGACCCGGCGAAAATCTCAAGATCGGCGATCTTCGTCAGCCTGTCGTTTCCAAGCCAAACACAACCAGAAAAAATATAATGAATAAAACTTCCTCGGACGACGCTCAGCTTAAAACGGCAAAAAGCCTCGCCAATGCCAGGATCAACCTGATCATCAGACAGATAGAGGTGTATAAAAAGGAGATCACTAACAGCCGGTTGTCCGATGACGATAAGTCAATACTATTCGCGGAGGCAGACCAGAACATAGCCTGGTTTAAGGAGGAACAGGGCGAAATCCAGTCTGCCGATGATCTGGAGACGGTACAGGGCACCATGTCCCTGGTCGATCAGCAGATCGACGTCCTAAAGGTCGATCTCAAGAAAGATGCTGGATTGCTGGCCTACGACGAAGTCGACGTGAAAATCACCACTGCGCAGAACGTTTCAGGCATCGTAAGCCAGAAGATCGCTAACCTGAAAGTACAGGGCAACGATACAACCCGGGCCGAACAGCTGCTGGCCGATTATGACGGCCATGTCAGCGCGGCATCTGACCATATGGACGTGGCAAAGGCTCGCTTCGACAATATCACCTCGGCTGGTAACGCCGACCAGAACTTCGCCAGCGGCTACGGTGAGCTAAGCCGGTCCGAAACAGAACTGGGTAAGGCATACATCGACCTGAAAGAGCTATATCGGCTATTGCTCCATAAATAGCATGACCTGCTGGTCGACTGCCTGATATTTTTAAGGATGCTTTCACGTATCCCTACGGCTTTTACATTTTATTTTGTATTATTGATCATAAAGTAGGATTTAATAGTAATAAGTTTATATCTACTGAGGTTATAATAAGCGTTTATGAAACTGCGAGTAGCATATATAGTGGTATTTCTAATAACGCTCGTCCTTACCGCATCACTATCACTGACAGCAGCTCGAAGCACGACGCCGTCGATATCAAACGAATATAAACTATATGCTTCCAGTCCCTCCGATGATCCATCTACCGACGTCATCGAGGTAAACCCAGGCCAGTCCATCACAGTAGAAGCCGTAGCCACGCTAACCTACAGCGGAACGGCCATGATCTCCCCAGTGATTACAGTCACCAACGATATGAACCTGCTAAATGGAAACATCAGCAAAGCCCATGTGCGACAGTCAGTCGAGATCGACCCGATACAGCTCGAAGACGGCCACACTTATACCAGATCAGGAAACGGGTCGATCACAGTTCCGGATGATACAAAGCCTGGTATCTACACCCTTGTATGCGTGGCTGCAGCCACATCCGGCGATTACTCTAAGAGAACAGCCGAAAAATTCCAGGTTAAAGTCATTAGCAAATCAGAATCGGTAGAAAAAACCATCTGGTACAATACCCCTCCATCCGAGAAGCCGATACACTATATATCAAGAAAGATGAGCTGGAGCCACTGACCGCTACCAATACTAACGCCTGCTGACTTCCATATACCACGCCCCACTACCGTAAACCTTTATTATCCTGTTTATTTTCAATTATCGATGGTTTCAATACTCTCCACTACCCTTATAGTAGATAGTGACCGTGAGACACGCGTGCGTTATCGTACTTAGACAGGATGGCGAAAAGACCAGACGGGCGCTTATGGAAGCGGAGCTGCTGGCCGCCGGCCTGAAAATACGGTCGGACGATATGTACCTGTATATCCCGGTACAGCCGCACGTTTCCATGGCTATTCTGGATACGGTGGCACCCGGCCTCACGCTAGCCGAGCGCGAATTCGAGGAGACGGTACAGCGCAAATCCATTAAGGATCTCATCGGATTCGCCCCGTCCTATGAGATCATCGGGGATATCGCGATCACCGCACATGCTTACGACCGGTCTGTCTGCGATGCCATCATGAAGGCCCATAGGAACGTTAAAACCGTCCTTGAGCCGGTATCGGGCGTAGCCGGCGAGTTCCGGGTTCGGGAATTCAGGGTACTCTGCGGCGAAAATCGGACCATCACGACTCATAAGGAGCACGGCTTCACCTACGAGATGGACCTGGCAAAGGTGTACTTCAGTCCGAGGCTATCCACAGAGCGCAAGCGGGTCATCGACCAGGTCGGCGATTCAGAGCTTGTCGTAGACATGTTTGCCGGGGTGGGGCCGTTCGCCATACAAGCCGCTAAAAGGGCGATGTACGTGGTGGCCGTGGATAAAAACCCGGATGCTATCGAATATCTGAATAAGAATATCCGAGCCAACCGAGTGGAGAACATCGAGGCGATCTGTGCCGATGCGCGGGAGATCTGGCTGCGACAGCCCGCAGATAGGGCGATCATGAACCTGCCTCACTCTGCACATGAGTTCTTGGATAAGGCGTTCTCGCTGATAAGGACCGGAGGGATAATCCACTATTACGATATCCGGCCTGAAGGCGAGATCTTCGACGCCGTTGTCCGAATGGTGCGAGAGAATGCCTCGAAGAGCGGTTGCCTCATAGAGATCGTGAATAAGCGGATCGTAAGATCTTATTCCCCCCATGAGTACAATATAGTATTGGACATACGGGTCACGGGCAAGAGGGAAAATTTTGAAGACTGATAGCCACCGATCTCTGGAGTGTCAGACAACGGTATTTCCACCATTGTTTATTGACCGATGTGGTTGTTCGCCTGGAACGTTAGCCTGAACGCGGCGCCCTCCCCATCAATGTGCTCGATTTCCCCGCCGAGCTGATCGATCAGCGTAATCACCAGCTGCATCCCCAGCGATACCGTATTATGGAAGTCGACATTCTTCGGCAGCCCTTTCCCATTATCGGCGACGATTAGCGTATAGCGATCGCCGTCCAGGGTCATTCTGATCCTGATGGCCGCTTCTTTTTCAGGGTTGAACGCATATTTAAGGCTGTTGGATACCAGCTCGTTGATGATCAGACCGCACGGGATCGCGGTATCAATATCAAGCGAAATATCCGCGATCTCTATAGCCACGCTCACATGCTGGTTCAACATGTATGATCTCACCAGTTGGGTTATCAGCCTGTTTACGTACCCGGCGAAGTCGATGCAGGCGAGATCCTTGGACTGATACAGCTGCTCATGTATGAGCGCCATCGACTTGATACGGTTCTGGCTTTCCTTGAATGCTGCAGCGTTGTCCTTGCCTGAGTTGCAGGACTGAAGGTTGAGCAGACTAGATATGATCTGCAGGTTGTTCTTGACCCGATGATGGATCTCTTTTAATAAAACCTCCTTTTCCTTAAGCGATTCCATGGTCCGCTCCTCAGCCTTTTTTCGCTCCGTAACCTCCACCTCCAGCGCCTTATGAGACCGGATCAACTCATCATACGCCTGCTGCAGCGCTACTGCAGCCTGCTTTCGATCCGTCACATCGCGGATTATAATTAGCAGCCCGTTCATATGCCCATGCTTATCGAGCAGCGGGGAGCTGTGGGCGTCAAGCCACCTAGAACCATCACCATCGCCATTGTCATCCAACATCAGCTCTACAGAGGTCTCCCGGCCCCCCTGAAAGCCGGCTCTCAGGTTGGACCATACCTGCAGGGCCGTTTCTGCCGGCAATCCGATCACTTTGTTCGTAACACCCAGCATTCGCTGAGCTGCGGGATTCACATCTACGATCCGGCCCCTGTCATCCACCACGATCATGCCCTCCGCCATATTTGCGATCAGCGCCTTGCTAGCCACGGGTATGATATCGAACAAGTGCTGCCTGAACAGCCCCCATGAACAGATCAGGGCAGTGATCGCGAAGAAAAAAGGGGCCAGGTCCAGGTCGGGAAATGGGCTGAGATCGGCGATGTAGATACAGCTCCAGATCCATGGTATCGTGGCTCCAAGCAGCAAGGTGAAGGCCTGGTTCCGGCGTAATTCGGATGACTTCAGCGCTTTGATCGCCAGTATAATAGTCCCTATCAACGTTCCCGCAAGCAGGTATCCCATGATCACCCAGTCGACGATGCCCCTTTGAAACACTGCGCTGATACCGGCGGGCCCCGATACCATTACGATATTTGACCAGACCAGCTTATGCCATGAGTTCGTAATCACCAGCAGCATCAGAAAGGCCGCTATTACCCAGATCCAGATCTTCAATTTCAGGGTCAACCACTTTGGCTGCTTGCCGAATTCCAGCGTGAATAGCAACCATAGAGATGAAACGGATAGGTAGCTCGCGTATAAGATTACATTAAAAAAGTACCTGACCGAGATATCTACCGCCATCATCTCGAAAGTGACCGATAGCGCCCATGCTATGCCCGCCAGAGCCAGCATGAAAAAGGAAAGGCCGCCCGGCTCCGCGCGGCGTCTCCAGATATAGATGGATAGAGCACCGAATATGATCACCGAGATCAGGTAGAAAACAGCGGGTGGATAGTACTGAAATATCATGATTGTTCCTTTGATCAGGTAACCGCTCTGATCTCCTTATTAAATCGAATTTTAAAAAACGCCCCTGGAAAAATTATCGATGATTTCCTTCTGTAACTCTTCTGTTGCCCTGGCCTTTGCCTGCGCTTCCTGAAAGGCTACAATCTGACGCTTGGAATGGTCTAACTCTATTGATAGCTCTCCGTTTTCCATTACACCACGTTTTACCGGAATTTTTTAGATTATAAGCTTGATACTAAGTTAAAAAGGTTCATGCCATAAATATCTGCTGTCAGTCATTCAGATAGTGCATATTTTAACGCCAGTGCCCGAGAAGTATATCAAGGCTCATCAATAGGTCAATTTATCCTGGGATACCTGTCGATCAATGGTGTGGACAGCCACACATGTACGGTCAGCGTATAGACGATAATGAATCGGCCGGCAATTCATCTCGAAGAAATATGGTGCAAGCCTCCAGCGTGTATGCTCGTGGACTGGCGTATCAATCCCCGGCTCGATCGACCCCGTTTCGGTCCGCGGAGACGCAAATTTTAAATACAGGGTTCCACATTTTAGGTATGCTTTCATACAAATGCCGCCGTGGCTTAGCCCGGCAAAGCGGCTGATTCGTAATCAGCAGATCGTGAGTTCAAATCTCACCGGCGGCTTATAGGCTTGAGGTATAAATCCGCCTCAAGTCTCTTTACCTGTTAATTTCTCAGCATTATGCCTATTAGATATTAAGCTAGCCATTATGCATCGATCGCAAATCGATAGTTTTACACCTGTATTTTTACGGCAGGCAGCACGATAATGAATCTGATGCCCTTCCTGTAGTCGCCCGGTACCCGGTCCTCGACTCAGAACTTGCCTTTAAAATCGTGTATCAGCTTCTTGATCAGGTTTCATCGCATTGAGCGCTAACTCTAGATATCTGGTGCCTATCTGGTTCATGTTGTTGATGTCGTGGCTCATGGGGTCGAGGTACAGTTCGGACTCGGCCTTGGATTCGCGCAGGGCATTTTCAGTGTTTTTTCGTGCGGTGATGCTCCGGGCAAAGGCTATCAGGTATTCTTCTCCGCTGTACTGCAGGTAACTGCACTTTACCTCGATCTGGGTAAGCGTTCCTTCCTTTGTTTTGAGGTTCGATTCGTATGTCTTATAGCTAGTTCATTGTAAGAAATATCCCGAGACCTGATAAGTACTGGACAATAACGGCAAGTGTCTGTATCGCTCCCACAGCCGCATGCAGGAAACGGTCGTCGCGAAATATGGGATTTACAGCAGTCGCATAAGCTAGGAAAAGGGGGGGTGGAAAGCCTCCCCTGACCTCTGCCTTACACATTTCGAACTCTCATCCGATCAGATCTTCACGGGATTACCGTCAGCCTCACGCTCCAGTAGAATGGGGGCCCGTAGGGTGATCCTCTGGCGAAGAACTGCGCGTAGGCCGTCTCCTTCAGCTGGGTGGGCGAGCTCACCGTGGATGCGGTCGCCGTAAAGGTGATCGTCCTTACACCGGAAGGCGAACTGCTTGAAGGTGAGGGGATGTTATTAAATGCCACATTTCCCCCGCTGGTCGAGTTTGGAGTGATCGGTTTGCCGTCTAGTTTGAAGTTAGTTGGGTTGGTGAGCCCTGAGGGTAGTAAGTCTACTACGTCAGCTGTAGCGCCCGGGAACGGGTATTCGAAGTTGATGGTAATGTTTGTGGTGGTGCCGGATTTTATCGTGCTGGGCGCAGCGCTCTTAATAATAGGCCAGGGTAGCATGTTCTGAGTGTCTGTGAACGGTGACACGTCAAACTCGCCGGTTTCTTGGTTCAGCAGCAGGTTGTCCTCGTCATTACTGCAGTTTCGGATGATACCGAAGGTACTATTGTTGGCGCTGATATTCTGGTTCCAGCCTAATCTCTCGGGTATCACGATCTGGGGGGTTATGGAGCTGTTGTCGGGCGCTTTCATGTCGCAGTCTACTTTGGTGGTTTTTGCGGTAGCTGCAATGGTAGTAGGGATTACCGATGCTATGGTAATCAGTAGCACAATTATCACGATCGATCTTTTGGTGGGCATTGTAATAGGTTACCTCCTTAACACTAGCAATACAACCAATCATATATTTATAGATTATTATATTATATGTTGTTTGATGATCAAATAGTATAGAAATGACGAATAAGTATCCTAATCCTAGGAAACCCCCTAAACAGGCGAGACCACACCCTCGTCGCCATATCCTTCTTTGGCATTAACCTGATCAGCTTGCCTACACACCCTTCAACCCAAGATAAGTTCTCGATACTGATCTGCCCGAGCCAAAGAGGAAATCAAAAAGACCCTGACAATAGATCTAGAGTACCCGGACACCCAGAACAGTTTGACAGTAAATGCCAGGGCCATAGAGAGAAAACACCCCATAACTCGAGTCTGGCTTCACTCCAGAGCTTTTTGAGCTGGCCCATCGCTCGATCTATAGCATTGATCTTCACCTTCAACACCTCCTTGGCCAGTTCCAGCGTCTCGATCCTATCCTCGACCATCGAATAGCAGTCGCATTCCCCTTAACAACTGCAGCGACGTGTGATCTGTGGCATACATGATCTCATCTTAGAATCCGCTACAACCATACTATTAAATGCAAAAAATTTATACTATTAAGTTTATAGCGAGAGTAACTATGCCCGAAGAAAATAACTACCCCTGCATCTGCCGGTTAGACGGAATAATCAACGTAACATCAAAAAAATGGACACTACTCATCATAAATTCACCTAGTGTCCTTTAATGGATAGCTTATTGGCATGTCAATAGTTTTTCCATATCCCTACTGGGGTTTTTGTTTGTCTAATAATCGTTTAGTATGTAAACGTGTTATAGGTGGGGTGTGGTGGTGTTATGGTAAAGTACCCTATCCGAATCCATGAGAAAGCACAAAGCCCATTGCCAAGAGAAAGAATCGAAGCAATAGAATATGTCTATGATAATATCCACGATTTCGATGATATAAAAGATGTGTGGGAAGACTTGCACCGATTAACACAAGACGAAGATAAACAGGTTAGATCGGGAGCGGCCTATACTTTGGGAGCGGTCTTTGTTTTTGTGCCGGATAAAGACGAGGGGTGGGAAGACCTGCACAGACTAACACAGGACAAAGATAAAGATGTTAGATTGGGAGCGGCCCATGCTTTGGGACGGGTCTTTGCTTCTGTCCCGAGGAAAGACGAGGCTTGGGGAGACCTATACCGACTAACACAAGACAAAGATAGAAATGTTAGACGGAATGCGATCAGTACTTTGAGAATAGCATTTGCTTCTGTGCCGAATAAAGACAAGGCGTGGGAAGACCTATACCGACTAACACAAGACAAAGATAAATGGGTTAGAGAGAGTGCAGCCTATTCTTTGGGACTAGCCTTCGCTGGTGTGCCGGATAAGGACGAGGCGTGGGAAGACATACACAGACTAACACAAGATGAAGATAGATCGGTTAGATTGAGCGCGATCGATTCTTTGGGACGGGTCTTTGCTTTTGTTCCTGATAAGGATAAAGCGTGGGAACACCTACGCAGACTAGCACAAGACAAAGACAAACCTGTTAGGCGGAAAGCAGCCCATTCTTTGGGACTAGCCTTCGCTGGTGTGCCGGATAAGGACGAGGCGTGGGAAGACATACACAGACTAACACAAGACAAAGATAAAGACGTTAGACAGAATGCGACCCATTCTTTGGGAGTTGCCTTTGCTTTTGCGCCGGATAAGGACAAGGCGTGGGAAGACCTACACAGACTAACACAAGACAAAGATAAAGACGTTAGATTGAGCGCGATCGATGCTTTGGAAGTAGTCTTTGCTTCTGTGCCGGATAAGGACAAGGCGTGGGAAGACCTACATAGACTAACACAAGACGAAGATAAACAGGTTAGGCGGTGTGCGGCCTATACTTTGGGAGCGGTCTTTGTTTTTGTGCCGGATAAAGACGAGGGGTGGGAAGACCTGCACAGACTAACACAAGACGAAGATAAAGATGTTAGATTGGGAGCGGCCCATGCTTTGAGAGTGGCCTTTACGTATATGCCGGATAAAGATAAGGCTCGTGAAGACTTACAAAGATTATCACGTTAGACGAGTGTGACCAATGCTTTGGATTGGCCTTTGCTTATATGGTAGAGGGACTCGCGGAACAACCATGGACGTGGAAAGCATCGGAAACAGGGGTAAAGCCAGGTTTAACCACCTACAAGAAGATCTGGAAGGCATCAGTCCTAAGACTCTTACAGACGCCCTAAAAATTCTCCAAAAAGAAAAGCTAATCAGCAGAGAATCTTATAATGAGATACCGCCCCGGGTCGAATATTACCTCACGGAAGATGGAAAAACGCTGCGAGAAGCCATAGTACCGCTGCTCAAATGGACCGTAGAACGAGACATCAACACCAGAGAGTGCACATTTCCATGCCGCAACGTCCCGAACAACTCTAAGAGGATATCACTAAAATAGAATTTTATTATCATCTAGGGCGTGTCTCAATTTTGCTGTAAAAATTCCAGTTGGCCGCTCCAACGCTCTTTGATTGACCTATAATTTTACAGCAAGCTTCAAATAGTCCGATGGGTATATGGTGTGCCGCGCAGCATCATCTTAGCCTGGGATAAAATGCCTCGATGATACCCTCGATAATACCACCTGATACTATTTATTCTATGATAGCGCGATTAATGCTAACTATGTCGTTATTTCCCACGAGCTTCGAGGCAATTATATTCTCGTCGATGACGTTGCTCTGGATTTTGTCAGAGGTCGTAGGCGGCGGTATCATCCCGATGCTGCGACGTAGCGGTGGGGGTATAAAGAAAAAAGATGGCGGTTCCGTCTTAGTTATACGCGTGTTGATGTATGTTTCAGTTTTTATGGCGATCTTACTCGCGTTAAAACACATCGCTATGCTGCCTGGTTGGTTCTTCTATCCTGGCATTATTCTAATGGTTACTGGTATTCTTATGCGGCAATGGGCCATTTTTATTCTGGGGCGTTTCTTCACCGTGATCGTGAGTGTGCAAAAGAACCAGAAGGTAGTGGATTACGGTCCTTATCGATTGATTCGTCATCCATCATACCTGGGGCTATTCATGATTATGATCGGTATGGGCTTAGCGTTAGGCTCGTGGGGCGGAATCCTCATATTATTATCCATGAACGGCCTGGCTCTCGGATACCGCATATATATCGAGGAAAAAGTACTGGTCTCCGAACTCGGCTATGATTATGTCCAGTACATTAAGAGGACGAAGAGACTAATACCATTCATATTGTGAACTGCCATGCCATGAAAGGGCTATGGCTTCCTGTCTCGTGGGAAAACACTTGCCACCCATGGATGGTATAGACGTGATTCTCATCCAGGTTAAGGCCGGTCCCCTGCCCTGTACAACCGCCAGCCGCGACCTTAGAAGACGCTCAAAGGCGTTGTTGTAACCTGATGTGTGTAGAGCGGTTAAATGTTAAAATAATTGTAGCCTCAAGGGGTTGGATTCCCTCCAACGCTAAAGCAACCGCGTTCTATCCAACCACATAGCCCAATTCATATAAAAAGCGTTTGGGTCAACATGGTTCTGCCCAGATTGCATTGTGTAAGCCCTGTCAGGAATGATTTATGCCTTGATCGTCATCTGCGCCTGCCTTCCCCTGATCCGGGGCAGTACATCCCTCCCGTAGCCTTCTAGAAACGCCCGCTGATCTGGTCCCCCGCAGTGGAATTGTATATGCGTGAAGCCCATGTCGATATACTGTTGGACGAACTTTACGTGGTCGGCCGGATCGCTCGAAATGCACATCTTTTTCAGGATGCTGTCCTTGCCCACAGCCGCCCCATTCATCTCCGACAGCTCCGGTGTATAGATATTCTGGTTGAACATCGCCGGGATCATTGTCCCCGCCCAGTAGTCGTGGAAGCTCCGGACTGCCGAATCCACGTCATCGGTGTATGCGACGGCGATCTCGATCATCCGGGGCATCTTTTTCGGATCCTTGCCCGCCTTCTTAGCACCCTCCTCAAAGTTGCGGATCATCTGCTTCAGGATGTTCGCCTCCCTGGACATGGTAATAAGCCCATCGCCATACATCCCCGCAAACGCGGAGCTCTCAGGGACGATCGAAGATACGTACAGCGGTATACTGGATACCGGCGGGGTGTAGAGCCTCGCCTTCCGGGTCCGGTAGTACTGGCCATCGAAGGTCACCTCGTCCCCTTTCCACAGTTCCCTGATCAGCCGGATCGATTCTAGCAGCATCTCCTGGCGCTCCAGGTACCCAGGCCACATCCCTGTGGCCGCATATTCATTCAGCGCCTCCCCAGTTCCCACAGCCAGGAACGTGCGTCCCGGAGCGAGGTTATCCATTGTGGCCGCCGCCTGTGCTATTACGGAAGGGTGATATCTCAGTATGGGACAGGTCAGGCCTGGACCCATTATGATCTTTTTCGTTTTTACGGCGGCGGCACCCAGCCAAGTCCAGGTAAAGCACGAATACCCACGCTCAGCCCATGGGTGAAAATGATCGCTTACGTCTACTGTCTCAAAACCAGCGTTCTCAGCCGCAACGATGTAATCCAGCAGTTCTGTGGGCTGGTATTGTTCCGGTCCCGCCTTCCATCCAAGCTTCAACATGTGTCCACCATCTCCAGCATACCGGTTTTCCGGCCGGATGTAAAAACAAGACCTATAATTAACGCTAATTAACGCAGCTTTAGTCGCTTTCAAATGGCTGAATGTCTCGGCGGCTAATTGCCATGAGTGTCTGTACAACGATCATTATAAGTTAGGCGCGGTTTAGGGGGTGATTTTGCGAATGCTCCCATGGATAGAGCCTATGGGCTTCACCCGCCTATAGTCTCACCGTTGTGACGGCTCCCACGATTTTAATCGTGAGCTTCTATGCTTTCACCAATGCATTGCCGCCCCAATGCGACCATTGTTGGTCTCCCCGTCACGTTCAATTTTACGCTACGGACATTCCCGCAGCAACCAGCCAGGTCAAGTTCAAATGGCAAGCCTAACTGGCACGCATAACACTTCCAGCCGACACGACAATGATTAGACAACTACCATTGCAGTACAATGATATATAGACTATTAGGATGATAGGGGACTCGCTTCATCCCGCGATTTTAATCGTGGGCTTTCGCTTGCTATCCACTCGGATTGATCGTAAAAATTTTTATAGATGCATGTCTGGTTGAGGTTGGTTCATCTGTTTTTTATCAGGCAACCTACCATACTCCTACGGCTAAAGTGTGTGGGTTCTGCGGTTGGTTGTATCATGCCATTGCCGTTTGGGGTATCAGTGCTTCTGTTGCACGCATCTCTGTATACGTGCAATCGATGAGTGCTATGTGGCATGATGCACCTGGATACTGTCTCAGCGTTCCGTCATCATCAACTACTGCAGCAACCAAATGGTTCTGGTGGTATAAGTTCCTCTGGTATCTTACGATGATGGAGCTGTAGATTGAAAGTCTGCCAGCTTTAGCTATAGGGACAGCGTCACGAACCTTTATGCCATAACAGCTCGTTTTATGATAAGATCGGCATGGAGAGCTACCATAAGTTTATCAAAAAGGCCGTCGGCCTCGGCGCTGACGAAGCGAAAATCATCAAAACTGACAGCATCGTAACCGCCGCGTGGGTTCGATGGAAATGTCGTTATGGCTGCGACGGCTACAACAGCAGCCTTTGCTGCCCGCCCAGCACGCCCGACTATCGGGAGACGAGGGAGCTGCTGGACAGCTATAAGGTGGCGCTGCTCGTGCATTTTGCTTGTGATGCCGGCCATTCGATCGATGTCACAGAGGTCGTCACTACGCTGGAGCGGGATATTTTCCTCGACGGATGCTACAAAGCGTTTGCGCTGGGCGCCGGCCCCTGTGATCTCTGCGGCGAATGTTCGATGGGAACCTGCAGGCACTCAGATAGCGCGAGGCCTTCGATGGAAAGTTGCGGCATCGACGTGTTCGGAACGGCACGAAACAACGGCTGTACCATCGAAGTGGTGAGGGATTATAATGACAGAATGAACCGCTTTGGGCTGGTTCTGATCGAATGATGGTGACTATGCATGGCGATCAGAAAACTTATGTCTCTTCAGTTCTTATCTCACGGTGAGGGTATGACGGGAAAGGGCTCTATGCGCAGTAAGTCTTGGCTTGAAAAGTTGCATGATAGCAAGGATCTGCCTAGGATCGTGGTTCTGGATAAACAAACGAAGTCGGCAAGTGTAGAAACATGCGTGATACCGGCGCCGCTAGAGGTCGATGAGGTAATGCGAAAGGTTCCTGAAGGCAGGTTGATCACGATCAATGATATTCGAGCGATCTTGGCGAGGAAGCACGGCACGACCTTTGGGGATTTGACGGCAACGAGCATTTTTTCGAATATCGCAGCCCTTGCGGCGGTTGAGGCTGCAGAGGCAGGACATGATGATATCACGCCCTACTGGCGGACGGTGCAGGAGAACGGAGCGCTTAGGGAAAAGTATCCGGGCGGAGCTGAAGGGCAGAAAGCCCTGCTGGAAAAAGAGGGGCATACGGTTGCCCAGAAGGGCAGGAGACTGGTCGTACAGGATTTTGAGACAAAGCGTTTTCGACTTTAATCTATGTCATTACCGTATTCATTGCTATCTTCATGCTACTGCGAGAAAGTCTATTAACCTGCATTTCACTATTATAACAGGTAATCGATTAATAATCGATCATATTCATATCTGTAGGTGGGATTTATGGCTAGAACATCCGGTTCCAGAAAAATACCTGGCAGCAATCGATGCAGGGTAGGTGATGGAGATAACGATCGAGTGATCGCTGAACTGTATGACCGTATTGCAATTCTGGAACAATCGCTGGATCTGGTTAAGCATGCGCCCGTCGGCATCTATGAGATCGACTTATATGGTCCGCGTTTTAAGAGCGTGAACGATTACATGTGTCTGGCTACCGGGTATACTCGAGATGAGCTGCTCGCCATAAACCCATATGATCTGCTTGATAATGAAAGTGCCTCGCTGTTTCGGGAAAGGATCCGGAAACAGTTGTCGGGGGAGGAGATCGATGATACCGTCGAGTATACCGGAAGAGCCAAAGACGGACGGGAAATGTGCTGGCTCCTGAAGGTGGCGTTTACCTACTCGAATGGCAAACCCCTTGGAGCAATCGTCGTGGGCCACGACATCACCGATCGCAGGCAGGCCGAGGGGGCGCTACGCGAGAGCGATGCCCGGTACCGGGAGTTGGTGGAGAACTCGAACAGCATCATTCTACGGTCCGATCGGAATGGGAATATCACCTATCTCAATGAGTTCGGCCAGCAGTTCTTTGGCTACTCAGAGGCGGAGATCATAGGACGGAACGCGGTCGGGATTATCATACCAGCTAAAGACTCGGCAGACCGGGATCTACGGGTAATGATGGATGACTTGTTACGCCACCCGGAGGAGTACCGAACTAATACCAACGAAAATATGTGCAAGGATGGAAGATTTGTCTGGGTCTCCTGGACCAACAAGGTGACTTTTGATCAGGACGGTCGGATCCTGGACATTCTGGCGATTGGCAACGACATCGACCGCCTCAAGAAAGCCGAAGC
>Ga0187785_10000378_pt1 | contig 16736 bp, 16 predicted proteins | sample 0815_BV2_4_20_MG_FD_132466 | JGI IMG/M metagenome (GOLD analysis project Ga0187785, IMG submission 132466) | Tropical peat soil microbial communities from peatlands in Department of Meta, Colombia - 0815_BV2_4_20_MG | ecosystem: Environmental > Terrestrial > Soil > Wetlands > Peat | place...
GAATTTCTTTCCCCCCTGCGAGGACTGGGCCTGGGTCTGAGAACCGCCTGTAGGCGTCTCAACCGCTCCGCTATTCTGAAACGATCCGGGTTCCGCCCCGACTGCCGCGGGTTTGTCCTGTCTGCCCCACTTCATCGAAGGCTTGAATTCGCTGCTCGATTTAACCTCCGACTTTGACTCTTCTTTCCCCCACTTGATGTCTCTCCTGGGAGGCGGCGGAGGTGTTGTGTCTTCAGGAGCAAGCTTGGCTTTCTGGCGTTTCTGCTTGCGCTGGACCTGCGGCTGCTGCTGCGTCTGCTGCGCTGCCTGGGGGCTCATTCTGAGTTGATTGGCCGCAGAAGCAGGGCCGCCGCCCAAATTGGCATTTTCCTGAGGCATCTGGATAACAGGACGCTGTTCCTCGCGGTCTTTGCCGTCCCAATAGATCTCGCCCTCTACGAGCTGCCCGGGAGCCTGGTACACTCCTGGGGGAAGATCGGAATTCTGCTGAGTATAGTAGTTTTGAGCAGGCTGTTGCTGCTGGGCTTGCGGCGGAGCTTGCTGCTGGTTCGCTGCCGGCCTCGCCCGATGCCTGCTTCTTTGGGTTCCCCGTGCAGCCTGAGGATTCGATACCGCCTGGGAAGCCATCGGCGATCCGTATCCCTGCTGCTGGCCATATCCTTGCTGCTGGCCATATCCCGGGCCGTAATCAACCGCATCGTAGCCTCCTTGACCGGGATAAGAGTAGGCATCAGGCTGATACCCGTACTGCTGACCGTACCCTTGCTGGCCATAGCCCTGTTGCCCGTAGCCCTGCTGACCGTACTGCTGGCCGTAACCCTGCTGGCCATAGCCCTGTTGCCCGTAGCCCTGTTGCTGGCCATAGCCTTGCTGGCCGTACATAGCTTGGGCAGGATCATATGTGTATTGGTAGTCCTGGCTCCATGCCTGACTGCCGAAGCCGAGAATAGACATACCTATCACTATTGCGAATATAAATCCTGTCATGCCATACTCCTTTGCGCCCCTGCGGGCTGTCGCCATGAACGGCGGAGGTTACTCACCGAGAACAATCCTCAACGTGAACATTTTGGTTGAAATTCTAAAGAATTCAATCAAAAAAATCAAGCTGGTTTTTTAAACCGAATAGTGAACGTTGACTTTGTTCGGCACCTGAGTTTATGTCTTGTTCAATGAAATTGGCACACCTTTCAGACTTGCACTTCGGCAGATACGTTTCCGGCGAAAAACTGGATTCGTTGGGACGTGATCTGGTTTCCCAGGGAGCGGAACTCCTGGTGATAACGGGCGATATAACCGACCGCGGCCGCATTTCCGAGTACAGGTGGGCTCTCGACTTTCTCAAATCCGTTGCTATTCCTTATATCGTAGTTCCGGGCAACAGGGAAGTGAGTTTCGCCGCGATATGGGAATGGATAGTGCCCAGCTTGTCAATGAAGAGGCATCGGTCGTTTTTCGGAAAGAGCGATCGGATCTTCTTTCGCTCCGCGTCAGACGACATCATATTCATGGGGCTGAACACGGTCCATACATTTCCTCCCTGGCCGGGAAGCGTCTCTCGTGAAACTCGATACTGGCTTAAAGAGAAGGCTGCGGAATACGCGGATCGTGTCAAGGTACTGTTTGTTCATCATCCCGTTCTTCCGGTTATACGGGCTTCGTCATTCTGGGCCCATGCACTCTCCGATGCAGGGGAAATACTGAACATCTGCTCCCAGACCGGGGTATGGATCATACTCCAGGGCCACAAACACCGTTCGGCAGTGATGGAAATCTCATTTCCGCAGAGGAGCGCTTCTGTAGTCGTATCTTCTTGCGGAGCTCCGTTAACGCCTCGCGGGGACGCGGCGTATCACATTCTCGACATATCGTCCGAAACGGTTGTGATCCGGCCGAGAGAATTCAAGACCGGCGGCTTTTCTGCAAACGGATCGTATCACTTCCGCACGAATCGTTCCTGAGACAGAGACCCATTAGCGAACAGTGAAAACTCGGGACACCCTTCGCACGGCCGCAGAATTCTCACGCCTCATACAATTGCTGCGCATTGAAAATGGTGCTTTCCGTCCACAATCAGCCAGGTTGTCCTCGCAGCGCAGTAAGGCAGGCCGTCCGAAGCAAAGGGGACACCTGGCTGTTAGATGCATTCCTAATGCGCAGCACTATAGCGATGTCAAACAGGTGAAATGGCAGTACGCGTCAGGCCAAACCCTTGCGCTGCTTGTTTTTTTCTTCCGCGTCCGACCTTCGAATGTACAGCGGATGTAACGAGTGGGTTTCGTCGGCATCTCCCTGTTTCAGGCGCTCACAAGCCATAAGGCCGCAAACCGCTGCGGAGGGACGTGCAACCCGAATTGGGATCGAATTCTCCGGAATTTTTTCCACGTCTCCCGCAATCGCCACGGTGGCGTGTGATCTTTCCATCAGCTCACTCAGTCGTTCGCGACCGATCAGGGCTGGCCCGTCAAGCAAGACAATCTTTCCTGAAACTTTCTCGTACGAAGCGGCGTACACCTCTCCCCGTTTCGCGTCGATCATCGCCGTTCCGGTATCCGCTTCTTGGAGAACCTGCCACGCGAGGATGTCGAGACATGAAACGCCGGCCACCGGCTTGCCCAAAGCGATGGCCATTCCTTTCACCGTTGCCAGGCCGATCCGTATTCCGGAAAACGAACCCGGACCGACAGCTACCCCAAACCCGTGCAGGTCAGCGAGCTCGATTTTGAGACTACGCGTCAAGTCTGCGATAAGGCGCGCAAGGTTCTCCAGGTGTTGCCTGCCGGGCGGCAATTCCAGTTCTTTCAATACTCGGCTGTCCTGGACGCAGGCCACACCCAGAACGGGGGTGCTGGAATGTACGGCAAGAATAAGCAAGGCTCGTCTCGATTGTAAACGGGACTCGTACCGAATTGAAACAGGAAACGGGCATGGGGGACTACATCTGTACAAAGGAAGTCACCCCGAGTGTAGCCTCGAGAACAAACTCTTATGGGGCTATCCACTCAGGGGGTCAGAGACCAGCCCTTGGTCACGATCCGGCTAAAGTCATTGTATAAGACCAGCACCATGAGAAACACGATGAACAGGAGTCCCAATTGTACTGCTACCTCTCGAATGCGCCCCGTCACCGGCTTGCGGATCACACCCTCGATGAGAAAGAAAAGCAAATGCCCGCCGTCAAGGATGGGAATGGGCAAGAGATTGATGATGGCAAGATTTATGCTGATGTAGCTCATGATAAACAGAAAACTGAACACGCCGGCCTTGAGGCTTTCACCGGAAATCTGCGCTATGGTAATCGGCCCGCTCAAAGCCTTTGGACTTATTTCCATCTTGACGAGCTTCACAAGCGTCACCGCCACGAGCTTGGTCAAATACAAGCTGAATCGGATTCCTTCCCTGAGTGAATCCGCAATCCCGAGGTGCACGCTTTTTCCGGAAGGCTTCACACCGATGCGGCCGACGGTCTCCCCAAGGGGATCCTTTTGATCCCCCAATGCGGGCGTAACAGTGAGATCCAGGGTACGGCCGTCCCGTTCGACGGTCATGGTAAGCTGTTTGCCGGCGCTTTTTTCGATTATGGTTCGCATGTCATCCCAGCGCCAGATCTTCTCCCCATCTATGGTCTTTACCAGATCGCCGGGTTTGAAACCTGCTTCCTGGGCAGCAGAATTCTGAACCACGTCACCTATTTCGGCGACGAGAACCGGCCAGCCCGCCATGTACCCGGCACACAACAGAACGACCGCAAGCAAAAAATTGGACAACGGCCCTGCAACGATGATGGCCATTCGGGAAATCAGCGGCTTGCTCGTGAACGATCTATGCTGTTCTTCCGGAGGGATTTCTTCGTCCGATTCGGGATCTTCTCCCAGTAACTTGACATACCCGCCCAGCGGTATCCAACTGAGTATGTATTCTGTTTCCCCCCATTTGCGTTTGATCATCGCAGGAGGGAACCCCAATGAGAACTTTAGAACCTTGACCCCCACGAGCTTTGCGACTATAAAATGGCCGAATTCGTGAATGAAGATCAATACGCCCAGCAGGATGAGAAAACCAATGAAATACTCCAATATCTACGCCTCCGACCGACGAATTAGCATGTTTGATTTGTTTAGGACAATTCCTTTTTCAAATCGTTCTGATTCAGTATAAGATCTTCTATGGTGAAAACAAGCCCTTTCTTTGAAAAGAGCAGTTCCCGGAGCATCGGAATCCTGGGAGGGACGTTTAATCCGCCCCATTTGGGGCACCTTCGCTTTGCCGAAGAAGTCGCCTGTTCGCACGGTCTGTCCCGGATATTCTTCATTCCCTCGTTCATTCCTCCACACAAAACGAGCCCGGACATCGCTCCGCCGTTGCACAGAATGGAGATGACACGTCTTGCGTGCATGGACAATCCTCGCTTCGAGGCATCCGACCTCGAAATTTCACTTCCGGGACCATCGTACACGATCAATACGCTGACTTCTTTTTCTCGGGCGGAATACGGCGATATGTACTTCATCATGGGCACCGATTGCCTCAAAGAAATACGTGGCTGGAAGGACTACGAAAAACTGTTTTTTGTATCCAACTTCATTATAGTGGAGCGACCGCACGTGGAATTTTCAACTGCCTGGGCGGAAGTTCCCGACGCAATTCGGGATCAATTTCACTTTGACGGAGAAATATACAGATCTCATACGACAAAACTTATTCCCTCGCGTGTTCGAGGTCTTGAAATCTCATCCACGATGATTCGGCATTTGATGAAAGAGGGGAAAAGTATCAGGTACCTGGTAACCGAATCCGTGCACTCGTATATAACCGAGCATAGACTCTATCGGAACTAGCCAATGAAAAAAGATGCAGACAAAGAACCGGCAATGAGCGCGAGAGAAAAAGCGGACATACTGCTCAGGGCAGCACTGACCAAGAAAGCCAGCGACCCGGTGCTTATCCGATTGGGGGAACTCTCATCTCTGACGGATTTTTTTCTTATAGTGTCCGCCAGATCGGGCAGACAGGTGAAGGCGATAGCCGAAGCCATCATTGAGGAATCACGCGGCCGGGGTTTCAAGCCATTCTCCGTTGAAGGGTTGGGTCAGGGGCACTGGGCCCTGCTTGATTACGGCGATGTCATCGTACACGTGTTTTTCGGACCGACCCGGGAGTTTTACGACTTGGAAGGACTCTGGGCTGAAGCGCCCCGTGAAAGGCTCCCCGAAGAGATTCTTCAGGAACTGCAAGCGGCCAAGGGCACTTATGACGAGGAAGAGTGGTAATCTCAATGCGTTCACGTACGTGAAATTGGGGGCCATTCTTTACAAGGTCCCCACGATCTTACTCTCTTGAAAACGCATCTGTACCAGGCATTCTTCGCGAGCTCCTCCATCGCCTCCTCACTTTTTCCTGAAAAGATCCTCGAGTTTTCGGCGAGCTGCCGCTGCCTTATCTGCGGCCGTAGATGACGCCCGGCCTTCACGCAACTCAAAATATTCGCAAAAATTCCTTCGATCTTTCACTGTGACCAGTTCGGCTTGAGGCTCTCTGCATTGGTTGGGAGCCGATTCATCGTATTCCTTGCAGTTCAGGCAGCAGTGCACGTCTGAGCCGCAGGCTTTGCAGGTGTCGTTTCTGAAGACCCTCTCAACAAATTCCAATTCATGTCCGCAATGATGGCAAAATCCCTGCTTCATGATTCTCCCTCGTGTGCGTCCTGTGGGGATCGAAAATCTTCGATAATTCTATTCCATCGGGTCTGGAATTGAAAGGGTCATGCGGGAATGCGGAAACGAATCCAAGGGCTTGCCGCGAACGGGCTCTCAGGACACAAACCTTCTCCATGTCGGATAGAACCCCCACAGACATTTCCCGCACACGAATCAGTGTCATTGCGGGGAGCGACGCGACGAAGCAATCTCCAGCCCTTGTTCTGCAACTACCCGAGATTGCTTCGCCGCGCTCGCAATGCAAAGCCGGCTTCCCCTGCTCGACGAAAACTTCGGGAGGAGCTCGGCTGGCCGGTTATGTAAGCTCCTTGTGGGACAGCACACGAAAAACGCGCACTAATCAGTCCTCTATAGTGTATTTGTCTTTTTCCGTTTCGACTTTTGCCTTGACGTACTTTGCGTTCACTCCTGCTTTCTTGAGCACGTTATACGCCATCTCCGCCCGAACACCCGTTGAGCAGTGGATGTACAGCGTCTTGTCCTTGGGCAGGTCCGACAAGCGCTGCTCGAGTTCCTCGAGAGGAATGTTCACTGCATTGGGAAGCAATCCGGCCGCGGCCTCCGATTTGGACCTGACATCGACGATCGCAACGTCCTTTGACGGATTCACAAGTAGTTCCTTGAATACCACCAGATCCACTTCGCCCGGAGCGAAGCTACGGACATAGGCGATCTTCGTCGCAGCAGGACCGCTGGCGATCTGTTTTCCCGCTTTTTCCCAGGCTTGAATTCCGCCTGCAAGGATGCTTACCTGCTTGTACCCCCAACCTGAAATCTGCTTATATGCCTCTTGGGCGGTATTTGTGTTGCCGTCCACGTCGTACAGGATAATCGCCGCGGCCATGAATTTGGGAAACTGATCTTTCATGGCGTCGAGCCCGGCCCCAGCCACTGTCACGGCCTTGGGAATATGGCCCTTCTCGACGAGGTCCTTGGGTCTGAGGTCCAAGAGAATGTAGGAGATATTATTCTTGTCGTAATTCTCGATCGCGGCGATATTGGAGATTACCGTGTGGCCGGCCTTTTTCCATTCGGGGAGGCCTGCGTGAAACACCTTGACGTTCTTGTATCCGAGCTTTTCCGCCTTCCTGGCGGCTAGAGGGCTGAGCACTCAGGAATAGCCCGAACAGTAATAGATCTGGAGAGCCTCCTTATCCTTGAGAAGATCGCCGGCTAATTTGTCGAACGCGAAAAACGGCATGGACACGGCGGTAGGTATGTGTCCTTCATTGAACAGATTATCGGGTCTGCTGTCCAACAAGACGTATTTTCCCTTTTCAGGGCCCTTTGCTACCAGTTGCGCGACCTCTTCCACAGAAGCCAGCTGCTCTTTCGGAACGGCGATCCCCTTCTTGACCTCCACCTTTTGGGCGAAGATCTTGCCATCCTTTTTGATGTACGTAATCTTTACGGACTCCTGCTTGGGTATCTCCTTGAACGTGGGAGCGTTCGCCAGCACGGTGGAAGCGTCGAAATGAACGACCTCCATATCCTTGTCCATTTGTAGTTGCAGGGTGTTGGACTTACTTGCGACATCGTACAACTTGCCGGCAAGAATTCCCGGCATTTTGTCGTATTCGTGGCATTTTAGACAACTGGCGTCCGATTTCGACGGCAGTGTGTCCTCTGCTGCAGTCGCGAGTTGAAGCGCTCCGGTCATGAGTACCAGTAACGCGGCCACCGCGGAGCAAGCCGATCTCCGTACGAGCATGACATCCTCCTTCTTTTGTCGAGTGATTTCACATACCCCCCTTGTCTGCCGGCCCCTGTCACGTTTCCGTGGCAACGGGTCGGCCAAGTATGTTCTATTGTAATATATTAATAACCTCAGATCTAACAAATTCTTGTGCCCAGGGCAAGCTTCAGTCCCGCGAGGGAACCACCGTTTCCGGGTCATTGCGAGGACCCAAACGACGCAGTAATCTCTCTGTATAAGGGCAAGGATTGCTTGGCTTCGATTTCGAGGACAGCTTATTCCCCCTCGTGACCGGAACGGATACTGCCCGAGGACGAACAATGAACGCGATTGCGATTTTCTGACAGAATGCGGCAATGGGAAAAGTCGAAACATTTGGCAGGTATTATACAGTGCTGTGACTTGAGGAGGACCCCGTCATTTCATTTCGGCACGACGGCCACCCCGAAATGGATTGGAACTGGCAGATTCGAGAGGCTGTGACACCGATGCACTCTCGCATACGTGGAGTGGCGCTGGACACTCTATACAAGGAGGGTTTTACCAATCTTACTTTCTTGAAAGTTGGTATGAAGGGCTCTGACCGGCATTCGGCAGAGCTTTTCACCCGGATCAGCAAAAACTTCGTTTGTAAGAAAAAGATCAACGTCTATAATTCGTATTGCCAATGGCCGTATGTATCACCACGAGACCCGGCTCTGTTCGTGGTCTCCTCAGGAGAAAGCTATGGACACGAAACAACTTGCCGAATGGGTGGAAGAGAGGATTTGCGGTCCTTGCAAACAGGGATACACATGCGACGATTATGGATGCGAGCAGGCGCGCAAGATCGCTGACATTCTCAGAAAAATGACTCCTTTCAGGGGGAAAAGCGAAGACGGAAAGTCCGTTACCGGCTGGTTGGTGCCTGAGTAGGCCATCCTGTTCCGACTTCGCAACGCTATCGGATGAGAAACTTCAGAAATACTGTAGGAATCCCAGGGTCGGGCGAGCTTCCGGTATCAGGGTTCAGTGTCGACGAAGTGATTAGTAGCGAGGACGTGCAATAATGCGCTCTACGCCAATCGTCGATTCAGTTTCGCTGTGAGGAGTTTTGGAAAAACAAAAAGGAAAAAAGGAAAAAGGAGAGCTTTTCTGGTTCAGACTGGTTCTCTTTGTGGTTCCTCGGCTGGTGTCGCTGTACTTTCGGTTGGTGGATCTGACCTCACGAACGATTTTTCTCAACAGTGAATACGAGGAGCAGATTTGTAAACACATGCCGTTCACCTGCGCGTGCTTCCACGGAACCATGCTGTTCCCCGTATATTACTGCAGGAGATATCCCGGTGTCGTGATGGTGAGCAGATCCTGGGACGGTGAAATCATCGATAGAAGCATTCGGAGAATGGGTTACGACACAACGCGGGGATCCTCTTCTCGAGGAGGCAAGGAAGCTCTGGCCGAGATGATAGAGATGATGCGCGAGAAGAATTATTGCTCTGGACTTGCGGTAGATGCGCCCCGCGGACCTTCCCGAAAAGTCAAAATGGGCATTGTGATCGTCGCACGAGAAACCGGCCAGCCTGTTGTTCCTCTAGTCAGCTGGGCAACCCGCCAGATCCAGTTCAAGTCCTGGGACAGCATGATACTGCCGCTGCCCTTCAGCACCATCGTCATGGCCTGGGGCAAACCGACCATGGTTCCCCAGGGACTGGGAAACGAAGATTATGAAAAGCTCAGGGAAGACATAGAGCAGAGCATGCTTCAAGCATCCCGGCAGGCGGAAGAAAAAGTTACTGAACTAAAGGAGAAGCGCAAGCCCTGAACGAGCCCCGGCGACATTCTCATCGTCCCTGCAGCCATGTGGCAAGAGTCCGGGCCTCATTCACTTCGACTCTTCGTGTTGTCCCTTCGTCGGGGTGTTATCCCTTGTTTCGGCAACTCCGTTTTGTTTCTTGAGCTTTTCCAGATATATCTTGAAATTGTCGTCACCGAACAATTGTTCGTTAAGCCGTGATTCCCGGTCTCTTTCTCTTGCCGCGTGCACCCTTATTTTCCAGGCCAGCCATAGCAGCCCCGCAATCACCAACCCAATATAAACGGCCGTAATTTCGGTCATTTTACTGCCCGGGTCACTTCATCTTCAGGTTGACGATTCTGCTCCCGGAGAGCGGCGAGTCTTAGCTGCAATTTTCTTCTTTGAGGCGCCTTCGACGGATTTTCCCTGATTCGCGCTTTTCCTGGGACGAGTCTTTCCCTCAGGGTCATCTCTCAACGCCAGCTTGAGAACTTCATCCATATGTTTGACGAATTTAAACTCGAGACGCCGTCGAATGTGCCGCGGGATCTCGTCCAGGTCTTTCGCATTCTGCTCTGGAGCGATAATGGTGTAAATACGCGTTCTCAGAGCTGCCAGAGACTTTTCCCTCAAACCGCCGATGGGAAGCACCCTGCCTCTCAGGGTAATCTCGCCGGTCATTGCGATGTCGGACCTCACCGGGATCCCGGTGAGTGCGCTAACGAGAGCAGTAGCCATGGTGACGCCTGCCGAAGGACCGTCCTTGGGAATCGCACCGGCAGGAACGTGCACATGTATATCTTTTTCGAAGTAAAATTTTTCGGACAACCCGAAACGGGCAGCCCGTGATCGGAAGTACGACATTGCCGCCTGGCCCGATTCTTTCATGACGTCGCCCAACTGGCCCGTCAACAGGAGAGTGCCCTTCCCTTCCATTGGCGTGGCTTCTATATGGAGCACGTCTCCGCCGTATGGGGTCCAGGCCAGACCGGTGGCTACTCCCACTTCGTCTTTTCGCTGTTCCTGATCGGGAAGGAACCGAGGTACGCCCAGGAATTTGCTCAAATTTTTCGCGGTGATCCGCGGGATTTTCTTTTCGCCTTCGGCTATCTTGCGAGCAATTTTTCTGCACAGATTGGCGATTTCCCGCTCGAGATTCCGGAGACCGGCCTCACGAGTGTATTGATTGATGATCCCGAGAATTGCCTCGTCCGTAATGACGAAGTTTTCGGGTCGTATTCCGTTCTCCTTGATTTGTCGCGGGATAAGATATTGCCGGGCTATCTTCAGCTTCTCCTCGTCTATGTACCCCGACAGTTCGATAATCTCCATCCTGTCTTTCAGGGCGGGAATAATGGGATCCGAAAGGTTTGCCGTGGTGATAAACATTACCTTTGACAAATCAAAAGGCACATTCAGGTAGTGATCGCTGAACGCGTGATTCTGCTCGGGGTCCAGAACTTCCAGGAGAGCAGCGGAAGGATCCCCGCGGAAATCCGCACCGACTTTGTCGATTTCATCCAACATAAAGACAGGGTTGTTGTAACCCGCGGTCTTCAAACCTTGAATGATCCTGCCCGGCAATGCGCCGATGTACGTCCGCCTGTGCCCTCTTATTTCGGCCTCATCACGAACTCCACCAAGTGAAATGCGCGTGAAATTGCGGCCGAGCGCGCGGGCTATGGATTTACCCAGAGACGTTTTCCCCACGCCCGGAGGACCGACGAAACACAGAATCGGTCCTTTCATGTTGCGGTTCAGCTTGCGGACGCCAAGATATTCCAGAATCCTGTCTTTCACCTTTTCGAGGTCATAGTGATCTTCATCGAGAATTTGTTTGGCGTTTTTGATGTCCAACTTGTCCCTGGTGGACTTTGACCAGGGCAACTCCACCATCCAGTCCAGGTAAGTCCTGATAATAGAGGCTTCAGCCGCATCGGGATGCATCTGTCCCAGTCTGCTGAGTTGTTTTTCCGCTTCCTTTTGAACTTCTTTCGGGAGTTTCGCCTTGGTGATTTTCTGTCGAAACTCTTCTATCTCCTTTGTCTTATCGTCTATCTCGCCTAGCTCGCTCTGGATTGCCTTGAGCTGCTCCCTCAGGAAGTACTCCCTGTGGGTCTTACCCATCTCTTCTTTCGCCTGAGTTTGAATTTTTGCCTGCATCGCGGAAAGCTCAAGCTCCTTCGACAGAAGCTCGTTCACTTTCTTGAGCCGCTCCACAGGATTTATTACCTGAAGTATGGCTTGCGATTCTTCCACGCGCAGCTTGAGATTGGATGCCACGAGATCAGCAAGACGGCCCGGATCTTCAATGGAATCGAGAATTGCCACTGCATCCGGAGAAATGATTCCTCTCAGCTGCAGAATTTTTTCCGAATTCTCCTTTACCGACCGCATGAGAGCTTCTATCTCGATACCGGCATCCACAGTCGCGGGCTCGGGAATCTTGTCAATTCGCACCTTGAAAAAGTCCGGAGAATCGATAAACTCCACTATACGAGCTTTAGCAAGGCCCTGGACGAGAATTTTCACCCGTCCGTCCGGCAGCTTCAGCATTTTGACCACCATGGCGACTGTGCCCACATCATAGATGTCGTCTGGTGTAGGGTCCTCTTCAGTGGAAGATTTTTGCGTAGCAAGGAATATAAGGCGATCCTCCCCCAGGCTCTCCTCCACGGCTCGTATTGACCGCTCTCTGCCGACCATCAAGGGCAAAATCATGTAGGAATAGATCACCACGTCCCTTACGGGAAGTAGCGGCATTACGTCAGGGATGTCAGCAAAATCTATTTGTTGGGCTTTTTGCGCTTCATCCTGCCCGAAGTCATCTTTTTTTCCGATTTCGTCGGCCATTCGTTCTTTTCCTCGAGTAAAAGTTGAGATACATCAGGGGCACAAACAGTGAAAATTCATATTATGCGGCGGGTTCGGCCCGGTATCGTGGCCAGGAACCCGACCTAGCGTACAAATATATGCCTCAAACGGCCGATGTCAAGCGCTATGGTCCTGAAAAAGGCCGCCAAACCCACCTAAATTGCTTTCATTTGACAAAAAAAGACAATAAAAGTGCTGCGCTTGAAGAGAACTTCTCCTGTGAAACGATTTCCCGGAGCGAGACAAAAGGAAATTCCGGCGGGAAACATGAGTCTCGATACGCACATGCTTTTCGCCGCAGGTTACCGTCCAGGCGCGCGGCACCCCCCGGAGGCGCTCACCCCCCATCCGAGCCCATCACCGGTCCCCGGGATCTTCGTTGTCCTCTGTCTTACGTTGACTGTCGCTAAAACTGATCAAGATCGGAGCCTGAATAGTCCCAGCGAGATCCTTTGATGAGTTTCGGCTCGGATTCCGCGGGACCGCTACCCGTCTTGAAAACCTCCTGAATTCCTTCCGATGAGGAAGTCATCAGACCGGTTCTGGGATCGACCCGCCGAAATTCGACGGACTGGGGAACCGGAAATTCTTTCACAGGCTTATCTTTCATGATTTCCCGCATGAAGTATCCCCAGATTGGAGCAGCGGCTTTTCCTCCGGTTTCACCTTCTCCTATGGATATTTCGTCGTCGAATCCCACCCAAACTCCACAGGTGTAATCCGGAGAAAATCCCATAAACCACGCATCAATCGTGTCATTCGTCGTACCGGTCTTGCCCGCGACATCCGGCCTTCCCACAATTTTCTTAAGGTTCGTGGCGGTGCCTTCCTGAATGACCCCCTGCAACATGGTGGTCATGATGTACGCGGTGCCTTCGTCGATTTTTCTCCTGATTATGGGGGCTCCCCTGTCGGGTATCTCGGTATCGCCCACACCCGACGCGGGTGAATCGTGAGAAACCTTCTGTACTACGGGCTTATCGGGCTGTACCTGGTCGTCCAGGAGGACGGGAGGATCATGCTCCTCAAGAACCTTGCCGTAGCGATCGACAATCTTCTTCACGTACACCGCAGGAACTCCGTACCCCCGGTTCGGGAACACCGCATAGGCGTTGAGTTGTTCCTCGAGCGAAACCCCCGTAGAGCCGAGTGCCAGCGTGAGATTGTCGACGAGCGGCGATGTGTATCCCAGCTTTCGGGCATAGCCCTTCGCATGTTCTATCCCAATCTGCTGGAGAATTTTAATCGTTGGAATGTTCCTCGATTTCACGAGGGCGTCCCTGAAAGTCACCGGCCCCTGAAATCCGCCCCGGTAATTCTTCGGCCGCCATACCTCTCCCGTACCCGGTATTGCCAGGGACAGCGGCGAGTCCAAAATGATGTCCGCAGCCGTAAAACCTTTATTCAGAGCCGCGGCATAGATCACCGGCTTGAACGAGGAACCAGCTTGTCGCCGTGATTGAATCGCCCGATTGTACTTGGATTCCGTAAAGCTGTATCCGCCCACGATCACCCGAACGTACCCGGACTTATTCTCTCTCATCATCAGTGCAGCCTGAACAGCGGGCTCCTGTTCGGGTTCCAGCGGGTAATACGGGAGCATATTTTCCGTATATTCCTTGTAATTCTTCATCTCCGGGTCGGTTTTCCCGAACTTCTTTATGTACAGCTCCCGTCGCTTGACGTTTGGGTCCTGAATACGCACCAGAACGAGGTCGCCCACCTGAAACGGCAGGTCGCCCTGAGCGAAATTCCGGGTGCGCAGCTCCGGCCGTATGAACGGCTGTCTGATCCACCATTTCGGATTGGGATCGATCTTGATCTGCCCCACGTATTCTTTTTTCGCGTCGCCGTTCACGTAGCTGCCCATGCGCACGTAAATATTCTCGCTGTCAATATGGGTGACCACGCCTTCGGTGACCTCCCCGAACCGGAGGGGCTGTTCCATGGATTTTGTCTTGTCTTCGAGAAATTCCATGACGCCTTTGACTGTGAGCGTCCTGATGGGGCCCCTGTATCCCTGCCGTTTGTCCAATTCCCGCAAACCGGCTTCCACCGACTCCTGTGCAGCCCTGGTCTTATCCAGATCGACAGGGGTGTAGACCTGGAGACCGTCTTTGTAGAGTGCATCAGCCCCGTATTTACGCTCAACGTAGCGCCGCACGTGTTCGACGAAATCCGGCGCGGCTTTCAAGTACGGATTGATTCTTGAACTCAGTTGGGGCTCTTCCTGCATCGCCTGTTCATATTCGGTATCGGCTATCGCTCCGTCTTCCAGCATCCTCTTGAGAACATATGCCCGCCGCTCCAGGGATTTCTTGAGGTTCTTCTTGGGGGAGTACTCGGAGGGAGCTTTCGGAAGCCCGGCCATCATGGCGCATTCGGCTATGGTGAGGTCCTGTACGCTCTTGTCGAAATACGTCTGAGCCGCGGCCTCCACACCGTATGCGGAACTGCCGAGATAAATCTGATTCAGGTAAAGGTAGAGGATTTGTTCTTTCGAGAGAGACGCTTCGATCCGCGTAGACAGGATAGCTTCCTTGATTTTACGAGTAAATTTTCGTTCGGGAGTCAACAGGAAAGTCTTTGCCACCTGCTGAGTAATGGTGCTGGCACCTTCCCTGAGAGTTCCGGCCACGAGGTTCTTCTTTATGGCCCGTATGATCGCCTCTTTGTCCACACCGCTGTGCCGCCAGAAATTCTTATCTTCGGCGGCGACAAACGCGTCCTGGAGATGTTTCGGTACCTGGTCTATGGGTACGACGAAGCGTCGCTGGTTAGCAAATTCCCCGATGAGCTGACCTTTGTCGGCATAAAACTGCGTCACAATGGGGGGCGAGTACTTCTTGAGTTTGTCCACGCTCGGCAGAGTGTACGTAAAATAGAAATACCCCTGAACCGCCATCCCGGTGGCACCGGACACTGCAGCCACAAATACCAGCAGCACAAACCGAATTATAGCGGCAAAAAATGAACCACCCTTCTTACCGGATTCCTCGCGAGCGCAGATTTCCCGAAATGGATCTCTGGGCATCCGGTTCTTTTCCTGCGGCAAGCTCACTTCCTGCTCCTCTCTCTATCGCCAGGTCCGGAACTCTAACATGGAACCCGCACCTTGTCTACGCTTATAAGAAAATACCTGCGAGATTTCAAGACAATTCTATGCATACTTAAAGCATTTTAAGGTTACTGTGGAGGTTTCAGTTGAATGGTTCCTTCAAGTCCTGCGTTGTCACCTGAGAAAGGTCTTTGGCAGAAACAACGCCAGAGAGGGGACGAAGGTTACGAGCAAGAGGCAACCCAACAACAGTATCAGGAACGGCCATACTCCGCGGGACACCTCCACGAGGCTCTTGTTCGTAAGCCCCATGGCCACAAAGAGGTTCAGGCCGAACGGAGGCGTCAAAAAACCATATTCTATCACCAGCACCATGATGATTCCATAATGGATATAGTCAATCCCGAAGCGCTTCAGGGTTTCTACAAACAATGGCGACAAAATCAGCATCGCGGAAACATTGTCCATCACCGTGCCCAGGAGGAGAAACAAAATGTTTACGTAGATCAGGAAAAGCCAGCCGCTGTGCACGTGAGCCGTAATAAAATCAGCCATCTGGTGCGGAAGCCTCTCTGCCGCGAGCAGCCAGATGAGCGTCATGGAGCAGGCCAGAATGAACAGCAGGCATCCGGAAAGGATCGCTCCCTGTTTACACACTTCCGGAACATCTTTGAGCTTGATCTCCCGGTAGATAAAGATCTCCACAAAAAGGGCATACACCAGACTTACTGCGGAAGCTTCCGTTGGTGTAAACATTCCGGTGTATATGCCGCCGAGAACGATGACAGGCAGCATGAGACCCCAGATGCCTTCGCGCAAAGTCCGGAATATCCTCTGCTTACTCATTTTTTCAGATGCACGCCACTGGTTCTTGTGAGCCATTACAACGGTATAGCAGATGAAGACCCCGCCGATGAGCAATCCCGGAATCACGCCTGCCATAAATAATTCCGCGACGGAAGTGTTCATCACCATGCAATAGAGGATCATCGGAATCGACGGAGGAATCACTATTCCCAGCGATCCCGCGGACGTTACCAACCCGATGGAAAAATGCTCGCCATATCCCTCTTCGATCAACGCAGGAATCATTACCGACCCGATTGCTATGACCGTTGCAGGGCTGGAACCGGACAGGGCCGCAAAAAACATGCATGCCAGCGTTGCCGCGAGTGCAAGCCCTCCGGGATGGCTTCCCACCAGGGATTTCACCACTTCTATGAGCTTGCGTGCCATTGCCCCGCGCGTCATCACGTTGCCGGCCAGAATAAAGAACGGGATGGACAGGAGAACTGAATTGTCCAGGGCATTGAATAGTTGTTGGGGCAAAACCAATAAAGAAGTGGACGTGTGAGCGACAAGCGTGACGGCCGTGGTGATGAGCAACAAAATCGCTATGGGTACACCCATGATCAGCAGAACGAAGAAGGAAACAACCAGAGTAGCAATCATCAGTGTTCTTTCATCGTTTGAAACCAATGCGTTTTCAAATACTTGAAATCGGGGAGGAACTTCTTGTAAGACGTTCCTCCCCGAACCCCACCTCAAGAACTTTTAGCACTCGCCGGCATCTGCATTTCCTCAGCGGAAATGCAGATGCCGGCGCATGATAGA
>Ga0187785_10000379_pt1 | contig 16735 bp, 12 predicted proteins | sample 0815_BV2_4_20_MG_FD_132466 | JGI IMG/M metagenome (GOLD analysis project Ga0187785, IMG submission 132466) | Tropical peat soil microbial communities from peatlands in Department of Meta, Colombia - 0815_BV2_4_20_MG | ecosystem: Environmental > Terrestrial > Soil > Wetlands > Peat | place...
CGCCATCGTCGAAGGACCGAATTTCGAGTTCGCCACCGAGACGCGCGAGGAGCTTTATTACGACAAGGAGCGCCTGCTCGCGAACGGCGACCGCTGGGAGCGCGAGATCGCCAAGAACTTGGCGCTCGACGCGCCTTACCGCTGAGGGGTTAGTTGGGGTATCGTTTAACCCATCCACTGTCATGCCCGGCCTTGTGCCGGGCGTCCACGTTTTGCGGTATCGAGCCACGCCGCGTGGTTGGCCGGAACAAACCCGGCCATGACGCAATCACCAATTGTGAAGACTGCTGAATGCTGCCCGCACTCTTCTTCTATCTCTTCGCTGTCCTCTGCGTCGGCTCAGCCTTCATGGTCATCGCCGTCAAGAACCCGGTTCACGCGGTGCTGTTCTTGATCCTCGCTTTCTTCAATGCGGCAGGCCTGTTCGTTCTGCTCGGCGCGGAGTTCCTGGCGATGATCTTGATCGTCGTCTACGTCGGCGCAGTGCTGGTGCTGTTCCTGTTCGTGGTGATGATGCTCGACGTTGATTTCGCCGAGCTCCGCGCGGGCTTTCTCAAATATCTGCCGATCGGCGCCACCATCGGCGTTCTGCTCTTGGTCGAGCTCGTCCTGATCGTCGGCGCTTGGGTCACGGCGCCCCAGATCGTTCCGCAATCGCCGACGCCGCCGATCGCACAGGTGAGCAACACCACCGCGCTCGGCGCGATCCTCTATACGCGATACGTCTATCTGTTCGAGGCGGCCGGTCTCATCCTGCTCGTCGCCATGGTCGGCGCCATCGTGCTCACGCTTCAGCATAAGCGGGACGTAAAGCGCCAGAACATCTCGGCGCAGGTCGGCCGCACCCGTGAAGAGGGTGTCGAGCTGGTCGAGGTCCAGCCGGGCAGGGGGCTATCATGACCGTCGGCCTCACCCATTATCTCACCGTCGCCGCGATCCTGTTCACGCTCGGCATCTTCGGCATCTTCTTGAACCGCAAGAACGTCATCGTCATTCTCATGAGCGTCGAGCTGATGCTGCTTGCGGTCAATCTCAACCTCATCGCTTTCTCATCATTTCATGGCGATCTGGTCGGCCAGGTCTTTGCGCTGATCGTGCTCACGGTGGCAGCCGCTGAGGCCGCGATCGGCCTCGCCATCGTCGTCGTCTATTTCCGCAACCGCCGCACCATCGACGTGGCGGAGATCGACCTCCTTAAGGGCTGAGCAGCGAAGCGCATGTATCAGGCGATCGTCTTCCTTCCACTGCTCGGCGCGATCTTCGCCGGCCTTTTCGGCCGGTGGGTCGGCGCGCGCGCCTCGGAGGTCGTGACCACGACTCTTGTGCTGGTCACGGCGCTACTCTCCTACCTTGCCTTCTATCAGGTGGCCCTTCAGGGTCAGGAGGAGCGGATCGAGTTGGTGCGCTGGATCGATTCAGGCGCGCTAAAATCCGCCTGGTCGCTCAGGATCGACACGCTGACCGCCGTGATGCTGGTCGTGGTGACCACCGTCTCGGGCCTCGTCCATCTCTACTCCATCGGCTACATGGAGGAGGATCCCGACCGCCCGCGCTTCTTCGCCTATCTCTCACTGTTCACCTTCGCCATGCTGGCTCTGGTGACGGCCGACGATTTCCTCCAGCTCTTCTTCGGCTGGGAGGGTGTGGGCCTCGCCTCCTATCTCCTGATCGGCTTCTGGTATCACAAGCCTTCCGCCTACAACGCGGCGATCAAGGCCTTCATCGTCAATCGCGTCGGCGATTTCGGCTTCGCCCTCGGCATCTTTGCCGTCTTCACTCTGTTCAACTCGATCCAATACGACACGGTGTTCGCCTCCGCGCCGGCGGAGGTCGGCAAGACGATGGAGTTCCTCGGCTACCACGTCGATGCGCTGACGCTGATTTGCCTGCTGCTGTTCATGGGCGCGATGGGAAAGTCGGCGCAATTCCTGCTGCACACCTGGCTACCCGATGCGATGGAAGGCCCGACCCCGGTCTCCGCGCTCATCCATGCCGCGACCATGGTGACGGCAGGCGTGTTTATGGTGGCGCGTCTGTCGCCTCTGTTCGAGCTTGCGCCGATCGCCCTTGGCTTCGTCGCCATCATCGGCGCCACCACGGCCTTCTTCGCCGCGACCGTCGGTCTGGTGCAGACCGACATCAAGCGCGTGATCGCCTATTCGACCTGCTCGCAGCTTGGCTACATGTTTGCGGCGGAAGGCGTCGGTAGTTACGGCGCCGGCATGTTCCATCTCTTCACGCATGCCTCTTTCAAGGCGCTGCTGTTCTTGGGCGCCGGCGCCGTCATCCACGCACTCCATCACGAGCAGGACATGCGCCGCATGGGCGGACTTCGCAAAGTGCTGCCCTTCACTTTCGCCATAATGCTGATCGGTACGCTGTCGCTGACCGGTTTCCCCTTCACGGCAGGCTTCATGTCGAAGGATGCGATCATCGAGGCGACCTACGCCGCGCACACGGCCGTCGGCAACTATGCCTTCGTGCTGACGCTCGTGGCCGCGGTGCTGACGTCGTTCTATTCCTGGAGACTGATGTTCCTCGTGTTTGAGGGCAAGCCGCGCGAGCCGAAGGAGGTGCTGGCGCACGCGCATGAGCCGCCTTGGACCATGGGCCTGCCGCTTGTCTTGCTTGCGCTCGGCGCGCTCTTGACCGGCGTGCTATTCTCGCACCTCTTCATCGGGGGCGGACAGGCCGAGTTCTGGCGCGGGTCGATCGTCACCCATGAGGCGACGCGCGAGTCGCCCGATTGGGTCGTCTTCGCACCGACTGTCGCCATGGCGCTCGGTTTCGCCACCGCCTGGTATTTCTACATCACCAACCCGCTGGTGCCCTTTGGCCTCGGCAAGCGCTTCCGCGGCGCCTATCTCTTCCTGCTCAACGCCTGGTATTTCGACGCGCTTTACGACGCGATCTTCGTGCGTCCGGCGATGCGGCTCGGCCGCCTCCTATGGAAGACCGGAGACGGCACAATCATCGACGGCATCGGCCCGGACGGTGTCTCTGCGCGCGTCATCGACATCGCCAACCGCGCGATCAAGCTCCAGTCGGGCTACATCTACCACTACGCCTTCGCCATGCTGATCGGCGTCGCGGCGCTGATCACTTATTTCCTGTTCTCGGGCGGGGGGCTCAAGCCATGAGCTACGCCTGGCCAATCCTCTCGACCATTACGTTCCTACCGCTGCTCGGCGCGTTCCTGATCGGGCTGTTACGTGGCGGGGATGAAAGCACCTTTAGCAACGCGCGCTACATCGCACTGTGGACGACGCTGATCACTCTCGGTCTCTCCTTCATCCTGTGGCGGGACTTCGACCAGACCACAGCGCAGTTCCAATTCGTGGAGCAGAGGCCCTGGCTCGGTTCGATCAGCTACCATATGGGCGTCGACGGCATCTCCATGCCGTTCGTGATCCTGACCGCCTTCTTGATGCCGCTCTGCATCCTCGCGAGCTGGGTCGCCATCAGCACGCGGGTGAAGGAGTACATGATCGCGTTCCTCGTGCTCGAGACGCTGATGCTCGGCGTGTTCACCTCGCTCGACCTCGTGCTGTTCTATCTCTTCTTCGAGGGCGGGCTCATCCCGATGTTCCTCATCATCGGCATCTGGGGCGGCCAGCGGCGCGTGTATGCGAGCTTCAAGTTCTTCCTCTACACGCTCGCCGGCTCGCTGCTCATGCTCCTCGCCATCATGGCGATCTATTGGGAGGCGGGGACGACCGACATCCCGACGCTGCTGACTCACGGCTTTCCGCCCAAGATGCAGACCTGGCTCTGGTTCGCCTTCCTCGCTTCATTCGCCGTGAAGCTGCCGATGTGGCCGGTGCACACCTGGCTGCCAGACGCCCATGTCGAGGCGCCGACCGCAGGCTCGGTCATCCTCGCCGGCATCCTCTTGAAGATGGGCGGCTATGGTTTTCTGCGCTTCTCAATTCCCATGTTCCCGCTCGCCTCGCACCTATTCGCGCCTCTCGTCTTCGCGCTGTCGGTGATCGCCATCATCTACACGTCGCTCGTGGCGCTGGCGCAGGAGGACGTGAAGAAGCTGATTGCCTACTCGTCGGTCGCCCATATGGGCTTCGTCACTATCGGCGTCTTCACCTTGACCACGCAGGGCCTACAAGGCGGCATCTTTCTGATGCTGTCGCACGGCATCGTCTCAGCCGCGCTCTTCCTCTGCGTCGGGGTGATTTATGACCGCATGCACACGCGCGAGATCGATGCTTATGGAGGGCTCGCCGACCGCATGCCGATCTACGCCTTCTGCTTCATGGTGTTCACGCTGGCCAATGTCGGACTCCCCGGCACGAGCGGGTTCGTCGGCGAATTCCTCAGCCTGACCGGCGCCTTCCGCATCAACACCTGGGTCGCTTTCCTCGCTACGACCGGCATGATTTTGTCAGCCGCCTACGCGCTCTACCTCTATCGCCGCATCATCTTCGGCAAGCTCGATAAGGCGAGCCTCAGATTCATCACCGATTTGACTTGGCGCGAGGTGGCGATCATGACGCCGCTGATTGCGCTCACCATCCTGTTCGGCTTCTACCCGGCTCCGATCCTCGATGCCTCTGCCGTCTCGGTCGATGCGTTGATCAAGAGCTATCACACAAGCCTTGCCGCGGCCGAGCAGGCTCGACTCGCTCTTCTGCCTTGAAGGATCAAGCGCCGTGCCCGAAGCTATCAATCTAGCAGTCGCGCTTCCCGAGGTGATCCTGAGCTGCGGCGCCATGGCACTTCTGATGCTCGGCGTCGCCACCAAGCGCGAGCGCGGCGAGCTCGTGACTTGGCTCGCCATCCTCACCCTCATTGCCGCCGGCGTTTTCGTCGCGCGCGGGGAGGGCACGGCGATGCTGTTCCATGGCAGCTTCATCGTCGATCCTTTTGCCCGCGTCATGAAGCTATTGACGCTGACTGGCGCCGCCGCCGCGCTCTTGATGTCGATCGACTATTGGCGCGGCTTGGGCGGATTGAAGTTCGAGTTCCCCGTGCTCGTGCTGCTCGCCTCGACCGGGATGATGATGATGATCTCGGCCAACGATCTCATCTCGCTTTATGTCGGTCTTGAGTTGCAGAGCCTGGCGCTCTATGTCGTCGCCGCCTTCAACCGCGATTCATCGCGCTCGGCTGAAGCAGGCCTTAAATACTTCGTCCTCGGTGCGCTTTCCTCGGGCATGCTGCTCTACGGCGCATCGCTCGTCTACGGCTTCACCGGCTCGACCGACTTCACCACGATCTCCGCGGCGGTCCAGCCTTCGGGCGAGAATATCGGCCTCATTTTCGGCCTGGTCTTCCTCATGGCGGGCTTCGCCTTCAAGATCTCGGCCGTGCCCTTCCATATGTGGACACCCGACGTGTACGAGGGAGCGCCGACGCCTGTGACGGCCTTTTTCGCGGCGGCGCCAAAGCTCGCCGCCATGGCGCTGACGGTCCGGGTGCTGATCACCGCTTTTCCTGCTGTCACCTTCCAATGGCAGCAGATCGTCACCTTCCTCGCCATCGCCTCGATGGCGCTCGGCTCGTTCGCCGCCATCGGCCAGACCAACATCAAGCGCCTGATGGCCTATAGCTCGATCGGCCATATGGGCTACGCGCTGGTTGGACTTGCGGCTGGAAGCGCCGAGGGGGTGCAAGGCGTGATCGTTTATCTCGCCATCTATCTCGCCATGACGCTCGGCACCTTCGCCTGCATCCTCGCCATGCGGCGCGACGGGCGCATGGTCGAGAATATCAGCGATCTCTCCGGGCTCTCGCGCACCAGCCCAGGAATGGCTTTCCTCTTGGCGATGCTTCTATTTTCGCTTGCCGGCATCCCACCCCTTGCAGGCTTCTTCGCCAAGTTCTACGTGTTTCTTGCCGCCATCCACGCCGACCTCTATGCGCTTGCCGTCATCGGGGTCCTGTTGAGCGTCGTGGGTGCGTATTATTATCTTCGCATCGTCAAGATCATGTATTTTGACGCTCCTGCCGAACGCTTCGAGCCCATGGACGCATCCCTCGCCGCGGTGCTTGGGGCGAGCGGTTTGTTCATTCTCCTCTACTTCATCTATCCGGCGCCCTTGGTCGCGCTCGCTGGAGAAGCAGCTAAGTCTCTGTTCTAATGAGCTTTATTTCCTCACCATCGCCAAAGTTGCCGAGCGGCTACCGGCTGCATCGGATGGAGACGGTCGACTCCACCAATGCCGAGGCGAGGCGGCGCGCGCTTGCCGGCGAACCCGGACCGTTGTGGATCTGGTCGGCACGGCAGTCGCAGGGCCGCGGTCGGGGTGGGCGGGAATGGGTGTCTCAGCACGGCAATCTCTTTGCGAGCCTCCTCATCCGTGTGAACTGCCCATTGCGGGTCGCGGGCCAACTTGCCCTGCTTGCGGGAATTATCACCTTTGACACCATCGCCAAGCTCATTGCCTACGAAGGACGCTCCGAGATCCTGCTCAAATGGCCAAACGACATTCTGCTCGCCGGCGAGAAGGTGGCCGGCATGCTGCTTGAGAATGTTGGAAGCGCCAATGAGAGCCGCTCGGTCGTCGTGATCGGCACCGGCATCAATCTCGCCAGCCATCCCGAGAACCTGCCTCAGCCGGCGGTCAGCCTCGCCACCTATGGCATGACCGTGCCGCCGGCAGATGCTCTTGAAGCCCTCGGAGCTACGACGCATGAGTGGCTCGGCCGATGGGGAGAGGGTTCGTGCTTCCCTACCATCCGCCGCGCCTGGCTTGACCGAGCCGGGCCTACGGGGCGTCCCCTGACTGTCCGCGTCGGGAGCCAGGAGGTCGAAGGCGTCTATGGCGGGCTTGATTCCGATGGGGCTCTCAGGCTCCTGATGCCCGACGGTGGCGAATACCGCGTGACCGCGGGCGATGTGTTCTTCAGGCGGTGAGAGCCAAAGCCCGCGACATGTCTCGAAAATCGAACGAAAAAGAGGCCGAGTTCGTCTTCGTGCCGCTCGGCGGCGTTGGCGAGATCGGCATGAATCTCTACCTCTACGGCTATGGCAGCAAGGGGAACCGCGACTGGCTGATCGTCGACATGGGCGTGACCTTCGGCAGCGAGACCGAGCCGGGCGTCGACGTCATTCTTCCCGACATCAGCTTCCTCGCCGAGGAAAAGCACAATATCGTCGGCCTCTTGCTCACCCATGCGCATGAGGACCATTTCGGCGCGGTCGTCGATCTCTGGCCGCAGCTCGCGGGCGTCCCCGTCTATGCGACGCCCTTCACCGCCGAAATGCTGAAATCGAAACTCTCAGAGATGGGGCTTGCCGACGGTTTCCCGCTTAAGCTCATGCCACTCGGAGACCGCCGCGCAATTGGTCCGTTCGACGTCGAGCTCATCAGCATGTCGCATTCGATCCCCGAGCCTTCCGCAGTCGTGATCAGAACTCCGCTCGGCGCGGCTCTTCACACCGGCGACTGGAAGCTCGATGAGAATCCCCTGACCAGCGCGCCCACCGACGAGGCGCGGCTGAGGAAGCTCGGCAGCGAGGGCCTTGCGGCACTCATCTGCGATTCGACCAATGCCGTGCGCGACGGCGTCTCGCCGTCCGAGGCGGATGTCGCACTTACCTTGAATAGGCTGATCGGCGAGGCATGCCAGCGCGTTGCGGTGACGACCTTCGCTTCGAATGTCGCCCGTCTCCGCTCGGTCGTGAACGCGAGCCGTGCCGCTGGTCGCGAGCTCGTGGTGGTTGGACGCGCCATGTATCGCGTGATCGAAGCGGCGCAGGCGACCGGCTATCTCGACAAGGATCTCTCTTTCCACGATGAAACCGCCTTCGCCAAGCTGCCGCCGGGGAAGGTCGTTGCCCTCTGCACCGGCAGCCAGGGCGAGCCCCGCGCAGCGCTCGCGCGCATCGCCCAAGGAGAGCACCCTAATGTCACGCTCGATCCGGGCGACCGGGTGATTTTCTCCTCGCGCACCATCCCCGGCAACGAGAAGCCCGTCGGGCGAGTACAGAATGGCCTGGCCGACAGAGGCATCGAGGTCATTACCGATCAGGACGCCGGCGTTCATGTCTCGGGCCATCCAAGGCGCGGTGAGCTCGAGCTGCTCTATGGGTGGGTGAAGCCGACGGTCGCCATCCCGATGCATGGCGAGGGCAGGCACTTGGAGGCGCATGCCCTGCTCGCCGAGAGGCTTGGCGTGACGGAAGTGGTGCGAGCGCGGAACGGCACGATGGTGCGCCTCTTGCCCGGTCCTGCCGCGATCATCGATGAGGTGCCTGTCGGGCGGCTCTACCGCGATGGCATGATCCTGACGCGCGAGGGCGACGGCCAAGTGCGCGAGCGGCGCAAGCTGAGCTTTGCCGGATCGGTTGCAGTGTCGCTGGTGCTGTCTGACAAAGGCGCTCTCCTGGCCGACCCAGAAGTCGCAGTGACCGGGCTGCCTGCGACAGATACGCAAGGCACGCCGTTCTCGACTATCGCGCGTGACGCGGCGATCGGCACCATCGAGAGCATTCCGAGGCCGAGGCGGAAAGATTCCGCTCTGGTGAGCGAGGCAGTGCGCCGCTCCGTGCGCGCCGCCGTCAACCAAGCCTGGGGCAAAAAGCCGATGTGCTCGGTGCTACTGACGGTGCTCTAGCCCTCAAGTAGCGCAAAACGCGACAGCGCATTAAAAAGAGCCAAAAGGAGAGACCGTTCGATGATTGGCCGTTTGAACCATGTCGCCATTGCCGTGCCTGACTTGAAGGCCGCGACCGAGGTCTACCGGAGCACGCTAGGGGCAAAGGTCTCCGAACAGGTCGACCAGCCCGAGCACGGCGTGACCACCGTATTCATCGAGCTTCCCAACACCAAGATTGAGCTGCTCGGCGTGCTCGGCGATAAGTCACCCATTGCTGGCTTCCTCGAGCGAAACCCGAATGGCGGCATCCACCATCTCTGTTACGAGGTTCCCGACATCAAAGAAGCGCGCGACCGTCTCGTTGCCCAAGGGGCGCGCGTTCTCGGTCAGGGCGATCCCAAGATCGGCGCCCACGGAAAGCCCGTACTGTTCCTGCATCCCAAAGATTTCTTTGGCACGCTCGTCGAGCTCGAGGAGGCCTAAGCCGTGACCATCGCCTTCGCCGCGTCCATCTACCTTGTCATCTGGTGGACCGTGCTGTTCGCCGTGCTCCCGATCGGCGTGCGAACGTCCGAGGAGGAAGGTGAGCAGGGGGTGCCCGGCGCTGCCGAGAGCGCTCCACATACACCGCATCTCTTGCCCAAGATGGTAGCGACCACCGTCCTCTCGAGCATCGTGTTTGCTGTGGTTTGGTTGATCATCGTCGACCACGTGATCACGCTCGACGACATCCCGTTTCTTCCGCGCTACGAGCACATTCAGTAGCGGCGCGAGGGCGGGGCGCATAGCCTCAAAAAAAAGCAAGGCCCGTTCGGCCTTGCTTCAGTAACGCGACTCCTTATCTCCCGTGCCTAGCGAGGCTCGCCCGTCGGTTCCGACAATCGAGGATGCTGGTAAAGGAGCGGCTGCGCCCATGCTCCTACATGATCAGCGCGCCTGGAGTTACTTCCTCCCAAGACTTGGACCTGGTCCAATCTCAACGCTCGAACCCGAGATCTGTTACCGGTCCCGAACTCTCCAACGTTGTGGGGAAGACCCTAACCGAGACGTGCCAAATTGTCACCATCATTGTGGCGCGTCGCCGTACATTTATGCTTGGTTACCCCTCTTGACAAAACGGAATTACTCAAAATCTCGCGCAAAATGCACTTTCATGCTGGCGAGAATAGCGGCGTTGTTTGCCTTAGAAATAGGCATGCTACTTTAGCCTGCATCGAGCCTTCGTCGAGCGTTGCACGTAACGAACGACGCTTCGAGCGACAGTCTCCACGTCACTGTTTTTCGCCAGGATTGCCTCGCCTTGCGAAACTGGGTTATTAGCCGCTTCCTGAGGGCGGGCGGGGAGTGAAGCCTTCCCGTTCATCACAAACGGCTCACCTGCAACGGGCGGAGCACTGCAATCCGCCCCCCAAACGCCCGATAAGCTCAAATGCGCCTCAGCCGCTATTTTCTGCCGCTGCTCCGCGACGATCCGAAGGAAGCGGAGATCATCTCGCATAAGTTGATGCTTCGCGCGGGCCTCATCCGCCAGGCGAGCGCCGGCATCTATTCCTGGCTGCCTCTCGGCTTCAAAGTGCTGCACAAGATCGAGCAGATCGTGCGCGAGGAGCAGGACCGTGCTGGAGCGCTCGAGCTGCTGATGCCGACCATTCAGCCGGCAGACCTATGGAAGGAGAGCGGCCGCTACGAGGCCTACGGCAAGGAGATGCTTCGCATCGAGGACCGTCACGAGCGCGAAATGCTCTATGGTCCGACCAACGAGGAGCTGATAACGGCAATCTTCCGTGACGCGGTGAAGTCCTACAAGGATCTGCCGCGCATTCTCTATCACATACAATGGAAGTTCCGCGACGAGATCAGGCCGAGATTCGGCGTGATGCGAGGCCGCGAATTCCTGATGAAGGATTCCTATTCCTTCGACTTGTCGGTCGAGGACGCACGCAAGTCCTACAACAAGATGTTCATCGCTTATTTGCGCACATTCGCCCGTATGGGGCTGAAATCGATTCCGATGGTCGCCGAGACCGGGCCGATCGGCGGCAATCTCAGTCATGAGTTCATCATCCTCGCCGAAACCGGCGAGAGCGAAGTCCACTGCCACAAGGATCTCATCGCACTTGAGCCGCCCGGCCCCGACATCAACTATGACGGCGATCTGTCTCCGATGGTCGACGCCTTCACCGGTAAATATGCCGCCACCTCCGAGAAACACGAGGCCGAGCGCTTCGCCAAGGAGGTCGCCGAGAAGGACCGCGTGACGGCGCGCGGCATCGAGGTTGGCCATATCTTCTTTTTCGGCACGAAATATTCCGAACCCATGGGCGCACGCGTGCAGGGGCCCGACGGCGAACTCATTCCGGTGCAGATGGGCTCTTACGGGATCGGCGTTTCACGCCTGGTGGGAGCCATCATCGAGGCCTCCCACGACGATCAAGGCATCATATGGCCGAAATCGGTGTCACCCTTCGACGTCGGGCTGATCAACGTCAAAGCCGGCGACGCGGCCACCGATAGAGCCTGCGAGGACATCTACGCCAAGCTCGAGGCGGCAGGCTCGAGCGTGCTCTATGACGACCGCGACGAGCGGGTAGGAGCAAAATTTGCCGCTATGGACTTGATTGGCTTACCTTTTCAGCTCGTCGTCGGTCCCAAGGGACTTGCTTCGGGCGAGATCGAGCTGAAAGAGCGCTCAACAGGCGCCCGCCATAGTCTTACCTTCGAATCCGCCTTCAATCGGCTCCTCACGTCACAGGCCGAAGCGAAGAGAGAAGCGTCATGAGCGCAGAGCACGGCACGCGGGCATTCTCGCCCTTCGAATGGATGGTTGCACTTCGCTATTTGCGAGCACGTCGCAAGGAGGGCTTCATCTCGGTGATCGCCGGCTTCTCCTTCATCGGCATCAGCTTGGGCGTCGCGACGCTCATCATCGTCATGGCAGTGATGAACGGCTTCCGCCAGGAGTTGTTCAACAAGATGCTCGGGCTTAACGGGCATGTCGTGGTGCATAGTCTATCGGATTTCTCCGACTATGACGACGTGGCGAACCGCATCCGCAAAGTGCAAGGCGTGAAATACACTCTGCCGCTCGTCGAAGGGCAGGTGATGATCTCCACGCCCTCCACCTCGAGCGGCGCGCTGGTGCGGGGCTTGCGCGAGCGGGACCTCAAGGAGCTCAAGGCAGTCTCCAAGAATATCCGTTTCGGCACTCTCGACGGCTTCGACAAGCAGCCTGGCGTCGCGCTTGGAAGCCGGCTCGCCAACGAGCTCAATGTAAGGGTGGGCGATCAAGTCTCTCTGCTCACTCCGCGCGGAGCCGCGACCGCCCTCGGCACGGCGCCGCGCGTGAAGCGCTATCCGGTGGTCGCCATCTTCGAGATCGGCATGTCGGAATATGACGCGTCGATCCTGTTCATGCCGCTAAACGAGGCGCAGCTTTATTTCAATCAGCCTCACAGTGTCACCGTGCTCGAAGTCGTGCTCGATTCCCCAGATGAGGTGGGAGCGCTCTCGCCGAAGATCATCACCGCCGGCGGACCGAGCATCTATGTCAGCGATTGGCGGCAGCGGAACGCGACCTTCTTCACCGCGCTCCAGGTCGAGCGTAACGTCATGTTCCTCATCCTCGCTCTCATCGTTCTCGTAGCGGCGCTCAACATCGTCTCCGGCCTCATCATGCTGGTGAAGGACAAGGGCCATGACATCGCCATCCTGCGCACCATGGGCGCAACCCGCGCCGCGGTCATGCGCATCTTTTTCATCACCGGCGCATCCATAGGAATTGTCGGCACTCTCGCAGGCTTCGCGCTTGGTGTGCTGGTCTGCATGAACATCGAGCATCTGCGGCGACTAATCGGCTGGATTACCGACACAGACCTTTTTTCTGCCGAGCTCTATTACCTCTCGCAACTGCCGGCCGAAATGGACCCCGGCGAGACTGCCTCGGTCGTGATCATGGCGCTCGTCCTGTCGATCCTCGCCACGCTCTATCCTTCTTGGAGAGCGTCGCGTCTCGATCCAGTCGAAGCCTTGCGCTACGAGTAGGGCTGAAGGTGGATCGCCCGAAATCTCAACCGCAACTCCGCCTCGAGCGCCTCGAGCGTGCCTACACGCAAGGAAACCGCCGCATCGAGGTTTTGAAAGGGGCCTCGGCCTCTTTCTTTCCCGGCGAAACGGTCGCCCTGCTTGGGCCATCCGGCGCCGGCAAGTCCACGCTTCTCCACATCGCGGGCCTGCTCGAGCGCCCAGACAAGGGCGCTGTGATCATCAACGGCGTGGAGTGCGGCAAGCTCTCAGACAGCGAGCAGACGCGCATGCGCCGCATGGAGGTAGGCTTTGTCTACCAGTTCCACCACCTGCTGCCTGAGTTCTCGGCGCTCGAGAATGTCGTGCTGCCGCAGCTCATCCTCGGACTGACACGCGAAAAGGCTGAGGAGAGGGGGCGCGAGCTTCTGAAATCTCTTGGTCTCGATGAACGCTGGGATCACCGCCCAGCCGAGCTTTCGGGCGGCGAGCAACAGCGCGTAGCGATTGCCCGCGCCGTCGCAAACGACCCCAGGGTGTTGCTTGCCGATGAGCCCACGGGCAATCTCGATCCACCGACCGCTGAGCGCGTGTTTGAGCAACTTCTTTCTCTGGTCCGTCGATCTGGCGTCGCTGCCGTGATCGCGACGCATAATCTCGACCTCGCGGCTCGCATGGACCGGATACTCCGCCTCAGCGACGGCCTCCTCATTGAGGAGGAGGTGGTCGTGGCGAAAGTGGCCACCAACTAACCCCAACCGGTTTCCGGCGGACCGGATTACGAATAATCCATAATAATCAATGGCTACGCTTCGCCGCGATAAGACCTAAGGTCACGTGCGTCACATGGAACAAAATAAGAACATAATCGGGACGGATCGTGTAAACGGTGGACAATCTCTTATGGAGAAGGGTCACCGCTTGTACCGAATCCCCAAGCGGTGACTGTTGCGGGAATGGAGCGAGCGACGGAACGAACCGCGCCTTTCGTGCATCTCCGGACGCACTCGGCGTATTCGCTGCTTGAGGGCGCGCTCCCCGTTCCGAAGCTAGCGGCGCTCGCCAGCGGGGACGGCGCGCCCGCCCTCGCTCTCACCGACTCCAACAATCTCTTCGGTGCGCTCGAATTCTCGAAAGCCCTCGCCGAGGTTGGGATCCAACCCATCATCGGTCTCACACTGTCGCTGACTTTTGCCGCAGAGAAGGAGGATGCGAGTCCCGTTGGTGGCGAGCTCAAACGGCCGCGCTCTGACGGTCGCATCGCGCTTCTCGCAAAGGATGATGGCGGTTACGCCAATCTGATGCGCCTCTCGACCAATGCTTATTTTGCTGCGGCCGAGACCGGCGAGGTGGTTACTCACATCGCCGATCTCGCCGTTCACGCCGAAGGACTGGTTGCGCTCACCGGAGGACCTGAGGGCGTCATTGATCTCGCCCTCGCTGAAGGAAACCCCGAGCTCGCCAAAAGCCGGCTCGAAGTTCTGAAAGCGATGTTCGATGACAGGCTCTATGTCGAGCTGCAACGCCATGGACTGCCACAGGAGCGCAGCGTCGAGCCCGCTCTGCTCGGCCTCGCTTACGATCTCGATCTTCCCATCGTCGCTACCAATGAGCCCTATTTCGCGACCCAAGAGGATTTCGAGGCGCATGACGCGCTCATCTGCATTGCGGAAGGAAGCTATGTCGCCGTGGATGATCGGCGGCGACTAAGCCCGGAGCACTACTTCAAGTCGGGCGCCAAGATGCGCGAGCTGTTTGCCGATCTTCCCGAGGCGCTCGACAACACGATCGAGATTGCGCGGCGTTGCGCCTATCGCCCGCTGGAGCGGGAGCCAATCTTGCCGCCCTTCCTCGCCGACGTGGCGGCGACGAGCGCGCTCGGCGCGACTGAAGCGGCCGAGCTCAGACGCCAATCAGAGGCTGGACTCAAAGAGCGCATCGCCCGGCACGGGGTGGCCCCGGGGGAGACGGCCGAAGCTTACGAGAAGCGCCTGGCGTTCGAGCTCGAAGTCATTACCGGCATGAATTATCAGGGTTATTTTCTGATCGTCGCCGATTTCATCCAATGGGCTAAGGCACAAGGCATCCCCGTCGGTCCGGGCCGCGGCTCCGGCGCCGGCTCGCTTGTCGCCTATGCGCTCACCATCACCGACCTCGATCCGATCCGCTTCGGCCTCCTGTTCGAGCGCTTCCTCAACCCCGAGCGCGTGTCGATGCCCGATTTCGACATCGATTTCTGTCAGGACCGGCGCGACGAGGTGATCACCTATGTGCGCGAGCGCTATGGCGCCCATCGCGTGGCGCACATCATCACCTTCGGCAAGTTGCAAGCACGTGCCGTCCTGCGCGATGTCGGCCGCGTGCTGCAGATGCCCTACGGGCAGGTCGACCGGCTATGCAAGCTCGTGCCGATGAACCCCGCCAACCCGGTCACCTTGCCGCAGGCCATAGCGGCAGAGCCTAGGCTGCAAGAGGCGCGTGACGCCGAGCCGATCGTGGCCAAGCTCCTCGACATCGGCCAGCGCCTCGAAGGCCTCTATCGACACGCCTCAACCCATGCGGCAGGCGTCGTCATCGCCGATCGCCCGCTGATCGAGCTTGTGCCGCTTTATCGCGATCCGCGCGCGCAGCTTCCCGCGACGCAATTCAGCATGAAATGGGCCGAGGCTGCCGGCCTGGTAAAATTCGACTTCCTCGGCCTCAAGACGCTGACCGTCATCGAAACGGCGCGGAAGCTGATCACGCGCACCGGCGCGGCAATCGACCCGGCGCAATTTCCCCTCGATGACGCCGCATCCTACGCGCTCCTGCAGCGCGGTGACACGGTCGGCGTATTCCAGCTCGAAGGTCAGGGCATGCGCGACGCGCTGCGCAAGCTGAAGCCCGACCGCTTCGAGGACATTATCGCCATCGTTGCGCTCTACCGCCCTGGGCCAATGGACAACATCGACTCTTATGTGAACCGGAAGCACGGTCGCGAAGGAATCGAGAGCCTGCATCCGATGATCGAGCCGATCCTGAAGGAGACCTACGGCGTCATCATCTATCAGGAGCAGGTGATGCAGATCGCCCAGGTGCTCTCCGGCTTCACCCTCGGTCAGGCCGACGTTCTCCGCAAGGCCATGGGCAAGAAGATCAAGAAGGAGATGGATGCGCAGAAGACGCGCTTCGTCGAGGGCGCGATCAACAACGGCGTCGACCGGGCTCGGGCCGAATATATCTTCGAGCTGGTGGCCAAATTCGCCGGCTACGGGTTCAACAAGTCGCACGCAGCGGCCTATGCGCTGATCGCTTATCAGACGGCCTATCTCAAAGCCAACTTCCCGACCGAATTCATCGCCGCCTCGATGACGCTCGATATCGGCAATGCCGACAAGCTGAACAGCTTTGCTCAGGAAGCGCGCCGGCTCGGACTTCGCATCGAGCCGCCGTCGGTGAACTACTCGGAGGTCGGCTTCGTGCCGAGCGACGGCGCCATCCGCTATTCACTCTCGGCGGTGAAGAATGTCGGTCGCCACGCCGTCGAGCACCTCTGCGAGGAGCGGGGGGCGCGGGGACCGTTCCGCGACGTATCGGACTTCGCGCGCCGCATCAATCCGCGCCTTCTCAACAAACGCGCGCTCGAGACGCTGGCCGCTTCCGGTGCCTTCGACGAGCTCGGCATCGACCGCGCCACTGTTCTCGCCAATGTCGATCGGCTGATTGCCGCCGGCAACCGTTCGCTCGAGACGGCGGCTGAAGGTCAGGAAGATCTCTTCTCCGGAGCCATGCACGTTCCGCCGCCGGTAGAGCTCCGCCCTGCCAAGCCCTTCGTGCCGACAGACAAGCTCTCGCGCGAGTTCGAGGCGATAGGTTTCTTTCTCACCGGCCACCCGCTCGACGACTACAAGGACGTTCTCGAGGCGCTCGGCGCTGAGACCTGGGCCGAGTTCGCGGCCAAGGCCAGAACGCGCCGCGTGGTCGGCACGCTTGCCGGGACGGTGCTGCACGCTCGCGAGCGCAAGGGCAAGACCGGTAATGCTTACGCCTTCGTCGCCTTCTCGGACGCAACCGGCCAGTTCGAGGCTGTGATCTTCTCAGAATTGCTGACGGCCTCGCGGGCTCTGCTCGAGCCGGGTACCGCGGTGCTGCTCGACGTCGAGGCCGAGCCCGACGGCGA
>Ga0187785_10000380_pt1 | contig 16735 bp, 15 predicted proteins | sample 0815_BV2_4_20_MG_FD_132466 | JGI IMG/M metagenome (GOLD analysis project Ga0187785, IMG submission 132466) | Tropical peat soil microbial communities from peatlands in Department of Meta, Colombia - 0815_BV2_4_20_MG | ecosystem: Environmental > Terrestrial > Soil > Wetlands > Peat | place...
ACGAGGCGGCGTATAAGGCTGCGCGGCGACGATTCCTTGAGCGATTTTCCACGGCCTGACAGGCTCGGATTTGTCATAAAGTATTTATGGGCGTTGAAGGGTTCCTCGCCCGGCGCGGCCTTTATGCGCGTGGAACTACCATCGGGCAAGAGCTTCCAGCTCTGCTCGTTGTCCTTGAAATTGGCCACCATAATTTGGCCGAGAACCTGTTCGTGCACGGTCGCATTGAGAATCGGGCACAGGACCTCGACACGGCGGTCGAGATTGCGTGGCATCATGTCCGCCGACGAAATGTAAATTGCGGACTTCGCATGCGGCAGCGGATGCCCTGCCCCGAAGCAGTAAATGCGGCCGTGTTCGAGGAAGCGTCCGACGATGGATTTGACGCGGATGTTTTCCGAAAGACCCGGGACCCCCGGCCGCAGACAGCAGATGCCGCGCACGACCAGGTCGACTGAAACGCCCGCAGCCGAAGCGTCATAGAGCGCGTCGATGATCCCCGGATCGACCAGCGCATTCATCTTCATCCAGATCGCCGCGGGCCGGCCAGCCTTAGCGTGCACGATCTCCTGCGCGATGTGGTCGAGGATACGCTTGCGCAGACTGATCGGCGAAACTGCCATACGTTCAAGTTCGGCCGGTTCGGCGTAGCCTGTAATGTAATTGAATATGCGCGCGACATCGCGGCCGATGACTGCATCGGCGGTAAAGAACGACAGATCGGTGTAGATGCGTGCGGTGACCGGATGATAGTTGCCGGTGCCGACATGCACATAAGTCGCAAGCTCGCCTGCTTCGCGGCGCACGACCAATGAAAGCTTGGCGTGCGTCTTTAATTCGATGAAGCCGTATACGACCTGCACTCCGGCGCGCTCGAGGTCGCGTGCCCACCGGATATTCGCTTCCTCGTCGAAGCGCGCCTTGAGCTCGACCAGCGCGGTAACGGATTTTCCGGCCTCGGCTGCCTCCACCAGCTGTTTCACGATCGGCGATTCTGCCGATGTTCGGTAGAGCGTTTGCTTGATCGCGACCACATTGGGGTCGCGCGCGGCCTGTTGCAGAAACTGCACCACAACATCGAACGATTCGTAAGGATGGTGGACGATGAGATCCTTTTGCCGAATGGCAGCAAAGCAGTCGCCGCCGTGATCGCGGATGCGCTCCGGATAGCGCGGATTGTACGGAACGAATTCGAGGTCAGGCCGGTCAAGTTTCGTGAGCTGATTGAGATCGTTGAGCGCCAGCACGCCATCGACTCTGATCACCTCGTCGTCGGCCACCGCGAGCGCGCGCTGCACGAAGCTGCACAACTCCGCCGGCATCGACGCACCAAGTTCCAGCCGGATCACCGAACCGCGCCGGCGTTGTTTGAGCGCGGTTTCGAACAGCCGCACCAGGTCTTCGGCCTCTTCTTCGATTTCCACTTCGGAATCGCGGATGGCCCGGAATGCCCCCTGCCCCTTGACCGTGTACCCGGGAAACAGCCGGCCGATGAACAGCACGGTTGCTTCCTCGAGCGTGATCAGGCGTATGACGTGATCGCCGGCGTTGGGGAGCCGGATGAATCGTTCGATCTTTTGCGGCATGCGCACGAGGGCATTCATCGCCTTGCCGTCTTTGGTCCGCGCGAGCTGCAACGCAATTGAGAAAGCCAGATTCGGGATAAAGGGGAATGGATGCGCAGGGTCGATCGCGAGCGGCGTCAGCAGAGGAAAGACGTGCGTGAGAAAATGCTCTTCCAGCCAGTTGCGCTCTGCTTTCTTGAGGTCGGCCCCCTCAACCAGCACCACGTTTGCGGCAGCGAGCGCCGGTCGAAGTTCCAGCCAACGCTTCTGCTGATCGGTTGCGAGTTGAGAGACCGCTTCACCGATGCGAGTCAACTGCTCGGCCGGGGTCAGTCCATCGGGACTAAGCGTTTGAATGCCTTGTCGCAGCTGGCCCTTGAGGCCGGCGACGCGCACCATGAAAAATTCGTCAAGATTGTTGGCTGAAATTGACAGGAAGCGCACACGTTCGAGCAACGGATGATGCTCGTTGGCCGCCTCTTCGAGGACGCGGCGATTGAAATGCAACCACGAGAGTTCACGGTTGATGAATCGTTCGGGACTTGCCCTTAAGGCGGGGGCCTCTACAGGGGCAGCCGCTGGCGGGCTGACGAGTAACTCTAATTCGTCAGCTAAAACAGTTGCTTGTGCCCGGTCTGCCATTGGAAATTAACTCGAAGATCAAAACCCGTACCCGATAAAAGTGGCCGCTGGATGACAGTTCGCGCACGCCAGCCTGTCCCGTCAAGTATGGCACAGCTGCGTTAAGGAGTGCGAAACAGCTCGGCGGCAAGCGCTCTTGTCACGGGACGGTGCTGGCGCATCGCTTCGTCGTCGAGTTTTTGTACAGCGGCGCGTGCTGCTGCGAATGAGCGCTCGATGCGGTTGACGAGGTAATTCACCAGAGGCTCGTCCAGCGCCAGTTGACGATCGGCGGCGAACTTGATCAGAAGCGATCGCAAGAGCGCGTCATCGGGTGGCGTGAGCACGACCGTCGGCACGGCGCGCAGCCGTGACGCGAGATCGCGAATTGTGACTGGAAAGCCCGCCACCGCCAGCCGGCCTGTGAGCAGAACATAGGCCTCTTCTTGGCGCGCCAGATTGATAAGATGAAACAGCGCTTGCTCGTCGAGACTGGCGGCTTGCAGATCTTCGACGACCAGCGCGCCTGTCGCGAGCGCAGAGGGCACATCGGTAAGGGACAATAACCTTGCGGACAATATGCGTGCGCCTGCCATCTCCGCCCAGATCGCGGCAAGATGGCTTTTGCCCGAACCTTCGGGACCGACGAGCGCGACAATCCGGTCAGGCCAATCCGGCCAACGGTCGATCAACGTGAAGGCGGCAAGGTTTGACGGACCGCTGAGAAAATCTTCGCGGGCAAAGCTGACGGAATGATCGAGGGCAAGCGCGAGCTGCCGCGGGGCTAACGAACCGCTCATGCCGTCAATCCGAATCTTTGCCGGTGTAAAACGAACTTTCAAGGTAATGGCGCAACGCAAAGCGTACAAGCACGCCGATGGTGGCGGCGAGCGGAACCGCGACCAAAAGTCCGACAAAGCCGAACAGATAGCCGAAGGCGAGTAGCGCGAAGATCAGCCAGACCGGATGCAATCCGACGCTCTCACCCACAAGTTTGGGCGACAGCACATAGCCTTCGAGAAACTGACCGACCAGAAAGATGCCCAGCACCATCAGGATCGATCCATACTGGGGCCAGAACTGCGCCACCGCGACACCAAGCGAAAGTATGAGCCCGGTCATCGAGCCAACATACGGGACGAACGTAATGAGCCCGGAAATGAGACCGATCAGCAAACCGAAATTGAGGCCAGTCAGCGTCAGCGCCACCGCGTAGAACGATCCGAGGATCAGACACACCCCGGTTTGCCCGCGCAGGAAGCCGGAAATCGCTGCGTCGACCTCGCGCGCGAGAGCGCGCACGGTGTCACGCTGGTGAACCGGGATCCAGCCGTCGACGGTCCGAAGCATGCGATGCCAGTCGTAGATCAGATAGAAAGCAACAACGGGCGTCACCACGACAAGCGAGAACACAGAGACCAGGGCCCGGCCTCCCGACCACAGTGAATGCAGAAAGGCTGTCAGCCAGCCAACGCCTTGGGTCATCAGATCGCCCATCGATTTGTCGATATTGAAGCCCGTACCCAACAGTTTTTGAACCCAAGGCCGGCTCGGATCACTCAAAAGACCCTGTAGCCTTGTGACGTAACCGGGAACGCTCTCGATGAATGACGACAGTTGACCGCCGAGAACAGGCGCCACCAGGAGAATGATATAGATCAACGTCAGCACCACGACCGTTATGATCAGCAGCGCGGCCGCCAGCCGATTGACCCCGGCGCGCTCCAGCCGATCGGTCAAGGGCGTGAGCAAGTAGGCGATCGCAAGACCCGCCACAAACGGCAACAGGATTTCGCTGAGCAGCCACAACGCGAGAACGAGCAGCAAAAGCACGGCCAGCCAGAAGGTGAGTTGGCGCTGGAACGCGCCGCTGTCCATAACTGAGCTGCGGCGCGAGCGGGATGCGGGCCGCCGGCTCATAGCTTGGCAGCGCTGGTATTGATGTGACGCACCCACTCGGCCACATACGCGGCGACTGACAGCAGCGTCAATGTAGCCACCAGTCCCATGAGCACCCACGTCAGCGTCGGCAGCGCATAGCCGAAGCCGACTGTACCAAGCACCACGCAGGCAAACACGATCTGCGCTGCGGTGTTGAGCTTCGATACAAGCAGCGGCTTGACCTTGACCGGTATTCCGACCAGCCAGGACAACATCACCGCTCCGACGATCATGATGTCGCGCGACACCACAAGAATAACCAGCCAACCGGGAATCAAACCTTTAATGCCGAGAGTAAGATAGATCGAGACGATCAGCACCTTGTCCGCGAGGGGGTCGAGATAAGCACCCAGCTCGGTTGTCATGTTGAACCGTTTGGCGAGGTAGCCGTCGACGGCATCGCTGACGCCCGCGGCCAGGAACAGCACGAAGGCGATCCAGATGTATTGTTCGCCTGAGGCGATCGCCCAAACCACGACCGGCACCAGCAGAATGCGCCCCAGTGTAATGAGATTTGGAATACTCAAGGCAAACCCGGCTCGCGACTTCAGTCCGGCCCCTGCCGGCGGAAACACGCCAATCTTACCGGCAGAGTATAACGGTGCTTGGACCATTGCGCGACTTGCGATTCCAACGTAGGACCCGGCTCGGACGAGGATCCATCATGGCAGAAATACAGCGCGGACTCACTTACGTGCAGGCCGGTGTTGATATCGATGCCGGCAACCGGATGGTGGAGTTGATCAAGCCTCTGGTTCGCGCCACCGCCCGGCCCGGCGCGGATGCCGAAATCGGAGGATTTGGCGGAGTGTTCGACCTCAAGCGGGTTGGCTACCGCGACCCGGTGCTTGTCGCGGCAACCGATGGCGTCGGTACCAAGCTCAAGGTTGCGGTTGAAACCGGCCGTCACGACACCATCGGTATTGATCTGGTCGCAATGAGCGTGAACGACCTTGTCGTGCAAGGCGCCGAACCCCTCTTCTTTCTCGACTACTACGCCTGCGGAAAACTGGAACCGGAGATTGGCGCCGCCGTGGTCGCAGGGATCAGCATGGGCTGCCGCGAGGCCGGCTGCGCGTTGATCGGCGGCGAGACCGCCGAAATGCCCGGTGTGTATCAGGGTGACGATTACGATCTTGCCGGCTTCGCAGTGGGCGCGGTCGAGCGCGAGGCTTTGCTCCCGCGCGCCGATATTGCCGAAGGTGACGTCGTCATCGGGCTTGCGTCATCGGGCGTGCATTCGAATGGATATTCACTCGTGCGCAAGGTCGTCGAAAAAACCGGATTGCCATGGACCGCTCCGGCACCGTTCGCGCCCGGGCAAAGCCTCGGGGAAGCGATCCTGACACCTACCCGCATCTATGTGAAAGCGTGCCTCGCCGCGATACGCGAGACCAGGGCGGTGAAAGGTCTGGCGCACATCACAGGTGGCGGGTTCCCCGACAATATTCCCCGGGTTCTGCCCAAGGGGCTTGGCGCACGTATCGATCTGACAGGCGTGCCGGTCCCGCCGGTGTTTCGTTGGCTCGCCAGTGAAGGTGGCATTGCGCAAAATGAGATGCTGCGCACCTTCAACTGCGGTATCGGCATGATTGCCGTCGCATCGCGTCAGGAGGCGGATGCGGTCAGCAAGGGTTTTACGCGCGCCGGCGAAGCTGTCGTAACGCTTGGCACCATTACCAAAGTGACCGGCGACGCACACGTTGTTTATGACGGCAAGCTCAATCTCGGGTGAAACATGAGTCGCAAACGCGTCGCCGTGCTTATTTCCGGCCGCGGCTCAAACATGGCGGCGCTCATCGAGGCTGCGAAAGACAAAAATTATCCCGCCGAAATCGTGCTGGTCGTTTCCAACCGGCCGGACGCCGGAGGCCTTTTGGTTGCTCGCGCCGCCGGCATTGCGACCGAGGTCGTCGACCACACGGAGTTCGACAGGGATCGGTCAGCGTTTGAACGCGCGGTACAGGCGACCCTCGAAAGGCAAAACATCGATCTGGTTTGTCTGGCCGGCTTTATGCGCCTGCTTACCGCCGATTTTGTCAAGAAATGGCAGTGGCGCATACTCAATATCCACCCTGCCTTGCTGCCGGCATTCAAGGGACTCGATACCCACAGGCGCGCCCTCGAAGCTGGGGCGAAACGCCACGGTGCCACTGTGCATTTCGTTGTGCCGGAGATGGATTCCGGGCCGATCATCGCGCAAGGGGCCGTCAGCGTGCACGCTGGCGATAGCGAGGAAGCTTTGGCGATGCGTGTGCTCAAGACCGAACACCGTATCTATCCTTTGGCGCTCAGGCTCGTGGCGGAAGGCCGCGTGCAGGTCGTTGACGGCCGCTGCCTGATCGACGGCGTTCCAATCCCTGATACCGAAAGTCTGGTCCCTGATTTCACCTGATCTTTCGCTGCAGCGTACAGTCCATTGAACATCCTGCTTCGACAGGTGTTAGTTGTCTGTGCACGGGTGAGCGCCGCCAGCGAGTGGCGCGAGAACAATGGGAAGACGCCATGAGCAATCGAGGAGAGACGAAACTAATCTATCCCGGCCTTGCAGATTTCTATACGTCCTGGCGCGACATCGCCGGCACGATAGTCCGCGTGGTCGTCGGCATCACGTTTTTGATGCGCGTTTTGGGAAAATTTAAAATCGGAGCTGCCGCGGTCGCAACCAATGTCATGGCGAAGAACGGCCTCGAGCCGTCACTGGCGTTTGCCTACGCTGCGATAATTTTGGAAATGGTTGGCGGCGTCTGTCTTATTATCGGCCTGTTCACGCGATTCTTCGCAGCTGCGCTTGCAATTGAGATGGCCACCGCCTTGTTGTTTGTGCACCTTCCGAAAGGTTACGCAGCTGGCGGCGGTGGATACGAATACGTTCTGCTCATCGGGATTGTCCTGTTCGCGATCGCTATACGCGGCGGCGGTCCCTACTCTGCTGATCGCATGATCGGCAAAGAGCTCTAAAAGCGACTTCAAGCGAAGCTTTAAAAGCAACTTCTTAAGAAACCAGGGCCGAAAAAAGCGCGCGCGAGGGGTCAACCCCCGTGCGCTTGTCGTATCCAAACCCTGTTGTCGTGGAACGCAGCGCCGCCATAAGGCGCAATGGGGTCGGCGCCGGTAATGCTGTTGATGCCGCAACCATCGGCATAGGCCGAATTCGGCCAGATTGACTCTGCGATCAGGATTCCCTGGCGCACCCCGGCGAAAAGCTTTGCGTGCAGGCGGACCTCGCCTCGCCGGTTCCCAAGCACAACAAAGTCACCTTCCCCAATTCCGCATGCGCGCGCATCCTCGGGGTGGATCATCACGGTCGGCCGCTGCTCCTGCGCCAGCGAGGTCGGCGTTTCGTTGAACGTCGAATTCAGAAATCCGCGCGCAGGCGACGTTGCGAGCCGAAACGGGTGCTCATCGTCCGCCTGCTCGATCGAGGTCCAGTGATCTGGCAACTTTGGCATATCCGCGACCGGCCCGCTCTTGTAGGGGCTGCGGAATGGCACATTTTCCCAATCCGGCTTGAACCGGAACTTGCCGTCGGGCCACGGAAACCCGTCCAAATAGTGCGATTGCCGGAATGGCGGCTGGCAATCGAGCCAACGGTTGGCCTCAAGTTCGGCGAGCGTACCCCGCTTTGAAACCTGCAACATCTGGTCGATCAATTCGCGCGCGCTCATCCTGAAACCGCGGTGCTGGGCGCCAAGGCGCTCGGCCAGTGCACAGATCACCTCATGATTGTTGCGGCATTCGCCTGGCGGCTCCACCAGCTTGGGTCCCAGAATGATATATTGGTGGCCGCCGCCACGATAAATATCGTCGTGTTCCAGGAAAGTTGTTGCCGGCAGCACCACATCCGCCATCTGCGCCGTCTCGGTCATGAACTGCTCGTGCACGCAGACGAACAAATCGTCACGTGCAAAGCCGCGTTTGACCTTGTTTTGATCGGGCGCGACCGACACCGGATTGGTGTTCTGGACGATGAGCGCGTGGACGGGACCGCCGCCCTGCAACACGTCTCGCTCGCCCGTCAAAATCCCGCCGATGCGCGACTGATCGAGCATGCGTATGGAGCGATCCCAGACATCAAGCCCCTCGATCAATGTCTTGTTGAGCTGGAATATGTCGGCGCTGATATGAAAGGCGCCACCGCCTTCGTATTGCCAGGCGCCGGTGACCGCCGGGATGCAGCTTGCCGCGTGCATGTTGGCTGCACCGTTGCGCGAGCGCGAAAAGCCGTAGCCGAGCCGGAAAAAAGCGCGCTTGTGGCCCCCGATCAGCCGCGCGAATTCCTCGATTGTCTCGATCGGGGCTCCGGTGATGGCCGACGCCCAGGCAGGATCGCGCGCGCGCAGATGCGCTTCTAGTTCGCCCGGAGCGTCGGTGTATTTGTGCAGATAATCCCAATCGGCTTTACCGTCGCGAAAAAGGCAATGCATCACCGCACACGCGAGCGCACCATCGGTCCCCGGCTTCACGAGTACCGGCAAATCGGCGGGCGCCATTGTGTCGTTCATGTAGATATCGACCGCCGCGATCTTGGCGCCGCGCTCTTTACGCGCGCGCACCGCATGGGTCATGACATTGACCTGCGTGTTGACGGCATTGGTGCCCCAGATCACGACAAGGTCGGATTTCGCCATTTCGCGCGGGTCGACCCCGGCAATGCGCCCCACTCCGGCGGCAAAGCCGGCGTAGGCGGGATTGACGCAGATGGTTGAATGAAAGCCAGAATATTTCTTGGCGTGGCGCAGCCGATTGATGCCGTCGCGCATGACCAGGCCCATGGTGCCGGCGTAGTAATAGGGCCACACGCTTTCGGCTCCATGGCGCCGCTCGGCCTCGAGGAATTTTTCCGCCACGAGATCGAGCGCGTCATTCCACGATATGCGCTCGAATTTGCCGGAGCCTTTTGCGCCCTTGCGCCGTAATGGATGCAGCAAACGCTGTGCGTGATGCTCGCGTTCGCCATAGCGCGCGACCTTGGCGCAGATCACACCCGCGGTGTAGTCGTTATCCTTCGCGCCATGCACGCGCCCAATGGTGCGGTCGTCGAGAAGCTCGACCTCCAGCGCACAAGTCGAGGGGCAGTCATGCGGGCAAGCGGTCGCTCCGATGCGAACCGCCGACCCGACGCCTCGCGCCATTTTGTTCATCGCGCCATCGCCTTCTCGGCTTGACTAAGGCCGCCTACGCCGCTTCTTCCTGCACGCGCCTTGTTTTTACCAGATACAAGCCGACCAGGACGACGAAGATGGCGCCGGCAATCCCGCAGACCACTTCGAGTGTCTCGGCAGTCGCTTCCGAAAGCTGTTCGGCAACGATGGGGTCTTCCGGCAACAGGCCGCCCGCAATCCAGCCAAGCAATGCCCCGCCGCCCCACACCACGATCGGGAAGCGCTCGATGATAGCAAGGAACAAGGCGCTACCCGCAATGACGACCGGGATGCTAACCGCGAGCCCAAGCCCGAGCAGTACATAATTGCCTTTCGCGGCGGCCGCGACCGCAATCACATTGTCGAGGCTCATCACGATATTCGCCACGACGACGACGCGAACAGCGCGCCACAAATCCTCGACCGCTTCGGGCGTGTCCTCGCTGTCGTGCGGCTGCGGTGACACGAGCTTGATGGCGACCCAGAACAGCGCAAGCCCCCCGACGAGTTTGAGGTACGGCAATTTCATCAAAGTTGCGACAATGCCGGTAAACAAGATCAGCAAGACTGCCGCCGCGCCGGCACCAAGAACCATGCCCCAGAACCGCTCCTTAGGCGGAAGTGCACGGACGGCAAGCGCGATGACGACCGCATTGTCGCCCGACAGCAGAATATTGATTCCCATGATTTGCAGCGCGGCCAACCAGAATGTCGGGCGCATCATTTCGGATACCAAAGCGTCCACAGCTCGTTCCCTCAAGTTCGATCGTCGAACTTCACCGCCAACCGGCGGAGACGTGTCTTATCGTCTACAAGACCATAGAGGAGGTACCAGTACCAAAAGGGGGGCGCAATGCCACCCTAGCCGACGATCTCGTTCTCCGCGAAGAATTGCGCTATTTCCCGTTCCGCCGTGTCCCGTGCATCCGACCCGTGCACCGAGTTTTCACCGATCGACTTTGCATGCGCCTTTCGGATGGTTCCGGCGGCAGCCTTGGCGGGGTCGGTCGCGCCCATAACTTCGCGATATTTCGCGATCGCGTTGTCGCCTTCCAGCACCTGCACCACTACGGGTCCGGATACCATGAACTCCACGAGCTCACGGAAGAACGGCCGCTCGCGGTGGACGGCGTAGAACTTCTCCGCCTGCTCACGCGATATGCGCACGCGCTTTTGCGCGACAATGCGCAGACCCGCCCTCTCGATGATGGCGTTGATGGCGCCGGTCAGATTGCGCTCGGTCGCGTCAGGTTTGAGGATCGAAAAGGTGCGCTCGATCGCCATCGGATCTTTCCTTCACTGATACTAATGGGAGGCTTTACGGAGTTTCATTGGAGAAGTCGCGCCGCGCGGCTTATACCGGCGAGCCCGTCGGGCGGCAAGATCGGTCGCAGGAGGCCGGGGTCTAATCGCAGGAGCGCCGTATGCTGGCCCGCTACCGGATGTTCGCCGAATACAACGCGTGGTGCAATGAGCGCCTCTACGACGCGGCCGCCCAGGTCAAGGACGCAGATTATCGTGCCAACCGCGGCGCCTTTTTTAGATCGTTGCATGGCACCCTCAACCATCTTTTGGTCGGCGACCGAATCTGGATGCGGCGATTCACCGGCGAGGGCAAGATTCCGCCGGGCCTGGATGCAATCCTCTACGAGGATTTCACCCAATTGCGATCGGCCCGACGCACTGAAGACGGACGTATTCGCAAATATGTCGGCACCTTGAGCGACGATGATCTCGCCAAAACGATCCGCTACCGCACCGTCGTCAATCCACAGGATATCGAGCAGGTGCTCGCTCCCGCGCTCGATCATTTCTTCAATCACCAAACTCACCACCGCGGGCAAGCACACGCGCTGTTGAGCGCCGTTTTAGGCAATGAGCGCACGCCGAGTTTCGATTTGATCATCTATCAGCGCGAAACCGGTGACGGCACGCTGCGCAAACTCGGCTAGCAAACTACTGCACATAGCTGCGTTCGATTTCGTGGTGGGCCGTTTTCGGCGCCGGCTTCTTCTTGGGAGATTTCTTTGGCGCCGCCGGTTTCGGCTGTTCGGGCGCACGCTCGACAACCTTCAAGCGTCCGCTGGCAAAGGTGTAGATGCCAGGCCACGGCCCGCTTAGGTAGGTGATAACGACCTTTCGCTCACCTTTATCGCCGGTGCTGATGGCGACGTTGCTCGGCGCGCCTGCGCGCTGGACTGCCTGACATTCGGTCATGCCCAGCGCGATTCCGCCTGCCACCGGCGCCGGTCCGGCGGCGGGCTCTAACCTTTGCAGCCCCGTTTTGGGCGCAGACGCCGGTGCCGCAGCCGGCATCGGCGCGCCCGCGAGGTCGCCGGCAACCGAACCGACCGCGCGATCAGCGGGCGGCTGTGACTCCACCGCAGCCGGGTTTGCTTCAGCCCCTTGCGCAAGTGCAGCAACGGGCGCCGCGCAGAGCCCTTCAGCGCTCACCATATCTTCCGGGGTCACCGGCCCTTGCGGACCGAGGTTTACGGTGCTTGGCGCAGCCATCGCCCAACTTGGCTTGCTAAAGATCGGCTTGGAAAACCAGCCGCCCTCATTTTGATCGGCGACTCCCGCCGTGTTCGTGCAGCTGGCCGCTGCGAGTGCGGCGGCGCAGACAAATGCCGTGCTGAAATGGGCCTGATGACGCGGCAAAACGGCTGATCCCCGGCTGGCTTTCTGCTTGTCCCTTAAAACGTATTTTGCGTCATCACCGTGGCGGGCGGCAAGTGTCGGTGGCCCAAAGGACTAGTGCCGGTCGGTCATTGGCCTGTGACCCATTGGCCGAGCAGATCGGATCACGCTTTTTTTGCCCATCGTCCCTGCTCGTCAGCCTGCCAATACGTGGCCTCCAATCCCCTGTCTTTGATCGCCGACCAGTGCGCGCGGGCCGCGGTTACCGCGTCCTCGTCCTCCCCATCGAACAAAAGTACGACGCGCTGGTAATTCTGCAGGTCGTCCGGCATTGGCGCCCCATCGATCAGGAACCGTACAGTGGCGCCGTTCGGATTGCTTTCCGTGAGCGTGAATAGCACTGGTTGCTGATCGGCCTCGGGCTCGCGCCATGTGCCGTGCGGCAAAAAGCCATCATCCCGGTAGGTCCATAAGTGCGCGTCGAGCGCCTCGATGCGCTCTTCGGACGATCCCTGCACGACCACCTTCCAGCCCCGTTCGAGCGACTTTTCCAGGAGCGCCGGCAGCACACCTTCCAGCTTCTGGCCTTGCAGGTGGTAGAAGAGGATCTCGGTCATCGCGCTATTTCTCGTAGTGGTCGGCGACCAGCCTATCCAGCAGCCGTACGCCCCAGCCCGAACCCCAACTCTTGTTGATATCAGTCTGGCGGGAGTCAAACCCTGTGCCGGCGATATCGAGATGGGCCCACGGCATCTTGTCATCAACAAACCGTTTGATGAATTGCGCGGCAGTGATCGCCCCGCCCCATCGGCTGCCGCCGGTGTTTTTCATATCGGCGAACTTGGAATCGATCATCTTGTCGTATTCGGGCGCGAGCGGCATGCGCCAGACCAACTCCCCGGTTTCGATGCCAGCCTTGGTCAGACGCTCGGCAAGTTGATCGTTGTTCGAAAACATGCCGGCATATTCCTGACCGAGCGCAACAACGATGGCGCCTGTGAGTGTGGCCAAATCCACCATGAATTTCGGCTTGAACCGCTGCGCTGCGTACCAGACGACGTCGGCGAGCACGAGGCGCCCTTCCGCATCCGTATTGATGATTTCGATTGTCTGCCCCGACATCGATTTGACGATGTCGCCCGGTCGCTGTGCATTCCCGTCCGGCATGTTTTCGACCAAACCGATGAGGCCTACAGCGTTGACCCGCGCCTTGCGCGCGGCGAGCGCATGCATAAGCCCAACAACGCAAGCCGCGCCCGCCATATCGCCCTTCATGTCTTCCATGCTGGCGCCGGGTTTGATCGAAATGCCGCCCGTGTCGAAACACACGCCTTTCCCGATAAAGGCAACGGGTGTCTCGCCTGCCTTGCCGCCATTCCATCGCATGATCACGACGCGACTTTCGCGCGCCGAACCTTGGCCGACGCCGAGCAACGCGTTCATGCCAAGCTTTTTCATCGCCTTCTGGTCGAGGACTTCAACAGCGACGCGGAGTTTCTTCAGTGCGCTCGCGCGTCGTGCGAACTCCTCCGGATAAAGAACGTTGGCAGGCTCGTTCACCAGATCGCGCGCGAGCAGCACACCGTCAGAAATCGCCGAGCGCGGCTCGTAGGTCTTCCGTGCGGCCGCAACATCGCCTACTGCGATCGTCACGTTACGCCTTGCCGGTGGCTTTTCGTCGTCTTTGCGCTTTGTTTTGTAGCGGTCGAACGCGTAAGCGCGTAGGCGAATGCCCTGTGCGAGATCGGCAACCTGCTCGGGCGTCATGGCGCCGCCCGGCATCTCGGCAAGCACGGTGGCATCGCTTGCGGAACTCGGAAGCTTGCCCATAGCGAGGCCACCGAGCCTGAGAAAATCCTTGGGCTTGAGATCGGCCGTCTTGCCAAGGCCGATGACGACAAGGCGTGCCGCCTTGAGCCCGGTCGGGACGGCCAGCTCCAGCGTCGTGCTTTTCTTGCCGGTGAACTGTTCCACCTTTGCCGCCTGCGCTGCCAACTCGGCCGCCGGCCCCAGTGCCCTGCGGGTAGCTGGGCCGAATTTCAGCCCCTCGTCACAGAAGACCATGAAGACGCCCTTGGCAGGAGCAGTGAACGGGCCAAATCCAAGCTTGAGGGCGTCGGTCATTGATGGAAAATCCTTGTTTTTGCCGCCCTCACAGCCGGAGGGCTCGGGCCATATGGCGCGACCGCGATGCGTCTGCAAAGCCCCGATATCGCGGATTCTGCCCGTTTTCCCAAAGCTAACTCGGAATTCCCCTCAAAACTGCTCCGAATTGACGGTATTTTACTACCTTCGCGGTATTCAGTACGGAGTGTTGGCCGGCGGCCACATTTACATATTGTTGTGCATGTTCAACGGGTTTGCCTTTGCCCGGCCATTTTGTGGAGCGATCAAGGTAAAACTGACGGGGGTTGAGTTTTAAGCTGAATGCACTTCGCGTTCGGTGGGGAGCCGGGCGCGCGGTCCGGTTTATGCCGGCTCAGGGGACGAAGCCGCGGATGGGGTCGATCAGCCGATACATTTTTCGCACGACCTTAAGTGCGTTTCTGATCGTGCTTGTCAGTTTGACCGCCGTGATCTGGGTGACTCAGGCGCTGCGCGACATCGACATCATGACCAGCCAGGGCCAGACCATTCTGGTCTTCATTGGCATCACCGGCCTGATCATACCGCTCCTCATCTTGGTCATCGCGCCGATCGCTCTGCTGATCGCTGTCGCGCATGTGCTCAACAAGATGTCCAACGATTCCGAAATCATCGTGATGAATGCGGCCGGCATGTCGCCATGGATTGTGTTTCGCGCCTTCATGGCCGCAGCAATCGTGGTGTCGGTGCTGGTCGCTGCAATCAGTGCCTATTTCGCTCCCAAAGGTTTGCGGATGCTGCGCGATTGGCTGACGGAGGTCCGCGCCAATGTGGTGAGCAATATCGTGCAGCCCGGACGCTTCACAGCGATCGAAAGCGGCGTCACCATCCATATTCGCGAACGGCGCCCAAATGGGCAGCTTGCGGGAATTTTCCTCGACGACCGGCGCAATCGAAACGAACGCATCACCGTTCTTTCGGAGATTGGCGAGTTGCTCGACAACAGCAGCGGCACCTACCTGGTACTGCAAAAGGGGATCGTGCAGCGCCACGAGACCGGCCAGCGTGATCCGGCCATGGTGGTGTTCGATCGCTATGCGTTCGATCTCTCTCAATTTGCGGGCGGCGCGCAGGCGGTAAAATATTCGATCCGCGAACGCTATCTCTGGCAACTGCTTTTTCCTGATCCAAAGGATCCGTTCTATATCGAGCAGCCTGACCAGTTCCGCGCCGAGCTGCATGACCGGTTGATGGCGCCATTCTATCCGCTTGCCTTCGTGGTGATCGCCTATGCCTATCTCGGCGCGCCACGCACCACCCGGCAGAGCCGCACGCTGTCGATGCTTGGCGCAATCGGCGGTGTCGCACTCCTCCGCCTGATCGGATTTGCTTCGACCGTATTCGGTGCCGCCGCCCCCTGGATGTTGTCGCTGCAATATCTTGCACTGGCCGCCGCATTCGGCCTCGGAATCTACGTCATTCGCCGCGGGCTGATTCTGGAGCCGCCCGCTTTCATCACCGACTGGCTTGCGGCGCTGACAGAGCGCCTCAGCCAGCGTTTCGCCACGCCCTGACCCGACACATGCCGATCTTTATTGGAACACTGGGGCGATATTTCGGACTGCGCTTTCTCAGCGCAGTGTTGATGGTTTTCGCCGGGATATTCGTGCTGGTCACACTGATCGACTACATCGAGCTGATGCGCCGAGCCGGCGACATTCCAAATGTATCGGCCGCACTGGTTGCAAAGACCTCTATTTACCGCGTTCCGCAGGTAGTCGAGCGCATTCTGCCATTCTGCGTCCTTATCGGAGCAATGTCGTGTTTCCTCAACCTGTCGCGGCGCCTCGAATTGGTGATCGCACGATCCGCCGGTTTGTCGGCCTGGCAATTCGTTACACCGGCGCTCGTCGTGGCGTTCGTGTTCGGTATCGTTGCGACGACTCTGTACAATCCCGTTTCGGCGGTCCTGCAGGAACGCTCAAAGCGTTTTGAGTCCGAGTTGTTCGCACAAAATTCGCCGAGGCAAGGTGCTACTTTCTGGGTGAGCCAGCGCACCGATGAAGGCCAGGCGATCATCAACGCTGTCAGCAGCCGCGATCAGGGCATCAACCTCAATGGCGTTTCAGTATTCGCTTTTGATCGCGATGGCCGGTTCAAGCAGCGCGTCGAGGCTCGTGCTGCGGTGCTGCAACCGGGCGTGTGGCTTTTGCGCGACGCCCGCGTTTACACGGTTGGCGTGTTGCCGGTCACCGAACCGGAATATCGCCTCAAGACCAGCCTCACACCCGAGCAAGTACGCGAAAGTTTTGCCACCCCTGAAACGGTCCCGTTCTGGGAACTGCCGCAGTATATCCAGATCGCCGATCACGCCGGCCTAGTTGCCTCAGGCTATAGATTGCAGTTCCAGAAGCTCCTGGCGCGTCCATTTTTGCTGGCCGCCATGGTTCTCCTTGCCGCCGCCGTGAGTCTACGTTTCTTCCGCTTTGGCGGGGTCCAAAAGATGGTTTTAAGTGGCGTGGCGGCTGGGTTTCTGCTTTACGTTTTGTCTAAAGTAACTGAGGATTTGAGCAAGGCTGAGCTGATGCACCCTGTGGCAGCGGCTTGGTTGCCTGCGCTCGTCGGTGGCGTGACGGGGTTTATTGCGTTGTTGTACCAGGAGGACGGGTGATGGCGGGGCCGGTTAGCGCTCGTCCATCAGCGCCGCGGCTCTACCGCCGTGGCGTCGCAGCACTTGCT
>Ga0187785_10000381_pt1 | contig 16717 bp, 18 predicted proteins | sample 0815_BV2_4_20_MG_FD_132466 | JGI IMG/M metagenome (GOLD analysis project Ga0187785, IMG submission 132466) | Tropical peat soil microbial communities from peatlands in Department of Meta, Colombia - 0815_BV2_4_20_MG | ecosystem: Environmental > Terrestrial > Soil > Wetlands > Peat | place...
AAGGTCAGGTCCCTGGATCCCGAATGTCGGTGCGGATGCCGTTCTCAGAGCAAAAAGCTGGATCGTAACAAGGATGAGCGGGAGACTGATTATGGCAAATACTGCAGCTGCCAGGAGAACCGGCCTCGCTACGCGCAAATCCGCCCGGATTTTCGGAACAAGTACGTAGAGCGCATACAGAACCAGTGCTCCAACGATAACGAGAGCATAAAAATGGGACCAGAAGGCCAGTGCGGAAAGGAGACCGAAAAACGCCCAGTCCCTGGCAGTGTTGTTCTTGAGAGCCCGGAAATAAAAGACCAGGGAAAAGGTGACGAAGAAGAGCATCATGGAATATGCCCGGGCTTCCTGGGAATAATAGACGAGGAAAGGCGAAAAGGCGAACGCGGTCGCAGCAATAATTCCGACATTCCTGTCGATAAATTCCCGGCCTGCAAGGTAGATAATGGGAATCGAGAGTGCACCGAGAAGAGCCGGGACAAACCGGAGAATAACCTCGCTGTTGCCGAAAGTGAGCATAAGATGTTCGACCCAGTAAAAGAGCGGAGGGTTAAATTCGCCACCTGTTGTTGCCTGCCAGATTTCCGGGATCGATTTTACGGCAAATGTCAGCGTCGATGCTTCATCGAGCCAGAGGGAATTAAATCCCAGATCGTAGAAGCGAAGGAAAAAACCAATGATGGTCGCCGCAAGAAGAATTTGCACATAGCGGCTTCGGGCAATCGTTACCCGGATAGTGTCACCGGAGAGATCCTTCAAGGACCGAATCGGAATCTGAAAATTTCCGTCAAGGTTGCATTCCGAATTCCCCGGAACTCCTGATCGATCTTTGACGGCTTCTCGCTTCTTTCCCATCCCAATCATTAACTAATTCGTAAATGTTCTCATATAGATTATTGCTTTTTGAGGGCTCATTATCCAGACCGGGGATCGTCGGTGTGCAAGACAGGTTCTTTACACAGGAGGCTTACATTCCCTTTAAACAATTCCGGATCCTGTAACGCAGCGATGAGTTGTTCATCAGTATTCACTACCGTGGCAGATTGTTCAAGCATGAGATTCACCCGTTCGTGATCTCCCGCCCTCCGGAAATCCGTCCTGATTGCGATGACGGGTTTTCCCCGTGCGTACGCATATCCCATTTCCCACGCAGTTCCGCTGTCGGCATCAGCTCCATCGATAACGGCCACGAGAATATCTGATTCTTCCAGTGCTTTTTTATTGCCGCGGAAAAGCTGCTTCTGCACCTGGTTCTTTCGCGATGCTGAGTCATCACCGGCTTCCTGGGGGAGGTACACGTCGAAATAGTGATTCCTGAGTAACGTCGATATCGATTCATTGTAATGTCGTTCTGCATCAGAAAAAAGGGGTGCTGCGAGGTAAATCCGGTACGCAGCAAACCTCAGGACGTCGATTGCGTCTATGTCGGGGAACCGGGCAAGAAAGGCACCACGGCCTTTCCTCTTCGAAGGTTTAGAACCTTCCGCACCATAATAGGTTGTAGTTACTCCACAGGTAGGTGAAGAGTTGACACCGACGATACAAAGAGGTGGTCCCCTGAGAGCAACGATATTGTCAACTGATTTCACGAGTTCGTTTACAAGAATGTTGAATTCAGGTGTGTCAAGCCTTTCAAGGAAAGTCCCAGGCCGGCGACCCGGCCCGAGATACTGAGTTTCGGGGCATGGCAGGGGGATCATATCGATATTGAACTGCCTGCAGCGTTCCTCCGCTCTTCTGAATGCCTCAAGATCCGAAGGCCTGGTTATCCCGTCAGCCCGCAGCGCGGGGTTGAGTACGCAAGGACTGCAGAGAACGTACATTGATACAGTGTGTGCACGCACAGATGATCAATGATACCGCTGTATGCGTACCGGGACAACAGCTGTGATCCCCGGAAGTGTACGGTAAAAAAACTGGAAAGGGCAGGAGTTTTAAAGATTTTTACGAAAATTTCCCAGATCCCGCGGAACACTCTCCTTCTCGATCCTACCGCAGAACAGGCACTGTCCCCGGCAGATCGGTTTATGAAATCCATAACAGTTCTGGATTGTTCCTGGGCCGTTCTCGATACCGGAGCGGTCCGTTCATGGAGGATACGACGGGCCCTCCCTTTTCTTGTGGCAGCAAATCCGGTGAATTTTGGGAGGCCCTGCGTCCTGTCCTCCATCGAGGCTCTGGCAGCCTCACTGTATATTCTCGGCGAGCAGGAACGAGCGGCCGAACTTCTGAAAAAAGTAAGCTGGGGGATTCGTTTTATCGAAGTAAACAGGGAGCCCCTTGATTTCTATGCACAGGCAAAGAACAGCGCTGAGGTCGTAAAAATCCAGGAACAATACCTCTGATGTTTCCACACATTGTTTAATTCACTTTAAGGAAAATGAGCTGAAGAAAAGACTGATACTATCCTGATATTCAGAAGATAACAGGCCACCTTCTTTTCGAGAGAAAATCCGTATTAACCGGCATTTCCTGACTTGCGCGGGATGTTTTTCATCACAATTCCCGCTGCAATGCAGACCCCGCCAAAAACAAGCGCATACATCCCCCAGATTTTCACGAGGATAACCGCCGAGAGTGTCGGGAACAGTGCCATGAGGATGCTGAGAAAAAGAGTGACCATCCCCAGCAGAATAATTACGAGGTTCGTTTTCCATTCATCGGAGAGTGAGACCCCGACGATGATAAGCAGGACACTGTTGATTATGGCAACAATCGCCATGATTACGATGAATGTCGATGCTATCATCCCCGGGAACGCGATCGCCACAGCAGCAACCAGGATGGAGAGGAGGCCGGCAAAAAAGATTGGAAATCCGTAAATGATTTCCTGCCTGACAGACAGAAAGAAAGCAATCATAATCATGCCTACGACGAGAGCCAGGATGCCAAAGAGCGTGATGAGAATATCAATGAACAAGGATGTCCAGAAGAACGCATCAATACCTGCCACGAAAATGATAAGACCGATCAGAGCGATCTGCCACCATCTGATCGGAGACTCAGAGAGCACGATCTTTGGCATGTCCATACTAGTGATGATGTTACTTAAGGGCTATTTAATACCTGCCGCTGGCGGGACCTGAAATCTTTCTTATTCATTCCTGTTGAATCGGCAAAAAAGTCCCGGAGAGATTCCACATAGTTTTTTCTCTCCCAGCGCAATGTACGATTATGATCAAGGTTGCCATCAATGGGTATGGGACGATAGGCAAGAGGGTTGCCGATGCGGTTGCTGCTCAGAAGGATATGAAGATCATAGGGGTCTCAAAAACCCGCCCGAACGCAGAGGCCTTTGTGGCCCGACAGCGAAAATTTCCGTTGTATATCGCGGATATCACAAAAAAAGCATCCTTTGAAAAAGCCGGTCTTTCGGTAGCAGGATCCGTTGAAGAGATGTGCAAGGCTGCCGACATTGTTGTCGATGCCACGCCGGGAGACGTCGGAGCGACAAACAAACCGCTCTATGAAAAGCTGGGTGTGAAAGCGATCTGGCAGGGCGGAGAAGATCATGAGCTGGCAGGGTTCTCTTTCAACTCCTCCTGTAATTATCAGGATTCAATCGGCAGGAAATTTGTCCGGGTGGTATCATGCAACACGACCGGACTCTGCCGGATTATCAACGAGATTGACAAGGAATTCGGTGTTACACACGTGCATGCGGTTATGGTCCGACGGGGTTCAGATCCCGGGGAGATCAAAAAGGGGCCCATCGATGCGATCGTTCTCGATCCGGTGAGTGTTCCGAGTCACCATGGCCCCGATGTCCTGAGTGTACTGCCCCATATCTCTATTACAACCATGGCAATGATCGTCCCGACAACAATGATGCATATGCATGCAATCCAGATGACGACCAAAAAAGCGGTAAGCCGTGAGCGTGTCCTTGAACTGATCAACAATCACCCACGCCTTGGCCTTATCAAGAAATCCGCGGGTATCAAGAGTTCAGCTGAGCTCAAGGAGTTTGCCATGGATCTCGGGAGGCCGCGATCTGACCTGTGGGAGAACTGCATCTTTGAAGATTCGGTGTATGCAAACAAAAACGAGTTATGCTTCTTCCAGGCAATTCACCAGGAGGCTGATGTCGTGGTTGAGAACATCGATGCTATCCGTGCCATGATGGGGGCTGAGAAGGACGCGGCGAAATCCATAGCCGCCACCAATAATGCCCTTGGATTCAAAACAATCCAGAATAACCATTAACACCCATCATAACCCATTATTTTCAATGGACGCGTACGAGCGTGTTTGCCGGAATACTGTTGAAGTCGTAACAGATGAGGATCTCCGGGCCCTTCTTGGCAAGTCTCAAAAAAGGGTATACGCAGGATACGAGCCAAGCGGTGAAATTCATCTCGGACATCTTGTTACGGTCAACAAGCTGGTCGATCTGCAGGAAGCGGGGTTTGAGGTAACGGTACTCCTCGCAGATCTTCATGCATTCCTGAACCGCAAAGGTTCCATGGAGAGGATCGGCGAACTCGCAGAATATAATAAACGCTGTTTCGAGGGGCTGGGATTAAAAAACGTAACGTATGTTCTTGGATCCGACCTGCAGCTTAACCGTGAATATGAGCTCCTCGTTCTTCAGCTCTCTCAGCAGATAACCCTTAATCGTGCTACCCGGAGCATGGATGAGGTCGGGAGACAGATGGATCATCCCACGGTATCCCAGATGATTTACCCGATTATGCAGATGGCTGATATTGCAATGCTGGGTGCCGATGCCGCCATCGGCGGTATCGATCAGCGGAAGATCCATATGCTTGCACGGGAGCATCTGGTTAATTTCGGCTATAAAGCGCCGGTCTGTATCCATACTCCCATTCTCAACGGATTGGACGGGAAAAAGATGTCTTCTTCCCAGGGTAATTATATCTCCGTTGCCGATTCGGAAGATGAGATCCGGAAAAAATGCCAGAAAGCATTCTGTCCCCCAGAAACTGCTGAAAATCCCATTCTTCAGATCTTCCAGCACCATATCTTCCCCCGCTTCAGCGAGATCACTATTCACCGCCCGGAGAAATTTGGTGGAGACCGGTCATTTACTTCATACTGCGAGCTGGAGAGTGCCTACAGTAAGGCTGAAATCCACCCTGCAGATCTCAAGAAAGCATGCGGGGAATCCCTTGTAAACATTTTTGCTCCGGTTCGGGAGCATATCCGCTGAAACCTATCTGGATTGCCCCTGATACCCGACGTACCATGAACCCGAAAAAAACCATTGACAAGGATCTGGCACATTTCGATAAGCGTCTCGAAGAGATGGGTATCCGCTTGAAAGATGCAGATCAGCTGAAGGTGCGCGAAGATGTTTTTGATGACGTAACCCTTCTCGCCCTCTATAAACTTGTGCATAAGAAATGGTTGTCCGTCATCGGGGGCTCCATCAGTACCGGAAAAGAAGCGAACGTTTTTTATGGGGAGCGGGACGGGGTTGCAATCGCGATCAAGATCTACCGGATCCGAACTGCGAACTTCACCACCATGAGTTCTTATATCATCGGGGATCGTCGCTTTTCTCACGTGAAAAAAGCAAAAAAAGAGTTGATTTTTGCATGGACAAAGAAGGAATTTTCCAATCTTCAGAGAGCTAAAGAGGCCGGTATTGTTGTTCCTGAACCCCTGGTGTGGGACCGGAATATCCTGATCATGTCATTTATCGGTGAAGACGAGACTCCCTATCCTCAGCTTCGTAATGCTCATATGGACTACCCTGCGGAAGTATATGCTGGCATTATCTCAGATATTGATACCCTCTATAATAACGCTGAACTTGTCCATGCCGATCTCAGCGAATTCAACATTTTATTTGGCGATCGCCGGTATATTATCGACATGGGCCAGTCAGTGACCAGGGATCACCCCCGGGCTCACCACTTCCTGATGAGGGATATCAGAAATATCAATCGTTTTTTCAGGAGCCGCTGCGATGTTAGGAATGATGTCGAGATTTTCAATGCTGTGACAGGATTGGATACTACAGTACCATGATACGGTTTATTACGGTCAGATGAATATCAGATGTGAGCAAAGAACGAAGGACAATCCCCGGATCAAGGTGAATATATGTTACAGGAAATCAAGATTGCCGGAAGCAGGATCGGTGTCCTGATTGGAAAAGGCGGCGAAACAAAGAAAGAGCTCGAAACCAGGACACATACGACAATCACCATTGATAGTAAGGAAGGGCTGGTCAAGCTAGAGGGGAACGACGAAAATACCATACCTCTTCTACGGGCAGTCGAAACGGTTAATGCCATCAACCGGGGTTTTTCACCGGAACGTGCCTTCGAAATGCTCGATGATGAGGATCTTCTCCTCGATGTTATCGATCTTTCCGGTATGGCCGAAGGCCCGCGGCAGCTTGACCGTCTTCGCGGAAGAATTATCGGGAAGGATGGCAGAGCAAGGGAACAGATCGAAGATATGACGGATGTTGAGATCTCGGTTTTCGGCAAGACCGTTGCCCTGATCGGGTATCCCGAGCAGCTGAAAACCGCTCGTGCTGCCATTGATATGTTGATCGAAGGAGTCCCGCACGAAAACGTTTTTGCATTCCTTGACCGGAAGAAGAAAGAATCCAAACAGGATATGATCAGCTACTATTATTGAGCGTGTGATTAAAATTCTACAAACCATATAGAGGTTTCGGTTGATTTCCAGTGGAGCAAAATCTCGTTTATTGTTTAGATTTCACTAAAACGACAAAAATGACAGCCGATTTCAGTGGAATTAAAGGGGTCTGAAATGGGGGTCGGGATGCAGATATCAGAGCTGCGGATTCCATCCCCGCTTAAAGAACGGTATTGTCGTTCAGGCATTACCGAACTGTATCCACCACAGGCCGAATGCGTGACAAAGGGAATGCTTGAAGGAAACAATCTTCTTGTTGCAATCCCCACCGCCAGCGGTAAAACCCTAATAGCCGAAATGGCGATGCACCATCACATTGCCCATAAGGGGAAATGCCTTTATATTGTTCCGTTGAAAGCTCTCGCCGCCGAAAAATTTGACGAATTCAATGGAAAGGGTGTCAGCGTCGGCATCGCAACGGGGGATTTTGATCGTCGCGACGATCTCCTCGGAAAAAATGATATTATCGTTGCAACGAGCGAAAAGGTTGATTCGCTGTTGCGTAACACTACGAAGTGGATCACTGACATCACCCTTCTCGTGATTGATGAAGTACATCTCATCGACTCGTCCAGCCGGGGTCCGACCCTTGAAATGGTCATCGCCAAGATGCGGTACCGGAACCCTTCTATGCAGGTGATCGGGCTCTCAGCAACGATCGGGAACCCCCTGGTACTCGCGGAATGGCTTGATGCCGAGCTGGTTACCAGCACCTGGCGTCCCGTCAATCTCCGGCAGGGCGTTTTCTGCAAAGACCGGATTCATTTCCGTGAGGGGGACCGTCCTGTCAAACAGGTCTCAAAAAATTACGATGATCTCAATCTCTGCTTAGACACGATTGCAGAAGGCGGTCAGTGCCTTGTTTTCGTCTCTTCACGCAGGAATGCAGAAGCATTTGCCAAACGGGCTGCCGGTGCAATCAAAGCAGACTGCCCGGAACTCAAATCCTTCTCTGTCGGCATCGGCAGCAAAGCAGAGACTGAGATGGGGAAGACCCTCGCCCTTTGTGTGTCTCAGGGCGCTGCATTCCATCATGCCGGCCTCAGCCGCCAGGAACGCGGGATCATTGAGGAGGGATTCCGCAAAGGGTTCATCAAGTGTATCGCCTCTACGCCGACACTCGCAGCTGGCCTCAACCTTCCCGCCCGAAGGGTCATAATCAGGGATTATCTTCGGTTTGCTGCGAACGAAGGGATGCAGCCAATTCCGACGAGTGAATATCATCAGATGGCGGGGAGGGCGGGAAGACCGAGGCTCGACCCCTACGGTGAAGCTGTTCTTATCGCGAAAGATCGCGGACAGGTGGAAGAGCTCTTCGAGTGGTATATTGATGCTCCAGCAGAGGAAGTCCATTCGCGGATAGCCGAACCAACTGCATTGTATACCCACGTCCTTTCTCTGATTGCTTCCGGATTTGCAGGAACACGCCTGGAGCTTACGTCGTTTATGAACCGGACCTTCTACGTGCATGAACACAAACAGGGCAGACTTATGCACCGGGCGGTTGACACGGCCCTTCAGTTCCTGGTGGATTCAGATATGGTAGTCGAAATAGGTGAGCACCTGGGATCCTCAGAGCTCGGTTCCCTTGTATCGAGACTTTATATCGATCCGAGAAGTGCAGCCATGATCGTTACCGAGCTCAGGGCGAAAGATCGATATTCCGATCTCGGCCTCCTTCAATTGATTTGCACCACTCCCGATATGCCCCGCCTGTATGTCCGTAACTCAGACATTCCCGCGCTTGAACGAATGGCAGAAGCCCGTAGGGACGATCTCTGGTTTTCACCTTCTACTGACCCGGAAGAGTCCGAGATGTATTACCGGGCATTAAAAACTGCAATGCTCCTCAACGACTGGTCTGACGAACTTCCCGATGGGGCTATCTGCGAGCGCTACGCAGTTGGCCCCGGCGATCTTTATGGAATAGTCGAGAGTGTTAACTGGCTGCTCCATGCAAGCGCCGAACTCTCAAGGATGTTTGCACCTGCTTACCAGAAAAACATCCGCGAGTACGAGACCTGTATGAAAAACGGCATCCGGCGCGAATTACTTCCGCTCGTAAAACTCCGCGGTATCGGCCGTGTGCGGGCACGACGTCTCTTTAATAATAACATCACGACACCGGAGGCTGTGCTATCAGCCGGAATTGATACGGTATCGAAGATCATCGGAAGGGGGATCGCCGATCAGATTTTTACTCAGATCGGAAAAAAAAACAGATCGTCACCTGATTTGGATGAATCCGGAGGGCAAAACGGACAGTCAACGTTTTCCCAGTTTACGGGGGTTTCATGACAACACGCCCTGTTTGCTGTGAAATTAGGATAGCAACCTGTTCTGTCGAGAGCCGGCCCGCCTTCCTCAAGGATCTCCGGGAAACCGCGCAAAAGTTCGGAACCCACATCATCTGTTTCAACGCGGATATGATGGCCGGGATATCCCATGTGCAGTGTGCGGTGTTCAACGCGGTAAGATCATTCGGGGAGGGTAGCCCTATTGCCAACACCCTGGAGATGGAGGCACTCCTGTTTGCCGCGGGTTCCCGTCAATGCAGTGTCGCAACCTCGTTTGGTATCCACGAAGGAAAGAATAATCTCTACATCTGTTGTTTTCCACCATGCAAGGAGGTCTGGAGTGCGCTTCCCTTCCATGCTGAGCTCCCAGAAAACGACAACACAACAATTGATCCCAGGAAAAAAGCCCGTCTCATGAGTCTTTTCGGAATAACAAAGAGAGAAATTGATGTTGCCGGTGAAGATCAGATTGTTGATCTTGTGATTGAACGGGTTGCTTTGTTGAATACAATCCGGTAGCAACGATTGGCCACGCTGAAAACACCTTAAAAAATTGACATTAGAAATACCAGGAAAATATATGTTAAGAGATTTTCCTAAAAAAATAATATATCGATCACCGGTCAAATCAGGACAGGTTAAAACCTGACTAAAACCCGTTATACCGGCTTAGCGGCTTGCATGGGAAAGGATATGAGTGATTTCAGGAACAATCAATTCCTGTGTAGCGAGGATCACTGCTGGAGTTGAACCAGGGATGCAGAATATCGCTTTTCCTGATGCGATGCCGGCAATTGCACGGGACAGAAGCGCAGAAGTTCCGATTTGGGCCATGCTTTTCATACGGAAGAACTCCCCGAACCCGTCTAACTTTTTCTCAAGAAGGGGGGCCACCGCCTCAATTGTACAATCATCGTATGTTAATCCAGTTCCCCCGGTAATAATGATACAGTTTGCCTGTTTCATGGCACTATAGAGCTCATCTCTGATATTCCCGATAAGATCCGGAACAATTGCATAATGTACAATAGGAATACCCTCTTTTTCCAATAATTGGACAATTGTTTTTCCGCTGGTGTCATTGCATTGTGTTCTTGTTGTGGTTACCGTTATCACTGCACCTCGGACATCTATAGATCTGATATGAGCCTTATTCATGAAAATAAGTCTAATTTGAACTGTAATAATATATCACTCGAAACCCACACCCCTTTGTTTCCACTGGAATTTTGTGATTTTGTTCTAGGTTTTCCTGTTTTTATCCGAATGCTTTACCAATTCCTTTTTCAAAACAATTTCCAATATTATATATACTATTAAACGTATATTTAGAAATGAATTGTTTTACACTAATTAAAAAATAAGTCATTGACTGTTCTCTCTCTTCCACAGGAAACAAAGGGGTCTGCCGGTCCATAACAGTAATACCAAAATCTATCCCTCAAAAAGAAAATGGTAAAATATAAATTTCTTAATTCTCATTAATTCGATGTTTTTCGAATTTTGGAAAGAATAAACAGATTTTCCAATGGAAATAAAGGGGTTTATAACCCGGACGAACCGATCGTTTTTTAGTCTCATATCACTAATTCTCAGCTCCTACGTGTCATTTATGCCAGAACCAGAAGACCCCTCAACGGGATTATTTAAGAAATACCTTACCAATAACCGCATCTTCAAAGACCGGGAAGTGCTTCGTCACTCCTACCGTCCCCAGTTTCTACCTCACCGCAAGCCACAGATCGATGAAGTCGCTTCGATTCTGGCACCGGCCCTCCGGAACGAGACACCATCAAATATTCTTATTTACGGTAAAACTGGCACGGGAAAAACAGCGTGTGCAAGGTATGTTGGGACAGAACTGGAAAAAGCAAGCACGAAAATGGGAACCGCGTGCAGAATTGTTCATCTCAACTGTGAGGTGATTGACACACAGTACCGCGTTCTTGCCCAGATTGCCAAATGCCTCAATGTCGTTGATGAGCTGGCAAGTGATAAGACGAGAACCCATATCCCCATGACCGGTTGGCCGACCGACCAGGTCTATGCAGAGCTGAAAAACCAGCTCGAGGTGGGTGGCGGTGTACTCGTCATCGTTCTTGACGAGATAGATAAGCTGGTAAAAAAGAGCGGCGATGATACCCTTTACAATCTGACACGAATCAATTCCGACCTCAAGAACTCAAAGGTCAGTATTATCGGCATTTCAAACGATCTGAGTTTCAAGGATTTTCTGGATCCGCGGGTTCTTTCCTCGCTTTCTGAGGAAGAGATTGTATTTCCTCCGTATAATGCACCCCAGCTGGTGGATATTCTTGCGCAGAGGGCGGAGGGGTCATTTGTAACCGGGGCAGTTGCGGAGGGTGTCATACCATTGTGTTCCGCACTGGCAGCTCAGGAACATGGTGATGCCCGGAGAGCTCTGGACCTGTTAAGAATATCGGGCGAACTTGCCGACAGGGACGAGTCCAAGCAGGTTACAGAAGGACATGTCAAACAGGCCCAGGCAAAAATCGAGACCGACAGTATGATAGAGTGTATCGCAACACTCCCGACACAGAGTAAATTAATTCTCTTCTCGATGCTGATTCTGGAACAGCTTGGGCAGAATATCTTTACCAGCGGGGAAGTATCCCGTATCTATCAGGATATCGCACCGACCATCGAGCTTGACGTGCTGACACACCGGAGAATCACGGATCTCATTTCAGAGCTGAATATGCTTGGTGTGATCAACACCCGGGTGGTAAGCCGGGGTCGTTATGGCCGTACAAAAGAGATGTGGTTCGATTCGAATACCGGGAAGATCCGCGAAGTCGTGCTCAAGGATTCACGTTTGAACGGGCTGAAAAACCTTGATATCAACCAGATGGAAGCGAAGTGGCTAAAGACCTGGTTCAGGTGATAAACGCATGGATGAAAAAGATCTCGAGCTCCTCCGTATTCTTGAGGAGAACTGCAGGCAATCTCCGGAAGAAATCGCAACCATGACCAATCTCAGCGCCCGCGAAGTCGCAGAACGTGTCCGGGCTCTGGAAGAAGCACAGATTATCAAACGATATTCCACTATTGTCAATTGGGAACGCGCGGGAAACGGGGAGGTATCCGCTATCATCGAACTCAAAGTCAGCCCAGAGCGCGATTTCGGGTACGACAGGATCGCAGAAAGGCTTTCCCGGTTCCGCCAGGTGAAAACTCTCCGTCTTATAACCGGCACCTATGATCTTCAGCTCATAGTAACCGGAAAAAACATGCAGGAAGTTTCCAGGTTTGTCTCAGAGCATGTTGCACCGATGGACCGGATCCGTGAAACGGCGACCCATATTATCATGAAATCTTACAAGGAAAACGGCAATACGCTCTTTGAACAACCCGAGACCGAGCGGCTACCCTACTCTCCTTAAGGTATCGTTATGCGTAATTTTGTTTCAGAGCGTGCCCGGGAGATACCCCCATCGGGTATCAGGAAGTTTTTTGATCTCGTCCTCACCATGGAGGATGTTATCTCACTGGGTGTGGGTGAGCCTGACTTCAACACCCCCTGGAATATCTGTGAATCGAGTATATATTCGATTGAACAGGGTGTAACATCCTATACTTCAAACAGAGGACTCCAGAGCCTGCGGGATGCCCTGTCTGTTTACCTGTCGAGACAATACAATCTCCATTATTCCAGTGATCATGAAATTATCGTCACGAGCGGGGTATCTGAAGGCCTTGACCTTGCAATCCGATCCATCGTGGATCCCGGGGACGAAGTCCTCATTGCCCAGCCGAGCTATGTCTCATACGCACCCTGTGTCTCCCTGACCGGAGGGAAACCGGTACCCGTACGCTGCCTCCAGAAGGATCACTTCAAGCTTGTTCCGGACCTGCTGGCGGAAAAAATCACACGGAAATCAAAGGCACTTATCATCAATTTCCCCAATAATCCCACCGGCGGCGTTATGAGCGAAACCGATCTGAAAGCCATTGCCGACCTGGTGATTGACCATGATCTCCTGCTGATTAGCGACGAGGTGTATTCAGAGCTGACCTACGACAGCCGCCATTGTTCTGCAGCAACCGTCAGCGATCTCTGGGACAGGACCATAACCCTGAATGGTTTTTCAAAAGCGTACGCCATGACGGGATGGCGTGTAGGGTACCTTTGTGCACCCCGGGAGCTCTGCGATGCAGCCCTCAAGATCCACCAGTACGTGATGCTCTGTGCCCCGGTAATGGGTCAGGTAGGAGCTCTTGAGGCCCTCCGGTCAGCAGAGGAAGATAAGAACAGCATGGTGAATGAGTACCGCCTCCGGCGTAATTTGTTCGTGGCCGGCTTAAACCGAATCGGTCTGACCTGCCATGTCCCGGAGGGAGCATTCTATGCGTTTCCTTCCGTGAAGAAGACCGGCCTTTCCGATATTGAGTTCGCAGAACGGTTGCTGAAGGATCAGCGCGTCGCGGTTGTGCCGGGAAGTGTATTTGGTCTCGGTGGAGACGATCATCTCCGCTGTGCCTATGCAGTATCACGAAAGGACCTCAACACTGCTCTGACCAGAATGGAAACGTTTGTCGCCTCGTTGTGATCTGATTCTCTTTTTTTTCTGCGTTACTGTTTTGCAATTTCAGCGTGTGAGGGATAGTTTATTTTGGAACTCGATCAATACTACTTGAAAGACAATGAGCTGTACAATTATCGTTGGTGGATTTTTTGGGGATGAGGGGAAAGGCAAGATTGTTGCCCACATTGCTTTTAAGGATAAACCAGTGATCATCTCCCGGGGGGGTGTCGGTCCGAATGCCGGCCACACGGTTCAGGTCGGGTCCACGGAATATGGTGTCCGCATGGTTCCCTCCGGTTTCGTCTATAAAGACGCAAAACTCTGTATCGGGAGTGGCGTCCTTGTTGATCCCCGCGTCCTGAAACACGAAGTCGATATGCTGGGTGTCAAAGGAAGAGTGTTCGTTGATAAACGCTGCGGGATCATTACCGAAGAGCATATTCGCCGGGACAAAGGAAGCGACCACCTTTCCAAGACTATCGGGAGTACCGGGTCCGGCTGTGGCCCGGCAAACGCCGACCGGGTTATGCGTGTGTCCCCCCAGGCGAAGGATGTCCCCGAGCTGGCGGAGTATCTTATGGATGTTCCCAAGGCCATCGATGACGAACTAAAAAAGGATAATATCGTTCTTCTCGAAGGAACACAGGGTTTTGGGATCTCTCTCTATTATGGCACCTATCCGTTTGTAACTTCAAAGGATACCTCAGCGTCCCAGATTGCGGCTGACAACGGCGTCGGTCCGACAAAGATCGATGACGTCGTTGTTGTCTTCAAAGCGTATCCGACCAGGGTCGGAGAAGGGCCTTTCAGCACGGAAATGCCGTCGGCAAAATCCGATGCGATGGGGATCCAGGAGTTTGGCACGGTCACTCACCGGAAACGGCGTGTTGGTGGCTGGGACGGAGATATGGCACGGTACTCCGCGATGATTAATGGATGCACCCAGGCTGCCATTACGGGGATCGATCGAGTGGATAAAGCCTGCTTTGGCATAACTGAATACGCTAAGCTGACAAAGAAGGCAAAGGATTTCCTTAAGGACGCCGAGGATGATATCGGATGTCCCGTCACGCTCATATCAACCGGGCCTGAGGTAACGCAGATCATCGATATCAGGAATGAACTGGCATGAAACGGTCTCTCATGGATATTCTCTGCTGTCCTGTCTGTAAGGGCGATCTCGTTCTCAGTGTCACGTGTGAGGACGAGAAGGAAATCCTTGAGGGGGGGCTCCACTGTGCGGCATGTAACGCTGATTATCCGATTCGCGAAGGTATCCCCAATCTTCTGCCTCCCGGATGAATGGAACTAGGTGCAGGAATGACTTGGCCGATCCCGGCGTTTGTCCTTATCTCGGCTGGAACCCGAACAGGCGATACGGGATATGAAATTTTTCTTAACCGCAGCGGGATAAACTCTATCGATCTGCCCAGGGAAAAAATTCTTGCAGAGATTGGCGGTTTTGTCCGTCTCCATTTTCTCAACCGCGGAGCACCCATCCACATTACCATCTCCTCACCCAATGCCGGGATGTTTACGGAATTTTTCCATGAAAACCTGTATATTGTCGATGAGGCGACTCTCTCCATCCCTCTACGAAGCGATTGCCAGAATGGTTTTTTCGATCTTGAGATCCTTTCAGGATACGGTGCAGTGAGAGCGGTTATGCATGTCGAGGTTATCCCCCCCAGACGTGACGTTCTACCCGAAGAAGCGGCGCTCCATCCGGTTGCCCGGGGCCGCCCGCATTTTCTGATGATCATGATGGGTATAGCTCTGATCCTGTACAGCACGTGGCTCTATTCCAATATCGAGTTCCTCAATATAGCATCGTTCATCATCCTCATTACTGGTGCACTGTATACATGGTACCGGCAGAGTTAGTGCTCACAGTATCCGTCTTTGCCGGGGCACTTATTGTAGATCGGCTTTTTGGCGATCCCCAGTCACGTTATCATCCTGTAGCCCTTCTGGGCCTGTTCATAGGCTTGTGGGGGAAGCCAGGGCATTTTTCGGAACGTACCCAGCGGGCAGCCGGGATTATCTTCTGGATCATCACGGCAACGTTTTTTGCACTTCCCTTTCTTCTCTTCACCCTGGTATCACCATGGTATATTTATCTCATCATTGGTCCTTTTCTTCTGAAAGCCTGTTTTGCGTGGCGGGCTCTCGAAGAGCACACGTTTGCAGTGGCAGCCGCTCTGAAAGGAAGTGTTAATCTGGGGAGGGAAAAAGTGAAGTTGGTCGTTTCACGCGACACCTCACGTCTCGAAAAGGACCATATTCTCTCCGCAGGGTATGAATCAATGACCGAAAACCTTACGGATAGCGTAATATCCCCTCTTGTGTTCTTTATCATTTTCGGGCTTGCAGGTGCTGCTGTGTACCGTGCAGCAAATACGATGGATGCCATGCTGGGTTACCGGGATGAACGCGAACGAATCGGCTGGTGTTCAGCAAGAATGGATGACATCCTCAATTTTATTCCTGCAAGGATTACGGTTGCCCTTTTGCTCCTTTACTTCCTTTTCAGGGGGCGTCTCTCCCCCGCATGGAATGTCATGCGGCGGGATAGCCGCAAACGGCCGGGTTTTAACGGGGGGATCGTTATGGCGGCCATGGCTGGAGGGACTGGCGTGAGATTTGAAAAACCCGGCGCATACGTCATTGGAAATGGAGGAATTTCCCTGGAGACCGGAGGTATGGAGATCGTAAAAGCAACACGGGCAGTTATCCTTATGTTCTCGGTGAGTGCCTGTTGCACGCTGTTTTTATTGGGATCGTTGATCAATACTACTGGTATATGAAACTCGAAGAACTGAGATTTGGCACTGAGCTTCTCAAGCGGGGCTTCGCATCCATGCAGAAAGGGGGAGTTATCATGGATGTCGTCAATGCCGAGCAGGCGAAGATCGCCGAGGAAGCCGGGGCCGTCGCAGTCATGTCGCTTGAGCGGGTACCCTCCGATATCAGGAAAATGGGGGGAGTCGCACGCATGGCCGACCCCGAGAAGGTCGCCGAGATCATTGAAGCGGTCTCTATCCCGGTGATGGGGAAAGTGCGGATAGGCCATTTCGTTGAAGCCCAGGTGCTGGAAGTTCTCGGCGTCGACATGATCGACGAAAGTGAAGTTCTTACCCCCGCGGATGAGCAATACCATATCGATAAGAAACAGTTCAAGGTACCGTTTGTCTGCGGTGCACGGGATCTGGGCGAGGCCCTCCGGAGAATCAA
>Ga0187785_10000382_pt1 | contig 16707 bp, 14 predicted proteins | sample 0815_BV2_4_20_MG_FD_132466 | JGI IMG/M metagenome (GOLD analysis project Ga0187785, IMG submission 132466) | Tropical peat soil microbial communities from peatlands in Department of Meta, Colombia - 0815_BV2_4_20_MG | ecosystem: Environmental > Terrestrial > Soil > Wetlands > Peat | place...
CTGCAGGCTGGTCGACGCGTAGTCGGCGGCTTCCGCCCACTTCTGGCTCAGCGTGGTTTCGTCCGCGCTGTTAGAGTAGTTCGTCATGTTCTGAAATTCGACTTTTGCTGAGTCCATTCGATCCTTCGCTCTGAGCATTAGAGTGCTTGCGTTGGTCCAGTCGGATTTGTTATTGGCCTGGTTCTGGGCGTCGGTCATGAGCCCCACCCCCAGGTTGTATTGGTCTATGCCGGTCTGCAGATTTTCCGTGTACTGATACTGGTTCTCTACCGTCTGGTTCACCGCTGTCTGAACTGGCGATGCTGATATGGACGGCGTCAGCGAAGGCGCCGGAGCGGGCGTGGCCGCCTCCGTAGCTATCTGGGTCGCCGCGGGGGTGGCCGTCGGCGTCACAACATTCTGCGGAGTCCCGGTACAGCCAGACATCACTATAACCATTAACAGGAATGATGCTATCATTACGATTCTAAATGCTCTGACCATTATAGCACCTTTATCGATCTATATCCTACAATTTGTTTATATTGATATATGCTCTCTCCTCATATTAAATCACATTGATATTAACAAGTTTTATAAACTGTGGTGAGTGGTGACGATTAGGACAGGTAAAACTGATCAGCGAGGCGTGGATACGCGGTGGATATTACGCATAGACACCGCAAACCAGAGGAAACCTGCAGGCGACCGGCCGATCGTTAAGACTACCAGCGAGCTCGTAAATCGGACCACGGCCAATGATCAATACAATTTTACCAACAGATCCCCGATGCCCAGCATAGAAATACAATTTTACCAGCAGATTCCCGACGCCCAGCATAGATCTGGAGGAGTATCAGGTGCTCATAGGATGGCAAAGGGGGGGGATGATCGTCGGCGGTTGCTGCTCGTACTCGTTCTCATTGGGTGGGCAATAGGTTGCCTGTCTTGATGCTGGATGGGTGAAGCGTATCCTATCTGGTGATTGTGTTTGGGCGGGGAAAATCGGGGGGTATTTGGTGGTGTAAAAGAAATGGGGTTGGGTCTGGTGGTCTTTGTTTTTGTTTACCATCCGCGTGTCTGGATGATCTCTTCCTTCGGCATGGTGCTGACGCCGATGCCTTTCATTGGGTTGCCGATGCCTTTGGATACTTCGGCGAGTCGGACTGGGTTGTCGTAGTTATTGACTGCCTCGACTATCGCTTTCGCCATCTTTTCGGGGTTGTCAGATTTGAAGATGCCGGATCCGACGAATACGCCGTCAGCGCCTAGGCGCATCATTAGAGCGGCGTCGGCCGGGGTTGCTACGCCTCCGGCTGCGAAGTTGACCACTGGGATGCGTTGGAGTTGGGCTGTCTCGAGGACTAGGGCTGATGGCGCTTCGATTGTCCGGGCGTATCTGGCCAGTTCCTCGTGGGTTTTGCCCTTGAGATCGCGGATCTCGCCTTGGATCTGTTTCATGTGTTTGACCGCTTCGGATACGTCGCCTGTTCCTGCTTCGCCTTTGGTGCGGATCATGGCCGCGCCCTCTTCGATCCGGCGAAGAGCTTCCCCGAGGTTTCTCGCGCCGCAAACGAAGGGTACGGTGAACCTTGTCTTCTCGATGTGATATTTGTCATCGGCGGGGGTCAGGACTTCCGACTCGTCGATCATGTCCACCCCGATGGCCTCGAGGATCTCGGCTTCGACGAAGTGGCCGATGCGGGCTTTCGCCATGACCGGGATCGTAACCGCGTCGATGATCTCCTGAACGATGGTCGGGTCTGCCATGCGCGCGACACCGCCTGCCTTTCTAATATCGGCAGGGACCGCCTGCAGTGCCATGACCGCTACCGCGCCCGCCTCTTCTGCGATCAGCGCCTGCTCCCTGTTCGTGACATCCATGATGACGCCGCCTTTCTGCATCCTGGCGAAGCCTCGCTTAATGAGATCCGTCCCATGACGAAGTTCTTCCATCTTCATATGAGTACCCTCAGTATTATCTGATCGTTCGGTATTAAATTGATTTAGTATTTAAATACTGCGCGACTGGCTTACAATGAATTTATCCAGATGGCGATAAATACTTTTATATGATGGCAAGTTTACCCTTTGGTCTGTCCCCTAAGCACCCTGGATCCCCACAGCATGTATTTCCTGAGACAGATGAAGAGCACGATACCAACCGGAGGGATCAGTAGCAGCGCGATGATGGCACCCAGCGACAAAAACACGGAAAAGATGAAACCTACAGCAGCATCAATGATTCTAATCATAATACACCTTGTTTTCTGCTTCGAAAGATATTTTCAGATAGTTTATATACTTGCGGATTAATTTGCAACCGGTTCCTGGACACGAAGTTAAAAAGATTTATCGGTCCGCGAATAACTAGAAGTTAACGCCGGTGATACTGGCGCTGGGATCAGCACGAACGAGCGTATCCCAATTTTGCTGTAAAATTACATTGGCCCCTCCAACACTCTTGGGATGACACACAATTTTACAGCAAAATTGGGACACGCCCGCACGAACACATTGATTCATAGACCATGTATGAAAACGATTAGTGGCCAGGTCGTGCATTGGATGACAATCCGGCGGTTTTCTGGGTCTTCAAGGTCATGGGACCCGGCCCGGTTAGTATCGTCAATGCACTCCCGGGGTGTTTGTGGTTGCCTGTTACTGGGCATGGAGAATTCCGCCTTCTATCAGCTTCGAAATGGAGACTGTGCGGTTGGCCGGGTTCGGGGGATGGCAAATCCGTCTACTGTTTGCTTGGTGATGGTATATGCTCGCACTATTCAAAGAGGGTTTGAAGCGCGTGCGCAGCATAAATGGCGGGTCTGTCCCCCTCTTAGTAGATCTCGCCGTCTTTTCGGGTATCTTTATTCTTCCCGGGATTCTAGATTTTCTTTCTGATCGATATGGTTGAACGAAAGCGAACTGTGGAAGATAAGGTGGCTGAAGACCTCGAGCAGGGTCGGAAACTCGACAAAGGTCTTAGCAGTCAGGATCCGGATCGGGTAGATGATTATAATAGGAGAGTGGATCGGCGCAGGGCCGGGTACGTTAAGGGGAATTACGACGGGTCGAAGACTGAGTTGGGCGAGTAGGGGTTCCTCGCGCTTTGTAGTGAGGGCTGTATCCCGGCATCGATGTGCATCGCATTTATTTATTTGTAGATATATTATAGTGTGGTGTTTGTGATGCAGGAACGGACACAGCAGGATTATGAGATCAACAAGTTTGATCTGCCGGACATGTCCCACCGGGAAATTGACGATCTGCTGAAAAAACAACTCGTATGTCGGATCTCGTTTAACGATCAACCCTCTCCCCATATGGTGCCGATGGAATACTACTATTTCGGCGACACCATGTATTTCCACCTGACTACAACAGGCAAAAAAATGGAGTTGATCCGCAAAGACCCGAGCGTTACGGTTGAAGTAGACTGGTCAAACTCGGACCTCTCCGACTATGGGAGCGTCGTTCTGAAAGGCCGACTGATCGAGGTGACAGATAAGGTAGAACGCAACACTATGAACGTGGCGATGTCCACAGCAGTGAAAGACAAGCTAGGCATCAAGGGACTGCTCAGGATACCCCTATCCAAAAAAGGTATCGACTACCTATCAGCCTCGAATATCCCACTGGTACTCTACAAGCTCGAAACCAGAGAGGTCACCGGCAAAAAGGCGCACTAAGAGGGGGGTTTGTGCCTGCCATCTATTTATAGCGCCAGCTATACTAACGTCAGGCGCAAAACATTTTGTGTAATAAGGATATACCATTGATTCTAATATTTTTCCTGGTGTACGACCATGAATACTGGCAAGCGTACCATGCACTATGGGACCACCTAACATGTCCCGAGAGTCGGCGATCATCAGCAACGGCCTGATCAAGAAGTTCGATGGCCTGGTAGCTGTAGACCGGGTGGACCTAGAGATCGTACAAGGAGAATTTTTCGGCCTGTTAGGGCCTAACGGGGCCGGAAAGACGACAATGATCAGGATGCTTGTAGGCCTCTGCACCCCCTCCGGAGGTACGGCGACGATCTTTGGCCGGGACGTGGTCAAGGACAGATACGCGTCCCGAGAACTCATAGGGGTCGTGCCCCAGGACTTTAACTTCGACGAGAACCTGACGACCCGCGACATCCTCACATACCACGCCGGGTATTACGGCATACCCAAAAAAGAGAGGGAAACCCGTGCGGACGAACTGCTGGATTTCCTGGAGATACGGGACAAGGCAAGCGCCAGCTGCACCAAGCTGTCAGGAGGCATGAAACGACGCCTTCTCATCGGACGCGCCCTGATGAGCCGGCCCAGCGTGCTATTCCTGGACGAGCCTACCACAGGCGTCGACGTCCAGCTGAGACGGTCGCTATGGGATATGTTGAAAAAACTAAACGCCGAAGGCACAACGATCATCCTAACCACCCACTACATAGAGGAGGCGGAGAACCTGTGCAACCGAGTCGCGATCATGGATAAAGGCAGGATCATCGCGATGGGCTCCCCGGAAGAACTGAAACAGTCCATGAGCGGGGAAAACCTCATCGAAATCAACTATTACGGAGGAGCCCTGCCAAACCTGAAGGTGATCCCCGAGGTACGACGGATCTGGTGGAAAGACGGGATACTGAGCCTTCGAGTGTCCGACACCAGCACAGCCGCTGTCAAAGTGCTAGATCTGCTGAAATCGGAGGGAATACCCGTGAAGTCTATGCATATCACCGAGTCCAGCCTGGAAGACGTCTTCCTGAAGCTGACAGGACGTGAGCTGCGTGAATAGCCAGCTGATCGCAATGAACAGCATGCTGAAACGAGAGATCATCCGATTCGCGAAAAAGCCCAACCGCACAGTGCTCCCCAGCCTCATCTCAACCTTCCTATATATCTTCGCGTTCGGCTACGCCCTCGGATCAAGCATACCGCAAATGGGCGGCCACTCCTATATCGAGTTTATGCTTCCGGGCCTAGTCATGATGCAGGTAATCATCCACGCCTACATCAACCCAGCATACTCGATCTACATTTCACGAGACAGCAACTACATCGAGGATCCAATGACAACGCCCATGCACTACTCAACAATGGTGATCGCATACGTACTGGGAGGGATGGCCAGAGGACTATTTATGGGTATCATTATCGCAGCTGTAACCATGCTCATCTTCCATATCTGGATCCGCGATCTCCTACTCTTCCTATTATTCCTAATCTTCACATCGGCTACGTTTGCGACCATCGGCGTCATGTTCGGCCAATGGTCCAAAAACATCGAGGATGTGGGCAACATTATGAGCTACGTGCTGAGCCCGCTACTATTCATCGGAGGGGTATTCTTCTCCATCGACATGGCGCCGGGCGAATGGATACGCACACTATCCCGACTCGATCCCCTGACATACGTGATCGATGGTTTCAGGTACTCCATGATAGGGTATCTGCGCACCGACCCCTACTACTGTCTGCTAGCGGTTATGGCGGTATTCCTCATCTGTTTCATCGCATGCATACGGATGTTCGAAAGCGGGCACAACCTGAAAACATGAAAGGCCTCCAGCTCAGGACGGGACGATAAAGATAGTTGTACCGCAAAAAGAAAAAGAACCCCGGCTATCGCGGGTTAAGATAGCCAGTCCTCGACCACAACACCATTGTTAATTTGGGTGGCCGTCTTGTGGGCGTCGTATGCTGCATAGAGGTTCATGATGAAGGGGATGACAAAGCCAAAACAGCACAGACAGCCGACAAACCCGGTGAACGCGTTGAGAATGAACGAACCGGATAGGAGTATAACAACAAGAACAGCCCATAGTATGATCCAGCTAACCAGTATGATCAGGCCCTTTTTTACCTGGCCGTTTATGATCTGCCCCAGCCCCGGGATAAACAAAGATACAATCGCCGAAATGAGCGGATCCTTTCTAGGCGCCCCCGAAGGAGGCATGACGGAAACCGCCGGTATACTTTCACCATTTACCATAACAAATCACCTACAACAACATATATGTGCCACATATTCTCACAATACGCACCGGCTTCACCGATGACATGTAAGCCAATGTTGACTAACCGTATATGGAGTCGGTAAGCTAAATAAATTTCCATTTTATGTCACGTCGGAGATCATGAGCTACCGACACAGCCCTTTGTCACACTGCACAGACTCTACGAACATGAAAATGTCATGAGAGGTGAACGTGCCAACGGCAAAAAATAAAACAGCGGGGGGGGATCAACTAAGATTTGATAGCAGGCAAGCCCGCGTTGACAAAGTGTGGAGCCAGTAAAGTGACCTGCGCTCATGGCTAAAACCGTGGGAGTCTACCTTGCACGCTCATCTCCTTTGAGAGGTTCAACGGTGCTTTTAGCCTGTCAACTCTGCATCGGCTGAGCCCATAACGCCAAGTGTAACACAGTTACAAGTTCCATCGTTTGGCGACTATACGGTAGACATTTAAACACATGATGTGACCAGCGTATTTAAAGTTATCGGCATACGGAGTACGCTTCGCCCACGACTAAAGTCGTGGGGTTTCTTCGCCGCCCCTACACCCCGTCAATCCTAAATAGTCCGTTTTATGCTATGCAGGGAACCGGCCGCAAACATTCCGCGAGCTCGGTCAGAACCAATCCTCGACGACCCTGCCATGGTTGATCTCCTCCGCGACCTTGTAGGCGTCGTAGATGGAGTAGATCCGCCACAAGATCGGCAGGAAGATGAATGGGAAGCAGCAGAACATACCTATGCAGCAGGCCAAGATCACCAGGATCGGCATGATCATGATCAAGATACTGCCTATGAAGTCCATGCCGAAGAAGCTCAGGAAGATACTGCCGAAGAAGCTCAGGAAGAACGATAGGAACATCATCAGGGCGCCTAGGATATTACCGCAGAAGAATACGAAGATCAGGAAGAGGATGTAGAGGATATCGAGCATCATAAAGCTGAAGCCCTTCTTCACCTGGCCGTTGTAGATCTGCCCAAGGCCGAACACCAAGAAGGAGAACAGCGCCGCCAGGATCGGCTCTTTGATCTTCGTCTCGAAAGACACGGCAGGAGCGCTAGAGGCAACAGGAGCGCCGGAAGCGCCAGAAGCAGGCTGAACCGACTGGACATGCGGCGCAGACGGGACCGGCGCGCCTGCCGAACCGCTCCCCATGGATTTTCCCGCACACTCCTCGCACAGCGACTTACCGCCAATATACAGCTCGCAGATAGAGCATATCGGCCTGCCACAAGTCGCACATGTAGTTATTGCATCCCGATCAGAATGATTACAACACTTCACCAAAAAAAATAACCCACTATATAGTTTACAATTGAATATTTAATTATATCTTTTTTAGCCGATCGACAGCAGGCATCAGAACGCCAAATCCCTCGACAACCCCCGCATCGATCCCGGCGAGCAGAAGGGCATCGTGGGGGCCCGGCGTTGATCAGCGGCGGGCGAACAAACGGGGAGCGGCAGATCGAGGGGGGGTGGTTCCGAGTCTCAGGCTACGGCTGGTGTGCACGGGGGGATCTGATGGTATGATTCGGCAGGTTCGCCGCCGGTAAAAATGGGGTTGTGCTCGTTTATCCGATTCGTCTGACGGCGTCTACCATGTGGCTCAGTTTGGCTAGTGCGGCTTCTTTCTTCCGCATACGCATGCCGCAGTCGGGATCGATCCACATGTTTTTCTTGCCGATCTTCTCGATGCCTTTTCGGATTAGCGCCTCTATGGTTTCCACGCTTTCAATTTCGTCGGTCGTGGTGTCGAAGCAGCCGAAGCCGATGATTTTGCCGTACGATTCGATGAGTTCACGGTCCATGACCTCCAAATTATGCGATTTTGAGAACTCGTGATCCAGTACTTTGACGTGGGTTTCGAGCAATTGTCGGAACACAGGTCGGATGTCGCCACAGACGTGCACGATCGGGGTCTCCGCCGCTTTCGCGACAATGTTGACGGCGTTGACCCCGGTCTCCAGGTCAGAGCCCACGCTGAAAAACGGCTCGTCGATCTGGATGATGTCAGCTCCGGCCGATGCAAGGGCCCGCACCTCGGATGCCTGCGCGTAGGCGAGATCATACACGAGCTCCGGATCCGTGTTTGATTTGTATGGCGACGATTTATCCACTACCGAGCTCTTAGCCATCGTAGTCGGGCCCGTCACTATACCTTTGACCTTTACCTTCCTCCCGGCCACCTTTTTTGCGTACAGGAAATCCTTCACCGTCGCAGACGTGGAAGGCTGTTCGATACGCCCAGCCACATGATATCTGCCGCCTTCTTTCAGGTACCCAGGCAGGTTTAGCGCGAATATGCCCACCATATCCGATCTCACCTGACCATCCGAAATGATCGATACGCCGGCCTGTTCCTGATCATGAACAGCGATATCGATAGCCCGCCTGACATCATCCTCGCCCCCGATCACGATCCCGGCGGGATAACTACCTACGACAGTGGTGATCATCATATTGTCAAAATATAGTTATACACATGATTAATATTTTGCCGACAGCCAGCCCCCTCAGGCCAAGAGCCCCCAATCGACAATCCAATTTGTAATCATAAACTGGTAATATTTGTAATCATAAACTGGTAATAGAACATTTTTAGACAGAACATTTTTAGACTGCTAATAGCTACCTATACGTATATATAGCGGATTTAAGGGGGGGAGGTACTGCGATAAAAACTGGGATATTCTGGGTGCTCGGGGCTGGGATTATGATCATTGCGCTGTGCTTTTGATCGTGGTTGGTATATCATAGCTTGGTTTGCTGCACGTAGCGAAAATTGGGGTTGACACCGCGATCGTGAGCTTGTGAAGGGCGACGAATGGCTATATGGTGTTGATCTTCGGTATGATAAATGGGGGTTATCCTGGATAGGTGCTGAACCGGTCACGATCATCGTATATTACTAATGCTCTATTGGTTATTATTCTGTCCTTGGGTAGCCTCTTTTGTTATGGCGTCGGGCTAACTGTGGATCTTTTTTAGTAGCCAGGCTATGTTGGTCGCGAGGTTACGTGCGGTGCGCAGTCCTTCTTCGTCTTTAGCTACTTCTTCCATTCCTCTGCCATATCCTACATTCCAGTAGGTTGAGCCTGGGACGATCATGCCGTTGATAAAGAAAAAGTAGTTCATCTGTGCGAATGTGAAGTTCGCTCCTGCGCGGCGTGCTACTGCGATTGATGCTCCGATCTTTCGCTCTAGTGATCTTCCTTTTTTGATCGCCACGTATCCTGCTCGGTCTATTAGTGCCATCATTTGCGGGGCGGCCGAGCCGAAGTACACTGGGCTTCCGAGTATGATGCCGTCGGCGGCCTCCATTTTTGCGAATATCTCTTGGAAGTCGTCAGTGATGTTACAATCTTTCAGTTTGCTGCATGCTTCGCATGCCTCGCATGGCGCGACATTCTTCTCGCCCAGTCGGATTAGCTCGATTTCGACGCCTTCCTTTTCCAGGGTGTTAAGCGCCTCGCGGATCATGTACTCGGTGTTGCCCCGCACTCGGGGGCTGCCGCATATGCCGATAACTTTAACCATAGAAACCCCGTCCTATAACATCCAATACTTGTAAATGTATATAATCCATACGCTTATCTTGGTAGTAACCTCAGAGGGTTATGATTTTGGTTTTAGCGGTGCCTTGCCAGCTTTTGATGATGTCGGTTGTGGGTATGCCGGGGAACGCGTCGATGATGCAAATGTCGCATGGTTCGATTTTGCTGGCCAGTTTTCTAATGTCGCCGTGCCAAACCTCTAGCTCGACTTCGCCGTGTGCTTTTGCTATTAGGGTGGGGTTGTTGGCGATGTGTGGGAGTTGTGCGATCGACTGTAGGTGTTCTAGTCTGACTCCTAGCGGTTCTTGGTTGGCTTCGATGTTCAGCAGGATGCTCTCTACTGCGGGGAGCCATGCGTCGTTTAGCACGACCTTCTTGGCGCCTCCGGCCGCGGCTAGGATGCCTAGTGTGCCGGCGCTGGCCATGCCATCTACCAGGGTTTTTCCAGCGATGTCTCCGTCGAGGAACATCTTCTCGAGCATTCTGATTTTTACGGAGTTATTTCTATGGAACTCGATGTGCATGACTGATTGTCGGCGGTAGAAACACATGTCTCCGAGTAGAGAATTGACGACGTCTGCTCTGATGTCGCAGCCGGCTAGCAGCTCATATAGGTGTGGGGTGTGTCCGGTGTCGGGCAGTCCGACGCTGGTTCTCGGGTTTCCGTGTCGTTTCACCACGCCTTTGATTTCGGGCACCTGTGATAGAATGAGGTTTGCGGCCGCGCGGTCGGCATGGTCTAGTAGCAGGATGAGTTCTTTCCGGTCTAACCTCGGGGGTTCGGCCAGGTCCGTGCCGTAGACGATTAGCGGTGTTCCCGCGTCCTTCAGGGCGGCGTTTTCGGCTTTAAAGCCTAGATCGATGAGGATTTCTAGCGCTTGTGCCATGACCACGTCTATGTGGCGTCGGTCGCAGGATACGCATCGGTACGTATCGGGTCCTGTCGGAACACCTATCGTCCGGATCGGCGTCAGCTTGTCCAGGGGCTGATCGGCGGCGCATGTAAGGCACGGTGTGTACATCGAAGTGGTCCGCGGGATGATCCGGGAGGCTGGCAGGATGCAATCGTCGCCACCGCAAACAGGACACTTAGTCATCAATCGATCAGACTGCGGCAACGATAATAACGGTTATGGTGATGGGTCGGATCAGTTGGGGTTGACCGGAGTTAACATTATGCTTAAATAGGATGTCGTATTGACCACTACTGGATGACAGACGCCCTCTTCATCTCCGATCGCAGCAATGCCTTCAGCAAAGAATTCGAAGATCAGGGATTCGCCTGTCTGCAGGTGTCCCCGCAGGCGTTCGGCTCTCCGTACTGCGTGCCGTGCAAGCTCCTTATCATCCCGGCGGGATTCGCCGATCCAAAATATTATAAAATTTTGCCTGCTATTGAGAGGAACGCGGGTAAGATCGCGGAATTCGTCGGGGCTGGAGGGATCCTGTTAGTTTTCGGCGCCATCCTGGATGATTATACCTATGATTGGCTGCCGATGCGGCTTTCTTATCATATGAAATTTAAAGAGGCTGATGTGGGTATGGTGGATCCTCTGGATCCTGCGTCCACTTTCATTGAGCCCGGGCGGCTGTACTGTGATGGCTATTTTACCGATCATGACGGCAGCGTCGTGATGGCTAACAGCGAAGGAAGGCCGGTGTTAATCACGAAAAAAATCGGCGAGGGATGGATCGTAGCAGCATCGCTTCACCATATGCCGTCTGGGCGGTTTCTAGGGTGGGCTTGCGGGAAAACCCGTGGGGAGTACAGGATCTGAGCGGGGCGTTATGGATCGGGATACGAAAGATTTGAAGCAGATGTTCATGCAAAAAAAGCCCTGCTTGATCTTTCTCGCTATCTCGACGGTCGAGAAACCCTACGTCTCGGCGCTGATGAAGGAAGCTGATACTACGTTCGCTCATACCACTAACATCCTGTCCGATATGGAGGCCTTTGGGCTGGTGGAGTTTATTAGCGAAGGCCGGGTCAAGTACGTTAGGCTTACCAGTCGCGGCAGGGAAGCCTTAAAAGCGCTGAAAGCGCTGGATGGGGTGCTTGGAGGGGGGAACCAGTTGAAAGAGCTTAAGGCCCTTGAAACCAGGGTCAAAAGGCTGGAAAAACGCGTCAGGTCGGACGCTCTTGATGATAAGGGCGTCCAAAGGGCGATCAAAAGTATTGAAGATATCTCCCTCCGTACATCAGTAATCAAAAACGAGTCACAGCTGTATAAAAACCGGAAACTCGATTACGAGATTAAGGTTATGCACGAACGGCTTGATTTCCTGCGAGATAGGGTGCAGCAGCAAAGGCTTCGAACTGAATAATTTCACTCCGCATATAAAGAAGATTAATAATATCCGCATATCGACCAATCTATAGGTGTCATATGATATTCGTACACACTGCTGATCTTCACCTGGGCTACAGGCAATACGATCTCGACGAGCGATTCAGGGATTTCGGACGATCGTTCATGGCTGTGGTGCAGCAGGCTATCGATGCCAGGGCAGAGTTCGTCCTGATCGCCGGCGATCTGTTTCATATCCGCAATATCAACGCCCCGACCTATTATCAGGCTAAACATATCCTCTCTATGCTGAAGGAGGCGGGAATACCCTGCATCGCCATCGAAGGTAACCACGACCGCGCGTTCATCCGGGATGGGATGTCATGGCTAGAGATGCTCCAGAGCGAAGATCTGCTGACGCTCATACTGCCAGGCCCGTCCGGGGAGCTGATGAAGAACTATGTGGATATTGGCAAGACCAGGATCTTCGGCCTCTGCTACGCGGGCGCTTCAACCTCGAGGATGATCCCGGCAATCAGAGACGAGATCGCCATGATCAATTCAGAGGACCGGCCGGACTACACGATATTGATGATGCATACGGGGATCGAAGGCCAGATGAAGGGTAACATTATCGGTGAGATGTCCTACGAAGAGATCCATCAGCTGAAAGACATGGTCGACTACCTCGCCCTGGGACATTACCATAATGCCTACGAACTCGATGGCTGGGCGTACAACCCGGGCAGCCCCGATACCTGCTCCGTCACGGAAGCGAACAGCCCGAAAGGCTTCTACCTAGTACAGGATGGGAGAGCAACCCTTATAGAGGTGGGCAGGAGGAAGTTCCTATCCATCACCATCCCCATCGATGAGTGCATGGACGCGGCGTCCTTGATGGAAGAGATCGGGCGAAAACTGGCGGCAGTAGAACGACCTGAAAACCCGCCGATCGTATACATACTGCTCAGAGGATGCCTTAACTTCGACCGCTCGCTAATAGACATCGATCTAATAAAAACACGGGTCATCGAACTGCTAGGCCCGCTGCACGTGGGTATCCGCTACGACCTGTCGAACGATACAGCCTGCATACCGGGCCTTGACACAGGTAATTTCGATCGGCTCTCCGTAGAGCGTGAAGTGCTAGTCCAGCTGGCGGCCGCGGACAGCGTGCTGGCGCCCTACACCGGCTATTATGCCGCGATGCTGTCAGAGATCAAAGAGCTTGCGATCAAAGAGGCCGACCCTGAAACGCTAGACTCCCTAATGCGCACGGCTTTCGAGGAAATAAAGAACGGAAGAGCGCCAAAGACATCCCAGAAGAACACGATTGTAAAGAATACGGGACCGCCGGCAGGACAGCCGGTCGTTGAGAAGGCGAAGCCTGCGGCCGCCAGGAGATCCTCCCGTAAGAAACCCGCCTCAAAGCAGAAGCAACCGGCAGGCAGCGCATCTGAAGCGGCGCCCGTGACCGTACAAAGAAACACGCTGGACCAGTTCTTGGATAAATGGGGATATCAATGATCATCCGTAAAGTTTCGCTCAAGAACATCAAGAGCTACCGCGAGGCAGAGGTCGAACTGCCCGAAGGAATCACGGGCGTCACAGGGCTGAACGGTTCCGGAAAATCGACAATGCTGGAATCGATCGGATATGCATTATTCGACTGCCTGCCATATACCCAGTCGGAGTTCGTCCGTAAAGGCGAAAAAACCGGTGAAGTCACGGTAGACATCGAAGGCGACGACGGCCTCAGATACGTCGTCACCAGGAAATGCGGAAGTTCGCAGGCGTATTTCCTGATCGACTCCCTGGGAAACCGGTTCGACGGAAAGGAAGACGTCGAAGATCTGCTGTGCAAGGTCCTGGGCTACAGGGTAACAGGTTTCGACGGTCTGAGATCGATGTTCGAGAACGCGGTGGGCGTGCTGCAGGGCACCTTTGTCTCCGAATTCCTGGAGAGCTCCACGAAAAGAAAAGGTATCTTCGACCCCCTGCTCCATGTTGACGAATACAATGTCGCATACAAAAACCTCATCTCGCTCAAAAACCTGGTGAAAGGCCGGATCGACAGCCTGGAAAACGAGAAAAGCAGACTGATCGGCAGAACAGAAAAGCTAGCGCATCTCAGGGAAGAACAGGCTGGCCTGGCCCTGGAAGTCAAGAGCCTGTCATCAGAAGCAATCGAAAAGCGCCGACAACTAGAGGAGACATCGGCAAAAAAAGGGCGTTTTGACATCACAGAAAAATCCATCCAGAAGCTTGACTCTCAGCTCAGCCTGTCCGGCGCCGAAGTAAAAGGTAAAAAGCTGGAAGTATCTGAAATTGGTTTGCAATTGCAAACCTGCGAGGCGGCAGAAACCAAGCTGAAGGATAGCGAACCAGGTTATAAAGCGTATACCTCCAAGCTCAGCGAGAAGGAGTCTCTGGAGAAAAAATGTCTTGAGAGGGACGAACTGCTCAGGGTTAATACCGGTACGATCAGCAAGGTCGCCGCGTGCCGGACGAAGCTTTCGGCCGCGGAAAAGATTCTGCATGAGATCGTTATGGCAGAAAAGGAGATCCCGTCGTTGATGGAGAAGGCGACGGTCCAGGAGAGGCTGGACGAGGAAAAACAGAAGATCATGGCAACAGTCCGGGCTAAGGATATCGAGCTGGAACAGATCCGGGAACGGGTGAGCAAAGCCCGAGGCAGCAAAGGCAATACATGCCCTGTCCTGATGAATGTAGAGTGCGGCGCTGTCAAAGACTTTTCATCGTATTTCGCTGATCAGACCAGCAGGATCCAAGGGGAGAGAAAGCTCTTGGAAGAGCAGGCTTCAAGGGTCGATAAAAGTCTTCGCGAGCTGCAGAACCCGAGACTTGCGTTGAGCGTGAGACAGGAACACGTGAAGAAGAAAGGCGAGGCATCAGAAGAAAAGGAAAAGATCGAGAAAGAGCTGGAATCGGCCAACCTCGAACTGCAACAACAATTATCAGAGCTTAAACGGTATGGGCATGTCCAGAAGTCAATGGACCAGGCCAATAAGGATATTGCCGCCCACAAGTCTGCGTACGAGACCTACCAGCAGAATATTAGGATCGCGGGCCAGAAAGAAACTCTGCTGCAGAAGCTCAGAAATACTACAGCTTCGCTGAATAAGGCTCTTGAGGAGTTGGCCATAATCGAAAAGCAGCTTGAAGAGATCAAACGCCTTTATGACCGGGACGCCCACGTAAAAGCCAGCGCTGATTGTGAATCGTTGAACCGCGAGTTGGCTTCCGTGTCCGCCAGGCTCGACGAAAAGTCCCGCCGGGCGACCGCTGTGGCCGAAGATCTGCGTAAGATGGGAGAAGATCTGAAAAGGATCGAGGAGATCAAGGCTGACCAAGTGTCAGAGTCCGACTACCTTCGGTTCGTAGAAATGTCTCGAGGCGTGCTGAAGCTGGCAGGCCCCGAGATAGTCAAAATTTTCATCGACCTTATCTCCGGGGAAGCGACGGAGATGTACTCAGAGATCTCTGGCGACCGGAGCATCGAGATCAGATGGACGCCGGACTACGAGATCCTCATGATCGAAAACGGCAGAGAACGTTCCTTCAAACAGATGTCAGGCGGGGAGCGAATGAGCGCCGCGCTCGCCGTCCGACTGGCCATACTCAAGATCCTCACCAATAGCGACGTGGTCTTCCTAGATGAGCCGACGCAAAATATGGACGAGCCCCGCCGCCAAAACCTAGCGCAAGAGATCACCAGGATCAAAGATTTCCGCCAGATGGTAGTGATCTCGCACGATGACACATTCAACGCCAACCTGGAGAACGTCATCGAGATCGAGAAGATCAATGGCGAAAGCTCGGTAAGGAGGCCTACGGTTGCTAGATCTTAAGCTGCTCCTAGCCGAGATCGCGGCCAGCAAAGACGACTTCGTCCGTTACGATGAGGACGTCCGGTCTGTGAAAGACGCGTATATGGCAAAACTACCGCTTATCGACGGCCTGGACCTATCCGCGAATGACCGATTAAAAAAGTACTCCGGCTGCAAAGTCCTTGAAGAAGGCGCCCATATCAGGCGATTCGCCCCGAAGTTCGAGTCGCGTCAAAGGGCGACCGACTGGGCGCTGAAAGTACTGCAAGGCAGAAACCTCGCGGCAGTAGACGGCAGCCAAATATACCCCTCGCCACACTATTCACTGCCCGTAGGCTTGGCGCAAGCTTGCACCGTCATGAACGGCCACAAGGGTAAAAACAGCTATTCGACAACCTCAACACTCAAACTAATGACCCCGGCAGACATGGAAGAATCCGGAGGATACGCCTATGCACAATCACCCGTATCCCTAAAAAGATTCAGAATGGAATGCGACCAGATCGCAACTTTCACCGACTCCTGCCCAGGCGACGCCGTCTTTATGGACGGATCATTAGTATTATCGTTTATCACCCAAACAAGCCCCTGGGAACAAATGCGATACGTGAAATCAATCCATAAAATCCTAGAAGCATCCGAACGCAACCGATCACCAGTGATAGCATACACAGACATGTCCCTCTGCAAAGACCTGGTAACAATGATGCGCTTCATGTTCAACCTCCCCCCGACAACACACCTATGCGACGCGTTCCTAGTCAGAGAAGAGCTGAACTGGGGCGATCGCACCAGGGTATTCCTCTGCGACCGCGACGACCGACCGTCAGACAGCCAACCGTCAGTGCTCGACCTATACGGCGATCGCCGAGATACCATCGCGTTCTTCTATATCAACTCCAGCGGAGGCCTGCCCAGCAAAGTCGAAATACCATCATGGTGCGCCAACCAAGGACTAACGGACCAAATAGCCGACATCATCCGCGCAGAATGCATCGTCAGACCAGGCTATCCAGACATCATAC
>Ga0187785_10000385_pt1 | contig 16627 bp, 15 predicted proteins | sample 0815_BV2_4_20_MG_FD_132466 | JGI IMG/M metagenome (GOLD analysis project Ga0187785, IMG submission 132466) | Tropical peat soil microbial communities from peatlands in Department of Meta, Colombia - 0815_BV2_4_20_MG | ecosystem: Environmental > Terrestrial > Soil > Wetlands > Peat | place...
GCCACGTTCTTGACCACGTACTTATACTTCAGGACCTTGTCCGCCATGTTGACTAGGGTGTCGAACCTCATGTCGATCTCGGCTTGGCCAGCGGTGGCGACTTCGTGGTGGTGCATCTCGATCTGGATGCCGACATCGTTCATGGTGCTGACCATCTCGTTCCGTATGTTGTGTTGGGTATCGGTCGGAGGCACGGGGAAGTAGCCTTCTTTGAACCGGACCCTATGGCCCAGGTTGGGCTGGTTGCAGTCGCATTTGCTGGAGTTCCAGATGCCCTCGTTGGAGTCGATCGAGTAGCCGGTGCCTTTGTATGGGGTTAGGACATCGTAGACGACGCTGTCGAAGACGAAGAATTCAAGCTCGGGGCCCCAATAGCTGGTATCCGCGAAGCCGCTGTCGTTCAGGTACTGCTCGGCCTTCCTAGCAATATGCCTTGGGTCGTTGTCAAAGGGCTTGAGTTCTCCGGGCTCTTTTACGTCACAGATGAGGGAGATCGTTTTCTCCTCGATGAACGGGTCGATGAACGCGGTCTCAGGGTCTGGCACGAGCAACATATCGCTTTCCTCTATGCCCTTGAAGCCACGGATGCTCGACCCGTCGAAACCGCTGCCTTCTGTGAAAATGTTGTCGCTCAATTCGGCGATCGGGTGTGTCTTGTGTTGCCAGATGCCAGGGACGTCGATGAACTTGTAGTCGACATACTTGACCTTTTCCTTCTTGATTAGGTCGAAAACCGCTTTGATCTTGTTGTCAGAAGCCAATTTTATTCCTCCACCAATAATATGTAATTTGTGAGCAGTAGGAAGAGCACTTCCTACTGAAGAAGTAGAATATCTACTGCATGTATATATATGTTTCTGGGTTTCATCATGTTTTTATGAATAGTACAAGGCGATTGACAGTAGCCCATACGCCGAAAAATATTATGAGACATTATGCACAAATTATGAACAGTTCATAATATCGTATGTTAAAGGAGGACTGCGGGGAAACAGGAACTTAGGGGAGGGGCCTGAACACGAACCGCCCACCATATATTAACCATAAATATTAATCAAACTCCTAAATTAACATTATAAATCAACTTTAATTGTATATTATTACCTAATTTTACAAATAGGTCGATATACATGCCATTAACCCTTAAAAATTACCAATTAAACGAGAAAAGATATATAGTTATACCATTCAGTCTAGATTTGAGAAAACATGAAAAACGAGAGGCGGATTAAAGTCGATTTTCCTGACGTCGATCTATCAAAAGAAGATATCTCAAAGGATTATATCGACGCCGGCAAAGCTGTAGTTGAAGAGGGAAAGGTGCAAAGCATTGACGACTTCATCAACAACCTCGAGGAGTACAACCGTCTTCAATATCGGCTCCTCGAAAACACGAAGCAGCTCTGCAGATCCATGGAAAACATGGTGGATAACGACTTCATTGTCGTGAACGACATGAGCTCGTTTTTCGAGGACATCGACCGGATCACCGAACGGATGGATAGCATGATTTACTTCGTCCCCCGGGATGAGGTTTTACAAGTCCTAGAGGACTACCTATCCCTACATCAACGCCTCTTCAACAAACCGATGTTCTTCGTCGAATCAGGCTGGAATAACCTTACCCGGTACGAATGCTAAAAAAGACTAAGTAAGTGATTGAGCGAGTAAATAAGTGAGAGAAAGGGCCCTACCCAGAGATCGATGGGCCTTCGACGTTCTGCCAACCTTCAACCCCATTATACCTGATCATGCTATGAACAGCCCCGCCTTGTGCTGAATCCTGGACATATGACCCGGGAAGCCCCGAAGAGATACAGCACAACCTCATCTCGGCCACAGGCGGCTGTATCGATTTTGCAGAAAGTTGATAAACGAAGGGTGAATAAACTGTTATAGAGCGCTATCTTGGCTGCAATTTGATTTTTAGCCGCAGCAGGCGCTGCACGGCCCGCGACGGGCGGATTCCCCTCGGCTCTCGCGTCCGTGCGTTCTGCACACTACCTCAAACGCTTCGCTCCATCCCAGACAGTATGGTAAAACTTATGCCAATTCAGAACTCTAATACTCACAACCCCTGGTGAATCGCTTGCTGCTCCCGGATGTACAATCACACACCCCCTCCGTCCACATCGGCCTGACCCGGGTGGGCGTTACCGACGTCAAGAAGATGGTGGAAGTCGCCCGCAGAAACAAACGACCCATTATACTTATTCCGACGTTTGACATATTCGTGGACCTGCCCTCAAACCGAAAGGGCGCCAATTTATCCCGCAACCTAGAGGCGATCGACCGGACGCTGGAAGACATGATCAGCCGACCCATATACAGGATCGAAGACCTCTGCGTGGATATCTCAAACCGCCTGCTAGACAGCCACGAATACGCGACCAACGCCGAAGTCCGTATGCAAGGCGAATACATGATGAAAAAGAAGTCGCCAATGACCGGCATGGAATGCCAAGAAGTCTACGACATCTACGCGGACGCGATCGTCACACGAAACGGCATCATCCGCAAGACAATCGGCGCTAAAGTCATCGCAATGACCGCATGCCCCTGCGCCCAAGAGATCTCCCGAGAGAGCGCATTCAATAAGCTAAAAGCCCTTGGAGTGGATGACGCCATCATCGACGAATTTCTCGGAGACATGCCGATGCCCACCCACAACCAGCGAGGTATCGGCACCATCATGATCGAATCAGACGGCAAAGTGAAGATACCAATCGAGAAGATCATCCAAGTCATCGAAAACTCCATGAGTTCACAGATGTACGAACTCTTAAAAAGAGAAGACGAGAAGTTCGTAGTAAACACCGCCCACAAGAACCCCAAATTCGTCGAGGACTGCGTCAGAACGATGGCAAAGAACCTCGTCGCGACGTTTCCGAAGCTGCCAAATGATGCAGTCATCACTATCGAACAGGTCAACGAAGAAAGCATACACCGACATAACGCCTTCGCAGAGAGAAAAGCCACATTCGAAGACCTCAGAAAGGAGGTCAAAGCGAACAAAGCAACCGCCGCCGGAAAAGCAACTACCATAACGAAGAAGAAAAGGACAAGCAATAAAAGCTAACGCCCCATAAACTTACTAATACAAATAAAGCGCGAGAAACACGAAAGAGACAGCCGACGACCCCCTAAAAGAACCCCCATGAACCCTGACAACTCATTAGATCTTTTAAGACAATACGAGGCCAATGGAATGGAATTCCCTCTGCTGAAACGAAGAGGTGAATACACCCCCCTGAATCCAGCAAGACAAGCATATGGTAAGCGTATGATAAGCGTATGATAAGCGTATGATAAGCGTATGATAAGTGTAAATGGTCGAATATGTTACTATGCTTTGAAGTTCCGGGTATGCGATTTTTTGGGTGTGCGTTAGAATCGTGTTCCGCTCACATCTACGAGGGCTTTCATCACAGCGTTGACATAGGGACAGGCTAAAAGTATGGATAAACCTTAGAAGAGGGAGAGCGTATAAGGTGAACGCTCAATCGAAATCGGGAGAGAAGGGGTCGTGGGGGTAATTGGCGGTACAGTATTATCAGGTGTCACTTCGGTTTTGAGACGATGCCCGCATCTTTTTATATAGCTCTTCTACCTCGGTGCCTTCCACGAAAGCTAGATCGTGTTCGTCCGCGTATTTCCTAGCGTCTGCCTTGGTGAGCGCGTTGCCTGTCTCGCCGTCCATCATCTCGCACATGACCATCGCTGGCGTGACGCCGGCGGCTCTTGCGAGCACGATGGAAAGCTCGGTTTGACCGCGTCTGTCGCTCAGGAGGTTAGGTGCGGTACGTAGCAGAGGAACGTGGCCCGGAGAGCGGAAATCACGTCCGAAGGGGATCTGATTGCCATTTAAGGCGCTTTTCGTGATCGTTGCCAGTTGGGTGATCGTTAGTGCCCGATCATTATCGGTAATGCCGGTAAACGTTTTCCTGTGGTTGACCCAGAGCGAGAATGACGATTTTGAGTCGTATGGTATGTCCCCTACTTTTTCGTACATTGATTCGATCGCGCTGAACCCGTTACCGCAATTGCCCGCTTGTTTTAGCACGTCAGCGATATACGGAATGCCCAGCCTGCTGCAGGCGATCGGGTCGATGGCCACACAGATAAGGCCGCCGGCGTCGTGGCGGAGCTGGTAGATGAGCCTTGGCGTCACAAACTCGGCAGGGACCACTAGATCGGTCTCTCGTTCACGGTTATCAAAGTCATATAGTAGTATTACCTGTCCCTTGCGGAGCGCCATGATGGCATCGTCTATCATTCCAGCTTCACCTCTACTTCATCGCCGTCCTTAAGGCCGAGCGAATGTCTCAGTTTTATGGGAGCGATGATTTCGATCAGGTTGGGCGGATAGCTGGTCCGGTCCGGGCGTATGATGGCGCCACCGACTCCCATGATACTGACCGGATAGCATTTGCACCCGCCGAAAGTCCTGTTTTCACCCTGAAACCCATCGATTTTGATCGCCTCGTGTTCTGACGGGGTGAACGGCTCGGTCAGCCGAATGTTCAAGGTGCCGGGATACGGGTCAAAGTCGAGCTTCTCCCGGAACTGCTGGCGGTATCCGTCCAGCGAAATGTAGTACTCTCCCTCGCCGAGCCCGGTGGTCACTTTACCCTTCAGCACCTTACCGCCCCCGTTCTCGAAGACCCTGCAGTAATCATGGTATTCGGACCTGAGGCACACGATTCCCTTTTCCGTGAGCCTGACCTTCTGGCCCTCTGGAGTGACCACTCTCGTAATAAAACCTTCTTCCTCCAGGGACGACAGTCGCCTGGCGGCGGTCTGAGGGCTCATGCCCAGCGAGGTCGCTAATATAGAGGAAGACAGACTCACCTGCTCCCTATTCGCGCCCATCAGGGCAAGCAGCTTCAGTGTCTCGACTTCCATATAGCTCCTCAATTTTAAGATGCTTATCACCTATGACATACGAATATATAAGCTTTCTTGTTAGCCATACCTTCAGGTAAAAACGGCAAGTATTCCCAGCAGTTAAGTAGCGCCCACCCAGCCCCAGCCCCGGCAGCGGATCTGAACCGGCTCCCTAAAAATGAGATGCTACCACAGACGGATCGACCCGCTTCGATAGACCGGGAGCACCATATACTCATTGATCGCTGTACAAATCAGATCAATATCCCTACCAAAGCCGAACGACACCAGTTTTTTTCCCGAAGAGGAATTCCTAATCCCCTCCAACAGCATGATACCCTCAGCGGACCGTGACACCGCATGAACAGCGGACTCGACTCCCACCCCACTCACCAGCTCCGCCTCAATCCTCTCGATCAGTTCCGCTGCATACCGGTCCTCATCAGACTTCAGCGGCGCTCCCGAAGCCAGCAGATACGCGTGAGACCGCCCTCTGATACGATCGGCTATGACCCCTGCATTCAACGTACTGGCGATGACACCCCCCTCGACCATTACACGGGTACCATTAGTGGTCGTCATCACCACGGTTTTGCCCCTGAGGTCGACATTGAGCATCTCTGTCGGCGAGTTCCCATAATCAAAGCCATCGATCCTGACCCCATGGCGTTCCCCAATAGTAATCGCACCAAGCTTTTCGCCCAACAGCAACGCCTCACCCTGATCTTCCACCGGAATGACCTTCTCCGCGCCCCGAAACAAGACCGCGATAATAGTCGAAGACGCCCTCAAGACATCGACTACCAACGGTATATCCTCAGACGTTCTTAAAAATTCGATTTTCCCTTCCGGGCCTACATAACACTTCATAACGATCCGGAAACTAATGCAATTATCAATACGATCCACTTCAACTATCTGCCAGCGCCCACTATCGTCTCCGCACCACCCCATCCACGTTACAAATACGATCAGTGCTTCAACTATTTGATGCTTTTCACCCGATACCTCACCCACCAATAACATTTACCAACATCGATATGAAGATCATCGGCACAAGGCTCCAGCATCGATCGGAGGGAGCCTTCATCATAGTAATTCTCGACTACCTCCACCATCCCCCCGCCAGGCATCCTCCTCAGCTTGAACGAGTCCTCCACGCCGCGTTTGACCAACAGCGTGCCTCCGACCCCCGGGACATATACATTGTCTGCCATGAATACCACTGAACCAGTACCCAACCGACCATGAAGACCCCCCAGGAAGCCATCGAGCCTAGTTCTGGGAACATGCGATAACCAGAAGTTCGCCAAGCCAGCATCGTAAGTACCCTGCACCGATGCCAGATCATAGGCATCGTGAACGCCGAACTCAACAACCCCAGGAGACAATGCCCTCGACCGAGCCACAGCCAGCGCCCTCGGCGAAATGTCCAACGCGACAATATGAGCAGCCTCCCGGGCGACGATCCCAGTCCAAAACCCGGTACCGCACGCCACTTCGAGGACATGAAGACCCCGCAGCGATTTGCACATACCAGCCGCCATAGCATTCAACTCGGCATTCCTAACCTGATCATTCCGACAGTACATGCTCTCACAGTCATCGACGACAGCACCATAATATTCGGAAACATCATAATTTTCATTAGGAACTTTGTTAGACATGGCACACCGAATGAATGGTTGATTTTTCAGAAATAAAATAGTTCGCGCTTTCCTCGCCGTACGCGCGCCACAAACCCCAACCTATAATCATTTTTGAAAGGTTTAGACTGACATAGCTTCACAGGAGTTATTAACCGAGCGCTTGTACCAATACTGCCAGACAAATACGAACGCTACAATATACTCAGACGATTAGACGATTGCAGAGGGAGGAGAGAGAAGCAGACGATCGCTGCTCTGTACTGTAACAGGTAACATAGATTGCGCAAATAAACACAGACTACTAATAAAAATGGGTGGATAGGAAGCCTTTTTCTATAGTATCTGTGTTTATTTGCGCAATCTATGTTACCTGTTACAGTACAGAGCAGCGATCTTCGTCCTTTCAGGGCTTCGATACAACCGCTCCATGCATCTCATCAGAACAATCCCTCCAGGTATAACACAACAATCATTATGCCCTGGTAAACAGGGACGGGGATAATGATCAATCCGACTCTGCTGAGCGCAAACCTTTCAAAACAATTATACACGTTCGGTATTACCTATGACAGGGTTACTGTGCTGAAAACAAACGATAGGAGGTTGAGGCCGGTTCCCCGCCCTTTACGATCGCCAGCACTCGCAGCCCTTGCAAATCGACTCTCAAAGGCGTCGTTGTAACCTGATGGGCATAGAGCGGTTAAAGGTTAAACAATTGACGAGCCTCAAGAGGTTGGATTCACTCCGTCGCTAAAACAACCGAGTTTTCTCAACCCCAATGGCCTCATTCCTATAATCATCACCCGATCCGGGGGAGCGCCGTCACAGTGACAGTTATGGTTAAAAGCCTGTGCTTTACTTATTTCTTGTACTCGGTGTAGCCGCACTTGCCGCAGGACACGCGGTCCTTGTGTGCCGCCAGGAACACGCCGTCGCCGCAGCGCGGGCACGACTGGCCCTTGCGGGTGACTTTACCTTCATTAATCTCATACATGCGGGATTTGGTCTTGTTACCGCCCTTCTTCTGGGCTCCGCCCTTTGCTGCCTGTGCAGCCGGTTTTGTCGGTGCTGCCATTCAAATCACGCCTTCTTCTCTTCTTCCTTCGGAGCGGGCTTCTTCTTTTCGTTCCTCTGGACGATGTGCTCGGTCTCAACTCTATTTAGCCGCTCTGGGGTCTCATAGATCTTCGCATAGCCGCGGGTCTCGCGCTTGCCGAACTGGGTTCTCATGCGCTCAACGATCACGAGCTCGGGCTTCGAGTTCAGGTAGGCTGCGATCTTATCCTTGATCTCCTGCCTTGACGGAGTGCCCAGATTGTGGCTGACGCTGAACTTGACCTCGCGCCTCTGCAGGAGCGGGTTATTCCTTTCTTCCAGTACTTTTATTTCCATACTTATCACCATAGATATAGATGATCATTTACGATTAACTAACGACTAACTGAGGAGATTACTCCTTATCCATCTCGTCTAGGAGCGCCATGGTTTCCTTCTGCTTTTCCCCTGTCACCATAACCACGACCACGCCTTCGCTGGGCTGGCCGTAGATGACAGCCGAGCCGATCGGCGCATACAGGCAGGCAGGGATAACGGCGAGGTCCTCTTCGCCGTCCACGAATATCCGTACAGGCACCTTTGAGTCCATGTTGTCCCTGACGATATCCATAAGTGCCGAGGTGACGATGCCGGCAGGGTTGCTAACACGTAGCTCTTTAAACGTGTGGTGAGACGTGCCTTTATGGACATCGAGATCGACGGGCAGGCGCATGGTCTGGTCGTCAACCAAACACATGTCAGGCACAACGCCCGCCTTGATCAGATAGTAAGTGGTCATGTCCCCGATAGAAATGATCTTCGGAGGCCTATCCAGGATCTTGACCACTTTCGCCAGGCAAGATTCGCCTTTACCCCTATACAGTGTACCAAAAGGGATCTTGAGCTTCTCACGCATCGCTGGCGTCAACTTATAGATCAACTCAGCGCACCTTCAGGGCGAACTTCCCCGGACGCTTTACATTCATGAGCCTAGCGATCTCGGATTTGACCGGATCTATGATTACCACATAGCCGCTCCAGTCGTCGCTGAGCGAGCCCGACTGGCACACGGGACAGACATCGCCTTCCAGTAGATTATGACACTCCCTACAGGCCTTCAGGTTGCTCCCGGCCTTGCGGGACTTAGTGTCCGATTTTGTCTTTGCCATTAGATATTCTCCAGAGAGATAGATACTTTCGAGTAGACATCTCGACATAGTAACTTTGAGTATATAAAATTAGTGGGCTCTTTGCGCCTTCAGCGCTGTCTGTATTTTTCATTAGCGCTTAAACAAAGAACTTGGTATATACAAAGCCCTCGGAAAGAACTGACCAATGCAAGCGCTTGTCCAGCTCGGTCCGCAGACACCGAAGCGCCAGTTATACCGGCCGGGCCTGTCGCTCCAACTTTCCGATGACTAGGACATACCCAAAGGCGCCGACGACCCCGAGGACGGCTGAAATCACGATACCAACCGGCAGACAGCAGCAGAACGCGTTGCAAATAGTGATCACCGGGAGCATCATTGAGAGCGCCGGCATTATGCTGTACAGCGTACCCATAGTCGAGGTAAACATCGAGACTACGGACATGATAAACATGGCGATGAATAGCGGGACATATGCGCTGATTCCCGCAATAGCTCCGAGGCCGATGCTGTCCTCTATAGAATATTTCGTCTGGCCAACCATCCTGATCGCGAATACTCCAGCCATGAACAGGCCGATGACTTCAACCGCCAGATTAAGCATCGACAATGCCATCGCTATGTAGTATTCAACGGGAGCCGACGGCTGGTTGTACTGTTTATAGGTGTAAGAATAATTATACGTGCCGTTTTCCAACATGTTTTTCACAGGCTGGGTTAACTGATCATTATAGGACTTCATCGCCGGAGTGGAGTTAAGCCACAAACCGGCAATACTTATAACCAGATAAATGACCGAAATGATGACCCCGCAAACTAGTCCGGCTTTGATCGCCTGAACATATCGCCTTTCCATCGTTTCACTTCAAAGATCAATAAACGGCTATAGCTTATATATTTATCATTACCAATAAAAGCAGCGTATATACTACATATCCACCAATGCAACAGATCTGCTTCTAGGCAGGCGACGACCCCCGTTTAGAGTAGTGTGGCGTGGGATGGAGAAACTCCATAGGCTTTAGCAGGTGGAATCCACCCCCCCTTAAATCTCGTAAAATTTATTTAACGATTGCGGGTTGCTATGAACGCCCATAGCGTAAAACGCTGAACATTGACGGTGAAACCAACCTAGTCACATGGGCGGCGATGGCGCTGGTTGAAAGGCCAGAAGCGTGAGCATGTGGCGGCTCCCATGGTTAAAACGCACTCTCAGAACTCTGAACCCTAAGATTTAAAAGGTTAAGCGGCTCAATTAACCTCTGAGTCCTATGTCCCTGTATGTCACCCACCCCACGCTGGACTTGACCGGCACTGTCAGCGAATCCTTGAAAGGCAAAAAGATCGCACTGGCGGTCACGGGCAGCATCGCTGCCGTTGAGACGGTAAAGCTCTCCAGAGAACTGATCCGCCGTGGTGCAGAGGTGCAGGCGGTGATGAGCAAGGCGGCGCAGACCATCATCCACCCATACGCGCTTCAGTATGCCACTGGGAGGGTTCCAATTACCGAGATCACCGGGGACGTGGAGCATGTCGCTTACTGTGGGAAACGCAGGGAGGCCTACGATCTGCTGCTCATATCCCCATGCACAGCGAATACCATAGGCAAGATCGCCTCAGGCATCGACGATACCCCGGTGACCACCTTCGCCACCACGGCTATCGGCTCTAAGATCCCAACGCTTATTATACCCGCCATGCACGGATCCATGTACGATCATCGGATCGTGCAGGAGAACATTAGGAAGCTCGAGGATATCGGCGTCCGGTTCTTGACGCCGAGGTTCGAGGAGCACATCGCCAAGATCCCTGATAATGCTGAGATCGTGCTTAATACCGAGCGGATGCTGTCCGATTCTCCGCTCCGGGGCAAAAAGATCCTGATCACCAGCGGTCCCAACTTTGAGGAGATCGACCCCATCCGGGTTTTAACCAGCCGGAGTACTGGCAGGATGGGCATGGAGCTTGCTCTGGAGGCGTTCCGCCTAGGAGCCGATGTCACCTTGGTCCATAAGGATAAATTGGGAGTGCAAGGAATCCGGGACGTCTTCGCCGAGAGCGCGGCGGCGATGACGGACACAGTTATTAAAGAACTAAAGAGCGGCTACGATATTTTTATTAGCGCGGCAGCCATCTCAGATTTTACTGTGGAAAAGACGCGGGAAAATAAGATCAGTTCCGCAGGCCCGGTGACTATAACGCTCAAGCCGACGCCCAAACTTATTGACCTGGCCCGGTATGAGTTTCCGGTACTGTTCATAGTGGCGTTCAAAGCCGATACGGTCAAGGAGGAGGAGCTCGTCGAAAGGGCTATGGACCGCCTGGACGAATCCGGGGTGAACATGATAGTGGCTAACCGCTTCGGCGGGCCTCGGGATCCGGAGGTTAACGATGTCTTTATCATACGCCACGATGAGCCCGTGATCCGCCACGGCGGCAAAAAGAGCGCGGTGGCCTCAGCCATCCTGAGCGCTGTATCGGAGTACTTCCGATGAGGGCGTTTGCGCCGGCGCATATCACGGGCTTTTTCGTGATCTGCGAGGATCCTGACCCGCTCCGCACTGGCTCCTGCGGCGCCGGGCTGTCCCTCGATGATGGGGTTCAGACGGAGGCCGTCCTGTCCGAAGATGGCATGACCAGAGTCTTTCTAAACGGGGTGGAAAGCGAGGCCATCACCACGAGGACGCTCATCAGCCAGCTCACGGACCGGCCGGTCAAAGTCGAAAGCCGTCTTTCCATTCCCTCCGGCGGCGGCCTCGGTGCCAGCGCTGCCGGGGCGATGAGCACGGCGCTGGCCCTGAACAGGCTGCTCGGGCTGAACAGGACCTTCAACGAACTATGCTACGCTGCACACATCGCCGAGGTTACCAGCCGCACCGGCCTAGGCGATGTGGCAGGGATGAGCAACGGCGGGGTGGAGATCCGGCTGAAGCCTGGGGTACCGTTCGTCCTCGACCGGATCCAGATACAGCCTATGTATATTTACTATATCCATTTCGGCCCCATTTCGACAAAAAGCGTGCTCTCGGATGAACATGAGAAGGAACAGATCAACGAATCAGGGCGTAAGTGCCTGAAAGCTTTGCTGAAAAAGCCCACGTTTGAGGAGTTCATGCGACTGTCCAGGGATTTTTCTGTCGAAACCGGTCTGATCAGCGATAAAGTACTGAAAGCGGTGGAAGCGGTGGAAGCAGCCGGAGGTCTGGCTTCAATGGCCATGCTAGGCGACACCGTTTTTTCGACAAAGCCAGATGGCCTAAGGGAGTTCGGAATGGTAAAGCGGTCTAGGATCAATATGACAGGGCCAATAATGATGGAAAAGGGGCGATCGGAGTATTTTAACGACAGCTAGGACAGCCACAGATTAGACACTAACAGGATTATTCATGTAGATTCTTGTAGATTCTTGTAGATTCTATATGATATGTTCCTCTGGCCTGTGTTGCACTTATCGAATCGGCTCATTATTCTCTGATCATTGCGGTATCAGTCTATGTATTGCTGTCCGTTGTGCCAGGGTAACGCCGTATGTACCGTAAACGATATCATCCAGCCTTGCTATGAGGCGGTTGCCTACCGTAGGTTCTCTGAAGCTGCTGCTTTCGTGGGCTATCAGCTTATCTACCAGAGTCTCGACCTGCCTTATATCGCCTTCGTCCGGCACGATCACTGGAAGTGTCTCAAGCCATGTGGGCAGGTAATGGTAGTATCCGCCCCCGATCTGGATGCCTTTGTAGACCGTTCCGTAGATGAACGACATTAGTTCCGAATCTAGCAGTCCGGCGAAATATTTCATGGAAAAGGGCGAACTATCCAGGCGGTTGCCGGCGAAGCCGATTGGGTAGACGTCCTTGGACACATACTCGCCTTTTTCGTCGTATGCGGCTGTGATCCTTTTTGCATGCTGGCACAGGACGATCTTTTCCTGCAAAAAGTTTTCGACAGGAGGCAGCGGGTTACCAAGCCGCTTCAGCGACGCCCGGTCGTAGTTGATATAGTAGCCCTGCCAGTCGAACCCAAGACGGCGGACCTCGTTTTTCTTGGCGTAGCTCTCTCCGCCAAGATATTTGAACAGCAGCGGGCTTCCGCTGCCATCGAAACGCTTCCTCACGAACTGCTCTCGCAAGCCTTTCCTGTGGAACGAGACCGTCGACCTGAAGGAAACATATTCGCCGATCCGTGTCCCGCTCTTGAAAATAGTTTCAAGCATTTTTCCGAGACCGTGCCCCTCGGGCACGCAGAAGATCGTGGACATCTGCCCGACAGACTTGTAAAAGCCTTGGGCTGCAGGGACCGAGTCTGAGGATAAGAGCTCCTCGAGACGCCTCACCGATATCCTGGTCCGGACGTGGTGGCCTTTTTCCGGCGGTCTATTCTGATAGTAGAGCAGCAGCGGGTACACCGTCGCCCGGCTGAAGATGTCCATGCCCGAGAGGTCGGTCACCTCGAGGAGCGTTGTATGGTCAAGCAGGTACTCCCTCATCCGCTTCGCATAGTTGGCGACAGTGAATTTGTCTGGCAGGATCAGATGGATCTTTCCGTTATCCGCGACGAGCCTGTTGCACTGGCAGATGAAGGCCATGTACAGGTCGAAGGCGCCCTTCAGCTCCGGAAAGCTGGACTTGCAGATCGACTTCGTCTGTGCCGGCATCTTCTTGGCCTCGAGGTACGGGGGATTGCCCAGGATATAGTCGAAGCCGGCTTCGTAAGCCCCTTTCCTGCACTTTATCCTGAACGATTCCTCGTCCTCGCCATTCGAGGGCCGGTTCTCGATCGCATCCGTGCAGAACACATTGAACCGCATATTCCCGGTATCCGCAAGCACATCAGGCCCGACTTCCCCCAGAAGGGTGAGGTAGAGGTTGATCTTCGTGATCTCGCAGGAGACCGGATTGATGTCCAAGCCATAAAAGCGGTCCGGAGCCGTAGCCAGGATATCCCGGCCAGAAACCCCACGGGATCGCTGTATTCTAACCACATTTTTCATCGCCGAGGCCAGGAATATCCCGGTTCCGCAGGCGACGTCAATGAACTTTCTCTCCGGCAACCGCTCGTCCACATCTAACGCCAGGGAGTCGACCATGTAGCTGACGACCTCCGGCGGGCTGTAGTATTCCCCGGAGCGCTGCCCGATCCCGTTCGCATGGAGCGAGTCCTCATAAGCCCTGCCCAATAGATCGAAGCTCGCCGGATCCACCACTTCAGGGAGGCGTATCCCAACATCCTCTGGCGTCATAACCTCAAAAGTATCGCAAAAATGGTCCAAGGCCGTGGATATCGCGCCTGAGCCATATCCATGGAGACGAAGGTTGCTTCCCGCGATCGAGCGGCCGAGCTGCCGCACCCACTTACAGAGGTCCGGAGCGGCGATGCCAGGGCCGGCGTCGATATTCAGGGCCGCCGCAGACTGGTATACACGATCCCGACGATGGATCAATGGAAACACCTGACACGCATTGATGCACCAGAAGGTTATTGGACGGTCGCTGAGATATAGGTTCGCTACCGTATCGACAATTAGAATCCACCCCCTCTATCCTAGCTCGGTTCGCATTGCCCAAAATAGCGTGATCTATTATCTAAAAGCGCGTTTGAGATGCCTGTAGGTGATTTTATGGTGGCATATAAAACACTAAACGTAGCTGATCTCGATATCTTTTACCGGGAAGCAGGCTCCTCAGACTTGCCGGCGATTGTATTGCTTCATGGCTTCCCTGCGTCATCCCACATGTTCAGGAACCTCATTCCCGCGCTCGAAAACCAGTTTTACCTGATCGCCCCTGATTACCCTGGCTTTGGCAACAGCTCGATGCCATCCCCTAGCAGATTCGAGTATAGTTTTGATCATCTCGCGGAGATTATAGACCAGTTTATCCAGATCCTCGGACTGGAAAAATACAGCCTGTACCTGATGGATTACGGCGCCCCAATCGGCTTTCGCATCGCAAGCAAACACCCTAGTCAGGTGGAGTCGCTGATCATCCAGAACGGCAACGCCTACGAAGAGGGGCTCCGGGAATTCTGGGTTCCTTTGAAGGCATACTGGAAGGATAGGTCGCCGGAAAATGAAGCAGCCCTGCGCAAGTTCCTAACGTCGGAGGCCACGAAATGGCAGTATACAGCAGGCACGCGAAAAGCGGAGGCGATCAGCCCAGACGGCCCGAACATGGATATATATTTCCTGAGCCGTCCGGAAAATGATCGTATACAACTGGACCTGTTCTACAGCTACGGCAGCAACCCTCCACTGTATCCGAAATGGCAAGCCTACTTCCGGCAGTATCAGCCGCCTACGCTGATAGTCTGGGGCAGGAACGACCCAATATTCCCAGCAGAGGGCGCCTATCCATACCAGAGCGATATAGAGAACATAGATTTCAACCTGCTGGACACAGGCCATTTCGCCCTAGAGGAGGACTGCGAAGCCATCGCAGATCATATCAGAAAGTTCTTTACCGGCCGGGTTCTCCGGAGGTCAGAAGCTTACAAGGCAGAGGCAAGGTGATAAGGAGGGAGAGCGATAAACGCTTACCTTGATAATGGAACGAACGAACTAACTAACGCCCTCAACTACCACGCCCCGAAGAACATAGCTCGCCATCCCGAAGCCTTGACTTTTGATTCGAGAAAAGTATCGCGATTCGCCCTCTCTCCAGTCTATTGATGGGACTACCGCCAATTATCCATTCAGGAATCGCCGGCCACATTCGCCGTCACCACGTATCGATATGTTGTGCGCGAAAGGATTCACGGATACTCGAGAAGGGTCTTTAAAGGATAGCGATCGCTCGCGACGCAGATATATTTCCCGTGCCTCAACTTGCGAATATAAGGAGGGTGAGGACTAACTATCCCCCCCTTTCCTTTGGGGGGTCTTCCGTCCCTCCGCGTTCCCGTATAGATAGATAGATAGATAAATATCTTGGGAAACACATTTCCTCCGGGAAAGTTTGATGTGGGATACCATTGTGGAGCCAATCTCCCGCTCCAAAAGAGCGAATTCTGGAACTGTGCAGGCGGTCTCCAATAGGGCGGGCGGACAACGGGGCAGTACTTTGTTATCTGCAAGGTTGATGGCGCCTATGTCCTGTCTCCTGGCGGCGCTGGACTTGGCTAGGTTTGTGATCGAGCTTCCTATTAGGTGGAGGATTCTGGGCGTTAAACGTGAGCTGCCGGTGCACACTAGGATAGGGTATGGGGTGATGCTAAATGCTATCACTGATATGTGGCTGCGGATCTCTGGCGTCGATGGGAAAGATCTGGACCCGAACGCGCTAGCTATAGTAAAGCACTTTATCGGTTATATGAACACGATAGACGATCGCCTTGACGGCCCTAAAAAGGAGGTTACGATTCTGCGTTTTAGTAAAGGCGACGAACTATGGGAAAGGAGGAAGCAGCTATTCAGCGCTATAGGACAGTATGATATACCCTTACAGAAGAAATTGAAGCGCACGGTCAGCGGGTCTACCTACAGGATGCTGAGGGCTACTGCGAAGCTTAGGGACAGAGGCGTTTCCGGCTTTGACGAGGCGCTTGCTGTTCGGGAGTGCACCGCGGGAGAACTGGCTAGGGTGACCGCTGAGCTGTTTAATGTCGCTCACGGGATCCCCCTCGGTAAGGCGAAAGTCATCGAACAGGTTTATGCGAGTGTAGGAATGATCATGCAGGTGTACGATGATGTGGGTGATGTCAGGAAGGATTCGGAGGAGGGGACCTCGGAAAACCTAATCCTGCAGATGCTTAATGAGCGGCCTGAAGAGAAGGCCAGATTGGCGAAGGCCCTTGTCAATAAAAAGAAGTGTACATATGATACGCTAACAAGGCATGCGCCGGAGACCGCCAGGATAGCAATGGATCTGCAGAACCGCTATATGGCGACCATCCCCGAAACGGACGGGTTCGAGA